>Ga0131853_10000006_pt1 | contig 334704 bp, 291 predicted proteins | sample TergutLab28metaG_FD_92764 | JGI IMG/M metagenome (GOLD analysis project Ga0131853, IMG submission 92764) | Labiotermes labralis P1 segment gut microbial communities from Petit-Saut dam, French Guiana - Lab288 P1 (version 2) (version 2) | ecosystem: Host-associated > Arthropoda: Insects >... | reverse complement strand
GGCGATGAACGGCTCCGTCCGCGAAGTGGTTGCATCGGTTGACAAGCACCCGATGCCAACCACATAACGCGCCCGTTCGCCGTTAATCGTCCGATTGCGTAGGCGCTGCTTATGGAACATCCGCCCGCCCCCGCCCCACTGGTGTCCGGTGTGTTGGCATCCCGTTTTTTTGTATTCGTTTTAACTTCGGACCTAATAGGTCCGAAGTTGCACCGCACCTTGGTTCAAACCTTTGCTCGTCGCGAGCAAAAGTTAACTTGTCCCCTACTAGGGGACAAGTTACATGTGCTTAATTTAAGCACAAAGCCGTTTCCTCGTTATGTTAAATCACCCTTTCGGAGTTTTTCACTAAGTTCGTAGGCGAGTTTGGCGTATACTAATGCTGTTATTTTTCATGCGGAGTTTTTTTGATATAATTCTGTATAAAGTGATGATTCAATATAAAGGGGTGAAATCGAATGTACTATTTTGGCGAAATCATCAGAACGATCCGTAACCAAAAGGGAATGAGCCAGGACGCGCTTGCAGACGGTATATGCGATATAAGCACGTTGTCACGTATCGAGAACAACCACCAGGAACCGCATCCAAATTTGCGTGATCTATTGTTGGAACGCTTGGGGATACCGCCGTCGTTGTTCCCGTCTTCAAAGGCGAAATACGACATAAAGCTGTTAGAATTAAAGTACGAAATCAACCAGCAGCTTATCCACGGACGGCACGATAAGGTAAAAAGGCTGTTAGCGGAAATAGAACGCATCCCCAACCTTGATTTTATCTATCTACAACATATCAAGTATGTACGGGCAATCATGTTGATGAAGAATAAACCCAAAGAAGCGTTCGAAGCCTTAAAGGAAGCCGCCTCCATGTCCGTAAAGGATTTATCGCCGGATAAAATCATGGAGCAGGTATTGACGCAAGACGAAATAAATATGTTTAGGAATATGGCGATTTGCCTGGAACGGATGGAAAAAAATTGTGACGCGGTTAAAATGTTATATGCCTTAAAAAAATACATTGAAATAAAAATAAACGATAAAGAGGGAATCGCACCCACTTATGCCGCAATCTTATTTTCACTTTCCAGTTGGGAAGGAAAAGCGGAAAACCGTGAAGAGGCTTTGTGGCTATGCGAAGAAGGAATAAATTGTTGTGTCGAATACGGCACGTATTTTTCCTATGCGGGGCTCCTCTACAATAGGGCATATAACCTAATTAAGCTGGGACGTAAAGACGAAGCGCATGATTCAACAAAGTGCGCGTATTATTTATGCAAAGTCCGGGATAATCAAGTGCAATACGAGCACGTAAAATCATTTGCCGAAGAACATGGTATTGTGTTGTGATAATTATTTTGGCTTATTTGCGTCAAACGGCATGTTGCTGTTTTATGCAAATAAATTTGCGCCAAACGTTATGTTTAATTAATAAATACCCATTATAATTACACCAACGACGGAAACAACCCAAAATATATAAAACCATATCCCGCCAAGGTAAGATTGTTCCCGCCGTTTATCAAAATGGGGGTAATACATATTAAGGTAATGGAATAACCCCCTTGCTTGGAAGGGTGGTTCGCGTGAAGAAAACGTTAACTATATTAAAGGCATTTTTATTTGTATTTGCCGCGATTGCTTTAATGTGCTTATCTTCCTGCGGTCGGGGAGGACAGGAATATACGGGTGAAACGACCCAAACAAACGGGCAAACGGAAACAAAAACCCCCGAACCCTCCCCGCCCGATACCGCCCCATCTATAATCACGTTAACCATTTCCACGCCGGATTTTTTTGTTTCCGTGTTGCGTGAAGCGGAACGTTTGGCGAATCAAGGGTATTTCGGGCAACAGGGGCAAGAACTAAAATTGGAAATAACCGACTATAAACTGGATGGAACCGAATGGGAAAGCCATTTAGCGCGGTTTAATACCTTGTTTATGGCGGGGAGCGGGTATGATTTATTTGTAATAGAATCTCATCCGTTATGGAAATATTCGTACACCGGCATGTTGACGGATATTTATACATTAATTGACCGTTGTTCTGTCGTCAATCGTGACGATTTCTATACCAATGTTTTGGAGGCTTTCGAATACCAAGGAAAATTGTTATCTATGCCGCTCAACTTTGGTTTTACCTTTTTAGGAATTAATTCCACGTTACCGCAACCGATTATCGACCGTTATTTGCAACACGAAACCATATCATATATGGAAATATATGCCTTATATAATGACTTGAAAACATTATATCCGGACGAATATGACCACATGAACATATCAAATGCGATGCTTATTAATTGGACTTCCGTTTTTTATACCATTAACGAACGCATTGATATAAACGCGCGGACAGTTAACCTCGTAAACCCGCAGTTCATTAATTTTTTAGAAAATTTCCGCCCCGCGGAAAATAATATTTGGTTAAGACCCGTCCCTTTACGTCAAGGAATACCCCTGCTGTCCAAAACCAATACCGAAGAAAACGTTAATTACATTGTGTTTAATGCGCTTAGGGAATCATTGAATCCTTGGGAGGCATTGGTTGAATTGGAAAACCCGCCGTTTCTTAATTATATTCCCTTGACGGACAGCCTTGGCCGGTTTGCCATAAATAATTTTAGCAATGTTAATGTAAACGGAAGCAGAGCCATTGCTGTAAACACGGGTGCGGACAAAGACGCGGCATGGGCATTTATCAGATACCTAATCGGTGTTATTGCGGATTCCGACAATCCCTTATTACAATACAATATGGGATACCATACCGGTCAACATACATTAAAAACATCCATTTTAAGGGAAGGTTTTGAAGAGCGTGCGCGGCGCGGTTTAAACCGCGTGTTCGAATATGCCGAAATATCGCAAATTGACTTACTCCCTTACGTCGGTCAAGGTACCGAAAGCAACCGCGAACGGCAAATTGACAATGCTGTAGCACGTTTAGAAAAATACAACACCATGCCCGTCGTACAGCAGCCATACCTACCATTTTTGCCCGGTCAAATGACATCCATTTGGGACTTTGTCTTCGGCGATGCCATCACGGCCCAAGACTTGGCCCGGCAATGGCAAAACCATTTGTCGTTGTGGTTGATCGAATAAATTTAAGGGTGGTTCGCATGGAAAAAATGTCAATTATCATAAAAGCATTTGTATTCGCGTTCGTCGCGATTGCTTTAATGTGCTTATCTTCCTGCGGTCGGGGAGGACGGGAATATACGGAGGAAACGACCCAAACAAACGGGCCAACGGAGACAGGAACCCCCGAGCCCTCCCCGCCCGATACCGCCCCGGCGACAATCACGCTAACCATTTCCACGCCGGAAGTCTTCACACCCGTGTTGCGCGAGGCGGAACGCTTGGCTAACTTGGGGCATTTCGGGCAATTGGGTCAAACGTTGCAATTGGAAATAACCGATTACGATGTACTTGGTTGGGAAGACAGCATGGTACGCTTTAATACGATGTTTATGTCGGGGAGCGGGTATGATTTATTTGTGGTGGACAATCATCCGTTATGGAATTATTCCCGTTCCGGTATGTTGACGGATATCTATACGCTCATAGACCGTTGCCATGTCCTTAATCGCGATAACTTTTATACCAATGTGTTGGAAGCGTTCGAATACCGCGGGCAATTATTATCTATCCCATTAAACTTTGGTTTTACATATACAGGGGTTAATTCAACGCTGCCGCAACCGTTTATCGATCGCTATATGGAATACGAGACCATATCCCATACGGAATTGTTTGCGTTCTACCATGATTTGAAGGCTGCATACCCGGGCGGGTTTGACCATATGAATATCAGCTACGATACTATAATTACCTGGGCTGTGGGGTTTAATATAAACGAATTTATTGACGCGGACGCGCGTTCAATAAATCTTGCAAACATACAATTTACAAATTTTTTGGAAGATTACCGCTCCGCGATAAGCCATTCGTGGTCAAACCATATCTCCGTACGTAGCGGGGGGTTTGTCCTTTCAAAACCCATGTTAGACGAACGTGTCCGTGGTTATGTGTTTAACACAGCCGGTATCGCGTTGCGTCCGTGGGAAGCGTTGTTTGAATTGGAAGACCCGCCGTTCCTTCATTACATACCTTTAACGGATGGCTTGGGGCGGCTTGCCATCGATAATTTCAGCAGTATGCTTCCAATCGGAAACAGAGCCGTCGCCGTAAGCGCAGGCGCGAACCAAGACACGGCGTGGGTTTTAATACGGTACCTTATAGATGTCGTTGCGGATACCGATATCAGCGGTACGTTTCCGCTCGTAGGCCAAATAGGGCTTAACTCATTAAAAACATCCATCGTGAAGGAAGGTTTTGAAGACAGGGCACGGCGCGGTCTCAATCATGTATTCGATTATGCGGAAAGGATGCAATACCAATTGGTCCCTTATGTCGGCCAAGGTACCGAGGGCGGCCGTGAACGGCAAATCGAAAACGCTGTCGCGCGTTTGCAACAATACAATGCCATGCCTGTCGTCCAACGGCCGTACCTGCCGCAGCAGCCCGATGGGGCGTTTCTTTGGAATTTTATTTACGGTGCCATCGAAGCACAAGACCTGGCCCGACAATGGCAAAACCAATTGTCGCTGTGGTTGATTGAATAGTTATGGTCAGGCGTATATTCAACCACGAAAATGCCATCTACCTGCTTCTGTTGCCCAGCCTCGCGGGGTTGGCTTTGTTCTTCCTTGTGCCTTTCGGTATCTCCATGTTCTACGCATCTGTTGACAACGTCGTTTCGCGGCAGTTCGTGGGGATTAATAATCTGGTTAATACGTGGAACAACCTCGCCTTCCAATTGGCCATGCGCAATACCCTTACCTTTATGGGGGTCAGTATCCCCTTGATTATGGCGTTGGCGCTTTTGCTGGCGTTATTGGTGCGGCCCGTCAGCCCGCGCGCGCGGCGTTTGTTGATGGTCTTTTTCCTTTTGCCGCTGGTCATCCCTTCGGGGTCGATGGTGTTCTTTTGGCGGGCGTTGATTTCCGTCAACGGCATGATCAACCGGATGTTCTTCACGTATGACGGTACGGCCATGCCCACGGATTGGCTCAACTCCCCCCATGCCTTGTGGTTCGTCATCGGTATATTCATTTGGAAGAACGCCGGTTTTAACATGATCCTTTTCCAAGCGGGGCTTGACTTCATACCCAAGGATTATTACGAATACGCCTCCATCGAGGGCGCGGGCAAGCTGAGGCAATTCCGCATCGTTACGCTTACATACCTGGGGCCGACGTTTTTGTTGGTTTTTATCCTGTCCGTGGTCAATTCGTTTAAGGTTTTTAGGGAGATTTATTTGCTGACGGGTACGCATCCCAACCATTCGATTTATTTGTTGCAGCATTTCTTAAATAACCAATTCGCCAACCTTAATTATCAGTTGATGGCATCGGCTTCGTTCTTCACATTCGGGTTTATCTTTATATTGGTGCTGGGCATGTATTGGCTGCAGCAGCGGCAGACATACATATGAAAAGGGTGCGGGGCGGGGCGGTCATTTTTACGGCGGGCATCATGGCCGTGCTGTTCGCGTTGCCTATCTTGGTGACGGTAACCAATTCGTTCATGACGGGGTTCGAGATCGCCAACCGTTATTCCATGGGTATAATGCCCGCCAATTCCTTCTTTCGGCTCGAGTTCCTGCCGCGGATCAATTTCGTACGCATGACGCTGGTGCCGGATTGGTTTTCGCTTGCGCAGTTCGGCTCGCTGTTCCGCGATGTGCGGTATATGGACTCGCTTTGGAATTCGGTATTGATCACCTTACCGGCGGTGCTTGGGCAAATCGTCGTTTGCGTGCCCGCGGCGTATGCCTTTGAATTTTGCAAGTGGCGGCATAAGGAGAAGCTGTTTTTTGTGTACTTGGTCGTCATGCTCATGCCTTTGCCCGTTATCCTGGTGCCCCAGTTCGTCATTGCGCGGCACTTGGGGATTGACGAATCGGTACTGGCGGTGATCCTGCCCGCGATGTTCGCGCCGTTCGGGGTGTTCCTGCTGCGGCAGTTTATCAAGACATTGCCCGTGGAGTTCATTGAGGCGGCCAAGATCGACGGGGCCGGACAACTGCGTATATTGGCGTCGATCGTCGTGCCGTTGTTAAAGCCCGCGATCGCGGCGTTGGCGTTGTTGGTATTCATCGATTATTGGAACGTGGTGGACCAAGCCATCGTGTTTATCACCAACCCCGCGATGATGCCGCTCAGCGTTTACCTGTCGCGCTTGACGGGTAACTTCGAGATCGTGTTCGCGGCTTCGTTCTTTTATATGCTGCCCGCGTTATTGGTGTTTTTGCACGGGCAGGAGCAATTGATTAGCGGTATGAGGATGTCGGGGTTAAAATAGGAGGACGGTATGGGATACAAAAAAATATTAAACAAGGTGACGGTCGTGTTCGCGCTATTGCTTTTGCTCCTCACGTTTTTTTCGCGGACGCTGGTGGAGATGCATCTGCCCCGTGTATCCGTCGCTTTCATACAATCGGGGAACATAACGCCCGAGGTAAGGTCGCAGGGGTTGATAACACCGATTGAAACGGAGCGGATATTCGCCCCCGTAAGCGGCAGGATCACGCAAATATTGGAATTGGGGACTTCAACCCTGCACGGGTCGGTGCTGTTTACCATAACCGCGGATATGCGCGCCCTGTATGACCAATTGGACGCCGCGCACCACGAACGGCGTGTCATCGACCTCAACATCGAAAGGACGCAGAGCGATTTATCCAACGCGCAGCGCCAATTGAATACATTGCGGGCGGATGCGCCGGGCACCCCCGCAATACCCACGCTCAACCTGCTGGAATTCAACTTGCAACTGGCCGCCAATACCAACGATACGGAAGCCGTGCGGGAAAGCATCGCCACATTGGAGGAATTGTACGGACTGGGCATCATCCCCCGCCAACAAATCATCGACCGTGAAAACGACCTGCTCCGATTGGTACAGGCGCGGGAGAACATCAACCAACGGCGCGAACAGGCGATCGAAGCGCACGAACAGGCCCTGGCAAACTACGACGAAGCATTGGTCACCGCTTCGCGCAACCGCGATACGCAAATACGCAACCAACAGAATATAATCGCGCAGCTTAATTTCCAAATACGCGCGCTTGAATTGGATGGCGAACGTGCGGATAAACGCATCGAAACCCTGGCCGGGCGGATAGAGGAAGGCGGCGTTTACCAAGTGCGGTTTGAGTTGGGTACGCCAACCAACCGCTTGATCACGCACATTTCGCCGGGGTTGGATGTGGGCTCCCACGTAGCAGAGGGTATGCACGTAATGACGGCGGCGACACGCAACAACCGCTTTACCTTGGAAGCCTCCTATCCCCAAAGCCAGGATTTTATCAAGACCAACCAACGGGTGGAGGTTACCGTCGGTACGCTGACTGTGGACGGGACCATCCGCCGTATCACACCGCAGGGGGGTCGCAATGTCGCCACAATCGATTTTTCAAGTTCCGATTTGAGGGGCGGCGAATTGGCCACGGTCACTTTTAGGGAGCGCAGCCCCAATATGCCTAATATCATCCCCATCAACGCGCTGCGCACGAAGGAAACGACGGGTTATTATATCCTGCATGTGGAGGCGCAGGAGACCCGTTTCGGCACCCAATATTTTTTACGTGAGGTCATGGTGCAAACAAATATACGCGATGCACGGCACGCGGCTATATCGGAGCGGGCGGGATCGGCGTTGTCGGACGATCCGCTCGTCGTCATCGTTAACTCAAACGTACCCGTTGCCGCGGGGGACCGCGTACGGTTGGTGAATGACCCGTGAAATTAATAATAACGGTCAATGCGTTGATCCTAATCGCCGCATTGGCTGCGGGGATGGTTTTGCATGTTTTATCGGGGCGGCATTTCAAGCGGGACGTAATCTTTATCGCGCCTATGCTTAACGAAAGCCGTTTCTATTTTTCGGCTGACGATTTGGACAATTTGCGCGTCGCCTTCCCCGGGTATACGATCGTTTCGGAAAGCCGCGGAACGGCCGATTCGGCGGCGGTATTCTATACGGGGGATTTTTATTTCGGGCTGCACCACATGGACTTCCTGCATGGGGGGCAGGGCTTCGTTATCAACGAAGCGTTAGCGTGGCAACGGTTCGGCAATACCGATGCCGTCGGGTTATTCATGGAAGTGGATAACAGATTCTTTCAGGTAAGCGGCGTTGTCCGTCAGGGACGGGTACGCGCGGATTCGGCGAACCTTATATGGATGCCGCACGCCGACGCGGCCGGTAGTCCGCCCGTTACGGCGTTGTACGTGCACGTGCACGATTACAACGTATTGGATGCCTCCGTCGATACGCGGACGATGATCGGCAGGCACTTGTACCGGAATCCGGTCGATTACGCCATCGTGGATATCAACCTGTATACCGAAAGCATCGCGGCGCGTAACCGGATATTACTGTGTATGGTGTGGGTGTGCGCGTTGGCCGCCGCCGCCGCGTTTGTATATAAATACTTCAAGGGCAAACGATGGGTTTATTTGGGTATATGTACCGGAATATTCCTGCTTTTATGCTTTTTTATAATCGTTAACGTTAATGATATACTGCTTATGTTAAATGAACTATCCGTAACGAATACGGGGATGTTGCCGCCGGAGGTTTATCTGTCCTACGGGATGCGGCGGCTGAGTGAGTTGAACCGTTATGCCAACTACGCGTGGATCGCAGGGTCGGCCGCTTTGTTCAACATCGTACTGGGAGGGGCAAAATGGGTATTAAAAAGGGATTAGCGTTTTGCGTTTTGCTGTGTTCATCCTTTGTTTTATTCCATACCGTTATATACGGGCAGGAAGCCCTGTCATACCGGCAGGCATTGGCACTTGCGCAGGAAAACGAAAACGCGCTGGCGGTAAGGAGCGTTGACGCGCAAATCGCCGCCGTCAGGGACGAGCTCAACGAATTAATGGAAATGCTGCAAGAATCATCATGGTCAAATTGGCCGGATAATTTACGGAACGTTTATCAGCGGCAAATAACGGAGTTGGAGCGGCAAATCCTGTTCTTGCAATTAAATCGGGATATTACGATGGTTGGTATCGAACGTTCCTTACGCGGCGCTTTAGTAAATGATCGGGTCACGGCCAACAACATCGCCATCGCGGAGGAACGCTTAACCCTAAGCGAGGAACGCTTGCGCCGCACCGTGATCCTCCGCCGCTTCGGTCTGGCGAGTGCCAATGACCTGTACGCCGCCGAGCAAGGATTGTCGCAACAACGCATGGAGTTGGAGCATTTGCGCGTTACGGCGTCCAACCAACGGCAAGCGTTAAACCTTCTATTGCACCAACCCCTTAACCGCGAAATCGAAATCACGTTTGAAACAGGGTCAAGCGATTTGCCCGAGGATTTGGAACGGTATATATCCGCGGCGGTCCCGCAGGCCCCGTCGATACGGCAATTGCAAATCAATATCGACAGGCGCAGGGACGAAAGGGAATTATACAGCGCAACCCACGGGGACGACGCACGGCAGGAAACGTTGACCGCATTAACCGGCGCGCACAACCGCGCCGTACGGGAACGGGACAACGCCGTATGCGCCATGGAAGCGGCCATACGCGCTTCGTATAACGGCATCATCCAACTCCGTGCGCAAAAAGACGCCGCCGTGTCGGAGCTGGAGCGGGCGATGCATGAATGGGAAACCGCGCAAAGGCAATTCCAATTGGGCCGCGTAACGCAATTCGAGGTGGACAACGCGCGGTTCGTTATCCTAAGCAGGGAATTGGCCTTGCAAAATATTACGTACCAATTGTGGCTTGCCGAGTTTTCGCTGTTTAATCCGTAAGCATGAAGCCCAATGTGACCTTCACCGACAAGATACCGATATTGGAAAACGAGTGGCCGCTGGAGGACGGCACGCAAGCGGGATTATTAAAAAACAAGCACCGTTATGCGGAGTTGTTCCGATTACAGAATAATAAATATATGGTATAATCCACCCCACAATGCGAAAGAAGGTGGTCCCATGTGGTTGCAAATAACGGCGGTATTTTTTGTCCTGTTATTTTGGGCCATTTTTTTTGTCGCCATACAATCCGCTCGTATGAGAAGAAAGCAAATGAAAATGACGCAACGTTTCCTGCACGACGAGGACGAAGCCAACAGCGTACGCAAGCAACCCCTCGACCCGGAATTGTTCTTTACCGCCGACTTTAAGGAGCTGCCGCCCCTGCCCGAAGGTGACCCCCACAAAGTGGAACGCGCGGCCAAGCGCAAAATGATCCGCTTTACCGAACCGATTTCAAACGTCGAACTTAAAAAACGTTACGGCCGCTTGCAATTGGAATACCTGGCGCATTACGAGGAAAACTTCAATGACTATCTGCGGTGCCTTACCAAATGGGCCGAAGCCCTGATCAAAGAAGAAAACCCCGCCGATGCCCTGCGTATCCTGCATCACGCCATCGCGTTGGGTTCGGAATTCCGGAATACTTACAAATTCGCGGCCGACGTTTACGCCGACGCGAAGGATACGCAGGGCCTGGAGGAGCTCCTTTCAAAGGTGGTGTTCCACACCTTCCGCGACCCGGCCACCGCCAACCATATCATCGCCTATATACAGGAAAAGGTTACGGCGATATCGGCGTAATAACGTTTAATGGATAAATTATGTACAAACTTGTTTATTAACGGTTAGGGTGTTGGCGGTTGCGGGAATACACCCTAAGGTAATTCCAACGTTATCCGCCCCAGCTTACCCCCGCGGAATTCATCCAACAGCATAATGGCGGTGCGTTCGAGGTCGATCGCGCCGCCTTTCATTTTAAAGCCCCGCGCCTCCCCGACTCCCGTGAGGATATCGCGGGGGTTTTTAGTATTCACCGATTCATCCGCGGCGGGTAAGCGGTAACGGGCGTTAATCGCTTCCGGCGCGGCATCCCCCAGCATCATGATCAAATGCTCCGCCAGCGTAATCCTGTCGAGGATCAAATCCGAAACCGCCCCCGTAACGGCCAAGCGCAAGCCCACATCCGGGTCTTCAAATTTGGGCCACAACACGCCGGGGGTGTCCATCAAATCAAACCCCGCGAAGGGGATATCCCCCAATTTGCCCGGCGTTTGTTTATGCGCCGTCCGCACATTAATCCATTGCCGCCCGCGCGTCACGCCCGGTTTATCCGCCGTCGCCGTCACGGCCTTCCCCGCGAGCAGGTTAATGAACGTTGATTTGCCCACATTGGGGATACCCGCGACCATCGCGCGTATGGGCGCGGACAAGCGGCCTTTTTTACGCTTTGATTCGAGCTTTTCGGCCATGATTTGCTGCACGAGGGCCGTTACGCGGGCGGTCATGTTTTTTTGCTTGCCCGCTTTTAGGTCCAATGCCAATGTAAAAAAGCCCGATCGGCGGAAATGATCCTCCCATCGGGCCGTTTGTTTTGCGTCGGCCATGTCGGCCTTTGTCAGTATGATCAGGCGCGGTTTGTTCTTCGTCAGCGTTTCCAGGTCGGGGTTTTTACTGCTGAGGGGGACGCGCGCGTCCAACAGTTCGATAACGAGGTCCACGAGCTTCATGTGCGCTTCCATCATGCGGCGGGTTTTGGTCATGTGGCCGGGGTACCATTGTACGGTCACGGCCGGCCGAAACCTCCCGCCGGCCATACGCGTATCCATACGCGCCCCACGATATCGGAGATAGGGACATTCCCCACGGAGGAGAAGCGGCTGTCCTTCGAGCCGTTGCGGTTATCACCCAATACGAAAACCGCACCCTCGGGCACGGTCACGGGAAAATCCGCGTCCCATCGGTCGGCGATGCGCTCATGGGAGAAATCGTCGTCAAGGCGTACGCCGTTTACGTAAAACGAGCCGTCGAGGATATCCACCGTGTCGCCGGGTAACGCGATTACGCGCTTGATAAAGTTTTCCGACGGGTTCATGCGGTAGGGGAAGGCGACGATATCGTTCACCCGCGGGCCGGTAATTAACCATCCCGCGCGGTTGAGTACCAGCATATCGCCGTTCGAGAGCGTCGGCTCCATGGAATTGCCGTCAACGTGCGCCGTACGGAACAGGAAGTTGCGCGCTACCAGGAAAAATAAAACCGCCAACCCGATCGCGACGAGCCATTCGATCAGGCTGCGCACATAAGGGTTGGCGATTCGATTTTTAAGCATTTTCTACGGTTTTTTTCGGCTTTTGGTAGATGGCCTCTTTTACTTTGGCGGCCTTACCCACGCGGTCGCGCAGGTAGAACAGCTTCGCGCGGCGTACGATGCCGCGGCGTACGACTTCCACTTTTTCCACGCGGGGGGAGTGCAGGGGCCACGTTTTTTCCACACCTACGCCGTAGGATATACGGCGCACCGTAAATGTTTCGCGCAGGCCGCCGTGGCGTTTCTTAAGCACCACGCCTTCGAATACTTGGACGCGTTCCTTCGCGCCTTCCACGATTTTGGCGTGTACCTTCACCGTGTCGCCGACGTTAAACGCGGGCGGTGCGGCCTTGATTTGCTCGCCTTCGATTTGCTTTATCATGCTGTGCATGGAAGCCATCTCCTTTATTGGTTGCATTTGCGAATTCGAATTATACAGCGTATCAATATTTGCGTCAAATGTTTTATCCGCGTTTTCGCGTGAAGTTAATTTACCGAACCCAACCCCGCCGAGCGGGGTACGGCTTAAACGCTCGCTGTGCGTAAAAAGGGTGATTTCGGCTCCGTCGGGCTAAGTGAACACGTTGGTTTTGACGCTTGGGTTTACGGGGGTTTTTGTGTTCATGTAGCCCGCTTACAAACCCAACGGGTTCACGTAAGCCCGCCGTTCGCCGAAATCACCCTTTTTGCGCAAGGCGGGCTTATTAAGCCGTACCCCGCTCGGCTGCTATCCGAGGGGCGGTAAAAAAAAGAAATTACTTTTGTTTTTATCTTCGGTAACCCGACTGGCAGCCGGGGTGGTGGGTGTATAAGCACGGCCTTCGTAAAAGCGGGGTTTTAGGCGAACGGCGGGGTTATGTGAACCCGTTGGGGCTTGTAAGCGGGCTATAGAGGCACTAAAAACCTACATACACCCAAGCGTCAAGACCAAACGGGTTCACTTCCCCGACGGAGCCGAAAACCCCGCTTTTGCGACAGCCGTGCGTTACACCCACCGCCCCGGCGGGGCTTGTCGGATTACATGGATGTAAACAAGCTGATGTATCCGCGTTTTATATCGGCATTACGAAAGCCGCAATCGCCACCGAATGTACAATCGACGCCGCGTTAACGAACAAATGGAAAACGGAATGCATGTATTTGATTTTCTTACCCACCGCGTAGAAGATCACACCCACCGTGTACAGCCCGCCGCCCACCACGATGAGTATAAAAAACGGCGCGCCCAGCACCTCGATCAGGCGCGTGATGCGGAACATCGCGCTCCAGCCCATACCCAGGTAGCATATGATCGAAAAGATTTGGAATTTTTTGCGGTCGATGGCGGTTAGGGTGATGCCCAGCAAGGCGAAGAACCAAAGGATACCGAACAAGACCCAAGCATCCACGGGGTACGCCGCGCGGAACGCACCCAACAGGATGGGTGTATACGTACCCGCGATTAAAATGTAAATCGTGCAATGGTCCAGCACGCGGAACACGCGCTTGGGGAGTTCGAGTTTTAAACCGTGGTAGATGCTCGACATGGTGAAGACAAGGATGACCGTAAAGCCGTAGATGGCCCCGCTCGTAATGCCCCAGCCGTTTTGATGGTAAGCGGCTACGATGACGCAAGCAAGCATCGCAACCAAGCCGAGCGCGCCGCCCACGATGTGGGTGGTCATGTTGAAGATTTCCTCGCCGCGCGTGTAATTGGGGAGCGCGGAGGGTTCACGTTTTTTTATCATTCGTTCCTCTTTTCCAGGATGTCGATTCGTTCCCGTAATTGCTTGATGGCGGTGCGGGCGGAACATTCCCTGCGGACCAAACGCGCGGGGTCGGATACGACGGTTTCCCCCGCGGGGACGTCGCCGATCACAAGCGCGCCCGCGCCGATCTTCGCGCAGTCGCCGACATGGATCGGGCCGAGTAATATCGCGGAGGCCCCGATTACCACGTTGTCGCCGATGGTGGGGTGGCGTTGCTTCATATGGCGTTCCTTACCCGTCGCGCCCAGCGTCACGCCGTGGTAGATGAGCACGTTGTTGCCGATCCTGCACGTTTCGCCGATGACCACACCCATGCCGTGGTCGATGAATACGCCCCGCCCGATTTTCGCGCCGGGGTGTATTTCTATACCCGTTATCCAACGCGAGAACATGGATACCAGTCGTGCCGTAAAGTAGTGTTTGTGGTTATACAGCCTGTGCGCCGCTCTGTGGTAAAACATCGCCCATATACCGGGGTACAGCCACGCTTCCCCGTTTTTGCGCATGGAGGGGTCGCGCTTTTTGATTAAATGTACGATTTTTTTCGTCATTCGGTAAACATCTCCGTTGATAAGTATCGTTCCCCTTTGTCGGGGAGGATGATGACGATTTGCTTGCCGTGGTTTTCGGGACGGCGCGCTACTTGTACCGCCGCCCACACCGCCGCGCCGCTGGACGCGCCCACAAGCAGGCCCTCCGTCCGCGCGATCGCCCGCCCCACGATAAAGGAATCCTCGTCCGTAACGGCGATGATTTCATCATAAACGGTATTGTCCAACACCTTGGGGATAAAACCCGCGCCGATACCCTGTATTTTATGCGAGCCTGTACGGCTCTGTGACAGTAACGGCGACCCGGCGGGCTCCACACCGACGATGTGTATTCCGGGGTTCATCCGCTTTAGGAAGCGTCCCGCCCCGGTCAGCGTGCCGCCCGTGCCGATGCCCACAACGAAGATATCCACGTTACCCCGGGTATCCACCCAAATTTCCGGGCCGGTGGTGGCGTAATGCATCTTGGGGTTGGCGGGGTTGGAGAATTGACCGGGGATATAGGAATTGGGGATTTCCTTCGCCAGTTCATTAGCCTTTTCCACCGCGCCCCTCATGCCCAGCGCGCCGTCGGTCAATACGACCTGCGCGCCGTACGCTTTAAGCAGATTACGGCGTTCGACGCTCATGGTATCGGGCATGGTAAGGATGAGTTTATATCCGCGCGCCGCCGCCAAAAAGGCAAGCCCGATGCCCGTATTGCCGCTGGTGGGTTCGATAATCGTCGTTTCGGGGGTAAGGATGCCGCGTTTTTCCGCGTCGTCCAGCATGGCGAGGGCGAGGCGGTCTTTTACGCTGCCGCCGGGGCTGTCGGATTCCAATTTGGCGATTAAACGGACATTCAGGTTTTCCAATCGGGCAAAACGGTTTAACGCCATCAAAGGCGTCGCGCCGATAAGCGTGTTCACGCTTTCATGGATCATTTGATATCACTCCTTGTAAAAGCATCCCATGCCGTCCATAAAAACACAGCCATGTACGCGGATATATTTAAAAGCGCGAACCTTAACGTGTGGTGTACAAACCCCGTCGTACCGTCGATAACGTCCAATATTTGCGTGTTAGCGAACAGGATATACCGCGCTTGATAAAAGCCCAAATCTTGAAGAGTGGCCACCACCCCAATGCCGCCGACGTACAGGAACACGCCCAGCCCGATGGCAAGCGCCGCCGAACGGGTCAGCGCGGAAAGCGCGAAGGCAAACGTGGCAAGCGCGAACATGCCGACCGCGCTTAACAGGTAACGCGAAGCCATGTAAAGCATGGCCGAACGGTGCGCCACCTCGCCGTCAACCACGGTAAGGAGGGGTACGCCGTATCCGCCGAAGCCGAAGAACAGCCCCGTAAAGAGGACGTTGGCGGCAAACAGCGGGATCAACAAAACCAGCCCGAAGGTCAGCACGGCGATGTATTTTGCCAGCAAAAATTTCCAGCGTTTAACGGGATTGATTAACAGCGGTTGTATCGTCCCCGACGAATGTTCGCCCGCCACGATGCCCCCCGCCACGACGATGATCAAAACGCTCAAGAACATGATGGTCATCACGGAAAGGGGAAAGCCCCGCCAAAAATCCGGCAGCGCGTTTGCGGGGTTAAGGGATTCGAATTCCATCCCGCGGAAGGCATGGTGCTCAATGCCGTTCGCCAAGCGGTATTCGTTCAACGTTATCGCGTCGCGCAGGTGCAGGTAAAGCTGTTCGTCGTTTACTTGTAAAAGGCTTGTTTGGGTGGTTTCGATTTGACGGATGAGGGTATCCTGCCAGCTTTCGGGGGCAGCGTCTTGCGGGGCTTCCTCGCGGAAGGTGAAGCTGCGGCTTTCATTTATACTACCGTGGGTGGAAAAAACGGCTATCATAAAGAGCGACGCGGCGAACAACAGGCACAATAACAACTTGGTGGAGAGCTTGCCGAGGATTTTAATGTATTCGTTAAGGATTAAATTAAAAAACTTACGCAATTTGCCCGCCTCCTTCCCGCGTTAATTCAATAAAGATATCCTCCAGGTTTTCATCCTCGCCGATGTTGCGCACATCCACGAGTCTGCCGCCCGAAACGATGCCCACACGGTCGCACATTTGCTGCATTTCCCCCAATATATGGCTGGAAACGAGTACGCCGATATTTTCCTTGTGTGCCAAATCCTTGAGCAGGATGCGCAGTTCCTTGATTCCCGCGGGGTCCAAGCCGTTGGTCGGCTCGTCCAAAATCAACACGCGCGGGCGGTGCATCAGCGCCTGTGCGATGCCGAGGCGCTGTTTCATGCCTAATGAATATTTTTTTACTTTTTCGCGGATACGTTTTTCCAAGCCCGCCAGTTTAACCATTTCGGCGATGCGCGCGCGGGAGATACCGCCGCGTATACGGGCGTGCTGGCGCAGGTTTTCCCAACCGGATAAATAGCCGTACATTTCGGGGCTTTCCACGATACCGCCGATACTCGCCATCGCGCCCTCGAAATCGTGGAGCGTGTTGGTTCCGTTGATATAGATTTCCCCCGCGTCCTGTTTTAGCAAGCCCAATATCATCTTAATCGCCGTCGTCTTGCCCGCGCCGTTGGGTCCCAGGAAGCCGAAGACCTCGCCCGCGTACACTTCAATGTTCATATCATCAGCGACCCTGCGCTTGCCGAAGGATTTCGTCAGCCCGATGGTCTTTAATACTACCTCCATAACCGTACGCCCCCCATCCGTACCGACGCCCTCGCGAAGCGCCATTCGCCGCCCTCGCGCAGCATCAGCGCGTCCACGGTAAAGCCCTGCCCCCCGAAGCGCCCCCGTACAAAGCCGGTAAAGATTTGCGTTTGTTCGGTTACATCGGTCGCGGTGAAGTTTACCTCAAAGTGTACGCGGGCGGCATTGGCGGATTGTTTTTGTATGGCGGTGATTTCCGATAATTCAAAGGATATGGAAGCGGGCAGGGATTCGGGCTCCAATTCGGCGAAGGCTTCCAAGGTGGACTCCGCCCGTTGCAACGCGGATTGTATGCCGGGGTGACGCCCCGCCTCGCGGTATTCGGTAAAGAAGCGGCGGATAAAATCGCTGTTTGCTTCGGGGGTGAAGCCGCGGTGCAGTTCGTTAAGGGCGTCCGTAAATTCCACCACGGCGTCGCGTATTTCGTATGCTTCCCCTTCGAAGGCGCGGGCGTCTATAACGAAATAAACCGCAAGCCCGATGAGCATGAATATGCCCAGCGCGATCCCGCGGTTTATCTTTGCCAAGAAGTGCGTCATAAAGCATACAACCCCTTTATGAAAAGTACGTTTATTATAGTTATACGTCCGCGAGTTTACAATGTCCCGCAATTTTTATATGATTGTACGGATTATTAATGGGGGGATTCACATGAAAAAAATCGTGTCCGTTTTTATTTTTTGCGCTGTTTCGTTGGCGTCGCTCGGGTTTGTCCAAACCATATTCGCCGCTGATATTTTCTTCGAACATTCAACCATCCGGCATCCGTCGCGCGGGGTGGAATATGAACGCCTGACGCAAATGACAAGCGTCGGCTTGCGGGACGTACACATCCTGCGCATCCCGCTGGACGATCCCTACATAGACATAGCCCCCGTTGCAAGCCTCCAGGGCGTGGGGTTTCGGGAATCCGCAAGCGCCCTGCTTTCGGCCGCGGGGGCGGTTGCGGGCGTCAACGCGGATTACTTCCATATGACGCCTACTTATGCCGTGCATTTGGGCCCGATGATCAGCGACGGGCAATTGCTGGCCGCCCAAACGGAAACCAACCGCTATTCGGACAGCTTGGCCGCGTTCCTGCTTGACCGTAATAATAACCCTTTCTTCGAATACATGCGCATCGACATACACGTATACCACGGCGGCGTACGCGGTTTGCGCGTCAATTATTTTAATAATATCGGCACAACGATGGAAGAACCCGTGGTATTCACTTGTTCTGCCATGCGCGATACCGCCGCGCTGGATATCCGTTTCCCCTTTACGTCGAAGGTCGTATCCGACGGGGCAAGCGTTGTATACGTCACGTCCCTCCCCGGTGAAACGGTGGAAATCCCCGAAGGTGGGTTCGTCATCGTCTTCCCCGAACGGATGGCGGGCCAGCGGTTGCGCTACATGGCGGGGGATACGCTGACCCTTTCGATACGGAATAACCTGTACATAGACCTTTCCGCCATACAAACGGGTATCGGCGGCGCGGGCATGGTACTGGTCAACGGCGAAGCCGCGGACGACGGCGGGTACATCACCACGGGCCGCCAGCCGCGTACCGCCGTGGGTATTAGCCGCGACGGCAAAACGCTGATCCTTATAACGGTGGACGGGCGGGGTACGTCCGTGGGCGCGACGCATACGGAGCTGGCGGAGCTTATACGCCGCGCGGGCGCGCATAACGCCATGCACTTGGACGGCGGCGGTTCGGCCACGATGGTGGTGCGGGAGAATGACCGTTATAACGTAGTGAACACCCCCTCCGAAGGGACGCAGCGCAGGATCGTAAACGCGCTGGGTATCTTCGATAACGCAAGACCCGGCGAAATGGCGGGCATCGCGCTGGAAATGGCACAGCAACGCGTTGCCGTCAACACGCCCGTAGCTTCGCGGGTATTCGCGCGGGACGCGCTGGGGCTTCGCTTCCCCATGCCGGAAGACGCGCAGCTCGCTTATATGGCGGACCGCGATATGGGTATTTGGCGGGACGGTTATTACACGCCGTTGATCGCGGGCGAACATACCGTGCATGTATGGTTCGGCCACATGTGGGCGGCGCAAACGATATATGTATTGGAAATCGCGGAGCTTTACGCCGCGCCCGTATCATTGATGAACGGCGAACAAAGGCGGTTGCGCTTTACGGGTACGGGCGCGGACGGCTCCACGATTCCGGATGTAAACGTGACGCAATTTAACGTCGTACCCGCGTCGTTGGGGCGTGTGGAAAACGGTTACTTCTACGCGGCGGGTTCGGGTACGGGGTATATACGCGCGTGGGTTAATAATATCGTAACGTACGTGCCCGTAAGCGTGGGGCGGGTAAGCGCGCCGATTGTCATGCCGATGGGTGCGGTTAGTTTTTCGGGGTATCCCGCCGCTTTCGTTACCGGCGATGTGCGGCATGAAACGGTAGGCACGCATTTGATCCCGCGTTTGACGTACACCGTTAAGGACGCGCCGGAAACCCAAGCCGCGCATATGGTTTTTGACCCGCCGCTTGAAATCCCTTCGTCCCAAGACGAAGTACCTACGGCTTTACGCTTGCAAGTACACGGCGATGGATCGGGGCATTGGCTCCGCGCGCGCGTGGCGGACGGCAACGGGACGACGCACAATATAAACTTTACGCAAAACGCGGACTTCGTCGGTTGGGAGACCCTAACGGCGCAATTGCCCGCCAATGTGCCCGGGCCGTTTACGGTGGAGCGTATTTGGATGGCTACCTTGGGTGCCGGGGAGGACGCCGAACATACCGTTTACTTCTTTAACCTGCAAGCCCTGTACGCGCCGCTTCCCTTACCGGAGATCCCGCGGGGTTCGTTCTTCGCCGACCCGATGCAAACCCACGGCGCGTTTACGGGGATACCCGGCGGCGGCCGTCATGTATTCGACTTGACGTTCGTAACGCAGGCGTATCGGTTTAGGTACGAGGATGACATGGCGATAATCCGGTTGACCGCCAACGCGTCCGGCCTAACCGACCGCAGGCAATGGGAATATGTGATGCGCGACGTACGCGCCGTCGATGCGCACCATGTCGTGATCATGCCGGGTATCGATCCTTCCGCTTTCCCGCCTTTGGTATACGAATTGTTCCATGCGATGGTGCGGACGCTTGCGGATGAAGGGCGGCTCGTGTTCGTGGTTTCGCCTTCGCCGGAATCCGCCGAAGTATCGCTTGCCCTGCGCGACGGCGTGCGGTATATCGGCGGCATGGAAGAAATACGCTTCTTTACGGACGGAAGGCAGATATGGTGGTACGCTTAGAAGCCGGAATTCGAAACAGGAAAGGATAAAGAGTATGCCGGGGTTTTTGACGCATTATTTGGGCGGGCAGGCGGTGCTTGCGCGGTTGCCGGAGGATACAAGGAAATTAATCGAAGGCGACCACGCGCGGATTTATAATTTGGGGACGCAGGGGCCGGATATCTTTTTTTACTATGTGCCGGGTTTTATGCGGGTACGTTCGAAGGGTATCGGCAGCGATATACATGAAGCGGATTTCGGTAAGTTCTTTATGGAAACGGCACGTTGGGTCAAGCATGAAACCTTGTTTGCGTACCTTGCGGGGTTTTTGGCGCATTACGCGCTGGATACGGCTTGCCATCCTTTCGTGTTCGCCCATACGCAATTAAAAGGGGCCACATCGGCGCAGGAATCCGCCGAACACCGCCACTTCGAGACCGCCGTGGACGTGCTGATGCTGGCGCGGATAAAAGGGGAAAAACCCGCCGATTACAAGCAATGGGAATTGATACAGGCACCGCCGAAGCATAAACAGGTAGCCGCGGCAGCGTTTGCGGCGGCGGCAAATAAAGTGTACGGGGACAGGCGGCGGGGAGGGACCGGGGATTCCGCTTTGCTTCCCCGCGACGTTTACCATGCCATGGGGCATATGGCGCAATTGACGCGGATGTTACATTCCCCCAAGGGACGCAGGAAAAAATGGGCCGCTTTCCTGGAGGATAAGACCATCGGCGCGCGCTTGCTGTCCGCCATGGTGCATATGCAAGAGGTAACCGACGGACGCGACTATTTGAACCTATCCCGTACGCATTGGCATACGCCGTGGAACCCTTCGCAAGGCAGTACGGCCAGCTTTCCGGAATTGTTTGACGCGGGGGTAGGGGAAGCCGTGCAAATGGTCAACGGGTTGTACGCGTACATGCAAGGGACGATGCCGCGCAAGAAATTAACGGAGTTGATAGGGAACCGCTCGCTGTCCACGGGCATGGATTTTCGCGAAGGCGAGTTGCTTACACCTTGCGAATAGCCGTCATCGGAGGGGGGCCGGCCGGAATGATGGCCGCGATCGCAAGCGCGGCTGCCATCGGTGATTCCGCCGGCGCATCGGTTATTCTGATTGAAAAGAACGAGAAGCTCGGCAAAAAGCTCTACCTCACGGGCAAGGGCCGATGCAATATCACCAACGCAACCGATATCGCGGGTTTGATGGCGCATGTGCCGCGCAACCCGCGTTTTTTGTACAGCGCGTTTAATAAATTCGATACTTCTTCGCTGATGGCGTTTATCGAGGGCTTGGGTGTCCCGTTGAAGGTGGAACGCGGGAACCGCGTATTCCCCGTAAGCGATAAAGCGAACGATATCAACAGGGCCCTGGAGGCGCGTCTGCGTGAATTAGGCGCAGCGGTTCGGCTGCGTACGGAGGTTAAGGGTATTGATTTCGACCGTGAAAATAAAAGGTTTGACATTATTACCGTGGAAAAAAATGTAAAAGCTGATGCCTTGATCCTTGCTACGGGCGGGCTTTCCTACCCTTCCACGGGGGCGACGGGGGAGGGTTTTTCTTTTGCGCGGGCGTTGGGGCATACGATTGTACCGACATATCCGTCCCTTGTGCCGTTATTATCGGACGCACCTTGGCTGCCCGAGTTGGCGGGGTTGAGCTTGCGCAACGTGCGTTTGTCCGCGCGTTTATCCGGCGGTAAAATATTATATGAAGAAACGGGTGAAATGCTGTTCACACCCGAGGGCGTGAGCGGGCCGCTGGTATTGCGCGCGAGCGCGTATATGGCGGACAGGATGGCGGAGAAACCGTATCTTTCGATTAATCTTAAGCCGGGGTTGACCCCCGAGCAATTGGATGCCCGCATCCTGCGGGACTTCGCAGAACAGCAAAACAAGGATTTTATCAACGCGCTGGGGGGATTGCTGCCGCAAAGGATGGTCCCCGTTTTAATTTCATTGAGCAATATTTTGCCGGAGACAAAGGTAAACGCGATCACGAAAGCCCAACGCGCCGCTTTGACGCAAGTCCTCAAGGGCATTACAATCACCCCATCCGGTACCGCGGGTTACGCGGAAGCCGTCATTACACGCGGGGGTGTTGATACGCGTGAGGTTTCCCCTTCGACGCTTATGTCGAAGAAAATCCCCGGTTTGTTCTTCGCGGGGGAATGTTTGGATGTGGACGCGCTGACAGGCGGGTATAATTTGCAAATTGCTTTTTCCACGGGGTACCTCGCGGGGCAAAGTGCCGTTAAATATGGGTTGGAAAAATAATAACAAAGGGATTGACGTACATGACCGATAACACAGGCTTCGCCGTGGCCATTGACGGCCCCGTCGGCGTGGGCAAAAGCTCCGCCGCCAAGCGGTTGGCGGGCGATCTTGGGATGCTTTACATCGACACGGGCGCGATGTACCGCGCCGTGGCTTTATATAATATGCGCAGGGGTACGGACAAAAAAGACGCCGAGGCGGTCGCCGCTTCCCTGTCCGATATCGAAATCGCCTTTACCCCCGCGAACGGTATTTTACTTAACGGCGAGGACGTATCCGCCGATATCCGCAGCCAGGCGATCGCCGATTACACTTCCATGATCGCCGCTTACGAACCCGTCCGCGCAAAATTGACGCAGCAGCAACGCCGCTTGGCTGAAAACGGTCATGTGATAATGGATGGGCGTGATATCGCTTCCCAGGTATTGCCGTGGGCGCAGGTGAAGATATACCTTGACGCGGACCCGCGTATCCGCGCCGAACGCCGTTTGCGGGAGCTCCAGGCTAAGGGGCAGCCCGCCGAATACGCCCGCGTGTGGGAAGAGACGCTTATACGGGATGAACGTGATAAGAATCGTGTACACGCGCCGCTTGTGCGGACGGATGATGCGATTTATATTGATACATCGCATATGGATTTGGATGAGATGGTTGCTGAGATTACGCGGTATGTGAAGGGAAGGCTTTATGTGTGACGTCCGCCGCGGATTGGCGGCGCAAGCGGCGGCGGATATGTGCCGCGCTTGCACTCGCCGCACGATGATCGGCTCCGCTCAGGAAGTGATGCCGTTTGTCTCGCACGCGAGCCAAACGGCATCACTAACCTTCGCGTTCGCCGCTAATCGTGCGGCTTCGCGAGTCGCGCTTGCACATATCCGCCGCCGCTTGCGCCGCCAATCCGCGGCTGGGCTGCGGAAGGGTTTCGCTTCAGCAGCGTAGGGGTGCTTTAATGAGCAAGGAACATAAAAAAAAGAGAAGGGAAAAAGAATGGACTATATTGTTGTAGAGCAAACTAAGGATTATAAAAAACGGATGATATATGACCCTAATACGAATACGTTTAATGAAGCGGAACATGATTGTATGTTTTTGTATAGGGGTTTTACGCACCCTTATGGTTGGTTAAGGGGGTCGGGTACGCCGCCGGGGGAGCATCTTGATGTTTTTCTGCTTTCGGGAGGTGAGTGTTTTCCGGGTGATGAATTGCCGGTTAGGGTTGTCGGTGTTTTTAGGAAGAAAGACGGTGACCATAAGTTGATAGGTATTTCGCCCGAACGGGAGGAAATGGATTTTTCGCAGTTGCCCGAATGTGAAATAAATGATTTGCATATGTTATACCCCTTCGTTGACGAGGGGGAGGGTTGGTTCGGAGCGGATGCGGCAAAAATTGTTATTACGGATTTTATGGAAAACGGAAGGGTACGATAATATATTTTATGAGGACTGATGCACATGTTCTATTGGTTCGCTAAGGGTGTTTTGTGGTTTTTGTTCCGTTTGATTTTCCGTATGCGCATAAAGGGGCATAAGAATATCCCCAAAGAAGGCGCGTTTTTGTTGTGCGGGAATCATATCCATTTGTTTGACGGGCCTGCGATGCTGGCGTTTTCGACGCGCAGGCTTTCGTTGATGGCGAAGAAGGAGCTTTTCCGTAAGCGGTTCTTCGCGATGGTTTTCCGCGCGGCGGGGGTTTTTCCCGTGGACCGTAAGGCGACGGATTTGGAGGCTTACCGGCACACGATGGGGGCGTTGTCCGGCGGTAAGGGGGTTTTGATTTTTTCCCAGGGTACGCGCATGAAGGACTTTGAGAACGCGAAGTCGGGCGTGGCTATGTTCGCGCTTAAGTCGGGCGCGCCGATCGTTCCCGTGGGTATCAGCGGTTCTTACAGGATATTTTCGCGTGTTTATATTACTTTCGGCGAACCGATTTCGATGGAGCCTTACGCGGGGCGCAGGGTTAAGTCCGAGCTGCTGGACGAAGTGATGAGCGTCGTGATTCCCGCCGTTTCCGCTTTAACGAAGGGCATATGACAAAATAACCAAAAAGGACATTGCAAAATTCACTTACTGGTGGTAGAATGAACAATGGAATCAATTATTTGCAGCACTTGCTCGGGAGGCTACTGATTTATGGACGCTTTAAACACACCCAAGGTCGAGGAAACAACGTTTGAAGAATTGCTCGCCGAATCCTTTGCCACGATACATAATGGCAATATCGTGAAAGGGACGGTTCTTCGCGTGACCAATACCGAAGTCATCGTGGACTTGGGTTATAAATCGGACGGCATCGTCACCCGCAGCGAGTTTACCGACGACAACCAAGCCAACCTAAAGGATTTGGTTAAGCCCGGCGACGAGTTCGACGTATTCATCATCCGCGTGAACGACGGCGACGGTAACGTATTGGTATCCAAGAAGAAGCTGGACAACCAAGTCAACTACAAGGTATTGGAACAGGCTTTGGAAGATAAGACGCCTCTGCTGGGCAAGGTGACCGACATTATCCGTGGCGGCTTAATCGCCAATATCCAAGGCTGCAAGGCGTTTGTGCCTTCGTCGCAGATAGCGGAGCGCTTTGTGGAGGATTTAAACCAATTTAAGGGACGCGAATTCAATTTTCAAATATTGGAGCTCGACCGCCGCAAGCGCCGTATCGTAGCCGGCCGTAAGGAGCTGGCGATACGAGAAGCCAAGGAAAAACGCGAGGCGGTCTTCGGCTCGATTGAGGTCGGCACGAAGGTACAGGGTACGGTCAGCCGCCTGGTGGACTTCGGCGCGTTTATTGATTTAGGCGGGGTTGACGGGCTTGTCCATGTTTCCGAACTTTCCTGGAAGCGTGTACGTCGGGCCGCCGACATCTTGAAGGTGGGCGATTCCGTTACGGTAAACGTCATCGCCGTGGACCCGGAAAAAGGGAAGATATCCCTTTCGATGAAGGACGCGGACGCCAATCCGTGGAACGGCATCGCAGACCGCTATCCCGTTGACGCCATCGTGGAAGGTACGGTCGTACGCCTTACACCGTTCGGCGCGTTCATCAAGCTGGAGGAAGGCATCGACGGCCTCGTCCATATTTCCCAAATCGCCGCGCGCCATATCACCAAGCCCGACGATGAACTGACCGTAGGGCAAAAGGTAAACGTGCTGATCACCGCCGTAGATGTGCAAAACCAAAAGATCAGCCTGTCGAAAAAGCAAGCGGACGAGCAGTTGGCCGAAGTTCAAGAGGAATACGACGAAGACCCCACCGAAGCGGAACCGTCTGTTGAAGAGGAAATAACCGCCGAAGAAGAGCCGGCCGTTGAAGAAGACGCAACCATTGAAGCGGAACCGACCATTGAAGAAGAACCGATCGTAGAAGAAGCAACCGCGGAAGCATCCGCCGAAGAAGATATTGAGTAAGCCGGACAGCCGCGCGTCGTAAGATGTGAGGAAAGTCCGAGCACCGCAGGGCAAGGGTGCCGGGTAACGCCCGGCGGAGGCGACTCCAGGGAAAGTGCAACAGAAATAAACCGCCAAGACCCACTTGGTAAGGATGGAAAGGTGCGGTAAGAGCGCACCGCAACGCCGGCGACGGCGTTGGCTATGTAAACCCCACCCGGTGCAAGACCAAATAAAGCAGCGCAGCCCCCTGCGCGAACGGCCCGTTCGAATGCTTTGGTAGCGTCGCAGGAGGCGTATCGGCAACGAACGCCCTAGATAGATGGCTGTCATCCGCAACCCGCGGAAACAGAACTCGGCTTACAGGCTTGCTCACTAATAATATAATTGGAGATGTACTCAAGTGGCTCAAGAGGCTCCCCTGCTAAGGGAGTAGGCCGTTAACGCGGCGCGGAGGTTCAAATCCTCTCATCTCCGGAACTAAGTTATTATAAGAACACTATCGTTTTTAACGGCGGGTTTTCCGTATTGGTGTATCTTAAATAACCAAAACAAAACCGCATGGAACAAACCCCATGCGGTTTTTCGTTTATATACATAATGTATCTAAAATTATATTTTACTTCGTATTATTGCAATTAATTCCATTGCTTCTAATTTCCCCATACGAAAACAAGGAATACGCACAACCCCACCAATATATGAAATTTCAATATAGGGTTGTTTGGAGAAAAAAAGAGCAAACATACAAAAGAGAAAAAACACAGCAATCACGGTTAGCAAGGTTTGTAAAGTGTTTGATGCGCCTATTTCATTAATAAAGCGAAGCAATTTCATTTTCGACATTAGATATGATGTAATAATCGACAAAACCGAACCAACAAGGATAAAAACAAACAAGACGTTTTTCAATCTTCGCTTTACATAACACACAGAAAGCAAGCTACCGTAACGAATATGTAGCTTGCCCTGCGTTCGCTTAGTATAACCGTTTACAACAGTATAATAGATACCGTTGATTTCAACATTATCATTATGAAATTCCATAAGCGTTATGAGTTTTTATTTAATTTACCGCATTTTTTACATATACCATTAAATTTATTTATGTCATCATGCCCACATTCAATACATACATTTATGTTTTTGTTTGCGGGTGGTTTAACAATAGAATCAGCCATTCCTGTTAATGGCATTTCATTTTTTTCTGTTTGAATGGTTGTGCTTTCCGCATTTATTTTTCCATTAAAATCCTGTGTAACAATGGCATTGTTTAATTTATCCTTCATTAGTATCAAATTACGTTGAAATGCAACGACTTCATGTTGTGCTGATATAACAACATCAAGACCAATCGCACCCCCCGCATATTTAATTTCTAAGTAAGTACGGCGTGAAATAATATAGAACATAATAAAAATCCCAAGTATTAATAGACCGACAAAAATAAATGGAGCGGCGTTAGCTCTTTCTAAAAAATCTTGTGGTTGCCCAAATGCAGGTTCAACAAAAGATACAGCAATGCCAATAATTAAAGCACATATAAATGCCACTATTCCTGTGAAAAGTAACCCTATCGGTTTTAACGTTACATACCCTGTTCCTGTGACATCTTTAATATCAACGATATGTGACGCTTCGCCAAATCGAAGTTTCGCAGCGGAAGTAGTTAATTCGCGTCCCCTATAATACACACGCTTGTTTGTAAGTACCCCGTATGCTTCCTTGAGCTTTCCCGTACTGATAAAACTTTCCGCAGCTACGTTGCCCACAGCACAAATAAACGTTTCGTTTGGGTCAATGAACATCGCTTTGAACTTTTTTTCACTTTGATACATAACCGTTACCTCCACACTATAATGGGCGATATTAAGAATAACGCCTCTTTTCAGAACAAAGAATACAAGCAAATGAAAATAGTGTCAAGATAATTAATCATGTGTGATAAGTGCCACGCGCCGCTTTATGTATAATTTACTAAGAGGTGCAACAATGGCAAATATCCATATGAATATAGAAAAGCTACGAAAAGAACGCGATATGTCACAATCTGCCCTTGCCAAACACCTTGGCATAAGCAGAAGTGCGGTAAACGCATGGGAAATGGGGTTAAGCAAACCCCATATTGACCATGTGGTTAAAATGGTGGAAATATTTCGTGTTACTGCCGACTGTTTGTTAGATATAAATAATGCAAAATATAGTTTAGATATATCTGACCTGCCCGACAATGAAAGGAAAATTTTAATCGACCTTGCCGTTGCTTTAAGAAGTAGAAAATAGACTGCAATTTTTGCGTTGTTAGCCCCATGAAATATTTTTAAAAATGGTATGTTCAAATTGACTAAAATAAGGTAAAAACGGCGGAATCAGCCCCCAACCCAAAATAATATTATTAACGTGTAACAAATGAAGCAAAAAACTAACCCACCCCATAACAGGGTGGGCTGTATTTTTACATAGTACAAATGAAACTTAAATACTTAGCTTTTTGAAACTGTATTAAACTTATCATACAGAATAAATAATACAGTTAGTATTGTAGCGAAACATTCATCAAGTGTGCCGTTTTTTTTGCAAACAAAACTTTCATCGTTAATGACTGCAATTAATTCCCATTGGGTGTCGTCGTACATTAACTTAAAATGGCAAAATGATTTTATCCGCTTTTCACCATTTAATAATAATTTTTTGCTACCTATAACATGATTTTTGTTAGAAGCAAAAATAGAGTTACACGACCCGTCACACAACCCGTTTTCCGACCCGTCACACAACCTATCACACGACCAATCGCAATACAACCTTGAAATGAATCTAACCTCATGAAATAACTCGATGAGTTTAAGGTTGTTTTTACGCTCGATATCTACGTTGTTTGAACTTGACGACAAATTCCAATCAACGCCCGCATTGCTAAACTTGAAAACAAGCATTTTTTTCAGCCTCCTTGATAGTATAGGTTTTTTGTACTGTAAATACGGTTTTTTGAAAATTGTTACTTTTTTCATCTTCACCCGCTACATATGCGGCGTACGCTTCACTATTGCGGGTGATATAGTCCTTCACATCGCGGACTATTAAACTAGATAAGATTATCACCTCCCCTGACCCCATTTTCATTGCATAATGCCTCCCTTCGCTTATAATCGAAGGAAGATAAAGAAATCTTTAAGGTAAAAAAACGATATAACTAAAAACATTTAGCACTTTAGAGAATCCAAAAAATCCCGCAGACAGAAACACTCCAATTTTGATATAATATAGACGTTACACACAAATAAACACGACTTTTGGGGTGACATGAACATGAATGCCGTTATTTACGCACGTTACAGTAGCCGAAACCAATCGGAACTATCTATCGAAGGACAGCTAAAAGTATGCTACGCTTTCGCACAACGAGAGGGTTATAATGTAATCAAGGAATACATTGACCGTGCCAAGTCGGGAACGGAAGCAGAAAACCGCCCGCAATTCCAAAAGATGATAACCGCCAGCACACGCGGACAATTTCAAATCGTGCTTGTTTACCAGCTCGACCGCTTTTCACGCAACCAATACGATAACGCTACATATAAAATGAGGCTAAAGAAGAGCGGCGTTCGGGTGGTGTCCGCCAGAGAGAACCTTTCCGATGACGCAAGCGGCAAGCTAATGGAAACGCTACTGGAAGGAATGGCAGAATATTATAGTAATGAGTTAAGCCAAAAGATACGGCGGGGGCAGGCTATAAGCATAGAAAAACGCCGCCATATTTCGGGCATTGTTCCCCTTGGTTACAAACTTACGGAAGATAAACAATATGAAATCGACCCGATAACCGCACCCATTGTTCAAAAAATGTATGAATTATATGCCGCAGGGTACAGTTTAAAAGAAGTAGGAATCGCTATAAAAGATAAATTTGATATAAAATTCGGCAATATTTACAACTATGTAGGTAAAATTCTTGATAATGTAAATTACGTCGGCACTTATACTCGCGGTGCAACCCATATACCCAATGCAATCCCACGAATCGTATCCGATGAATTATTTGAAAAGGTAAAAATCATGCGCAATAAAAAGAAAAAAGCCCCCGCGACGGCTAGGGCTAATGAAGAATATATTTTAACAACAACGTTATTTTGCGGGCATTGTCGAGATATGATGATTGGGACTGGTGGAACAAGTCGAAGCGGGCGTGTCTACCATTATTACGGTTGTCGTAACACAATCCACCGAAAAACGTGCGATAAAAAGAAGATAAGTAAAGAACACATTGAAAATTTCATTATATCAAAAGCACTTGAACAATTAACCGATGAAAATATTGAACTTATAACAAAATCCGTAATTGAGATGTCACATCGAGAAAACAAAACCCATGTAATAACTGATTTAAAGCGCAAACTAAGGGAAATCACAAAAGCGATTGATAACTTATTAAACGCTCTTGAAAATGGCAAACACATAGACTTGTTATCCGATAAAATTACAAAGCGAGAAAAAGAAAAAGCCCACCTTGAAAAACTTCTCGCGATTGAACAAATGGAGCATACAGTAATAGACGAAAAAGAAGTAAAATTTTTTCTCCACCAATTGAAAAACGGTAACATACAAGACATAGAATACCGACGGGCATTAATCGCCGTATTCATATCCGCCATTTATCTATATGATGACGGACGAGTTAGAATCATATTTAACGCAAGTGACCGACCCGTGGAAGTGGATTATGAATTATTAGACGAAATTGAAAACCTAGAAAAAGGCGAAAGCAAAGGAGGTAGCGGGGGTGGTAGGTGTTCTTATATGGCGAACCCATCTCCGTAAGAGGTATAATGAAGGATGCTCAATCGGGCAATCCTTTTTATGTTACTTTGCCAAATCCAATGGAACATTATATTTTTACATATTTTTGTCTGACGTCATTATAGAAAAGTCTTCCGATAAACAAATCTATTGAGGTGTATTCAAATGCCGAATTATGACTTGCGTTGCATAGATTGCAACACCGAACATAACATCCGTGCAAGCATGAAGGAAAAATCCGAAAAACAAATTTCTTGCCCGAACTGCGGTTCATTTGAATTGGAAACCGTATTCAAAACCGCACCTGCGTTTGTAAAAGGCATGAGTACACCCCCTTGCCCACAACGCAGTGCCTGCGGCGCGGCTTGCCCCCACGCAAAATAATTAACGCGGTATTCGTATATTGATAAAATGTATCAAAAATAAAAATTCCAAGGAGAGAATGAACATGCCCAAGCAAACACTAAACGGAAATTGCTTCATGTGCGGCAAAACCGCCGCGAAAACCGCCATGAAAAATCACATTTGCAAAGACCACGACAGCGGCGATGAACCCTGCCTCCTTATCAAGGCCGAAGGCGCGTACAACAAGGATTATTGGCTGTTTTTCGCTGTCCCGCTTGATGCCGCTCTTACGGCGGTGGATAAATTTTTACGGCAAATATGGTGCGAATGTTGCGGCCATTTGAGTGCGTTCCGTAAAGGCGGGAGCGAATTTGGTAAGGCACGGAAGGTATCCGCGCTGGGTGTAGGCGATAAACTGCTCTACGAGTATGACTTCGGCTCGACAACGGAAATATTGCTGACGGTTGTTGACAAAATTTCCAGGCCGAAGCAACGTGAAAAAGTCCTTCTGCTTGCGCGTAACGAACCCATTGCCGAATTTTGTGAAACATGCCAATCCCCTGCCGTATACGTTGACGCTTGGGAAGGTGTGGCATATTGCGAAGAATGCGCCGAAGAAGCGGATGAAAGCGTACTTTTGCTCGTTGTCAATTCGCCTCGTATGGGTGAATGCGGTTATGAAGGCGAAGAAGACCGCTGGATTTTTGATCCCAAGAATTTATCGTAATTTTGGAGAGCTTTTGAATGGCGATTCGAAACCTCACGAATTGGAACGACCCCATCTTCCGCAAAACCGGCAAGCCCGTCACCAAATTCGATGACCGTTTGTGGACTTTGTTGGACGATATGCGCGACACCCTCGAACGGGTGAAGGGCTATGGGTGCGCCGCTGTTCATGTGGGCATTTTACGGCGCGTGGTGGTTGTGTTGGATAATAACGGCGTAATCGAACTCATAAATCCGATCGTTTCGGAAACAAGCACAAAAACGGAGCGTGTGCCGGAAGGCTCAATCGCGCCCGATTCGCCTCGCGGATATGTGGAACGCCCCGACAAAGTAACCGTTTCCGCGCTTGACAGGCACGGCAACCCGATAACGGTAACGGGAAAGGGTTTTCTAGCGGCTACGTTTTGCCATGAAATCGATCACCTCGACGGGATATTGTTTACAGATAAAGTAATTAAATAATGGTACACCATGTTACTGACGTTTCCACCAATCAAAGGAAAGGATTGAATTGCAAATGGCAGACATCAAATTCGAGGTCACAAAGCACATCGGCGTTTTGTCCGAAGGCTCAAAGGGCTGGCAAAAGGAACTCAACCTCGTAAGTTGGAACGACCGTGAACCCAAGTACGATATCCGCGATTGGTCACCGGAACGCGCCAAAATGGGCAAAGGCGTAACGCTTTCGGCCGCGGAAATCACGGAACTAAAAAAGCTGTTAGGTGAAATTGAATGAAGAACGAAAAGATTTTTTCAATGACCTTTGCTGCCGTTTATCCGCTGTATATCCAAAAAGCAGAGCGTAAAGGCCGTACAAAATCCGAAGTGGATGCGGTCATTTGTTGGCTGACCGGGTATGACGAGACAGGGCTTACGGCGCAAATCGAAAATGAAGCCACCCTCGAAGCCTTCTTCGCCGACGCGCCGGAAATCCATACAAACGCGCCCCTCATCAAGGGCGTGATTTGCGGCGTTCGCGTGGAGGAGATTAAAGACCCGCTCATGCAAAAAATCCGTTGGATGGATAAACTCGTGGATGAATTGGCGAAGGGCAAGGCGATGAATAAAATATGCGTTACAGCCTAACGCGTTCCCGCAGGAAAACCGCCGCCATTTATGTCCGTAACGGTGAAGTGGAAGTCCGCGCCCCGCTTCGGATGCCAAAACGTGAAATTGACCGCTTTGTGTCGGAAAAAGAATATTGGATTTTGAAAAGCCTTGCGAAACAGCAAGCGCAAATAAAACGAAAAGAAAAATTCGTGATTGATTACGGAAGCTCTGTTTTTTTACGTGGGAAACCATATCCAATCACACAACGCGTCGGAACACACGCCGGGTTCGATGATTTTGAATTTTATATGCCGCCGGATTTATCGCCGGAGCAGATAAAATCCACATGTGTCCGGCTGTACAAGATCCTTGCGCGGTCGCACATATTAAAACGCGCGGACTTTTTCGCTTCGCAAATAAAAGTCACGCCGACAACCGTAAAAATCAACAGCGCGATGAAACGATGGGGCAGTTGTTCGGCACAAAAGAGTTTGAATTTTTCGTGGCGGTTGATAATGGCTGATGATGCCGTTATTGACTACGTTGTTGTCCACGAACTGGCGCACATAAAAGAAATGAATCACTCGTCGCGGTTTTGGATGATTGTTGAAAGCGTCCTGCCCGATTTCCGCGAACGCAAACGAAAGCTAAAGGAATTGCAAAACCGCCTAAACGGTGAGGATTGGGGATAAATGAAAATATACGAATTTGACGCGATCATACAAAAAGTCCCCGACCAAGACGGCGCATACATCGCCGTTCCCTTCGATATAAAAACCGAATTCGGCAAGGGGCGGCTACCCGTCCACGCAACCTTTGACGGTGAACCTTACAGCGGCAGCATCGTAAACATGGGCGTTAAGAATCCGGACGGTTCGGTTTGTTATATCATCGGCATCCGCAAGGATATCCGTGCGAAAATCGGCAAACAAGCGGGCGATAACGTTCACGTTACCGTACAAGAAAGGATTTGAAAATATGTTTAGTTTCCATGCAGACGATGGGAGGATATTAACCCCGCCAAAGGAATTAAAGCCGTTGTTAAAAGATACGTTCCCCGCGTTTTTCAAAACGCTTGGGCATATACGTTTTTTCTATGTAGCGGATGAAATTTGGGACGGCAAATCTTCACTTATTTTTGATACGCGCGGTGTACAGTTGGCCGCCGTCACGCTTGAACAACGGCGGCCGGCAGAACAATTTATAAGGAGTGAGCCATGTTATACGAATACAATTTATCCGCACAACGCGAGGATTTTTACAACATAACTTCCCAAGTGCGCGAAGCCGTGTCAAAAAGCGGTGTAACCGATGGCATCGCTGTAGTGTACTGTCCCCATACAACGGCAGGAATTACCATTAATGAAAACGCCGACCCGGACGTTGTGTATGATTTATTGCTTGGTTTACGAAAAGCCTTCCCCGTTCATGCGGGTTTCACGCACGGCGAGGGCAACAGCGCGGCGCATCTTAAAGCCTCGGCGGTGGGTTCAAGCGCGACAATCATTATCGAAAACGGCAAACTCGTTTTAGGTACATGGCAGGGGATATATTTCACGGAATTTGACCCGCCCAGAAACAGGAAATTTTATGTAAAAATAATGAGCAGTTGACATGATAACGCACACCGTCGAATTAATTGTGCCAAACGCACGCGCAGAACAGTTCTATGATTTTATGATAAACCCGACCGATGAGCGCTACAGCGCATGGTGGCCGGGGGAACATTCGCGATTTCATATCGTAAAGCGCGGCGCGGAAAATCACCTCGGTGATGTCGTGTTTATGGATGAATACTTGGGTAAAAACCACCGATTGGTTTTTTATGCGGTTGTAACGGTGGCTGAACACCCGAACAAAATTACATGGCAAATGAAAAAAACCGGGGTGCGCTTTCCCGCGTTCGTTACATTGGAACTTAAAGATTCACCGGATGGGATTATATTAAAACACGAATTGCGAATTGGATATTCCGGGTTTGGTAGAATCCTTGACCCGTTTATACGGTTATATTTTAACAAGTCATTCCAAAACGCGCTCGATGATCATTGTAAAATCGAGTGGTACTATCTCGCACATTTATTACGAATTTAGGTAAAGGAGAGCGTTTATGATTATCCCAACGATTCATTTTAACGGAAATTGCGATAAAGCCATCGCTTTTTACAAGGACGCATTGGCGGCGGAGGTTAAGGAAATAAACTACGCCAAAGACGCGCCGCCCGGCAGCGGTATGGATGAATTGCCGCCAAATTTTGTCATGTATTCGGAGGTAATCATCTGCGGCACAAAATTATCTTTGACGGACGGCGCGGAAGCCCCGCCCAAAATCGGAAATTTTTCGTTCATGATAATTTATGACACGGAAAAAGAAGTAACAGCAGCCTTTGAAAAATTGGCAGAAGGCGGCGAAGTGGAAGAACCGTTATCCACCACGTTTTGGTCAACGCTTTACGGCTCTGTGGTTGACCGATTTGGTGTGAATTGGCAGTTGATGGTGAAAGCTGAATAAAATGGAGGGATAAATCCATGAACGAACTAATCCGCAAGCGAAAATCCGTAAGGAAATACGACCTTACGTCCTTGGATGCCGCAACGCTTGAAACCGTCCGCGCGGAAATCGGTAAAGTAAAGCCGCTGTACCCCGACATAAAATATTCCATCGAAATTGTGAGCAAATCGAAGGGCTTGTTCGGTATAAAAGCCCCGCATTATCTGATTTTCACAAGTGATGTAAAGGACGGCTGCCTTGAAAACATCGGATTCATCGGCCAACAGTTGGATTTGTTCTTCTCCGCAAACGGGCTTGGCGCGTGCTGGTTGGGCGCGTCAAAATCTGGCGAAAAGTTGGAATCAAATTTGCCGCATGTAATCGCGATGGCTTTCGGTAAACCCGCTGCGCCGCTGCATCGGGAGCTTTCGGCGTTCAAACGCAAGCCGTTGACGGCAATTTCTGAAGGTAGTGACCCGCGCTTGGAAGCGGCGCGGCTTGCCCCCAGCGCAATGAACATGCAGAATTGGTTTTTTATCGCAGACAACGGAAAAATCCATTGTTATTATAAAAAATTAAATCCTTTGCTTGGGCTTATTTACGACAAAATGGTGCGCGTGGACATGGGCATCGCTATTTGCCATATAGAAACAGAAACCGAGGATTTTTCTTTTGTTAAAGCGGACGATGCACCCACACGAAAAGGCTATATTTATGCGGGGACGGTGTTGTGATGCACATTCGCCAAGAAACCCCGGCTGATTACGATGAGGTATACCGGCTTGTAAAAATTTCGTTTGAATCCAACGAAAGTACCGACGGGACAGTACCCGATTATTTAAACGAACTACGTAAGTCGGATGTATTCATCCCCGAACTGTCATTGGTTGCCGAAAAAGACGGCACGATAATCGGGCAGATTGTTTTATACAAAACCGATATAACCACACCGCAGGGTAACCGCACCGAGTTGTTGCTTTCGCCGATTTCGATTCATCCGAATTATTTCAAGCAAGGCATTGCCCGCGCTATGACCGAGGAAGCCTTGTCACGGGCAAAAAGCATGGGGTATAGCGCGGTATTTCTGTGCGGGAATCCGGATTTTTACCGCAAATTGGGATTCGCTCCGTCCTATCAATACAATATATTCCATAAGTCGGACGCGTCAGCGAAATGGAGTATGGTGCGTGAATTATATGATGGTGCGTTAAATGGTATTTCCGGCAACATTGATACGGTTTAAGGTTTAACGGAGGGTTTAATGTTCACATTATCGGCAGAACTGACTTTTTACATTCCGCAAGCGACCTCGTTGAAAGACAAGCGTCAAGTACGCCGCAGTCTTATCGAGAAGACGCGCCAAAAATTTAACGCGTCGATTGCGGAAATTGACACGCAGGATATATTGCAAACGCTGACCATCGGTATAGCCGTTGTGTCCGGTGATGCCGCGCACAGGCATAACTCTATCGACGAAATAATCCGTTTCATGGAAGCCCACGCCGATGCGGAATTGACAGCCGTTGAAATAGAGGGGGCTTAATTTCAAAAGTGAAGGGACGCGGCAAACCGTGAAAAGATATCCCAAAACCGAAAAATACGATAACAACTGGATTCAAGAAAACTGGATGGGGCCGAATCCGCTCATTCTGCTTGAGGAATTATGTGAACACCTCGATTTAAAACCGGGCTTGAAAGTCCTTGACATGGGCTGCGGAAAAGGGTTGACCTCGATTTTTCTTGCAAAGGAATACGGCGTTACCGTGTTCGCCAACGATTTATGGATTGACGCTACCGAAAATCTGCGGCGGTTCGAGCAAGCGGATGTTGCCGATAAAGTTTACCCAATTCACGCCGAAGCCCATGCATTGCCTTACGCAAACGGTTTTTTCGACGCGGCGATCGCTGTTGATTGCTACCATTATTTCGGCGCGGGTGAAAATTATTTTGTCGATGTATTTTCCAAGCTCGTTAAACCGGGCGGGCAGTTCGGCATTGTCATTCCCGGACTTAAACGCGAATTTGAAAAAGGGTATCCTGACACGTTGGAAAAACTGTGGATTCCCGAGTTTTACGCGTTCCACAGCGATAAATGGTGGCGTACCCTTTGGGAAAAAACCGGGCTTTGTAAAATCACGGCAAGTTATCCGATGGAAGATTCGAAGAAGTTATGGCAAGATTGGGCGGATTGGAGTGTGGAGAACTTCGAGCGGGTGTTCAATGATGGCGAGCCAGGGGACGCGGATTTTAAACTATTGGAAGCCGACACAAATAACGACCTTGCTTTGGTTGTTATGGCGGCGAAAAAAAGTAATTGACCGGGTGCTGTGTGCCGGCGGCATGAGCCGTTTAATGATATATCACAATGACCACGGGTGGAGTTTGAAATGATGAACGACGCAGTATCAGCGATATACGAAAAACTCAACGCGCATTATGGCGATTTGAAGTGGTGGCCGGCGAAATCGCCGTATGAAGTGATGGTCGGCGCGGTACTGACGCAAAATACCGCGTGGAGCAATGTGGAAAAGGCAATCGCCAATTTCGGTGAAAGGCTCACACCGAGGTTTGTACTTGATTCGGACATCGCGGAGCTTGCCGATATTATCCGCTCCGCCGGATTCTTCAATCAAAAAGCGACATATTTGAAAGCGGTAACAGCGTGGTATGCGAAATATGACTTCGATGTGCAGACCGTTCGGCGTGAACCGCCGGAGAAGATCCGACCGGAATTACTTTCGGTAAAAGGCATCGGTAAGGAAACCGCCGATTCGATTTTGCTGTACGCGTTCGGATTTCCGACTTTTGTGGTGGATGCTTACACCGTGCGGCTTTGTGAACGATACCCAATAAATGCCGGAAAAAGTTACGATGCAATCAAGGTGCATTTTGAAGCGAATTTGCCGCGAAGCGTGGATATTTATAATAATTATCACGCCGCGGTTGTGATAAACTGTAAAGACCATTGCCGCAAAAACAAACCGTTGTGCGATAAATGCCCGCTTGGGGAAACATGTGAGAGGATGGAATTATTATGAACGAAAACAGGGTGGAAATATTAAGAAAATACATTGATGAAATATTGCTTAACATGGACGATACTGAAAATCGTCGTTGTGCATATCTTCATCTTTACGGTGTTTCGCAAGCCTGTGCGTTGATCGCCTTAAAACGCGGCGAAAATGTCGAGTTGGCAACAATGGCAGGAATGTTGCATGACTTGCATACCTACAAAGTGGGTAACCACAATAACCATGCGGTATTGGGTGCGTTGCTTGCGCGTGAGGTACTTGGAGAATTGCAAATTACCGACTCAAATGAAACGGACATGATATGTTCTGCCATTCATAACCACAGTTCGAAGAACGAGCATTTTTCCGCATTTGATGAGGTGTTGATAGACGCGGATGTGATGCAACACGTTTTATATAATTATTCCGCGCCGATAATGGATCATGAAAAAGAGAGGTTCACAAAGTTAGTAAAAGAGTTTTCATTACAAGGAAAATGACAAAAATCCGAAAGCAAAAAATTTTACGAAAGAATGGGATTTAGGGTAATTAAAACCAAGTTAGACCTTATGGCGCGGTTACAGGGTTTCGGCGGTCGCATTATAATGAAATGGGAAGCGGAAATATAAATGCAAATATTAGTTGATGCCGACGCCTGCCCGGTGAAGCAAATCATCGTCCGGCTGGCGAAACAACATAAAATCCCCGTTACGATGCTGATAGATACCTCCCATGTGTTGGACGACGGCTACAGCACCGTTATCACCGTGGACAAAGAGGCCGACAGCGTGGATTTCGCTTTGATGGGTTTACTTTCCCGTGAGGATATTGTGGTTACGCAGGATTACGGCCTCGCCGCGATGGTAATCGGCAAGGGTGCGAAAGCCGTCAATCAAAACGGCCTTATCTTCACAGATGATAATATGGATAAGTTGTTAATAGAGCGGCACATCAGCGCGAAGGTACGCCGTAGCGGAGGCCGTACAAAGGGTGCGACCAAACGGACAAAAGAGGACGATGCCCGGTTTGAAGCGGCGTTTGTAAAAATGTTGGAAGGAGTTTACGAAAAGCCAAACGCAAACATAATACATCGCCCGCAAGGTTAAAATTACCATAAAATAAATGAATTTAAAAATAATATAAAATAAATTTAAAGGGGGATATCATGGAAAAGTTAACGAATCCATTATTCAACTACGATTACACGATGCCCGACGGCGTTACGCCGGCGATGAAGGTCACGGGCAAAAACCAACAGGATATTACCTTTACGGGGAAGAGCGGCGTCTTTGGGGACGCCGTTTTTGCTAAGGGCAAATACCTCGTCATCCCCGTGTTCTTCGACGAGCTCCATTGCGTGAACCTGATCATGCGGTTTTATGAAAATTTTGGGCAAGCGGGCGAGGTACATTCGAAGATTGCCTACGGCTTGCTCCCGCATTTTCTGCATTACGTCACGATCGACTTGCGGATATTAGACATGACCGTTTCGGGCCAGCCGCGGGTACCGGGCAGTTTGACGTTTATGTATACGAACACGCCTACGCGCCCCGGGGAGTTGGACGCTCTGGTGATTACGATACCCAAGTCGGCGACGGAGTACGCGTTTTACATGGGCGAACCGTATCTTGCCGACGCACCACCCGTCCAGCCGCTGTACGACGGCGTGTACGTGGATCGCTTGGGGCAATGGGCGTTAAAGGAATGGAAGGGCAAGACCGCAAGCGAATCGGAAATGACCGCCAATTACCGCAAGTGGCTGGCGGAAGCGGACGCGCCGGGTGAAGGGTACCGCAACAGCGCGGGGTTCTTCCGCTTGGAGGTGCGCGGCGTGGTGCACCATTTGATTGACCCCGACGGGCAGCCGTTCTTCTCCGTGGGGCCGGATTGCATGTATCCAAGCTCCGGCGGTCCCATCGGCGGGTTGGAGAAGATGATCGAGGAACTGCCGCCCAAGGACAGCTTGTTCGCCGCGTGTTGGAGTCATGGAAAGAAGAACGGCGGCCCCGTCAATGTGGATTTTTTGAAAGCCAACTTAATTAAAGCCTTCGGCGAAACGTGGTATTCCGATTGGATCAAGCTCACCGCGCACCGCATGAAGGCGTGGGGCTTTAATACCGTGGCGAATTGGGCGGACGAAAGGTTCCGCAAGGAAAGCGGCTTGCCCTACGTAATCGAACCGTGGGTGGCGGAAACGGAGCGTAATATCTTCCGCGATTTGCCGGATGTTTTTTCGCCGGAATATGAAGCGAATAATATCGAACACGCGAAAACGCTGGAGCCGTATAAAAACGACCGCAACCTAATCGGTTATTTTATGCGCAACGAGCCGAGCTTCGCCTTCGGCGATTACAATTTGACGCTGTATATGCTCAAGAGCGATTTCGATTCATACAGCAAGCGGGAATTCATTAAGGATATGCAGGAAAAATACGGCGGCATCGAAGCGTTTAACGCGGCGTGGGGGACGGATTTTACCGATTTCAACGCCGTTAAGACCCCTTGGCCGTGGGACGTTAAACTGACGCCGGAAGCGGAAAAAGACAGCGAAGCCTTTAACCGCAAGTTGGTAAGCAAGTACATCGAGGTCCCCGCAAAAGCCTTCCGCGCGGTTGCGCCCCACCATTTGAACTTGGGTTTGCGCTGGGCGTTCATCGCCAATGAATTCTTCTACGGCGGTTCGGAGTTTATCGACGTATTTTCGCTCAACAGCTACACCGAAAGCCTTGACCCCGCGCGCATCGCGGAGATTTCGCAAAAAGCGGGCGGCAAACCCGTCATTATCGGCGAATTCCACACGGGTGCGCTGGACGCGGGCCTACCCACCAACGGCATTTGCTCCTCGGCCAGCCAGGAGGAACGCGGCGCGCATTACAGTTATTACGTGGAAAACGGCGCAACCATCCCCGCTCTTATCGGCGCGCACTACTTCCAATACAACGACCAACCCCTGCTGGGGCGCGGTGACGGCGAAAATTGCAACGTAGGCATGATTGACGTGTGCGGCAAACCCCATTACGAAATGATTAATAAAATCATCGAAACGAACGCGAGGGTCATGGACATCCGCATGGGTAAAATAAAACCGACCGACCGCAGGCCCGTTATCGTGCCGAATGAGGGGTATTGCTCGTGATACCCGTACGGGGAACGACCGTCATCCAAAACCGCAAAGCGCAATTCTTGCGGCGCCGCGCGGAAAAAGTCCCCGCCGTCCCGTCCGATTTTTACTTGACCGCTTATCACGAAAATATAGATGAAGCCCCAATTCTGCGCGAAGCCCGTGCCTTACACGCCTTTTGGTCGAACGCGGCGCTTTCCGTCCACCCCGAGGAACGTATCGTGGGCATCATTAACGCGTACGAATCGGCGGGCTTCCATTACGGCGTGGGTACGTGGGTGAACGGCGAAAGCGAAGCCGCCAACGCCGCCCGCGAACGGATATATAAATATTATAACCCGATTGTGCTGACCGAAGCGGAGCTGAACTCCATCGAGGCCCATGCCTCCACCACGACGTGGTTCGCGGGGCACGGGGTCTTGGACTACGAGCGTGTGCTGGAGATCGGGCTGGACGGGTATAAAAACGAAATCACGCGGTATGCGTCGGAAACGGCCCGCAGGGGGATGGGTTCCCGCAACGGCGATTTTCACGGAGCAAGCGGAAACCCATCCCCCGAGAGGGTCGCGTCCTCGGACTTGTCGTCCTCGGATTTCTACCTCGCGCTTGAAACGGTTTTGGACGGCATATCCGTTTTCATCCGCCGCTTGGCGGAATTATCCAACCCCGAAACCGCCGCGGTCCTAACGCACATCGCAAACCACCCGCCCGAAACCTTCCACCAAGCCTTGCAACTCGTATGGGTGCTGCATTATTTGGACAACAATGATTCCTTTGGGCGGTTCGATTATTATTTACGCCGCTTTTACGAAAAAAAGGCTGACAAGGACAACATAGCAGATTTACTCGCCGATTTTTGGTGCAAAATCGAGCAAGTGGAAGAAATCCAAAACATGACCATCGGTGGCGAATACAGCGGATTAACGCGCCTGTGTTTGGAAGTGACGCGGGAATTGGGCTTTAAAGGACCCAACCTGTGCCTGCGCGTCACACCCGACATGCCCGAAGATATTTGGACGGCAGCGCTCGATTGCATCGGGTCGGGGCTGGGTTTGCCCGCGCTGTATAACGACGGGGTATATACGCGTAACCTTATGCGTACGGGCGTCGATCCCGCTACAGCGGAAAATTATTGCTTCGCCGGATGCAGTCAGATCATGATCCCCGGGCAATGCAACTTCGCCAACGACATCGGTATGCTTAACGTGGGTAAGATCATGGAGTTGACGCTGTACGGCGGCTTCGACCCCAAACGCGGGAAGCAAATCGGCCCGCGTACCCCCGACGACTTTTCGTGTTATGAAGATTTTTATAACGCGTTCATGACGCAGTTGGAATACGGATGCGAATTGCAAACGACGATCCATAACAAGGATTTGCCCGAACGCGGGCGCGTGGATGGCTTCGCTTTGCGCAGCATGTTTACGCGGGGATGCATGGAAACGGGCCGCGGTTTCTACCAAGGCGGCGCGAATCATAACCATGTGCAATTGGAAATGATCGGCATCACCAACGCGGCGGACTGCCTGTACGCGCTAAAAAAGGCCGTGTTCGAAGATAAAAAACTAACCTACGGCGAATTGGTCGGCGTATTGCAAGCGGATTGGGAAGGCGAAAAGGAATTACAGGATTATTTCCGCGCCTTGCCCAAATTCGGTAACGGACACGCCGAAGCCGATGACATCCGCGCGGGAATCACTTCCTATTTGTATAAACGATTTAACGATTCGCCCGGGCCTTTCGGTGGTTTTTACGTGCCGGGGGAGGTCATCTTTACCGCGCACGACCATTGCGGCGCGGCTACGGGAGCTACGCCCGACGGGCGCAGCGCGGGGGAGGTATTGGCGGATTCGGCGGGGGCCACGTCGGGCGCGTCCCGCGAGGGCCCCACCGCCCTCATGAATTCCGTCCTTAAGCTCCCCGCGGCGGATTATTTGCTGACAAGCGTTGCGCTCAACATGCGCTTTCTGCCCGATACGTTTAACAACCCGCGTACACGCAAAGGTATACAGGCGTTACTAAGCGGCTTTTTTACCCAAGGCGGGACGCAATTACAAATCAATGTATGCGATTCCGAACAGCTTAGGGCCGCGCAAAAGAACCCCGAACAATACCCTGACCTGATCGTGCGCGTGGGCGGCTATTCCGATTATTTTACGCGTTTATCAAAAACCTTGCAGGATGAAATCATCGTCCGCGCGGAATACACGGCATGAAGGGTATGATTACTGAAATCCACCGCGCCGCCTTGGACGACGGGCCGGGTGTACGTACGGTGGTGTTCTTCAAGGGCTGTCCCTTACGCTGCTTGTGGTGCCACAATCCCGAAACGCAAAACCCCAAGCCCGAACCCATAAAACGCCGCGGCAAACACGAAACCGTCGGCCGCGAAGCCACCGTTGCCGAAATTATGGACATCGTTTCGTTGGACGCGGGCCATTACAAGGCCACGGGTGGCGGTTTAACCCTTTCCGGCGGCGAACCGCTGGCGCAACCCGATTTCGCGCGGGTATTGTTAAAGGAAGCGAAGGCAAGCGGCTTCCATACCTGCGTAGAGACAAGCGGCTTCGGGGACGTTGCGCCGCTTGTGCCGTATACGGATTTATGGCTGTTCGACATCAAGGGCATACCCGAAGATTATATACGGCTCACGGGCAGCGGTTTCGAACCCGTAAAAAAATCACTCCGCACGCTGCTTGAAAACGGCGCGGAAGTGATCCTGCGTTGCCCGGTCGTCCCCGGTATCCACGAAAGCGCGGAATACGAAGCCTATCTCAACGGTTTGCCCGCCCTATACCCGGGCGTACAAGGCGTGGAGCGGCTTCCCTTCCATCGATTGGGCATGGATAAATACGAAGCCTTGGGACGCAAACCGTTTTTGCCATAATAAAACCCCAACCGCACAAATACCATGACGGAATCGGGCATAAAACGGCGTTACCAACATGCCAAACCATTATAAATAAATATCCCTAAGCAAGCACCATGGAACAAAAAAGCGGGCATACAACCGTGATAGGTTATATGCCCGCTCTGTTCAGATAATTTGAAATAAACTATTTCCGCATTTTGCTCAACAGATACATTTTAAGCAGTTCATCAAGGTCGATATCCGGCAAATTTAGACCGCCCCAGTTCAATTCGAATCCGGTATTCAACGTCGGGTTTATCGTTATCTGCGGCGGCATGGATGGCGGTTCCTCAAGCGGTACGGGAGCGGGTAATGGCATCGGCTCGATGGGTACGATGGGCACAATGGGTAAGATAGGCACAATGGGTTCAACGGGTTGGGCGGGTTCGATTGGTACGGGCAGCGGCATGACGGGATGTGCCGCCATGGTAAACATGGGACCTTCCTCCGGCATGATTTCCTCCGGCGGCATCCATTTGTTTTCTTCGCAGGCGCAATCCCCGCCGTATCCTTCCGGCAACGGCGTCCCCGGCGGGTTGCCGTTCCACGCGATGCCTTCCGACGGCGGAAGCTCGGGTAAAACCTCGAGGGATTCCCCCAAAACCCCTTCCCGCGCGGTAACCCCGGCCGGGGTAAAACCGCACCGCCGCATCAAATGATCCCACGTTATCGGGCCGACGATTCCGTCGGGGTTTAAGCCGTTCGCCCGTTGGTAATTGATCACCGCCGCTTGCGTAAGGGGGCCGAAGACACCGTCGGTTGCGAGTCCGGCGTTGTTTACGGTGTTTAGGCAGGACTGCACTTGCCGCACGTTTTCGCCGCGTACGCCCACACGCATCAGATAGCCGGGGTATGGGGGCATGGGGCGGCCGTAGCAACGGGGCATAAGCGCGTTCCAAGTAAGCGGGCCCACGATGCCGTCGGGGTTCAAATTGGCGATACGCTGGAAAGCCATTACACTTGCTTGCGTAATCGGGCCGAAAATGCCGTCAACGGTGAGTTGGCCGATGGAAGGATTTTGTTGGCGTACGGAATTTAAGCAGCGTTGGATGCGTTCCACATCCGCGCCGCGCGAGCCGACGCGTATCAGTTGCCCGGGGTAGGGGGGAATACCTCCCGGTGGCGGGGGTGGCGGCGTGGGCGGGCCCGGCGGAAGGGGCGGTACTTCGCCGCCTTCCCAAGGCGGAAGGCTGACGTTATCGCGGATGCGCCAATATACGGAGTAGAGCATACGCCACGTATTGGGCCCGATGACGCCGTCGGCGTTTAACCCGAACGCGCGTTGGAATTCACGCACAGCGTTGGCGAAGTCGCGTGTAAAGCTGGAGTTTTGCGTAACCATGGGTACCGCGGGGTAGAATTGGGCGATAAAATTCATGATATATTGCGCTTGCGCAACCAAGCGGCCGCGCGCGCCTTCGCGGATGATGTCCGTGGGCGGCGTGCGCCCGATACCCATGATGATGCCTTCGCTTGTAAGCTCACCCAATCGCTGCACCGCGGACAAGGTAAAGCTCATGCGCAGCCACGTATTGCGGTCGACGATGCCGTTGGGGGTCATCATCCCCAGTTCGCGGATGCTTTGGAACGCGCGTACCGCCGCTTCGGTTTGCGGGCCGTAAACGCCGGAAACGTTGGTGATCGGCGGGATGATGGGGAAGTTGACGCGTATGCGGTTAAGCCAATTCTGCACCGTACGCACCGCGGGGCCCGACATACCGGGACGCAGCGCGTAGCCGGGGAAGGATTCGCTTACCCAGCCGATGTTATCGGTCTCCACGATTTGCACGTCGTTCGGGTAGAAGTTGCGCAAAATTTGCAACGCGTTGCGCCCTTGGTTGGCGAGCGTTACCGTTGACCATTGCCACAAGCCGGGGCAGGTCGAGCGCCGTCCGTCGCAGTATTCCGCGAAGAAAGGCTCAAGGTGCCCTTCGCGCCGGATGAAACGGTTGATAATCCTGTCCACCATCGCGTCGATCGTACGGAAGATTTGCCCGCCTTCGACGAACATTTGGTCAAATTGGGTCGAATTCGTAATGTCGAAGCTGTGTCCGCGCACGCGGTACCATTCGGTAAAGATACGGTTAAGCGTAAGCGAAATCTGGCAATAGATATTCGCTTCCAGCGAAGCGGGCGGCCAGGTGGCGTAGATTTCGTGGCTGCAAACGTTCTTGATATAGTAGGGGAAGGGGACGCGAACGTTGCGTGCCGGGCGGTCGGGCCTGCCGAGGTGCACGGTGATGAATTCGGGGATGATCACCTCGGAAAGGACGCGCGGCATAAAGGGGCCGGGGCGTTCCATACTGCGCCCCTCGGTCGAAGTGAGGTTGTGGTAGCCGATTTCGAGATCGCTTACTTGGCCTTCCTCCACCAAGGGGACCATACTGATCGGCAGGATGCTGGTTTCGGTGTCCAGTATCTCCAAACCGTGACGGACCGCGGGTGTAAATCCCGGGGCTTCGGCCTTCACGTCGTACAGCCCGTAGGGAACACCCATGAAGTCGTAATCCAGCGTAAGCCCGATATCGGGGGCATCTAAGGTTATGGAATTACCGATACCGCTTTCGTCGGTTTGGAATTCGTGGAGTACATTACCGTTTTGGGATACGGTTATCTGTGCGTGGGGTACGGGTAACGCGCCGAATCCCGTGGAAGTGACGACTTCCAAAAAGCCTGTTCCCATGCCATACCTCCATATTTCGCATAATCGCCATGCGATTCCGCTCGATTTATTGCTCGTATCATTTTATGGGGTATGCGGGAAAGGGTGACAGTTTTACATATAAGCCTCGCGCGTGAGGCGCGTTATTTCGTCGAATCGGTTATCCGCGATCAAATCATCCTTTACCATCCAACTGCCCCCGCAGGCGAAGACGGACTTTAAGGAAAGGTAATCCTGCAGGTTGGCTTTGTTGATACCACCCGTCGGCAGGAAGCGCACCGCTCCGTACGGCGCGGAGAGCGCGCGGAGCATGGGAACGCCGCCGGCGGTTTCCGCGGGGAAGAATTTCAAATGCGTAAGGCCCAGCGACAGCCCCAATTCGATTTCCGAAGGGGTCATAACGCCGGGGAGTACGGGGACGCCGATCTTTTGGCAATGGCGCACCACGTCGGGGTTAAGGCCGGGGGCCACGATGTATTTCGCCCCGGCGGCCACGGCCGCGTCGGCCTGGGCGGGGGTCAATACCGTACCCGCGCCCAAAACCAAATCGGGAAAAGCGGCGGACATGTTCTTGATCCCCTCGGCGGCGGCGGCGGTGCGGAAGGTGACCTCGGCGCAGGGTAAGCCCCCGTCGATCAAGGCTTGGGCCAGGGGTACGGCCTTCGACGCGTCGTGTAGCGTAATGACGGGTACGATTTTTAATTGGGTGAGCTTTTCAAAGATTCCGTCCATGTTTATTATCTCCTTTTTTATTGTATGACTTTGTCTCAAATTGAGACGAAGTTAACCGATGGTAAAGCGTATTTCGTCATCGCCGCGGTACGCGATGTATTCGCCCTTTGTGCCGGTGACGGATACCTTGCCGTTTTCGTCCGTGGTCAGCTTTTGCTCGGGTGTCCACCAGTCTTCCTTGATCAATCGGCGGAGTACATCGTACGCGGGTTTGGGGTCGCTCGACAGGCTTAACAAACCCGAAGGCGCGTTGAGCCATAAGCCGTCCATAAACGACCAATAGGTGACGGCTTCCACCAAAGGATGGGCGTAGAGCGTTTCGTAGAACCATTTGATTTCGCGTGCTTGGCGTGCCTCTCCTTCGGGCGTGGAGGGCCATTTGTCCACCTTGTGGTCGTTAAGGTCCATGATTTCCTTGGGCATGATTTCGCCCGAAACCAGCGAAATCTCGGTAAAGTGCAGCGGCAGCTTAAACCGTGAAAAGCGGTCCAACACTTCTAATAATTTTTCCTTCGGCCAACAGCCTTGGTGCATGTGCGACTGCAAGCCGATGGCGTCGATTTTTACACCCGCTTCCAGCAATCCTTCCACGAGGATGTCGTAGGATTCAGACATATCGAAGTCGTTGATCAACAGCGTCGCGTTCGGGTTCGCTTCGCGCGCGGTTTTGAACAAATCTTTGATCAGCTTAAACCGCCCGTGTTCCTTGCAAATGCGCGTGACGCCGTTGTCGTATTTGTCGAAGATGGGCATGATCACCGCTTCGTTGATCACGTCCCATGCGTCGATCAGCCCGCGGAAAGCGACTATATCCCTTGTTACGCGTGCCATTTGCGTGTCGTAGATTTCATCGTTGGTCAAGTCCATCAGCCAATCAGCGCACACGGTATGCCAGCACAGCGGATGCCCTTTGAGGGTGATGCCGCGTTGCGCCAGCCATTTGGCGGCTTTTTGCGTCCGCGCGAAGTCGGGCTCGCCGCGTTTTGGTTCGTACCTGCCCCAATAGAAGGGAAGGGTGACTTGGTTAAAGATTTCCGCCATGTGGCTGTAGCGTTTTTCCGCGGCGGCGGCGGTATCGGGCTTCATTTCCCCGCTAACGTAGGGCAGGACTGAAAATTCCGCGCAGCCGAACAGGAATTTGTGCTTTGATTGCTTTATGGTGACGCTTGTATTGGGGTGATCGGGGAGACGCAAAACGGTTGCCGCTTGGCGATGGGTCATGGACGTACCTCCTCGTTTAATTTCTTGCACAATTTTACCACAAAACATATAATTGTTTTCATATAAAATTACCATTAAACAGGAGGTCAAGCCATGTCTTACGGTTATTTCGACGATTTTAACCGCGAATACGTCATCACCCGACCCGACACGCCCTACCCGTGGATCAATTATTTGGGATGCGAGGATTTTTACGGGCTCTTTTCCAACACTTCCGGCGGGTATTGCTTTTATCGGGACGCGCGTATGCTGCGCCTGACCCGCTACCGCTATAACAACGCCCCCGCCGACGCGGGCGGGCGTTATTTTTACTTAAAGGACGGGGACGATTTATGGACCCCCGCGTGGATGCCCATGCAGTCGAAGCTCGACCGCTACGAATGCCGCCACGGGCTGGGGTATTCGAAGATCAGCTCGGCGCGTAACGGCTTGGCTTTTTCGCAATTATCCTTCGTGCCGATGGGCGACACCTGCGAAATCCATAAAGTTACATTGAAGAACGAATCCGCCGAAGCGAAAAAGGTGAACATGTTTTCCTTCGTCGAGTTTTGCCTGTGGAACGCCCACGACGACATGACCAACTTCCAACGGAATTTTTCCATCGGCGAAGTCGAAATCCACGGTTCGCGCATTTACCACAAGACCGAATACCGCGAACGCCGCAACCATTACGCCGTGTGGGCGGTCAACGCCGAAATCGCGGGCTTCGATACCGACCGGGAAACGTTCCTGGGCTTGTACAACGGCTTCGGTTCCCCGCACATACTGCCTTCCACGGGCAAATCGAAGAATTCCGTCGCGCATGGCTGGGCACCCATCGGTTCGCACCACTTGCAGGTTGAATTGGCCCCCGGCGAATCAAAGGATTACGTATTCGTGCTGGGTTATTGCGAAAACCCCGAGGACGATAAATGGGAAAAGCAACACGTCATCAATAAAAAACCCGCCGATACGTTGCTTGCCAAATACGATACGTCGGAAAAAGTGGACGCAGCCCTCGAAACGCTGTGCGCTTACTGGACCAACCTACTCGGCAAGTTCACCGTGGAAGCGGAGGACAAGAAGATGGCGCGGATGGCGGGCGTATGGAACCAATACCAATGCATGGTTACCTTTAATATGTCGCGCAGCGCGTCGTATTTTGAATCGGGCATCGGGCGGGGTATGGGCTTCCGCGATTCCAACCAGGATTTGCTGGGCTTCGTGCATCTCGTACCCGAACGGGCGCGGGCGCGTATCCTCGACATCGCGGCGACGCAGTTCCCCGACGGCAGCGCGTACCACCAATACCAACCCCTTACCAAGCGCGGTAACAACGAAATCGGCTCCGGCTTTAACGACGACCCGCTGTGGCTGATCCTGGGCGTGGCGGCTTATATAAAGGAAACGGGCGATTACGGCATCCTCGACGAAAAAGTGCCGTTTGACAACGACGAAAAGCTGGCGGATACATTGTTCGTCCACTTGCAAAAATCCTTCAACCATCCGCTGGAAAACAAAGGCCCCAACGGGTTACCCCTCATCGGCCGCGCCGATTGGAACGATTGCCTTAACCTCAACTGTTTTTCCAAGACACCGGGCGAATCCTTCCAAACGACGGCCAACTATGAAAGCGGTGTAGCGGAATCGGTGCTGATCGCGGCGATCTTCGCTTTCGCCGGGCCGGAATACGCGGAACTTTGCCGCCGCACGGGCCGTACGGAGGAAGCGGAACGCGCCGACAAAGCCGTGGCTGATATGATCGAAACCGTCGGCAAGCACGGCTGGGACGGCGAATGGTTCATCCGCGCGTACGACGCCTACGGCAAGAAAATCGGCTCAAACGAATGTGAACACGGCAAAATATTCATCGAATCCAACGGCTTCGCGGTAATGGCGGGGATCGGTTTGGAAGACGGGCGTGCCCTGCAAGCGATGCAAGCCGTGGAAAAGCACCTCGACACGCCCTACGGCATCGTACTCCAACAGCCCGCGTACGAGGAGTACCACCTCGAATTGGGCGAAATTTCCTCCTACCCGCCGGGGTATAAAGAAAACGCGGGTATCTTCTGTCACAACAACCCGTGGGTGACGATCGCCGAAACGATGCTGGGACGCGGCACCCGCGCCTTTGATACGTACAAAAAAATCTGCCCTGCCTACCGCGAGGACGACAGCCAACTGCGCCGTATGGAGCCTTATGTCTATTGCCAAATGATCGCGGGCAAGGACGCGGTGCGCCACGGCGAAGGCAAAAATTCCTGGCTCACGGGTACGGCGGCGTGGACGTATGTGTCCATTACGCAATATATCTTAGGTATCCGCCCCGAGCATGACGGCTTGCGCGTGGACCCGTGCATCCCCGCCGACATGAAGGGCTTCAACGTTTCACGCGTGTTCCGCGGCGCACGGTATAACATCACCGTGGAAAACCCAAGCGGCGCGGAAAAAGGCGTAAAGGAAATTACGATGAACGGAAGCAAAATCGAAGGCACGCTGCTGCCGATACTGGAAAGCGGCAAGGAACATGAAATTATTATCATTATGGGATAAAATGTAATGAACGGAACGCTTCAAAAGCCCCGATCTTTGTTGTAGAGGGGCTTTTTTTGTGTATAATAAATATAATAACGTGAAGAAATCGTAGGAGAGTAAAATATGCGTAAAAGTAGATTTTTGTTTTTATTATTTTTTGCGTCGTTGTTCGCCGTTACCGTATACACAAGCGCAAATGAGAATACAGCCCCAAGCATGACCCGCGCCGAATATATCCATGCCTTGTGGCTGGATATGGGAAGCCCCCCGCCGCTTGACGAAAACCAACGGTTTTTGGATGTTCCGGTTGACGACCCCCATTTTCCAGCCATCCAATGGGCAGCCGAAATCAACATCGTGTTTGGCGTAGGCGGCGGCATGTTAGCACCCGACAGGGTCATCACCTACCATGAAATCAGCCTCATCGATAAAAGGCATTTGGATTACCTGTCGAACCTCCCGACCGAAACGCAACCGATCATTACGTACCCAATTGACCTGTTTCCGTCCGCGGGCGATATTACCCGATTCGGCACGGGCATTATCGGTCACGCGGACGGCGACGCAAACGAAGCCCGCTTCGCTATCCCTTCGGGTTTGGTCATCGACAATGACGGAAGCCTAATCGTTTTCGACACCTTTAACGCAAGTATCCGAACCATCCGCGGCGGGCAAGCGGAAACACTCGTCACAGGCTCGGGTATACGTGACGACTTCGGTTTTACCGCCGCCTTCCATAGGGATGGGACAATTGAAAACGCGCTCTTCGGCCGCCCTTCGGCGGGTGTTATTACCCCCGACGGCGGCCTTTTAATTGCGGACAGCGGCAACAACGCCATCCGTAAAATCAGCGGCGGTACCGTAACGACGATAGCGGGGGACGCGGAGTTTAACCATCCGACGGGCATCGCCCTTGACGCGGACGGCAACATACTCATCACCGATACGCTAAACCACGCCGTCCGACTGCTTACCCCCGACGGCGAAATGCTGACCCTCGCGGGCATCCCCGGCGAACACGGCTACCGTGACGGCGAAGCGGACCAAGCATTATTCCTCGAACCTACGGGTATCGCCGTCACTCCCGACGGCGACATCTTTATCGCCGATACGGGCAACCAAGTAATACGCAAGATATCCGGCGGTTATGTAACAACCGTTGCCGGATTTATCACCGAACACGACGGGGATTATCGGCAGGGCGGCTTCGCCGATGGCCCGGCGGATACCGCGCAGTTCAATTTTCCGCGCGGGATTTTCTACCATGACGGGATTTTATTCATCGCCGACGCGGGCAACCATGCCGTACGTATGATGTACGGCGGCATCGTGCATACATTGGCGGGCAACGGCGAACCGGACGCGTTCAACCAACCGTTGGCCGTCGCGTATCATGAAGGGCTTTTGTATGTAGCGGATTCGTTAAACCACACGATCCAAATTATTGAGGTCATTGGGGGGTAAATCATGAAAAAATATATCGCCATCGCCATGTTTGCCATTAGTGCGTCGTTATTCTTCGCGATTACGATTTACGCCACGGTTTCGCGCACGATCGTTATCGAAAGCATAAGCGGCACGGTCAACATGACCCGCGGCACGGCCAGGACCTTCGCCGCCACGGCGGGGACACGCCTTGCCGTGGGCAATACCCTTTCAACGGGTGTCGGCTCCTCCGCCGTTTTATTGCTGGATGACAACTCCAAAATCACCATCGGGGAATCTACCACCGTCGATATCAGCCGTGCGGGCAACAACATGGAGATCACGATCGTTACGGGTTCCGTCAGCGTCAACGCCGCGCCCCAAGCCGCGGGCAGGAATACCCGCGTGCGTGCGGGCAACTCCGTCATGGGCGTACGCGGCACGCTCTTTACGATGGTATTCGTCGAGGGGGAACTGCGCGTAGCCCTGCTGGAGGGCATACTCGAATGTCAAACCCCCGACGGCGACTACACATTGTACGCGGGCAATGTGATGACCGTATCCCCCCGTACATCGGACAGCGAAGAATCGACCGAAGTACAACCGCTCCAACTCAACCAACTCGACCTTTTTACGCTGGAAATCATCCGCGACAACATCGAAATGCTGGTTGAAATCGGCATTATTGCGGAAGACGACATCGAAATCATCAATGACTTGATCGAAGAATTGGAAGAAGAAGCGGAACAATTGGAACAAGAACGGCAGGAAGCATTGGATAACCTTGAAAGATCGTTGGACGGAGATGAGGACGAGGAAGAAGAAGGGGACGGGGAAGAGGGAGACGAAGAAGAACCAGAACCGTCGCCTACACCCGAACCCACGCCTACACCGGAACCGACACCCGAGCCGACGAATGATTCATCGAACGGTTCGGGAAATGGTAGCGATACTACACCGCCGAATGGTACACCAGAGCCATCGCCGTCACCCTCACCCTCGGCGACCCCGCCAAGCGTGCCGACAGAATTTAATGTAGAATATCCCGAACAATTTATGGATGCATTTCATTTAGACCAAAAGTTACCGATTGTGATTTTTGAAGATATCGAAATTATGTTAGAAGATGATGAAATTACCTTAGGAAGTGATATGACGATGACGATGCTATCGGGTTCGGAACTTATTATACGGGATGCAACGATGACGATGCTATCGGATTCGGAACTTATTATGTATGGTGCAATGATAACAATAGAAAATAACGCAACTATGATTATACAAGGATCATTAAGAATTACCGAAGATAGCGTGGTGTTTAATAACGGAACGATACATTTAAATAACGGCTCCTTGTTTGGGATGAATCCCACTCCCACGGAAATAGGTGGAATTATATTGATAACAGGGCTTACAACAATACATGGTATTTCCGGTGCGCAATTTACAGGTATGACGACAGGTGCAACAATTGAAGCATTAAATATAAGCGACCCCAATTTAGGAACCGGACTTCCTATAAGCGGTAAATTTATATGGAATGGTGTTGAGTGGGATCTTTCCCCTTGATAAGTGGGAACCTTTCACTAATACCGAAGCCCCCATCGTTTTTCCTAATACAAATGAAGTAAGAATAACGTTAATTGAAAGGGTGCGAATGGCAGCACCCGAAATGTTTGAACTAAATTGCAATTATACGGGGGCAATCCAGTTATCTTTTTAAACAAAACGCGTGGATTATTTGGATATGGCGTCGTAATATTAAATTAAAAACCCCGCGCGGAAACAACCCGCGCGAGGTTTGTGGTTAGGTACGGAAAGAACGGGGAGGCCGGAGCTCATTACGGCTGCCGCGTGCCCTTCCTTCGTTTATGCGGTTGTTTTTCATGAGGCTTGGTACGATGCGATTTTTGCAGGGGGTACCCAATAATGTATACAACTGCGGACTCGGTTGGCCAACCTTTTATAAATCAACAAATTACCAATAAAAACCTTTATTGAATGGGGTGTGAACAACATATTCGAAATCACTTTCCTGGGGACGGGCGGCTCTTGCGGTTACAACAACGGCAAGCGCGCGAAGTACGGCACCAACACCCCCTGCGCCGCGGTACGGGTGGGAGACAACCCTCGGCATACGCTTGTATTCGACGCGGGCAACGGGATATGCGGCCTTAGCGCGCTGCCGTTATATGATAATGAAACGGTCCGTTTGTTCCTGACGCATTACCACGCCGACCATATCCGCGGGCTTTTGTTTTGGGATGTGTTCTTTGACGCGGGTAAGCGTATACAAATCACCGGGATACGTACCATACACGGCGGCGTGCGCGAAACACTCGACCATTATCTGCGCGGGCCGTTTTATCCCGCGGGGTTGGCCGCGGCCAAGGCGGACATTTCCTTTTCCGATGCCGCTTGCGGGGCGGCTTTTTTATTGGAGGGCGGCGTTACCGTGCGTACGGTCGGGTTAAGCCACCCCGACGGGGGCTTGGGCTACCGTGTGGACTTCGAAGGAAAATCGATGTGTTACATCACGGACGTTGCGCTCGATAATCACAGGGACAATACGCTGGCGGATTTCGTCCGCGGTACGGATTTGCTGATCAACGACGCGTTCTTCGGCACGGGTGAATGTATAAAAGGGTGGGGACATTCGTCGGTATATGAATGTGCGAAGCTGGCGCGGGACGCGAACGCGAAACGCTTGGCCTTATACCATTACAAGCATACCTATACCGACGATGACATAGATGAAATGGAAGCGGTTGCGAAGAGGGAATTCCCTTGCGCGTTCGCTCCGACGGACGGTTTGGTTATTTCACTTTAACCATGGGGGGATGGTAATGGTCGATACATTACTTAATATCGGGATCGCGTTATCGAAGGAAAAGGATACGGATAAACTGATCGAAATCATCATCGATTCGGTGATGGAATTGGTGCGCTGCGATGGCGGTACGCTGTACTTATTGGAAGAAAACGCGCTGCATTTTAAAATCATGATCACCCAATCGTTGGGGTTTAGGAAAAACGCGGGCGACGAAATGCCGCCGCCCATGCAATTAAACCGTGAAAATATGTGCGCCCGCGCCGCGCTGGAAAAACGCTTGATCAATATCGACGACGTGTACGAAAATTCGGACTTCAACTTCGCGGGCTCGCGCAAGGTGGACGCGTTGATGGGGTACCGAACCCGGTCGATGCTGACCGTGCCGATGGAGGATGACCACGGCGACGTGATCGGCGTATTGCAATTGATTAACGCGTTGGACGAGGATAACGAAGTCATCCCCTTCGCGCATGAATATGAAAAGGTGCTGTTAAGCATCGCGTCGCAAGCGGCCATTTGCCTGACCAACCGCAAGTATGCCGCCGAGGTGATGAGTTTGCTGGATTCGTTCGTCATCGCCATGTCCGCCGCCATCGACGCGCGCAGTCCGTACAATGCCAACCATTCGCGCAATATGGCCAGGTACGGCAAAAGGTTTATCCATTGGCTTAACCAAAACGGCGGCGAACGCTTCGATACCGAACGCGAGAATAAATTTTTAATGAGCTTGCTCCTGCACGACATCGGCAAGCTGGTGGTCCCGCTTGAAGTCATGGACAAGGAAACGCGCCTGGGCCCGCGCTTGGGTACGGTGCTGACCCGTTTCGAAACCCTTCGTATGCAGGCGGAAATCGATTACCTGCGCGGCAACATAAGCGAAGCCGAATATAAAGTAAAAGCCGAAGAAGCGGGCAACGCAAGGGCTTTGGTGGAAAAGGCCAACGCGTCCGGCTTCATCCCCGATGATATGCTGGCGGAATTGCAAAAGTTGTGTCAAAAGGAAGGCTTCCTTACGCCGGAAGAACAGCGCTGCCTGCTGGTAAGGCGCGGCACGCTGACCGACGAGGAACGCACCGTCATGGAGGGCCATGTGGACATGACCACGCGTATCCTCTCCGAAGTGCGCTTCCCCAAGAATTACCGCATGGTACCCGTATGGGCGGCGGCGCACCACGAATTTTTAAACGGCAAGGGTTATCCGAATCAATTGACCGCGGATGAAATCCCCACCGAGGTAAGGATCGCGACGATACTGGATATCTACGACGCGTTGACAGCCCATGACCGTCCGTACAAGCGCGGCTTGCCCGACGAAAAAGCGTTTGAAATATTGGGTGGCATGGCCGCGCAAGGGCAATTAGACGCGGGCTTGCTTGCGTTATTCAAAGAAAGCGGGGCTTGGAACGATGAAGTCTAAAAAATATATTTACGCCGCGTTACTGTCCGCCGTAATGCTTTTGACCTTCGGCCTACATTTGTTTGACCGCGTCGAGCAGCAATTGAAGGACCGCTTGTTTACGCAGCCCGATATTATCTACCCGAATATTTTCGTGTTCGGCATCGATGAAGAAACGCTGATCGAGTTCGGGCCGTTCCAGTTTTGGCCGCGCAGTATCATGGCGGAGGCGATCCGTATATTAAACTCCGAACCCGGATGGGAGCCCGCCGTCATCGCGGTGGACGTACTCTATTCGGGTTATTCCAATTGCCCCGAATCGGACGCAGCCTTGGTCGAAGCCGCGGCGGAAGTGGGCAATGTCGTCTTCGGCGCGGCCGCCTCGTTTAACTGGGCCGACGAGGTCATCGCCTTCGAGCGTCCCTTCGAATCGCTTCGGGCCGTTTCGCGCTACGGCACGCTTAACGCGATCACCGACCACGGCGTGGTGCGCCGCGCCGTCACGGGTATAATGGTGGACGGCATTTGGCAGCCGTCGTTCACCGCCGTTATTTACGATATGTACGCGGAGTTTTGGGGGAGGTCCCCGTTCGCGCTGCCGAAAAACATCACGTCCCCCATGTTTATCAATTACGCGGGGAATGTCGGCGATTTCTACGGCGCGATGGGGTTGGGGACATCCTTCCGCGATATTTTCAGCCCCGATTTCGACCCCGCGTGGTACGCCGATTCGATCATCTTCATCGGGCCGTACGCGGCGGGCATGATGGACATGTACTTCACGCCCGTAAGCACGTCGGAGAAGATGAACGGCGTGGAAATCCACGCGAATGTCCTGCAAATGATGATCGACCGTACGTTTAAGGCGTACGCGGCCGATTGGGTCAACTGGATGGTTTTGATTATATCGCTGTTGGTTACGGGCTTCGTGTTCATGCGGTTTGACGTGCGTATTACCACGGCGGTATTGGTGGTATATACGGTGGGATACGTCTTCCTAAACCTTCAATTATTTAACAACGGTTATATCGTGACGCTTTTGTATCCGCCGGCTTCGGTTATTGTCTTATACGTTTTCGGCGTGGCGTACAACTACATCACCGAACGGCGCGAGAAGGCGAAAATCAAGGACATGTTCAAGAAATACGTTGATCCCAAGCTCGTGGACCAAATGATCGATTCCTCGGATATGGCCGACGGGCGCATCGGGCGCAAGAAACACTTCGCCGTCATGTTCGTGGATGTGCGCGGCTTTACCCCCATGAGTGAAAAATTGGCCGACAGCCCCGAAACCATCGTGCATATCCTTAACGACTACCTCGAGCTTACAGCGTCGTGCGTCTTTAACAACGGCGGCAGCGTGGACAAATTCATCGGCGACGCGACGATGGCACTTTTCAACGGCTTTACCCCGCTGGACGATTACGTGTACAAAGCCGTAAAAGCGGCGCAGGATATCGTGGACGGCGCGGCCGCGCTCAACGAAAAAATCCTGGCCGAACACGGTTTTACCGTAGGCTTCGGCGTGGGCGTGCATTGCGGCTACGCCGTGGTGGGCAACATCGGGCCGCACTTCCGCAAGGACTATACCGCCATCGGCGACACGGTAAATACCGCCGCCCGCCTCGAATCAAACGCCAAGCCCTCCCAAGTGCTGATCAGCAAGGAAGTCTACGAAACGTTGGAAGGGCGCATATCAGCGCAATCGCTGGGTGAAATTACGATGAAGGGTAAGGGCGCGATAGAGATATTTGAATTGACGTAGGATAATAAAGAAGGGTCAGAAAGGGTTTTCATGTTTTTTATGTCACGCTAATCTTGTGCTGTGTCACCATATATGGTACCATCATACCAGGAGGTGAAAAATGGCAAGCGTGACCAAAATAGTTGATAAGATGAAGCGTCAACCTAACGGTATAAGAATGGAGGAAGCCGACACCGTATTAACACATTCCGGTTACAGATTCGACCGTCAAAAGGGTTCGCATCGGCAATATATTAATAATAACGGCGATGTTTTAACAATCGTTGAACGTAAACCTACCATTAAATCATTCTATGTAAAGGAAATCCTTAATCGAATATGAATCGAAACAGCTTGCCTAATATCATGGAAAAAAAATTGGCGTATTATATGCAGCTCCCTTATACCTTCATCATCCAGCCCTATAAGGATGAGGATGAATATTATTATATTGGAAAAATATTGGAATTAGATGGTTGCATGACCGATGGCGCAACCCGTGAAGAGGCTTTGATAAACCTTCGCGAGGCAATGGAGGGTTGGATTGAAACAAAATTGGAAAATGGCTTTGACATTCCCGAGCCGGTAACCGAAAGCAATGCCAGCGGAAAATTTACCTTGCGTTTGCCAAAGTCCCTACACCACCAATTATCATTGGATGCCAAGCGTGAAGGTGTGTCCCTTAATCAATACGCATTATACAAACTCGCCCAATAAAATCGCCCGGCAATCCATTGGGATACGTCGGGCGGTTTTATAGGAGAGATTATTTTCACACCACGGTGGGAAGCCGACGCGTCAATTTGCATGACCGCTGAATAATACGTTATTTATTCAACACGTCTTGTTTCAATCGCCCAACGATTTCGTCGGCGAATTTTTCGAGGTCGTCGTCGTTGCCTTGGTGTGCATCGCGCCAAAGTTCCTTTTCTTCGTATAGGATGACGGCCTCGTAGGGTTTTAGGTTAATATCGTCCTTGATGCGCACGAGGGGGAAGGAGATCGATTCCTCCGCCAATTCCTCTCGCAGGCGTGTGATCTTTCCGATCAACGTATTCGGGTCATCTTCCGTAGTACCCGCAACGGGGATCAATTTATAACTGATCAGAATCCAATATTTCGCTTCGTCGTTCATTTTTACCATCCTTTCGGTTTTTTGTGTGAGGTAGATGTACCGGCCCAACAGTTCGTCAACCTTAAGCTCGGTTACGGGTTTGGTTGCGAGCGTACGCATCAGGTCTTTGAGTAAATTGTCCGTTTCCTTCGCTTCCAGCAGTTGCTTGCCGCTGGAAGCGATTTTTTCATTGAGCAGGGTTAGGAAGCGGGCTTCACCGCCGTGCAGCAGTTCCGTTATTTCCTTCACGGTGAAGGATAAACGGCGCAGCAGAAGTATGACCTCCAGCCGTTCGCATTGCGTTCGGTCGTATTCGCGGTAGCGGGAATCGTCCTTCCGATGGCTGGAAAGGATGTTTTCCTCCTCGTAGTAACGCAAGGTGCGCGGCGAAATGCCGTACATCGCGGAAACCTCGGTGATACCCAACCGCCGCCCGCTGTTTTCCATTTTCCTCCACTCCATGCAACTTGTACCCTAGTAGGGGACAAGTTAAAAATGCCTTCGGACCGTCCGAAGGCATTGTAGCGTATTCCGTTACGTTAAAGTCAAGGGCTGAAATATACCGGATTCGAAAGCATCGCCTTCATCGGCGGCAGGCCGGGGGCGTAGCTGCGGTATACCTCCGCGCGGACGAATTTACAATCGCGGTATACGCGCTCCAAAATCAAGCGGCCGTTGACGTTGGCGGGAATCTTTTCCGTTTCACTTTCGGTAATGAGCGCGATTTCATCCCCGGGGGAAAGGTTGGCGAAGTAGAACGTCAATGCCGCTCCGGGTACGGCGGTTTCGCCGATTGCGCCGTTGCCTTCGCATATGATATCCACCTCCGGCCCGTCGGGTGTGTAGGAGATGAAACTGTTCCCCTTACGTATCGCCGCCATGATATCGCTCGGGCTGCGCGACAGTGCGTATACGTTAAGGCACGGCATCCCCACGCTGCCGAACAAGCCCGGCCCGTGGTAGTCGCTGCCGCAGGTAGCCGGGATTTTTTTGCCTTCGCACAGGAGCTTATGCCAAAAGGCGATCGCGCGTTCGTTGCGTTCGTGCATGATGCCGTTCCAAACCTCGAGCCCGTCGAAGAGCGAAAGCGTATCTTCGTCCAGTCCCCATTGCCACGAAAGATAGTGGCACAAAGGATGGGCGATAGCCGTAAACGCGCCGGCGTTTTTCGCTTTTTTGATGAGCTTTTTACCTTCTTCGAAATCGGTGATGCCGTAGTTGTCCTCCAGCGGGTTCTCCGCGCCCAAAAACAACGCGTGGCCGTTGTAATGCGTCCATTCCACGCCGGGGATGACGGTCAGGTTCTCAAACGGACCGGCCAGTTTATTCTGCGCCGTGGTGTTGTGGTCCGTTAGGAAGATGAAGTCCAGCCGCTGTTCCCACGCCAGCGAAATAATGCTGCTGAAGTCCGCCTTGCCGTCGGAGGCCGTCGTGTGGATGTGGGGGTCGCCCTTAAACAAGCGGCGGCTTTTGGGAGTGAGCTTGATGCCGTACTCCGCTTCCGCGCCTTCGGGGGTGAGCTTGTACAGCCCCGCCAAAATATTCCACTCGCCCGGCGGCGGGTCGAGGGTTTCGTAACCCGTATAACTGCCCAAAGCCGATACCCAAATATGGTTGCGCGCCGCGCCCGACGCGCCCAGCAACCGATCGCCCGGCCCCAACAACGCCAAATCGATGACCGCGCCGCCCGTTTTGTCGTACAGGCACACCACGTCGATGCTTTCGGTATTTTCCGGCACGTCGAAGGGGATTTTAACGTATTGCTTTTCTTGTTCCTTGTTAAAGTGGAATTTCATTTACTTATCCTCCTGGCTTTCGGGTAATTTTAAAAAGCGTGAAATCGTACAGCTTATGACCATCATACACAGCGGGAAAACCGCCATCATAAAGCGCGCGGCTTCGCCAGGGCGTTCGCCGGGTTCGTCACCCGAAACATAGCCGTAGATAACGCTGGCCAAAAATAATCCCAGCGACATCATCAAGCCGTGCAACCGCCCCAAAAAGCTCGACATGCTGCTAAAAATACCTTCACGTCTGATACCGCCCGAACGCACGCGGTCGTCGTCTATAATCTTCGCGCCGATCAAATCGAAGGTACATGTTACGCCCGAATACACGAAGCCGAAGAAAACGCACGCGATCACCGCCGTAATTAAATTAAACACAAATATCAACGGGATAAACGCGATGCCGACGCCGATTAAAGCCATCCGCCATACAGGGAGCGGTCCATGCTTCTTAATAAAATACGTCCATACGGGGACGCTGCCCAGCGCCACGACCAATACCGTGGCGAATACGATCGTCGTTTGCGCGCCGGTAAGCCCCAGCCTGTAATTGGCGAAGAAGACCATCGAAGCCATTAACAACGCGACGGCGGAGGTATAGAACGCGCCCGTCATCCCCGCGATCCAAAACTTTTCGTTTTTGATAATGGCGAGGAGCGCGGGCAGGAATTTGGGCTTTTCCAGCGTTTTGATTTCTTCAATACGTTCGTGGCAGTTAAGGTTTGAAAGAATAATCACCGCCGCGCCTAACGCGCCGTAGATAAGCGCGGTGGTTTGGTAACCGATTTGTTCGGCGATGATGGGGGTTAGAGCGATGCCGATCGCCATCGCGATGAATTGGAAGATTTGCCTGTACATGTTGGTCGCGGCGCGGCTGTTTGCCGAGCGGAACAAATCGGGGAAGAGCGAACCGTAGTTGGTCCCCACCAACGCGTCCGCCGTACCCGTCATGATGTACGTCACCATCGCGAAGGGCATAAGCATAGTGGCTGCCATCGCTTGCGGCGGGTGGAAGAAAGCGATGAAGAAAAGCACGTAGAGGATCGCGCCCGGTATGATCCAAGGCCGTCTGCGGCCCCAGCGGGTACGCGTCCTGTCGGAGAAATAAGCGTATACGGGATTGTCGAGCGCGTCTATGAACGTATAAACGAGTATGATCAACGCCCATGACGTGAGCGGCAGCCCCATATGGTGTACGTAAAAGGCCATACCGAACGTGCGGAACAAATTGATGGGTAAGGAAGTGCCGAACATCCCGACCGCGTACCACGCGGGTTTTGTTTCTCGCATAATATACCCTCCCGAACTTGGTAAATATAGTATAATACATAAAATCCCTTTGAGAAAGGAAATAGTATTAAATGAAATCCATAAAAATCGGCGGGAAGATCCCCGCGCCCGCCATCGCGCTCGGCTGTATGCGTATCGGCGGCTTGGAAACGAAGCATTTGCATGATTTGATCGGCACCGCCATGGAAAACGGCGCGCACTTCTTCGACCACGCGGACATTTACGGCGGCGGCGAATGTGAGCGCGTGTTCGGCAAGGCCGTGAAGGAAATGGGTATCCCCCGCGATAAAATGCTGGTACAAACCAAATGCGGCATCCGCAACGGGTTTTTCGATTTTTCGAAGGAGCATATCATTACGTCGGCGGAAAAGGCATTGGAACGGCTGGGCATGGAATACGCGGATTTCTTCCTCCTGCACCGCCCCGATACGCTGATGGAACCGGAGGAAGTAGCGGAAGCGTTCACCCAACTGCACAAAGCGGGCAAGGTGCGGCACTTCGGTGTGAGCAACCACAATCCCGCGCAAATCCTTCTGTTGAATAAATACCTACCGGACGAGTTGAAGATCATTATCAACCAATTGCAATTCTCCCCTACCAACACGGGCATGGTTAATTCGGGGTTAAACGTGAACATGGAAAACCCGCCCGCCGTGGATAGGGACGGCGCAGTGCTGGAGTTCTGCCGTATCAGCGATATAACGATACAGGCGTGGTCGCCGTTCCAATACGGTTTCTTCGAAGGGGTGTTCCTCGGGAGTGAAAAATACCCCAAGCTGAACGCCGAAATCAATACGCTGGCGGAGAAATATAACGTCACGCAGGAAGCGGTCGTTATCGCGTGGATATTGAGGCACCCGGCGAATATACAAGCCATACCTGGCACGACCAACGTTGCGCGGTTAAAGGGCATTTGCGGGGCGTATTCCGTCGAAATGACCCGACCGGAATGGTACGCCGTGTACCGCGCCGCGGGCAACGTACTGCCGTAAGCAAAAACATCACTTTAAAACGTCATCATTTAATAGGAGGCATCATGCAATACAGGACACGATTCGCGCCCAGCCCCACGGGGTACATGCACCTCGGCGGGCTGCGGACGGCGTTGTACGCCTACCTTTTCGCGAAAAAGAATAATGGTGTTTTCATCCTGCGCATCGAGGACACCGACCGGGAGCGCCAGGTAGAGGGTACGGCCGAAATCATATACGAAACCCTCGCGGAAGTGGGGCTTACGTACGACGAGGGCCCCGATGTCGGCGGGCCGTACGGGCCGTACGTGCAAAGCGAGCGTATGGAAATCTATCGGGAACACGCGGAAATGTTGGTCAAGCGCGGACATGCTTATTATTGCTTCTGCGGCAAAGAAGAATTGGACGAACAAAGGCTTATCCACCATGCCAGCCGCGTTTCGCACAAGTATAACAAGCATTGCGCTAACCTTTCCTCGGAGGAAATCACGCGTAAGCTATCCGAAGGTACGCCCTGTGTCATCCGTCAAAACGTCCCGGAAGAAGGCAAGGTATTCTTCAATGACTGCGTGTACGGACGCATCGAGGTCGAAAAAAATACGCTCGAAGACCAGATTATATTAAAGTCGGACGGCTTCCCCACTTACAATTTCGCAAACGTGGTGGACGACAGGCTGATGGGTGTCACGCACGTAATACGCGGCAACGAGTTCCTTTCCTCCACGCCCAAGCATGTATTGCTTTACGAAGGCTTCGGTTGGGAACCGCCCGTGTATATCCACGTACCGACCATCATGCGTACCGCCGATAAAAAGCTGTCCAAACGTGACGGGGACGCGTATTTCGGCGATTTTATCGCGAAGGGGTATCTGAAAGAGGCGATCGTCAATTACATCGCGCTCTTGGGTTGGAGTCCGGGCGGGGAAAAAGAAAAGTTTTCGCTGGCGGAATTAGTTGAGGCGTTCGATATTGAAGGCATTTCCAAATCACCCGCCATTTTTGATATCAAAAAGTTGGACTGGCTCAACGGGGAATACCTGCGCGCGATGGACGGCGAAGAATTCCACGATAAGGCGTTGCCTTATATAAAGGAAGGCGTTAAACGGGACATCGATACGCGGATGGTCGCGAAATTAATGAAGGACCGCGTCGAACGGCTGACCGAAATCCCCGAACAATTGGACTTTATCGACGCGTTGCCCGATTACTCCCTGGAACTATACACCCATAAGAAGATGAAAACCAACGCGGAAAGTGCTGGGCAAATGCTGGCGGAAATCTTCCCCGTGTTGGAACGTTTAGACGATTGGCGCCAGGAAGCGATCCACGAGACGTTGATGGCGTTGGTCGAGCGATTGGGTTGCAAAAACGGGCAAATCCTATGGCCGTTGCGCGTGGCGTTATCGGGCAAGGCGCAAACCCCCGGCGGCGGCATCGAAATCGCCGTGATCCTGGGCAAAGGAGAAACGCTGGCGCGTATCAGCCATGCGTTAGGTAAGTTAAAATGATGACCATGCGGGACTTGTTACAAGCCGCCGCTGCCGCCAAGCTGGATATTTCCGCGTACGCGGAAGAATACTTGCGCGATATTAACGGGATGATGAAGGAAATGCGATTGGATTTGCTGGCGGAATTGCCGATTACGGACGAGCCTTACCCCGTAGATACGTTAAAGGTGAACTTCTTCCGCGAAGATATTGTGCGCCCGTCGCTTCCCCGGGAAGAAGTGCTTGCGAAAGCACCCGCCGCGGCCATCGAAGCGGGATGCATCAGCGTACCCAAAATGAACGTAGGCTAGGGAGGCAGGGCATGAACAAAACGGAAACCGAAATTTTGGGGGATTCCCCCAAAATTAATAAGAAGTACGCGCTCCCAGCCCAACATGTCATAACGCTGGCGGAGGAAGCGTCCGGCTTCGCGCGGTATGACGGGGTACGCTTCGGTCACCGTTCGGAAAACGCCGCGAACTTGGAGAGCCTCTATATCAACAGCCGTACGGAAATATTCGGCGACGAAACAAAGAAACGCATTCTGCTGGGTACGTTTTTGCTTTCGGCAGGTAATATCGATACGTATTACAAAAAAGCGGTGATCGTCCGTCAAAAAATAAAGGACGATTTCCCCGATGAATACGCCCGTATCTTTGAGCGGGAGGTGCGGGAGTGACGTACGAAACCGTAATCGGCTTGGAGATACACGCCGAGCTTTCCACCAAGACCAAGGCTTTCTGCGCGTGCGGCTACCGCTTCGGCGCGGAGGTGAATACCCAATGCTGCCCCACCTGCTTGGGTTGGCCGGAAGCCTCGCCCGTATTAAATAAATCTGTTGTGGAATACGCGATACGCTTGGGATTGGCGGCCGATTGCACGGTCAATCGGGTCAACACTTTTTTCCGCAAGCATTATTTCTACCCCGATTTGCCCAAGGGATATCAAATCACCCAAGGGGAACGCCCCATTTGCCAAATCGGCAGGATCGAGTTTTTTCACCGGGGCGAAAAACGGGCGGTGCGCATCAACCGTATCCACATAGAGGAAGACACGGCGAAGCTGCTCCACGATGATGCCTTTAAAGGGACATTACTTGATTTTAACCGTTGCGGCGTGCCGCTGTTGGAAATCGTGACCGAACCGGATCTGCGCGGCCCCGATGAAGTACGGGATTTCCTGGAAGCGGTGCGTACGCTGCTGGTCACGCTGGGTATTTCAAGCGGCCGTATGCAGGAAGGCGTGATGCGCTGCGATGTAAATGTTTCCGTGCGCCCGCTTGGGCAGGAAAAACATAACCCACGTATCGAAATGAAAAACGTAAACACCTTTTCGGGCGCGGCGCAGGCGGCGGCGTATGAATCGAAGCGTCAAGCGGAAATGCTTGAACGCGGCGAAACCTACACCCAGGAAACGCGCCGCTGGGACGAGCAAAAAGCCGAAACCCAACCCATGCGCTCGAAAGGGGACGCCGCCGATTACCGAATGTTCCCCGATCCCGACCTGCCTCCGATCGTATTGGACGACGCTTGGATCAATGAAATCAAATCGGCCCTGCCGGAATTGCCGGTACCGAAATACGAACGTTATATAAACATGGGCATAGCCGCCGCCGAAGCGGAAATGCTGACCGCCCAACCGGAGCGGGCGGCCTTCCTGGATGCGTGCGCCGCAATCGGGGGTGCGGAACCGCGCGGTATAGCCCATTGGCTCTTCGGCGCGGTGTCGGCTCTGCATAATAGATTCGGTTTGCCCTTTGAAGTATCGCCGATCACACCACAAAATTTATGCGATGTATTGAGGATGATCGAAAAAGGGCGCATCAACATCGATGCCGGAAAGCGCGTGCTGGAGGAGATGTTTATGGCTTCGGGAAAAGATTCGGAAGCAGATTCGGAAGTTGATACGGGAACAAATTCGGAGGTAAATTCGGAAGAACCTTCGAGAACAGATTCGAAAGCATCTTCGAAAAAAGAAACACCCGATCAAATCATCGCTCGGCTATCCCTCGAGCAAGTGAGTGACGAGGCTTTGCTCGAAGCGATGGTGGATGAGGTGCTGGCCGCTAACGCGCAATCGATAACGGATTATCAAAACGGCAAAAAGAACGCTTTCACCTATTTGGTCGGACAATGCATGAAGGCATCGAAAGGGAAGGCGAACCCGCAAATGGTGAATATGATCATAAAAAATAAAATCGGTTAGGTGAACCGCGATTAGATGAACCGTATTGTTAGATAAGCCGCATTTGACGCGCTAACCGCCGCGTGTTACAATTCCATGACAATTGCAGGGGAGCTTGCGTATGCGTCCTTCGGGGTTCGCGCGGGCTGAGAAGGTTAAAACCTGACCCTTAGAACCTGTTAGTTAATTCTAGCGTAGGGAGCAATGGCTGAGGTTTAATTATGCCGCCCCAACGGGCGGTTATTTATTTTTCGAAGCCCTCCCGCAAAAAGGAGAATGGAAATGAAAAAGGTAATTCTGTTGTTGTGCGCGGTATTGGCGGTATGCGCGGTCGTGTTTACGGCGTGCGGGCGCGGCGGGGATTCGGACGAAATGACCGAACTGCGCATCGCGCTTCTGATCGACGACGGCAACCCGCAGTCGGTGGCGGTGTTTGGGGACTTCCGTGAAAGGCTGGAAGCGCATGTCGGGATGCCGGTACGCATCATCGAGGACGCTACGCACCTTGTCGGCATCGAAGCCATGCGTGCGGGCAATTTGGACATCATGTGGGGTTCGCCCTTCGTGTACTTATTGGCGCGGGAAGTGATGGACGTTGAGCGGTTGGTCGTGACGGACAACCCCGCGTCGATCAATAAGACGGTCTTTATCACCTCGCACGATGATATTCATACCCTTGAGGACTTGCGCGGGCGGAGCTTCGCGTTTATCAGCCCTTCCTCGACCTCGGGCTTTTTTTATCCCCTGTATCATTTGATGAACGTATTTAACCTGACGCGTATGGAAGTGGAGGCCGGGGGGTTCTTCGGCACGGTGGCACATTCGGGCAGCCAAACAGCCAGCATCATGGGCGTGACGCACGGCGATTTCGACGCGGCGGCGGTGGGGAATTTAAACCTCGGCAACATGATCGCTTCGGGCGTGATTAACGAGGAAGATGTGCGGATCATCGGATCAACGTCGATCATCCCGTTCCCGGGGTATATCGCGGCGGGGCATTTACCGCGTGACCTGGTGGAAAAGGTGCGCGGGTTCCTGCTGGCGTACGATAACGAGGAATACTTCGGCACACGCTTCGGTACGCCCGACACGCGCTTCGTTTTACCCAATGACGAACAAATACAGCATCTTCGTATGATGGCGGAGGTATTGGAGATTGATCTTTCCGAACAATAGCCCTTTGTTGAGCGTCCGCGGCTTACGCAAGACCTACGACCATAAAGCATATGCGCTTGATGGCGTTGACCTTGATGTTAATGCGGGTGAATTCGTGGCGGTTATCGGGCCCTCGGGCGCGGGAAAGTCCACGCTGGTACGGTGCGTCAACCGCTTAACGGAGCCGACGGAAGGTAATATTACATTCGATGGTGAATTAATCACGGGCTTGTGCAAGCCTGCCCTAAGGGCGGCGCGTACGAAGATTGGCATGGTTTTCCAGCACCACAACTTGATTGCGCGTACGCCCGTTTGTACAAACGTACTGCACGGCAGCTTGGGCGGAACACCGCTGTACAAAAGCCTTTTCGGCGCATACGATCACGCGGACAAAAAAGAAGCCCTAACCCTGCTGGAAACCGTCGGCCTCACCGAACAAGCGCAACAACGGGCGGAAACGCTTTCCGGCGGGCAAATGCAGCGCGTGGGTATTTGCCGCGCATTGATGCAGCGGCCCAAATTATTGCTCGCGGACGAACCGATCGCTTCACTCGATCCCGCTTCCGCCGCAGCGGTCATGGATTGCCTCCGCCAAATGGTCAAGGAACGGAATCTTACCTGCATCGTAAACTTGCATCAGGTTTCGTTCGCGCGGGAATACGCGGCGCGTATCGTCGGCTTAAAGGAAGGCAGGGTCGTTTTCGACGGCCCGCCCGAGGAACTGACGGATGAAATCATCGGATATATTTATGGCGACAATCATAAAACGACCGAAAGCAATAAAAATGCCCCCGCGCGGTGCGTGAAGCAAAATAGAAACGTTGATCAAGCATTTTTAGAAACCCGCGGAGCTTGGGGTAATGTTGCAAGATTTTTGCCGTATATCGCCGCTTTTTTATTAGTCTTCTTCTCCTTCCGCTACATCAACGTCAACGTCCTTGACGTATTCGCGGGGTTCCCCAACTTCGCAAGGTTTTTTACCGCCAATTTCCTGCCGCCCAACGTGGAATACGTGGGCGGCAATTTTTCGCTTGTGTGGGCGCGGGTATTGGATACGCTGTTGTTTGCGGTGGTCGGTACGTACATATCGGCGTTGCTTGCTTTTTTGCTGGGGATATTAATGTCCAAGGAAATGAATCCGTTGCTGCCCGTACGGGCGGCGGTGCGCTTGGTCGTATCGTTTTTACGTAACGTGCCGCTTTTGATATGGGCGACGGTGATGATGTTTATCTTCGGCATCGGCCCGATGGTGGGCGTAATGGCATTGGTGTTAGCGACGCTTGGCTTTTTGGCACGCTCATATACGGAATCGATGGATGAAATCGCGGGTACGCGGTTGGAGGCGTTGCGCTCCACGGGGGCGGGTTATTGGCAGGTTTTATTCCATGGGTTGGTACCCGCGTTTATCCCCGCGTGGATCAACTGGACGTTGTTTTCGTTCGAGATCAACGTGCGGGCATCGGCGGTATTGGGTATGGTGGGCGCGGGCGGATTGGGGTTTTTGATCAACACGAACCTCGATTTACGCGGATTCCGGCGGGCGATGGCGTTGGTGTTGATCCTTATGGCGATGGTACTGGCGACGGAAATCGTTACGAACCTGTTGCGCAAACGCTTGGCGAAACAAGGTCGCTATAAAGGAAATATACTTTCCAAATGGTTAATGCCGGTAACCGCGATCGTTGTGTTCTTCGCGTCGGCGCACCGCTTGGATTTGAACCTCCCGCAATTTATATCGCGCTTGCAAAACGCGGGGCATGTGTTTTCGCGTTTTTGGGCGTTTAACCCTTCCGCATTGCCTGAGATATTGCGCCAGCTTATGGTGTCGGCGGCTATCGGCGTTTGCGCGTTGGCGGTGGGTTGTGTTGTCGCGCTGGTGCTGGCGTTCCTCGCGGCGGAAAACATAACGCCGTTTAAACCGCTTGGTTACGGCATAAAAGGGATGGTTAGCTTGATTCGGGCAATACCGTCCCTCGTGTTAATCCTAATGGTGGTGAAGAGCTTGGGCTTCGGCCCGACCGCCGCCGTTGTGGGGTTGCTTTTCCCCACGGTGGGATACCTGACGCGGGCCTTCATCGGCACAATCGAGGAACAGGGAACCGACGCAATAAACGCCATGCGGGCGACGGGGGCGGGGCGGATGCAAATAATATGTAAGGGTGTGCTGCCCGGGGTGTTCACCGCTTTTGTGGCGTGGGTGGCCATCCGGTTGGAATCCAACATCGCCGATTCGGTGTCGCTGGGCATCGTGGGTGCGGGCGGGGTGGGGATGCTCATCAGCCGCGCGGTACGGCAGGTCAACTTCCCGAATCTGACGACGACCATCGTCGTGATATTCGCCGCGATGTACCTAATCGAGTTGGGCGCGGTTTGGCTGCGGAGAAGAATTACATAAATGGGGCATTTCAGAATGATTCGTATAATTTATTAATAAAATGATTTATGACCTTCCCTCCTTTGTTACAACCCGGCGATACCGTCGCCGTCGTCGCCTTATCCGGCCCTTGTGACCCAAACCGCCTCGCTTCGGGCGTAAGGGTACTGGAATCCATGGGTTTGCGTTGCCGTGTAACCGATAGCTGCCGCGCCCGCGAAGGATTCCTCGCCGGGCCGGACGCGCTCCGTTTGCGTGATCTGCACGAATCCTTTTCATCGCCCGAAATCCGCGGGGTTATTTGTGCGCGCGGGGGATATGGCGCGCAACGGCTTTTGCCGTACATCGATTACGCGCTCATTAAAAATAACCCCAAAGTATTCGCGGGTTACAGCGATGTGACGGCGTTGCACATTGTATTCAATCAATTATGTAAACTGGTGACCTTTCACGCACCCATGCCCGCGTCGGACTTCGGGGGAGGGGACATCCATCCGGAAACGCTGCGCTCCTTTCGGGAAACGTTGTTCGCGGGAAAAACACGCGAAATTCTACCAACGGCGTACCCTTACACTGTTTTCGTCCCCGGGCGTGCGGCGGGTATACTCACCGGGGGTAACCTTTCCCTCGTCGCTTCCTCCCTCGGCACACCTTACGAAATCGATACCCGAAGGCGCATCCTTTTCTTGGAGGAAACCAACGAAGAACCTTATAAAATCGACCGTATGCTTCTACAGCTTAAATACGCGGGCAAGCTCGCGGCGGCGGCGGGTATCGTCCTCGGGGACTTTTCCCCGCAGACGGTGGAAACATTAGCACAATCCGTAAATGATATTTTGCTGCCTTTGAATGTACCGACGGTTGTTAATCTTCCCTGCGGGCATACTTCGCCTACGCTTACTTTGACGTTGGGTACGGAGATTGTGATTGGGTGAAATTACACTACATTACCACTACCACCCGCGCGGGGAAGTTAACATGGAAGGACAAGCCTGTGAAGGTATGTTATAGTTTAATAAGGCAAGCAAACAACATTTATTTTTTTGGAGCGTACACATGGAAACCGAACGTTTATTATTACGAAGATTTACACCTGACGATTGGCGAGATTTATATGAATATCTTTCGCAGGAAGCTGTTGTCAAATATGAGCCTTACGAAGTTTTTTCCGAAGATGCCGGTAAACAGGAAGCGGCAAAACGAGCGGGAAACGATAGTTTCTGGGCGGTATGTTTAAAAGATAACGGTAAAGTAATCGGTAACATATATTTAGCTAAACAAGAGTTTGACACATGGTCGTTAGGTTATGTTTTCAATGCAAATTATCAAGGAATGGGATACGCTACCGAAGCGGCGCAAGCGATAATTGATGCTGCGTTCAGAAACAAAAACGCTCGCCGCATAATTGCTATGTGCAACCCCTTAAACAAATCGTCATGGAAATTGCTTGAACGGTTGGGTATGCGCCGGGAGGGGCATTTAATCCAAAATATTTACTTCAAAAAAGATAATAACGGATGCCCAATATGGCAAGATACATATGAATATGGCATATTGGCTGCAGAATGGTTTAGCCGTAGGGTATAAACTGTTTTTATAAACTTCCGCACAATTTTTCCCTTATATCAAGTTCGCTTGGAAGAATAAGCCTGTGAAGGTATGACACATACTGTCAAACAAAGTTGTTTTCGATAATACACCCCCAAACAACCATGCTACAATCATTTCATCCGAGAGGGGGTTGGATAAGTGGACATTGAGCAAAACATCTGCGAATCGACTTTGTACATCCACAGCGCGTATGCCGAGCCGATAACCGTTGCAGATATAGCGGCGGAAGCATACCTGTCACCGTCGTACTTTTCATTTATGTTCCGCACCTTTACAGGTTATACGGTGAAGAATTATTTAAACCGATACCGCTTGTACCGGGCGGCGATGGACTTGCATGACAGCAATAAGCAATTGGTTGAGATTGCCTATGTACACGGCTTTTCATCCCAACAGGCTTTTACAAGGAGTTTTTCGCAAATGTACGGAATTACGCCGGCACAATTCCGATTGCAACGTCCGTTTGTTAATCCCTTCCCCCCGGAAAATTTATGGACGAAATGGAGGAAGCCGAGCATGGAATTAATGCAATGCTTTGAAAATGTGCGGTTCATGCACAAGAAGGCGTTTTATGTAGTGGGTATGGAGGTTGACATCCACTATAACAGCGATGATGGTACAGCCCCCATAGCCGGTTTATGGGAAACGTGGAGCGGCGAAAAAGTTGCCGAACTCATCCCCGACCAAGTATCGCAAGGTGTTGTCTACGGTATGACACACAGCGAAACTACCGACAGCAAGGCAAAATATTTTGTGGGTGTCGAAGTAAGCACGCTCGACAATCTTCCTGTCGGGTTAGTGGGGCGCAAGTTTGAAGCAAGTGAATACGCCGTATTCGATACTACGTTGGAAATTATCTTTACGGGTAAGTTTTGGCGTACATTTTACGCCAAGTGGCTGCCGGAGTCGGGATATGCAATCCACGAGGAACACAACGACTTGCTCGACGCATTCCGCAAGTATCCCGCCATCGAAGTGTATCCCAAAGGTTGGGAAAATGAGCAGTCAATCATGCAGGCATACGCTCCTGTTATAAAAAAATAATCATTACTGTTCATCATCAGTAACACAATCGCCTCGCTGCCTTTTCACGGCATGGGCGATTTTATGTTGTAAATAGTTTTCCTTATATCAAGTCCGCTTGGACGGACGAGCCTGTGAAGACGTGTGTGTTTATTTTTAATATACAAAATGAAACCGTCGCTGCGGAAATAATAAATACATTGACACAGTAATACATGAATCATACAATGTAACACATAATAAAAACAGAGGTGATTTGAATGGCGCAAAGCATTTTAAGCGTTCGCGTTGAAGATGAGACGAAGCATCGTTTTGACAGCTTTTGTGAAAACGTGGGTCTTAATCCTTCCGTTGCCGTAAATATGTTTATCAAGGCTACCTTGAGGGAAAGAAAAATTCCTTTTGAAATTACGAGCGGGTATGACCCATTTCACAGCAAAGTAAACAAAAAAAGACTGCTTAGAGCAGTAAAAGACGCAGAGCAAGGAAAAAACATGATTACAAAATCCTTTGAGGAGTTGGAGGCTATGGAAGATGATTAAAACGAGCTTCCATGAGCAGGCTTGGGAAGATTACGAATACTGGCAGACCCAAGATAAAAAGACATTGAAAAAAGTAAATAATCTTATTCGTGACATAAAAAGAAACCCCTTCAATGGAATAGGACACCCCGAACCGCTCAAACACGAATTGCAAGGTTGGTGGAGTAGAGAAATTGACGATAAAAACAGGATTGTCTACAAATCAACAGGCAACATCATAGAGATATTACAATGCAAAGACCATTATGATGACCGCTAGTAAAGTTATGGGCAATTTTTATTCCGCTTGAAATGACAACGATAATGATGGTTAAAAATTTTTCATTAGGTTGTTTCATGCGCTTTAATGTCTTCTATATACGAAGTCATTGCATCAGCGAAGAGGTCGAAATTATTGCTGTCATTTAATAATCCCGTTTCAAAACTCGGTCTTTTTTCTATTCTTTCATCGGGAATATAAACACCCGGGATACGTTCCAAATTATTCTTCAATTCCATCCTGTATTCTGTGGAAGTAAATGGCTCTTTCATGTACTGGAAATATATTTCCACAAGTGATTTCTTGTACCAGTTATAGACTGAACATAACTGATGCCGTTGTTTTCCTATATAAACGGGAACAAAACCGCCTCGGTCTTTTCCTTCCCCCCACCAAATATAGCAACCGAGGGATTCAAAAAGGCGCAGCAATTTTTCACATACAGCGGCGATTTCGTTTCCGCTTACTTGAACCGCTTGTTCCAAAAAGCTCTGTTCATCCCACTTGCGTGATTCACCCCGTTTTGTTTGAACAGCAGCGGCGGTTCTGCCTATAAGGTGAGGGACTAAGGTTGTCATACCGTTTGCGGACAGAAATTGTTTTATTTCAAGCCCCAATACTTCGGAATCAACCATTTGTGTATTCAAAAATTCAATAATTCTTTGTAACGGTGATGGGATTGTATCCGCTACGAACATCATGCGGATTCTCCCCGCGCGTAAATTTACGCTGACGGATTGCCAAAAAATATCTTCGTTTCCGGGAACTATACCTATTGCCGGTAATGAATTTGTATCGCTTATGTTTTGTTCATATTTATTTCGGATGGTTTCAATCGGCCAATATTGAACCGCGTTTGCCGCGTAGTCCAACATCTGCGCCACGACTTCGCGCCGGATTCGTGTATCCGTGCTGCGTTTGACTTCGACAAAAGTAGGAATCGCATCTTGATCAATAAAAAGATGGTCAAGATACCATTGTGTACCGCCGTCTTGTTCGGCGGGAACGCCCATTTCGCGGGAAATAAACAACCACTTACGGGGGTTGTCCGGGTTGATTTGATCACCTGCGAGAATTTCCGGGTGCTTCTCTATCAACCCTTGAAAATGGTTTTCATTGGAAAATTGTGTAGGTGTTAATTCAGTTAATTCATCACCGTTACGAAGGGTAAAAATTTTTCCTGCCATAATTTATTCCCCGCCTGCTTCATGTTTCATTAAGTATTCATGTTCTTCCCTGATAAGCCCTTTAATTTCTTCCACATCACCTTCGGTAACCTGCGGTATTTCAAGTACATACGCGCCGCAATGGGATTTGCTTTCCCCGTCGGGGAAGGTATGCGTGTAGACATACGTGCCGGGTTCCCCCGCGCAATAATTGCAAGTGTTGGTTAAGCAACCCGCGGATTTTTGCGGGTATTTATTGATATTTGTAATGACAATTTCGGCAAAGCGTTGCGAATAGCTTTTGCAAGCCGAAAAACGTAAAGAAAAAAAGGGCGAACGGTTTTTATCGTTTCTTCGCCCCATTTTCACCATTTGTTTGTTATGTAAATCATGTTTAAACGATAGGTTGGAACCCTCTTTTTTCGGGTTATAACCCAGTTCGGATAAATATTCCGCAATTGCGCGGTATGGGGCTTCCAATCCGTCCCCGAAGGATGATAAGAACGTATTTACCAATTCTATTTGCCTTTTCGTTTTCATCGGAAAGCCTCTTTTTCCGTTGTATGATTACGGTATCATTACATCCACCGAAAACACATGCCCTTCGGCGAACTTTAGCGGTACGCATACGATCTTCGGTGTTTTGGCCGAAAGGGGGAAATCCGAACCGGTGGCGTTGCGTCGGAAGGCGGGCGGTTTAATGTCCACGATAATGCCCTTGCCGGAAAAAAGCGTCGCCACGTTGCCCGAAATCATGTTGGCCAGCTCGGACAACGCGCTTTCGGACATGGCATCAAGCGCGGGCACGGGCATCCCCATCATCATCTTGGACGCGATGAAGCACCCGACGGCTTCCTCCATGTTAAACACCACTTCGCCGGCAAAGTCGCCGTGGATGTCAACGGAAATGCTCACCGTCGCGGGGGAATAGGGCGCGCTTTTGACATGTACCTGCCCCAACGCGGGCGTTTCCGCGCACAACATGTTCAAGACGTTCTGTGCGCCTTGTACGAATGGGTTTACATAGGCAACGTTCATTTCCTACAAGCCTACGGTTTCCGGTGCGGGTGTCGCTTCGTCCGAGGGTTCACCCTTTTTATCGAAGAAGTTCGCCAAAAAAGGCAGCTTCGCGAGGATGCCGGGGATCATGTCGATGAGCTTGGAAGTGCTTTCCTGGTTTTTTATATTGACCAATTGCGCCGTGCCGTTAACCACGACTACTACGGCGGAGGGGGTCATCTTCGCGCCCATGCCGCCGCCGCCGCCGTCACGGCCCTTGGCGTCTTCGTTGGCGGCCATCAAGCCCGTGGCCATACCGAAGGAAACGTCCACCAGCGGTATAAGGATCACGTCGCCTACGACGACGGGTTCGCCCACGACGGTCTTGGTGGATACGAAATCCTCCATCTTGGCAAACAACGAATGTAAGTTTTCTTTGATATTGCTGCTCATATAGATCATCCTCTCAAAAATCCGATGAATTTGCGTATCGGCTTCTTTAATAAAAGCCGTAACACGGGGCGCGACAAGCCCGCCATGCTAAAGCGGCCCGCGGCGGAAACCTTGTACCTTATGCCGGATTCGGCGAAGTCGGCGGATATGCGCACCTTTTCCCGCAGGTTTAAAAACGAGGCCGCGGCTTCATAATACCCGATAAACATAGCCGTGGCGGCAGGGTCATCAAAACCCAGCGCGCCGGAAATGTCCAACCGTTTGGGTAATAACGCCTTCACGGTTTTCTTCATACATAACAGGGTTAGTCTAATGATAGTTTTAAGCTCGGGGTATGTCAAGATGCTTCGCAAATTCCGCCCCGATTCCCGTTGCGGGGGGGAGGGTTCACTTCCTTGGCGGAGCGGTTCGGGGTCGGGCGACGGTTCGGCGTTGACCGCCGGTTCCGCGTCGGTAACCGATTCCACGTCGGTAAGCGGTTCCGCGGGGAGGGGCGCGGGTTCTTTGCTTTTTATGTCTTCCGGCGGTTTTTTCTTTCCGCTCCCGATCAAAAATCCCGCGATGCGTATATGGGAGAGGCTTTTTCCTTCTTTATATACATAATGCGCCGTAATCAGCCGGAACAAATAACTCGCCTTTACGCGTACCGTCGTTTTGCCGTTTAAGCGCCGGGCGACGACGGCATAACGGAACGGGGCAAAAAGCAACAACAAAATTATCGGTGACAATAATATAAAAACGATGAAACACAAAAGCCACAGCAATACTTTTTTAATCACCTTCATACTATGCCGCCGAAGTTTAAAGGGTTTCGTAATTTATCCCGCCGCAAAAAGACCGAAGCCGCGGCGATAACCGCAAGCGGGACAAGTGCCATTAACGCGCCGATAAAGACCGCGATATCCATAAAGAATTCGATCGGTACCATGTTAATCAAAAGGGATTGCGAAGGGTTTAGAACCCAATAGTCATTATCAAAGAGAATCAAATGGAATACTTCGAAAGCGCGGTCGAAATCCAACGCAACGATACCCACGAAGATCAACCCAAGCCCTAAAAAACCCGCCATCACTTCCCGCGAACAACGCGCCAATAGGTACAGCGCGCGGTACCGTAATAAAACCATCGCCAGGAACAACGCGAGCAAGCCCCAAAACGCCGTGTTCCGTACGATATATAGGCGGTCATACAGCACGCGTACGTCCTCCATGTGGATGACTTCTTCGCGGCAATCGAAAAACTCGCGCAGACCTTCCTCGGCGGGGCCGCGTTCCTCGCCCGCGACGGTTGCGCGGATGCCTTGCAGGTTATCCCGCCGCCCGCGCATGTAATCCAACAACTCACCCGTTACGTGCATCAGTTCGCCGAATTCCATTTGCATGTGCCGCGCGATTTCATTTTTCGTGTATTGGTAGCGGAAAAAAGGCATAAAAAAAGTGGGGATGATTATGCTTTGGCACACAATCAACACCAACAATAAAAGCGCGGCGGCATACCCCAATACGTAGCGCATGGAATCCTTCTTTCGCTAACGGGTTTGGGCTAGTGTATGGTCAAGGGTAAAGATTGTCAATTGCCGGTAGGATAAAAACGGATATAACCCCACAACCCGTCCTGCAGCCTGCCCCATTCCCCGGCTTCGCGCCGGTACCGCCGTCCGAAATTGACGGCAAGAATCCCTTCGGAAAACATCCCCACAGCATCGTAGTCCAACGTAAGAAGCTCCCGCCCCCAGCGGTCGATGATCATATAAGTACCACCGATGACCATTTCCTCGCCCAGCCATATTATGTTCCCGACTTGCTCATCCTTGCCGCGTGTCACCAACGCGCCCGCGTTAACGATGGCATAACCGTCAACAAAATCGCTCACCCAATGGTAGATGGGCGGAACAACCTCTTTCCCCGCGGTATTAACAAAGCCCCAAAGCACTTGCGTTTGTCCGCCGCCCGTATCCGCTTCCCTTGCGGCGGCTGCCATCCCGTCGGAAAAGTTGCGGACTTCATTATATATCAGGGGAACGACAACATTACCCGTACCGTCGATAAAGCCCCATTCGCTGCCGAAGGAGGCTTCCGTGGTGAAGATATGCGTCACCCCTTCGAATTCGATTTCACGCGTGACCCCGAACATCCCCATCGTCCCCGTTGATACCGCCGCAAGCCCCTCCGAAAATCCATGCGCGTAGTTATAGATAAGGGGGATTACGATTTCGCCCAGGGTGTTGATAAAACCGTGACGATTACCATGCGGGCGGTTCATACCCCGCACCCGCGCCAACGCGCCGCTAAAGGATTGGATGTCCCTATACACGCCGAAGGGTACGATTTCGTTGCCGTGTATATCCAGCAATTTATATTCCAAGGCTAAATTTTGCGTACGCATCGCTACGGGGACGACGCCGTCGGAAACCTCCCCGACAAAGTCGTACTTCGGCTCGATAATTTCGTTGCCGTCGATATCGATGATGCCCCAACGCATTTCATCCCGCGTCCCGTCGGGTAAATACAACACACGCGCATATCCCTCGGAAAACGGCATTATAAAAATATATTCATCCGCGTCCACTTCGTCCGGTAAAACATGTATGAAATTACCGCTTGTGTCGATGAAAATCTGTTCATCGCCGTCCGTCCGTACGCGCGCGATACCGTCGGAAAAAGGAGACGCTTCGGCATAAATGGCGGGTACAATAAAATAGTAGGAAAGGGACGGTTCGCCTTCCGGCATGGGGACAGGGGGCGCGGGTGTTGGGATGGGTGCGGGTTCGGTCTTGGGCGGAACGGGCGTACGTTCGGGCAGTTGAATCGGCTCGGGTAAATCGGTTGCCTGTTCCATAAAGTCGGCAGGCAGGACGGGATTCTGCGGAAAAAGGGAGGATGAATCGCCGCCGCCCCTTCGCCCGCAAGCGGATAATAGGAAAAGGATAAAAAAAAGAAACGCCCTTTTTTTCATAAACGCATATCCTTCGCAATAATCGCCGCGGCGATGTCGTCCCCGCTGCCGTTTGCGCTGGTGTGGGTCAGCCAGCCGGAAAGGTTCTCCTCGATATATCCGCATCCGTTTTCGCGCCACAGGCGGTATATGTCCGCGCCCGCTTTTAAAAAGCCCGCGCCCGTCACGAAGCTGTTGGCGTAGCCGTCGGTGGAAATCAACAGCATCGTCGGCTCGTTGTCGGGTGCGCTCCCGTCGAGGGGTATCAACTGCGTGCGGATATACTTCCACGAATCGTCCATGCACAGGGATTCCGTTTCGTTACCCGCATGTTCGGAAGGGGGAAGCAGCCAGCGGGCGGAGCCGTCGGGGTCGATGGCAACGGCATCCCCGTCCCCGAGCTGCAGCGCGAATACGAAATCGAGTGTGGCGGCAAGCGCGAGAAGGGTCGAACCGTATAGTTCATACGAAAAAGGCGGGAGTGGCGGCGCGGGGTCGGGCGTATCGGAATCGTCCGCATCGTCGGAATTTGCCCCGTCAGGATGTACTTCGTCGGGTTGTATTCCGCCGGGTTGTGCCTTTTCGGAATGAATCCCGTCGTTTACTTTCCCTTCATGGATTTTTTTTACCGCGTTTTTCCATTCCTTTTCTAACAGCTTCGGTAAACGGATGTCCTTTTGCGCGGTCAACGTTCCCTTGGGGTCGCCGCTTTCCAATATTTCCGAAAGGATTTCCGCCGTAACGCGCACGGCTGCCGCCGCCCCTTCATCGCTGAAGGGGCAGCGCTCCGAGCCGTGCCCGTCCGCCACGCATACGAAGGCGAAGGGTTTATCTTCGCCCTTGTGTACGTACAGCGCGTCCTGGCAGATTTTATTTTGCCTGATATGCGTCGCGCCCTGTACCACCGCGCCTGCGGAAACCCATTTTGCGGGGTCGGTACTACCAGATTTCATCGTCGTCCGTCGTTACTACCGGGATGGCGCTTGTATCCACGGGGTCGGCCCCCGCCATGGGCGCGGAAACGTTCTTCACGACGGTTGAGGCCCATTTGATGAACTTAACGAGCAGTTGCGGGTTTTTCGCTTCCAGCACAAGCTCATTGTTTCCGGTGAATTGTTCCAGTACGGAGGTGTCGGCATCCTTACCGATGGCGATGGCGATGCGCACGGCTTTTTTGCCCCACGGTGTGGACATCAGCGCGTCCAGTCCGCCCTTGAAGTCGTCCGTCGGTTGGCCGTCGGTCAAAAGTACCAGCACGGGCGGCAGGCGTTTGGTATCCGACGGAAGCTGGCGCAATTCGCCCGCCACCAGTTCGAGCGCCATGCCCATGGCGGTCACACCGCCGGCGGAAAGGTCCGTCCAATTAAACTGCTCGATGGGGGTTGCGCCCGCTACGTGCCACGCCGCGCCGTCGGAAAACTTGACCGCCCGCACCAAAATATCGGCGTTGGGGTTGGCATCGGCTTCCTTGCGCATGTCGGGGATGGTTTGCCGTATGGCGTAGTTGAGGGTTTGGATTTTTTCCCCGTCCATACTGCCCGAGCAGTCGGCTATCCAAAAAAAGTCCAGCTTGCGGGAGGACATTTCGCCTCCGGGTAGGTTTCTTTCGCTCATCATACATTCTCCTTATATGGTTATTATTGGGTTACTTTGCGGGAAAGCGTGAAAATTATTCGATTTATTCTTGCAAGTCGTTGGCGTTGAATAACTTCTGACCTAGTAGGTCAGAAGTCTACTCAATAACCCCTTCCGCGGGCCCAAAGTTAATCTTCGCGCCCGCGGCCAGCGGTGCGGTCTTACCCGGTTCGATGATGGCTGTGTCGCCGTTCTTTTTTGTATAGGTCCAACTGTCCTTGCCGTGGTTGGCAAGCCCCCAGCGCCCCGGCTGTTGCGGGTGTTGGGTGACTTTGCCGATGACGGTGTTAAAATCGAAGTTACCGTGGAGGTGATGCCCGTAAACAGCCGAGTTATGGTTAAGCATGATGAGCTGTTTGCCCATTTCCAAGCGGGGCGGGGGTGTGATGGATGCCTTGCATTTCCAGCATACCGGTTTTTTGTTATAAAAATTCTCCGCGCCGCAAGCGTGGCAGTATAGAATGGAATTGCGCAACTTGACGAACGCGTCTTTCCATTCCTTCTCCACGATGCGGGCGTTGCCGTTACGCAAACCGCTTGTAAATGCCTTGGTGAACATATCGCGCAGGTACGGCGGGTACATGTGCCAGAAAATGATCGCGTTGTCTTGATAGCCGGGGATGGGGCGGTTGGATTGGTTGTGCGGGTCGTAGATGAAAACGGGGTCATGCCCGTAGATTTTTTCCATGGCCTTCGCGTCGAAGCACTTGATGTTGGCTTCAATTGCGCCCTCCAGCGGATGGTGCAACATGAACATATAAAACAAAAGCACCGCCATGGAATATAAATCCGTTTCCGTGGACGGTGATTTTTTAAGGGCGATAATTTCCGGCGCGATGAAGCGGGGCGTGCCGTACGTGCCGCTTTCCACGTCCTGGTTGACCGTTACGTTGTCGTTGTCGCAGATCAGCACATCGCCGTCTGCGGGGTTAAAGAAGAGGTTGCCGAAGGAAATGTCGCGGTAGCACAAGCCCTGCGAATGTAAGCTCTGGTAGCCGTCGGCTAAGTTAATCCCCGCCATGCACAACGCGCTGAAGGTGGGTTCCGCGCGGCGTTTCATCAGGTCCACGATGCTCTTATACATGGGCGTACGCAAGCGCATGACATAGCCGAACAGGTTGTCCTTAAATATAATATCCAGCGGCCACAGGAAGCGCGGGTCGGGCGCGCCGCGCTCGATCAGCCTTTCGATAAGTTTCTGCTGGTAGGGCGTAGCCGCGTGGGGGTAGTACCATTTAAGCGCGTAGGCACGGCCTTTTTTGTCTTCGACTTCGTATACTTCGCCCTGCCCGCCCGAGGCGATGAACCGCTTTACGGTGTAGGTCATGCGGTGCTTGGATAGCAACTTCGCGCCGTCTTTTAACGCGTACAGCATAGTTCGTTCTTCCTTCCTTTACATTTCCCATCGGGTCACGTTAAGTTGACCCCTGTCCATCGATATATCCGGGTGGAGCATGGCGCCGATCAAGCGGTTCTTTTTCAAGCCCAATATATGGTAACGTCCTGCCGCGATGGCGGTGATCCCTTTCCAATCGGCGGTGGCGGCTTCCGTACCGCAGTCCGTCCAAAAATACGCGAGCAGCTTGACCGTGCCATTTGCCATCAAGCCCGCGAAATAATCCGGTGCGGCGGAAATCTGCTTCACATCCTTATATAATGTAAAATTGCGTCGCATGTGGTTTTCCTGCCCTACACGGGCGATGCGGCCGTCGGAAAGGAGCGCGATTACCCGACCGGGGCCTCCGTACGCGATGTCCTTCACGCCGTTAAGGTGGGAAACTTGTAAGTCACCTTTATCGTTTTGGCCGCTGACCAACACGCGGCCATCCTTTTTGACCCCGAAGGTACAAGCGTTGCCCGCGACCACTTTCACGATGTTGCGCCAATGGCGCACGTCACATTCGCCGTATTTGTTTTGCCCGGCGGAAAGGCATGTCCCATCCGCGCGCAGCGCCACCGTATGGCGTACGCCCGCGGAAATACCCACCACTTCACGCCAGCCGAGGAAATCCCTTTGGCCGAAATCATTCCGTCCGGTGCCCACGAGCGTACCGTCCGTCCGCAGTCCCACGGTAAAGTACGCTCCCGCCGATACCGCCGCCATGTCGCGCCAATCGTACGTGATCGTATTGCATTGGCCGTCCTCGTTTAATCCCGCGGCCTTGACGAAGCCGTCGCGGGTGATGGCGACCGTGTGGTAATCGGCGGAGAAGCGGAGGGCGGGCTCGGTTAGCTTGGAAGCGCTTGTGGGAATCCTTGCGTTTGACGGCCGGGGCTCCTTTAACGCCGCCGAACGCTTTACCGCCGGTTCTGCAGATAATTTACCCGTTGTGGGGCGTTCGACGGATTCGGCGGGATCCGCCGGAATTGATTTTTTCTTCTTCGGCAACTTGTCCCCTACCAGGGGTTTTCCCGTCGGCTCCTTCGGAGGTGTGTAAACGGCCCCTTCCGCGTCCAAGTGAAAACCGAGCAGCTCGCTGAAGATGTCGAGTACCCATTCGGCGATATTTTCATGCACCGAAAAAGTTATAATAAATTGCTCGATTAAGCGCGAGCGTACGACTTCATAGTCCTTATCCGCGTATTTGAGCGGGAAGAAGCCACCCATTTCCAAAAAATGCGTGATTTGAATACGTTCCTTTTGCAAGTCGGGGGCTAAGTCCGCCAGTAAATTACGTGATGTTGTGGCGTTGTAGTATACCGCGTCGCCGTACGTATCGCGTATGGCAGCGAGCGCGTCCAATATCCTGTTATCCATGGTACGCGCTCACGGGGTACCAATCAGCGATGTAATCTATGTTCATGGCTTTATTTTGCCATAACCAGCCCAGGTTCGTACTTGCCGCCAGCAAACGCGATTCGTGCGTCAAGCCGATCACGCGGCGATACCCGCCGTAAATGGCCTTTACGTTCTGCCAATTATCGGCGTAGGAGGAAATGCGCGGTTTTGCCCGATCGTAGGAAAGTATCCGTACGGTCCCGTCCGCGCACAAGATGGCGAACCCGTCCGTCACGTTGGCGATCGAAACCACGTCACGCCATTGAGCGAAATAGTTATCGGGTTCGCCGCTTTTATACAGGCGCCCGTCCTTCTTCAATACGATGCTCCCGTTGATATAGGTCGAAATGACCTGCACGACATCGGTTTGCGAAAGCAGCCATTCCCATTCGCGCTGCATGTCCTCTTCCCCCGCGTAGCAAGCGAGCGAAAGCCTCCCGTCCCCGCGGATACCGATTACCCCTTCGGGATACTGCGCGATCGTGACGATGTCTTTAAATTCGGACAAGTCCCATTTCGAACGTCCCACGCTAGCAGCCGTACCGTCCCCAAATACGAAGACGCTGTCGTGGCCGAAGGCGTAGACGTTCTTCACCCCCGATAAATGCACCACATCGCATTGGTCAAACGCGTTCGATCCGGCGGCCAGTACCGTTCCGTCGGCTTTGAGGCCCAGCGTATGCGCTTCCCCGGCGGCTACGGCCACCACATCGTGCCAACCCGATACATTGCATTGGTACGCGTCGTCCGTACCGCCCGCGAAAACCGTCCCATCGGTGCCCACCGCGACGACGTGCGTCTTGCCCATCGAAACCTGCCCATGCAGATACGGCATTGAAAAGGAAGGGACTGTATCCGCGGGGTCTTCGTTCCATTCGCTTTCGGGTATTTGGCCCAGCGCGGCGGCGAACAAGCGAACCACCCACAATGCCGCGCCCCGCTTTAACGAATAGGTTTCCGTCAATTGGTGCGTTAACCGCCGTTCCGCCAAGCCGTAATCATCCGCTTCCGCCAAGGCGGAAAAACCGTCCGCTTCAATAAAATTACGCACCAAGATACGCTCCTTATTTTGGCCCGGCGCCAAATCCATGAGCATCGCATTGGTGCGTTGCGTATTTTTGAATATATCTTCCCCATATTCCGTCAGGATACGGGTGATTACGGGCAGCATCATTCCGCCAACCCCTTCGGCCGAAGCCAAATAGTATGGTCTATTATATTTTATCGGCATGATGCGTGCAAATCATGCAGGGCCGGTTCGGGATTATGGTATAATTTATTTTATGAAAAAGATTACATACAAGGAAACCGACCTCTACGACCCCATCCGCCGCTTGCTCGCCGAGCAGGGCTTCACCGTGCGCGGCGAGGTAAAGGGATGCGATATCGCCGCCGTTAAGGATGAAGCGTTGTGGATCGTCGAAATGAAACTTTCCGCCAGTTTGAAGCTCCTTTTCCAAGCGATAGAGCGGCAAACAGCCACCGATTGGGTATTCGTCGCCATCCCGCGCCCGCGAAACGCGCGGGATAAACATTATACGCAATTTTCGAAAATCCTTAAAAAATTGAATATCGGGTTAATCACCGTCGCTTTGGACAGCCCCGGCCGATTGGCGGAAATTATCAGCTTCCCTTCGGGCAAAGATGCGAAAAAGAATAAGAAGACCGCCCAAGTCAAACGTGAAATCGCCGGGCGTACCATCGATACAAAGGGCGGTACGCAGGAAAAGGTGAATACCGCGTACCGCGAACGGTGCGTGCGTATAGCCGCGGTACTCGAAATCCACGCGCCGCTTAACGCACCCGCGCTCATCCGCGAACACGGTTGCGAAGGCGACGCCTATACTATTTTGTGCACGAATTTCTACGGCTGGTACGAAAAAACCGGTAAGGGAACCTACGCTTTATCCGCAAAAGGCATCGAATATCTGATGGATAACGCCGCGCAAAGTTTGGTTGCTTATTATCGGGCCAAAGCGCGGAATTAATCGAAAAAAATCCGTTGTAATCCCGTTAATACATGCTATAATGACGAAAAATCTAAATAAAGAGGTGCAAAATGGCTCCAAACACGGCAATATTCTACGATATTGAAAACCTAATCGGCCCGTTCACCGGTAAGGCGAATACGATCCTACACTTGGACGAGATATACCGCCGCGTCCTGGCATCGGAAGGTGTAACGGGTGTATCCGTACAACGCGCTTATGCCGATTGGTCGCTACCCCTTCACCGCAACCTGCGCGGTTCGGTATTGCAAGTGGGTATCGAACCCGTTCACATCTTCAATACCAATCCCTATGACAGGATCAAGAACGCCGCGGACGTTTCTCTTATCATTGACGCCGTCGAATTGATCGCCAGGCGTCCCGAAATCATCAACTACGTAGTCGCTTCGGGGGATGGTATCTACGCGTTTTTAGCCAAAAAACTGCACGAACACGGCAAAAAAGTCATCGGAATCGGCTTCGATAAAATAACAAACAATATCTTCCGCAACGCTTGTGATACATTCATCGGTTTGGAAAAGACCGACAAGTCATTGGTGGCTACGTTAAACGAGCGCAAAAAGATCGAGTCGGCCCCAACCGCCGTATCGGAACCCGCCCCCGCATCCCCCGCTCCGGCGAAGGTCCCCAATAAATTCCCAAAAACCAAATATTCCGACGCGATCATTGCCGCCAATATCCCCGTATGGCGCGATTTGGCGGACGCTTCCGGCAGCCTTATGGTAGTGCGCAAACTGTTGGAAGCCCTCCATACCGACACAACCAAGGATTTGCCCGATTTGGAAATTTCCGTTTTTATGACGTACCTAAACCATTATGTACCCGGCTTTAAGGTTAACCGCTTCGGTTTTTCGCGCTTCAGCAATTTTATGCGTTTTATGCTTACGGGCAGCCCGCTGACGCTGTACGCGGCGGAAAAGAACAGTCACAAAATCGCGCGGCGCGGCACGGTCGGCAGTAAGGGCGAAATAATCGAAGACGTACCGGGGCTGCAATTCGTATTACCGGATGCAAGCCGTTACGCGTCCATATTCGATGTGCCGGAAGGTTCGTCCTTCGTGCATACGGTTACGGCGGTCGAAAAACCCGCAACACAAGCACCCCCCAAACCCAAGGCCGTCGCCAAACCCAAGCCGGTGAAGGGAACCCCCAAAGCCGTTAAGCCCAAAGCGGTAAAAACGGAGCCGACCCCTAAAAAAGAAAAGCCCGAAGTAAAAAAAGCAAAACCCGAACCCGCCCCGAAAAAAGCGAAGACAACCCGTAATAAAGTAAAGCCGGTGCAGGAAATCCCCCCCGTGGTGATTGACGAAGGGTCCATGCGTAAATGGGTAAAGAACCAATTCCTGGCCCTCTCCCAAGAGGACAAACTCGCCAACGCGGAAGCCAAGCGGCTGACTACGCCGGAATATTCCCTTAAAACCTTCGGTATCCGAACCCCTGTCTTTAAGGAAATCGAAACGCGTTCAAACCTTGACGCGCAACGCAGCGTTAACGGTAAAATCAAATATTGGAAGGAATCCTTCAAATACAAAAATAAATATTATCTGATTTATAAAGAATGGGTTGCCGCTTTGCATACGGATCGCTTCGCGGTATGGTTGGCAGCCGTTCAAAAGTGAAGTTTAAGGTAACGCTGGTTATATGTATCATGGTATTGGGGGCGGTAATATTTTTATTATCGCCCTATTTTGCCGTCCGCGAAATCGTGGTCGCGGGGAACGCTACGGTCAGCCGTATCGAAATCGAAGACCGGATGGACGTCGTTGCGGGAGATAACATTCTATTGATCAATACCGCCGCCGCGCGGAAGCGTATCATGGAAAACTTGTATATCGACGACGTCGCCTTTGAGCGTGAATTGCCGGGCCGCTTAACCGTAACCATACGCGAGCGGCGTCTCATCGCTTACGTTGAGCATACGCAGGGGAGTTTCCTGTTTATCGACGAAAGCGGGCGCGTGTTGGAAGTACGGACGTTTTTTACCGAAGCGTTGCCGTTGGTGACGGGTCTTTCGTTTTCTTCTTTCCAATTGGGGGAGCGTTTGGATGTACCCAACCGCGCGGCGTTCAGTATCGTTACGCAATACGCGCAGGCGTTGCGGCGGCATGGCTTGATCCGATTCGTTACACATATTGACGTGACAGATGTATATAATACACGTTTAAGGTTCCCCAATATCGAATTTAACGTCGGTAACGCGCGCGACGCCGATGAAAAAGTACGTGTGATGGTCGAAATCCTTTTGGCTATACCCGATGTCGCGTCGTATCGGGGGATCGTGGATTTGCGCGAAATTTCGGATCAATACTTTCTTACGATTATTGTGTAAAAGACTTGCTTTATTATTAAGTTTGTGTTACAAAATTATGAAAACGCGGACGAGCAATACGAATCGCGGATGGATATCCAAGATTCGTACGAGTATACGGGGGGCAACATGATCGATATAGATATCATGCAAGACGTAAAAGCGAAAATTAGGGTAATCGGCGTAGGCGGCGGCGGTAATAACGCGGTCGATCGTATGGTCGAGGAAAAAGTGGCGAACATAGAGTTCATTTCCGCCAACACGGACAATATGGCCCTCACGAAATCAAAAGCGGCAATGCGTATCCAATTGGGCGAAAAGCTAACCCGCGGTTTGGGCGCGGGCGGAAAGCCCGAAATGGGGCGCCGCGCGGCGGAAGAAACACGCGATGTTGTAGCCGGCGCCATTGAAGGTACGAACCTGTTGTTTATCACCGCGGGAATGGGGGGCGGTACGGGTACGGGTGCCGCGCCGGTAATCGCCGCGATCGCACGCGATATGGGGATATTGACCGTCGGTGTCGTTACAAAGCCTTTCAGTTTCGAAGGCGGCCCGCGTATGAGGAACGCGCTGGCGGGCATCGATGAATTACGCAAGAGTGTGGATACACTTGTCGTCATTCCCAACCAACGCTTGCTTGAAATTATTGACGAGGATACTTCCATCGTGGATGCCTTCCGCATGGCCGACGAAGTGTTGCACCAAGGCGTACGCGGTATTAGCGGTTTGATACTGGACGACGGTTTGATTAACCTTGACTTCGCCGACGTGGAAACGGTCATGCGCGGCAACGGCCACATCGCCCACATGGGTGTGGGTAAAGCCTCGGGTAAAAATAAGGTCATGGATGCCGCCGAAAAAGCGATTAATTCCCCCTTGCTGGAAACCTCGATCCATGGGGCAAAAGCCCTGCTCATCAGCTTCTCGGGTGACAGCGGCATGACGATGAAGGACGTTAACGCGGCGGCGGACCATATCCGTATGGCTGTGGACCCCGAAGCGGAAATTATCATGGGTTCGACCATTAACGACGCGTTTAAGGACGAAGTAATGGTTACGGTGGTGGCGACGGGCTTAAGCGAAGTCGGGCACAGCCGTGCCGCGATGAAAGCGACTGTAAAAGCAGCCCCCGCGATCGCCGTCAACCCCGAGGAAGCCGCCCCGGTTGAAGCGGTCGAACAAAAGGAAGAAAAAATCGAACTCCGTTCCGTCCGTGACGCGAATAAGGACAAGGACGCGGATACACCGTTCGAGATACCGATATTTTTACAAAGGAAGAAACCGACCGAAAGGAAATAACCCTTCGATAAATGAATAATATGTAAAAAATAGTCCACCCTAAAAGCAACCAAGCAAAGGGAGGACTTTTTTTATGGAACGGATTTTATATCGGTTATTATTTACATGTGCCGCGGCGTTGTGGATGCTCATCTATACGGCCATTCCCGTGGGGGCCATCGGCATCGAAGCGAAGGCAAGCATCCTGATGGAGGCGGAAACGGGGCGCGTACTGCACGAGCATAACGCCCACGACAAACTTGCTCCCGCCAGCGTCACCAAAATTATGACGATGCTGCTTATTTATGAAGCCCTCGACCAGGAACGCATCAAATGGGATGACATTGTAACGGTGAGTGCGCACGCGTCTTCCATGGGAGGTTCGCAAATCTACCTCGAAGCGGAGGAAAGGCAAACCGTACGTGATTTGACCAAGGCCGTCGTTATCGCGTCGGCAAATGATGCCGCCGTGGCGATGGCGGAATTTATATCCGGCAGCGAAGAAGCCTTCGTCACGCAAATGAATAAAAAAGCGCGGGAGCTGGGTATGAAGAATACGGCGTTCGTCAACTCCTGCGGTTTGGACGCGGAAGGTCACCTAACCACGGCGTACGATATCGCGCTTATGTCACGCGAAATCATGCTCAAATACCCCGAAGTCATTACCTACGCCACTACACGGCTGGATTCCATCACGCACAAAACCGCACGCGGCGAAGAAGAATTCGGTTTGACCAACACCAACCGTTTATTGCGCCGTTATTCCGGCATCACGGGTCTTAAAACGGGTTCAACATCCCAAGCGATGTACTGCATTTCTGCCACGGCTGAAAAGGAAGGGATGCAACTCATCGCAGTTGTGCTGGCCGCGCCCGACCCGACCGCACGCTTCGACGGTGCGGTCAAGCTCTTGGATTACGGCTACGCTAATTACGCGCTCATCGCCAAGGAGGAATCCGGCACAGCCATGGGCGAGATTCAAATATTTAAAGGTAAGGTCGAATCCGCGCCCGTGGTGATAAAGGAGCAAACCAACGTACTCGCGCCCAAGGGTAAGCACATTGTGGTGGATAGCGATATTCGGATAGAAGAAGCATTAGATGCACCGGTCATGGAAGGCCAACGCGCGGGTGTGGTCATCTACACGCACGAAGGCGAGGAAGTAGGCCGCAGCGAGCTGATTATCGCCGAGGAAATCGCAAAGGCGAGCTTGGGCGATATGACGGGCAGGCTGTTTAAGCGGTGGCTGTTTATGGGGTGACGACCAACGGATAATTCCTGTAAAAAATAATGGAATTGTAGCAAAATAATTCAGAATCGGTCTTGCCTGTCGCCGAAAAGAGTTGGAGCGTCCGCTATTTTCGGCTCGGGCAAGACCGTTCTTCATTGATTTCGCTTTATATAAACGAAATTAATAAAATCCGCTTTCGGCGGGTTTTAAGGTACATAAAGTTATATGATTATCGAACGGCTTATTTTTGCAACCCGTTGATAATAACGCAATCATATATGCCCGCGTGTTTTCCGGCAAATATTATGGGTTAAATCAAATGCGGTGTCTTTTATCTGTTTGGGTTGTGAAGTAAAGAATTCCACGGTTGGTTCACCCTTTTTTATGTTCCATAACCCTGCCACTTGGCCGTTAACGGCGATTGTCGGCAAACATATGCCGGATTTCATGATAACCGCGCTTTTGTATTCCTGCGGTAAAACCGCGCTTCTGTCCGTATAGGACACGATAAACGGGTCGAAACCGGATAGTAACGTTAGTTCGGGGATTTCGCCCATTTCTTCCGTAGTTTCGATATAGTAGTAATCCTTTTTATTATGCGTAAACCGCGGATATCCGTCCATGTTAAAGGCGAAAAGCACTTTTTTTCTTTCTTTCGGCAAACCGAAAAACCATGCCGCGTCGGCAAGGGTTGCGGGGCCGTAAGCCGCGATAAACCTTCTTAACAGTTCGGGCAGTACGTCTTCGAATGTTTGCGTCGGTTCGGCATCGATCAAATCAAAATCACGGCTGGTCATATCCCGGAAAGCGACTTTTCCAAGCCTCGCCAGCTCGCAAAAAACGCCGCCCCATGGGGACAGCGCCCGGTCTATCGTTTGCCTGTCGTATTGGTCCGAAAATAACAAGCGCATTTCGGCACGGGAATAGATACCGTCCTCCAAAGGTTTATTACCTTATCGGCGATTTCCTTATAATGCTCCCCCCAGCGCCATTCGCCCGAATGGAGCGCGAGCAGCGCCGGCAGGTCATCGGGGGCTACGCCGTGTAGCGCGTGGTGAATCCAAGTTTTGGTGAGCGCGTACTTCCAGCCCGCCAAACCCGCTCCGCGAATTAATGCGGAAAACGCGACGTTACGGTGGAACCAGCAATGCAATCCGAGGAGTTCGCTTGCAAGCCCGACGATATCGTCACATTTACGCGATAGATACAATCCGTGCATACGCCTTTGTATGATTTGCTCCGTTATCTTGTCTAAAATATCAATCCGCTCCAACCTTCATAATTTTAAACAATTTCGCCAACCGCTTCTTGCGCCCGATGTTGGGGAAGTCGATCGTTAATTCATGATCCGCGCCATTAGCGGAAATGGCGATTACAACACCCCTGCCGAACCGCGGGTCGCGTACCATATCCCCGATTGCGAACGGGCAATCATCGGCAACGGACGTGGCAACGGATGTGGGTTCTAATATCGATTTTCCTATCAGCGGTGTCGGTTTCGCTTTATAAGCGGGCATAATCGGCGTATGCATGTCTCTTAAAAACGGAGCAGGACCTGTCCTTGCTTTTTTTATTACGGACGAAGGGACATTATCCCTCGCCCGCGACCGCACAACGGATTTCGGCCGCCCGTGAGCGTTGACCGGTTCCATATATTCCGTCGGCACTTCCTTCAAAAAGCGGCTGGGCGCACACAGCATCCGCTGCCCGTTCCGCATCCGCATGGTGGCGTGGGAGAGGTACAGCCGTTGCCGCGCACGGGTAAAGCCGACGTAGCAAAGGCGGCGTTCCTCCTCGATTTCCTTCGGGGTTTCGCTTAACACGCTGCGGGCGGAAGGGAAGGTGTATTCCTCCATGCCCACGATAAAGACGCGGTTAAATTCCAGCCCCTTCGCGCTGTGCAGCGTCATGAGGGACACGGCTTGCGCACCTTCTTGGTAATTGTCGATATCGGCGACGAGCCCGACTTCGTTAAGGAAATTGGTCAGCGACGTATCCTGTGCCTGTGTTTCGAATTCTTTTGCCTTGGTGAGCAGCTCCTGCACGTTGTCGATGCGGGTTTGCGCTTCGGGTGTACCGTCGTTCAGGCTTTCGAGGTATTGGGTATCGGCGAGGATTTGCCGCAGCAAGTCGAAGGGGGGCGCGGTTTCGGCCAGTTTTGTCCAGTCGCTTAAAAACACCGAAAATTCGGCGAGCTTTTCGCGGGTCTTTTTCGTGATGCCGGGGATATCCTCTGCGAGAGCAGCCGTAAAGGAGATTCCGCGTTCGGCGGCGAAATTAGCGATGCGCGTGATGGTTGTATCGCCGATGCCGCGGCGGGGGACGTTGATTATACGTCGGCAAGCCAAATCGTCCGCGGGGTTGTCGATGGCCTTTAGGTAGGCGAGGATGTCCTTAACCTCCATCCGCTCGTAGAAGCGCACCCCGCCGAACAAACGGTACGGGATACCCGCGAGGATGAGTTGCTCCTCCACGGCGCGGGATTGCGCGTTGCCGCGGTAGAGTACGGCGAAGTCGTTGTACTTGGCACCGCGGTCGCAGGCGTATTTGATGGCTTGCGTGACGAACAGTCCTTCGTCGCGTTCGTCCCGCGCGTAGTACACGCGTATGGGTACGCCTTGGTCATTGTCCGTCCAAAGGGATTTGGGTGCGCGGTGTTGGTTGCCGGAAATCACGAGGTTGGCCGCGTCCAAAATCGTTTGCGTTGAGCGGTAATTTTGATCGAGGGTGATCGTCTTCGCGTTCGGGTAGTCGGCGGTAAAGCGCAGGATGTTCTCGATGTCCGCGCCGCGCCAGCCATATATGCTTTGGTCGTCGTCACCTACCACGCACAAGTTCTTAAAATGCCCCGCCAAAAGGCTGACCAGCATGTATTGCGCGTGGTTGGTGTCCTGGTATTCGTCCACCAGCACGTAGCGGAAGCGTTGTTGGTAGCGGTTGCGGATGTCTTCATTTTCCGTGAAGAGCTTGACGGTGAGCATGATGATATCGTCGAAGTCGAGGGCGTTGTTATCTTTAAGTTTTTGCCGATAGCGGGTGTAGATGTTTGCGATATTGCCCAAGCGGAAATCCGACCCGGCGGCGCTTTCGAATTCCTCCGGCCCGATCAAGCGGTTTTTTTGTGCGCTGATTGTGTTTGCGATACCCGCGGGGGGATAGTTTTTGTCGTCCAAATTTTCTTCACGTATACACAGCTTAAGCAAACGCTCGCTGTCCTGCGCGTCGTAAATGGAAAAACCCGATTTGTATCCCAACGCCGTGATATCGCGCCGCAGGATGCGCGTGCAAGCGGAATGGAACGTACTCACCCACACTTGGTCGCCGAAGGGCGTTATCGCGGATATCCGCTCGCGCATTTCCCTCGCGGCTTTATTCGTAAAAGTGATGGCGATGATGTGATAGGGGTCCACGCCTTCCTGTATGAGCCGCGCCACGCGGTAGGTGAGCACGCGCGTTTTGCCCGAGCCCGCCCCCGCGAATATCAGAAGCGGGCCGTCCCCGTAAAGGACGGCTTCCCGTTGGCGGGGGTTTAATTGTGATATGTAATCCGTCATTGTGCGCACGCCCTTTTCCTTGCGACGGCGGCGAAGAACAACGCGGGGTCGGTGTTTAAAACCTGCGAAGCGGGGATACCCGATTCGATGATGAGCTTTTTCGCTTCGGTTAATTCGCCCACCAGCGTATGATAATGCGCGTCGGAGGACGCCAAAACGGGGACGCCGTATTCCTTACACAGCGCGAGCAGCCTGCGCTGCGGTTCCTCCCCGTTGTAACGCAGGGAAACGGGGTTTAGCGTTTGGTTATTGATTTCAATGATTGTATGGGTACGGGCTGCGGTTTCGACCACGGCTTCGTAATCGATATCAAACCACGAATCCCCCGGGTGGCCCAGGATAGCAACGAGGGGGTTTTCCATCGCGTTTACCATTGCGCGGGTATGGTCGGCCTTATTCGTTGGTGCCAAGACACCTCGGTGCAGGGAGGCGATGATAAAATCCATCCGCTCCATGATTTCCTCGGATAAATCAAGTTTGCCGTCGTGGTTGCAAATATTCACTTCCGCGCCTTTCAACACGCGTACGCCGTGCATCGTATCCGGCACGATTTTCATGTTCCCGAAGAAGTAGAAGTGCGGCGCACCCGGCATGGCGGGGCCGTGGTCGGCGATGCCGATGTGGGTCAAACCCAGCGTTGCGGCTTGCGCGGCGTTTTCGGTGACGGTCGAATAGCCGTGGCCGCTGGCGACGGTATGGCAATGGACATCCAAGACAAAGCGCATGGGGCGTTCAATCCTTTTGCGTATGTAATTTGAAATAATATTATAACATATAAATAAAAAAAGCATGATTGGGGGGTAAAATGCGGGAAAACGTATCCGATTTGCGCTGCGTGCATGACAGCGATTGCGTTCGCCTAACCTTCCGATGGCCGATTGATGCGGACCATGTGTACGTTTTCCGCACAAAGGCAGACGAAACCGGCAACCCTCCCGCGAGGCCGGCGGCCGACCTTGGCCGTGACCCGCAAAACGCGCGTTTACTGACCTTGCAAGAATACAAACGCCGCGGCGGTTACATAATACCCAACGAACCCGGGATTTTTACGTTTTATATAACAACAGACCTTAACGAAGGCGCGGTAGAAAGTATTACCTGCCAAACCGGCCGTACGACGATCCGCGGAACGGTTAAGCGTAAACGGGGCTTCGGCGAATACGCGACGCATGTATTAACGTTGACCTCCGATTACCCGACGGCGGGAGGGGAGCTTTCCTATATAAAGCGATGCGCTTACGGTGCGGGGGCGGGCGATGTGGTATACTCCTTCCAAGAACCGCTTGGCAACGTGCCGTTGGTAAGGCACATCCTGACGCGCAAGCATGAACGGTTGGAAATCCTCGTCGCGGACGAATCGAAACGCGGTTTGTATGATTTGCGGATAAAATAGATGTGAGGTTGGCTATGGGACTGTTCAAAAAGAAAATGGAAGCCGTCAAACGCGCGAAGCTGGAGGAAACGCACGAAATCGTATGCCTGTATTGCTTTAAGAATTTCGACCATGACCGTGTGTTGTTCCGCGCGCTCGAACATGTGGACGCGGAAGGGTACCGCGCTTGTTCGGACGGCGCTTTGGACGCGTACCGCGCGCGCTTCCATATGGGTGATGCGGGCGATTTGCCCGTGGTGCTGGACCCCGACGATTTCAACGAGGTGAACAAGGGGTACCATCGGGGCATCCTTTCGTCCGTAACCGACGACCATAACAATGTCACGACCAAGCGGCTTTGCCCCTATTGCCACAACGACCTGCCCCAGAGCGCGGGCTTCGCTCCCGGCACGATCATATCCTTCGTGGGTGCGTCGCAGGCAGGCAAAAGCGTATACCTCACCAGCCTCGTGCATACCCTCAAAACGCTGACGCCGCGTAATTTCCCGATTTTCTGTACGCCTATTAACAACGAAATGGGGCGTAAATTCAAACTGACCTACGAAGACCCCCTAATTGAAAACGGCTTCCTGTTGGACCCGACGCAAAAGGAACGGCAGCAGGAGCCGTTTATCTTTACGTTTTCCTTCGCGGACGGCAATTTGCCGGAAATAAACATCGCGTTCTTCGACGCCGCGGGGGAAGGCATGGTTGACAACGGTTATATGGATATCTATGCGTCGCATATACGGAATTCCTCGGGGGTGCTTTTCCTGGTGGACCCGATGCAGTTCCGTACGGTGGGGAAAAAGATCGCCATGCAGAACGGTATGGACTTTGATCCGAACCAAACCGACGAGCCGACGGAGGTACTGAGCGGCCTTGTGGAGGATTATATTTATAAACAGGCGAGCGGCGTTTCGAAAATACCCACCGCCGTAGTGCTGACCAAAACCGACCTTCTACGTCCCTTGTACGCGGAGGGGGAATACATGCGCCCGGACAGCCTGTTCTTTTCCAACTTTACGCATAAAGGGGCCTTCGATTTGGAAGCCTTCGCCCGAATCGACGATGAAGTGGACGAATTCCTCGAAATCGTGGACCCCAACTTCCGTAACGCGTTAAAACGGCGGTTTGCGCATTTGGGTTTCTTCGCGGTTTCGGCGCTGGGTGCGCAGCCGTTGCGCGATAACGGCGACGCGGCACGGGAGCGCGTCGCGTCCTTCGCGCCCGTACGGGTGGACGAACCGTTCCTGTGGCTTTTATACAAATTGGGCTATATTAAAGGTGATTGAGCAGCATTATTACACAAGGAGGGAACGGGGATACGGCACGGTCGCGCGCTCGGCCGGGATTTTTGATAATAATGTCAAATGCGATATTTTGCCGTATTGCGTGTATTCCGCGGGGGAGGGAGGAAAATGCCTGACAGCCGTACACTACCCCGACGGGCGGATGCTCCTGGGGCAAGCGGTGCATGTACCGCGGGCGTTCTTCCAGCACAATCTAATAGTACCGGTAAAAATGGTAAACGCGGTTTTGGTGGCAGGTTTTGCGGGGGTACAGTTCGAAACGGGTTATGATGCCGCGCAAAGCGGAATGTTGCCTGCGCTTGAAAAATTGCCGATTAATAAACAAGCGGATGGGATAGAAACAAACGCGCACGAAGATGGGATAAAAATAAAAAAGAATGATGATGAAGTAAAAACAAACACAAACGATAATGGGGTATTAACAAATCGGTTATACGATTTTACGGAATATGACTTTACCCCCCTCATCCGTTACCTAACCCTATCCGCGGCCGGCAACAAAAAAACATACATACGCACATCTACCACCAAAGGGCCCGCCGATACGCATGTCTTCGCGCTTGCCCTGCTGGCGGAATTATATCCGCGCTTGCCCACCGAACTTCGGCACGTATTGGGCTTTTGCACAAACGCGCGCGAACCGCTTGAAAGGAACGGCATACACCTCATCTTCACCGACAACCCCCGATTAAAAGGGGATTTTTTAATAGATTTTACGGAAAAAACGGGTATAATAAATAATGCGGGCGATGAAATCGATTATTTCCATGTCCGCTTCGCGTCAATGCCGACGCAGCGGTTCTGTGAGCGGATATTCGGTGAGATAGACTTTTGGCTGGCGAGGGAACCGCGGATTGCACAAGCGGAAACCTTTCGGCAAGCTATAACAGCGCGTATGGCGCAGGTTTTGGAAAGCGGCGGCATCCTTCCCGAAGCGTTTATTCGGCGGGGCAAAAGCGGCAAATACAACGAAATCATCGGGCATACGCCTTCCGATTTCATCATGGCGGACATCCAACGGCAGGTATCCATCCTGCGACCGAATGACGAAGATTTACGTTATATAATAGGAAGCTACCGCTTGACCCCGGAAAAAAGTGAAAAAATCCTTCATACCCTGCAAAGCGAGGGATATATACATGGCACACCTCCATAACGCCTTTGATTGGGCATCCGAACTGTACGCCGCGTGGTTTTCCGAGTGGCTTCACGTCCATTTTACGGTACGCACCGCTATATTATTGTTAATACTATGGGGCGCGCTTTTTACGCTCGCGCAATTGTTCCAATACGTTTTGGGGCCTTTTTTCGTGTTGTTTTATCGCCACATTATCTTTCGCGCGTACAATTACCTGTGCGTGGAGACAACCCGGGAATTGATTTACATTCGCTTCTATTCGAAGGACAGCCCTACCTTGCACAGGGCTTACTTGCGCTTGACCGACAAGGCAAAAAAAAACCGCTTGCTCCTCAGCCATACCAAATATAAGGGCATCCTGTACCGCGGCGGCGTAAAGCGCGCGGCGTGGGTTATCGTCGTTACGGTGGGGGTTGCCTCCACGTTATGGCTTACGGCTTTCGGTTTGCACCAAGAATATTATGTACCCGCGTTGGCGGGAATTCCGGGGGAATCCGCGCCGAACAACGGACGTGAACCGAACAACCGGCCAACCGGAAACGGAACGGATACAACCAACCAATCGGAGCCTAACGGCGAAACCAACGCGAATAACACGAACCACGGCGAAGCCCCCCCGAATCACAACGAAGCCCCTCCGAACCACGGTAACGGCTATGACCCCTCCACCGATACAAACCCCACACCCTTCCCGACCCCAACCCCGCTTCCCGATATCATATACCCCCCGGGTTACGTAAATCCCGCTTCGTGGCCCGATGCCCCCATCACCCTGCGCTTAAACGTCCACGGTTCGGAAGGCGCGCGGTTGCGTGACGTACCCGGCTTCGGCGGCGTGGTGACCCAAATGGTATGGGGCGGCGCAACGCTTGAATACCTCGGCGCGTTCGTCCCCGACGCGGACGTGTCCGGTTTATATTGGCTGCGCGTACGCGTATCCGACGGACCGGAAGGCTATATCGCCAGTTATCTGATCGAAATCGAATAGGAGAGGTCTTATGGAAAATTGTATTCGGATAGGCCGCGGCGATTTACAGGTATGGGTCGCCGAACCCGGTAAACGTTACGCCCGTTCCCGCTTTGATTGGACGGGTTTTATCCCGCAGGTTTCCCTGCGCGGGCAAACCTTTTGCACGACAGAATCCTCCCCCGGCGGGCCGCCAAGTACGGGGGGCGAGGGGCTGTGCAACGAATTTAAAGCGGACGACGCCTCAATGGGCTGGGACGGCAGCGACCGTTTTTTCCTCAAGCCCGGCGTGGGTTTGCTGGAAAAAGTCAATGACAAACCTTATTTCTTCTTCACGGATTACAAAATCGCGCAGCCCTTCCCCTGCACGATGCAAGCAGGCGGGGATTACGCGGATTTTTATTTGGATGCCATCCCCCTAAAGGGTATCGCCTACGCCATGCACAAGCACATCGCCGTCATCGGCGACATGCTGCACATCACAACGACCCTTACCAACCAAGGCGAAAAACCCTTGCAATTGCGGGAATATAACCACAACTTCCTATCCCTTAACGGCAACGGTGCGCACCCGCAGGCAACGCTTTCGATCAATAAAAATTATAAAAACGAAATCGAAACACCCGGGCTAATCATGAACGAGGACAGCATAACCTTCACCGATGATGTTCAAGGTTCGTTTATGATTAAATGCGATAAGCCCGCCGCGTACGCGCCCATGCGCTGGGAACTGCGTGACAACAAAGCGGGATTACGCGTGCAGGAATGGGGCGACTTCGATGTGACGGATTTTTACGCGTGGGGTACCCGCCGCGTGATTTCACCGGAAATTTTCGGCGACTTCCCCGTGGAACCGGGGAAAAGCCGCGCGTGGACGCGCATGTGGAAATTTTTTGATGCCGTATGAATGGATAAGGTTTTTTAAGATTTGTTTTGACCGATAATACCCGCTACTTCATCGCCGTCCAAGGTTTCTTTTTCCAGCAATTGCGCCGCCAAGGCTTCGAGGGCGGCGTTATTTTTATGCAAAAGGTCAAGGGTTTGCGTATATACCCTGCTTGCGAGCGCGTTACATTCCTTCGTAACGGATGCCTTGTCGTCCAGCTTCGAGCGGTCGAGGATACCTTCGCCGAAGCCGTAGCGCGTAACGTATTGCAAGGCAAGGTCCGTCGCCTTCTCGATATCGTTGGACGCGCCCGTTGTAACGGAGTCCTTGCCGAACTTGATTTCCTCGGCGCAGCGTCCGGCGAAATTAATCATGAGCTGTGCTTCCAATTCCCCCTTGGTGCAATACATACGCTCGGGCGGGATACTCACGCAAAACCCGCCCGCGCCCCCGCCGGAGGGGATGATCGTAACCTTCGCCACGCGGTTTTCCGGGTGGGTTAGGGCGGCGGCCAGCGCGTGGCCGGATTCGTGCCATGCCGTAACCGCACGGTCATGGTCACGCAGCATGGAGCGGTCTTTTTTTTCCGCGCCCGCAACGGCGGTGTAATACGCGGAGGAAAGGTCATTATCGTTAATTGTACCGTTACAAATATCATTTCCGCAGTTCGCGTCGTTATCGCGTCTTGCCGCGTTGATGGCCGCGTCGTTAAGCAAGCCTTCCAACATCGCCCCGCTGAAGTAAACCGTATCGCGGGCGAGTTTGGTCAAATCGGTTTCGGGGGCGAGGGGTTTATTACGGGCGTGGAGCGAAAGGATTTGCTTGCGGGCATTGATGTCGGGCAGGTCCACTTCCACGCGGCGGTCGAAACGACCGGGGCGCAATAACGCTTCGTCCAGCGTATCGATACGGTTGGTGGCGGCTACGACCACGATGCCGTTATTTTCCGCAAAGCCTTGCATTTCCGTAAGCAGCGCGTTAAGCGTTTGTTCGCGTTCGTCGTTTCCGTTGATACCGTCGCCGCGTTTCTTACCCAGCGCGTCGATTTCATCTATGAAGATAACGCCCTTGCCGTGTTCGCGTGCTTTCTTAAACAGCTCCCGCACACGCGCCGCGCCTACGCCTACATACATTTGCACGAAGTCCGACCCGCTGACCGCGTAGAACGGTACACCCGCTTCACCCGCCATGGCGCGTGCCATCAAGGTCTTTCCCGTCCCGGGTTTGCCGTACAGGAGGATACCCCTCGGCATACGGGCCCCGTACCGTGCGAAGCGTTCGGGCTCGCGCAAATAATCGATAATATCGCCGACGCTTTCCTTGGCTTCCAAGTTACCCGCGATGTCGCCGAAGCCGCAAGGGGTGCTTGTCCCATCCGGGGAAGTGTTGACCGCTACGGGGTTGAGGCCGTTCTTAACCGTCGCCATACCGCCCCGCCGCCGAACGATGAAGATGATCCCCGCCGCCAATACGACAGTAAAGCCGAGCATGACAAAGTCCGTTTCCGTTGTACCCGTCTCCGCCACGGTTACGCCCGCGAGCAAAAGCGTTTCCTTAAAATCCTCGCGGCGCGGGTTGTTGGTGGTAAAAAACCCTTCGCCTTCCGTAAACGAAAACGTAAACGTCGCGTCCCCGCCTATCCGTGCGGAAGCGATACGCCCTTCCCCCAAGGCTTCCAGGAATGTTGTATATTCAACGAAGTCGGGCGTTGCCCGGTTCGTGACCAACGCGGCAACCAAAATACCCGCGATTATCACCGTAATCGCAAACGCGCCGATGATATTCCTGTATTTACGTATATACTCCATGTTTATGCCCCCCCTTCATATGCTGCGTAAACAGTATAATCGCCCGCATCCGTCATATACTAATGTAAGTTATGGAATAACGCTTTCCGCTCGACAAAATTTATTGAATTTCTTCCAATACTTGCAAAAATTTACAATTGTGGTATAGTAAGGATATAACAAAAAAAGGAAGGAATTTTGATTATGAGAGCGACAGGCATCGTAAGACGGATTGACGAATTAGGCCGTATCGTGCTGCCGTGCGAATTAAGGCGCGTACTGCACATTAACGACCGCGATCCGCTGGAGGTCTTTGTAGACGGCGACCGCATTGTGTTGAAGAAGTACGAACCCGCGTGTATTTTCACGGGTGCGGCAGAGGATTTGATGGAATACGAAGGCCGCAAGGTTTCGAAAGCCGCCGTCAAGGAAATGGCGAAGCAGGCCGGATTGATAAAATAATGAAGGATTACAAACAACTTGCCGCCCTCGCCGCCGAAGCCAAGGACCGCGCCTACGCGCCGTACTCGGGCTTCCATGTGGGGGCGGCTTTGCTTTGTGAAAGCGGGCGGATATACATCGGGTGCAACGTGGAGTCGGCGGCCTTTCCCGCCACGGTATGCGCCGAACGCACGGCATTATTAAAAGCTGTGTCGGAAGGGGAACGCAAGCTAAAGGCCATCGCCGTAGCGGGTTCGAAGTCGGGTGCGGAGGGCGACTATTGCTACCCCTGCGGCGTATGCCGTCAAATGCTCAACGAATTCGCGGGGGAGGATTTCGAAGTCATCATCGCGAAATCCGCGGACGATTACCGCGTGCACAAATGGGCGGAAATTCTGCCGTTCGGGTTTGGGCCGAAGGATTTGGGATAATCCGTAGTTCGGTATAAAAGGATTGGGGTGGAAATCATGCGGATGTATGATGTCATTCATAAAAAGAAGGACGGGTTTGCGTTGACGGAAGCTGAGATTCAATTCTTTGTCCGCGGCGTAACCGACGGGTCGGTCCCCGATTATCAAATTACCGCGTTGTTGATGGCAATATGCTTGAAGGGAATGACCCCGGCGGAAACGACCGCGCTCACCCTGGCGATGGCGAACTCGGGCGATACGCTGGACTTGGGCGGCTTACCCGGCATTAAGGTCGATAAACATTCCACCGGCGGGGTGGGGGACAAGACGACGTTGGTGGTCGCCCCCATGGTGGCGGCGATGGGCGTGACCGTAGCCAAAATGAGCGGCCGCAGCTTGGGCCATACCGGCGGAACGGTGGATAAGCTCGAAGGCATCCCCGGCTTTAACACGGGGTTAACCATGGAGGAATTCTTCGCAACCGTGCGGCGTACGGGCATTTGCCTTTCGGGGCAATCCATGAGCCTTGCCCCCGCCGATAAAAAAATCTACGCCCTGCGCGACGCCACCGCCACCATCGAAAGCATCCCGCTGATTGCCGCCAGCATCATGTCAAAGAAAATCGCCGCCGGCGCAAACAGGATTCTGTTGGACGTAAAAACGGGCAGCGGGTCGTTCATGAAAACCCTCGACGACGCCCGCGGCTTGGCCAAGGCAATGGTCGCCATCGGCGAAGGCGCGGGGCGCAAAACCGCCGCGCTCATCACCGATATGTCCGCCCCGTTGGGTTTTGCCATCGGTAATATATTGGAAATACAGGAAGCCATCGCCGTGCTTAGGGGCGAAGGCCCCGAAGATTTGCGCCACGTTTGCGTGGAATTGGCGGCGCATATGCTTTACCTCGCGGAGAAAGGTACGATCGAACATTGCCGAAAGCTGGCAGAAGAAGCCATCGCAAGCGGCAAAGCGCCGGAAAAATTCGCCGAAGTCGTAGCGGCGCAAGGCGGCGACCGGGCGTACATCGATGACCCCGAACGCTTCCCCAAGGCAAAAACCGTATGTGTAGTCACCGCCCCCCAAAGCGGTTACATCCAAGCCATGGATACCGAGGGCATAGGTGTCACCGCCCTTATGCTGGGCGCGGGCCGCGAAAAACCCGACGACATAATCGACCACACGGCGGGGTTAATCCTCCATGCGAAAACCGCCGACCGCGTGGAAAAGGGACAGCCGCTGGCGACCCTATATACCTCCGATGAAGCGAAAGCTGACACCGCGAGGGAAAAATTTTTGAAATGTTTTACGTTTTCCGACACGCCCGTGGAAAAACCGCCGCTTATTTATTGCGAAATTACCTAACACACAGCAGGGGGTTAATTTTTATATCCAACCGCATTGGTTTATTTGACAACACATCCTTGTCAAAGTAAACTAAGTCCGGTTGGTTATTTTAATATAAAGGATGTCGCCAATGTTGCAAGTTAACGTTCATGACGCAAAAACGCATCTTTCATCGCTGCTAAACAAAGTTGCGAAAGGCGAATCGTTTATCGTGGCAAAATCCGGCAAGCCGGTGGCTAAGGTCGTCCCTTATGTTCCCGTTGCAAAACGAAGCAGGGTTGGATTCTTATCGGACATAAACGTGCCTGATAATTTTAACGATATGGGGGCGGACGAAATCGCAGAAATGTTTGAAGGCGTTTTACTATGAAAATCCTCCTGGATACGAACATTATTTTATTAAGCGCGTTGGGTAAACTAAACCCCGTTGCGGAGGAATATATCCTTGATGAATCCAATGTATTGTATTTTAGTACGGCAAGCATATGGGAAGTCGTAATAAAGCGAGGGCTTGACCGTTCGGACTTTAACGTAGACCCTTATAAACTATATTATGGTCTTGTTAACAACGGATACAACGAATTATCAATAACCGCTAACCACGCATTGGCAATCAACCAATTACCAAAAATACATAAAGACCCGTTCGACCGCATACTGCTTGCGCAAGCCATGGTTGAGAATATGCGGTTTCTAACATCGGACGCGTTGCTGACCCAATACCCCGCGGCGGTGATATTTATCGGTTAATCCTATAGTAATAAGTTTGTTTTGTTGGAACGACCGAGAAACAAACATAAGTTCTTATTCAAATTATGTTGACATTGCGTTCTATTGCGTTATAATGGGCCCAAGCCGAGGTCATCTTATTGACGGACGGCATCCATACGACCCTGACGTCAAACGGTCATCCCGATTTCTGCGTACAATCGTCCCTGATGCTTATGCTCCCGATTTTCAACTTCGCCAAGGCTTACACAAACGACCCTTCTGTACCGGCCGGCCGCGTCATTGGGGTTACGGGTATGCATGTAACGGGCCCTCCCGACTGCTTTACGTACTTTTAAAACGAAAAGGAACCGTAAACAACACGAAGACCGCTTTATTGGTGCGAGCGGCTGAGTGACTACCCTGCGCGTGGGCTTATTTCAATGCTCTTGCGCAGGGTTTTCTATATTAATAAACAAAATATTCGCCTAATATATTGACAATAGGCGAAACTGTTGTTACGGTTATTGTATCTTTTTAAGGAGGTGCTTCGATGAGTGCCTTGGCAAGTTTGAATGTAAAAATAGACCGCTCCGTAAAAAAGGATGCGGACTTTGTTGCTAATTCGATGGGTATGACATTATCAACAGCCATTAATATTTTCGTACGTCAAATGGTTTCCGAACGGGCGATACCTTTCAAAATCCATATGGCGGACAATGAAGCTGTAAAGTTCCATAAGTTGTTGGACGATATGAGAGCTAATGCCGCTGAGCGGGGCTTTTTAAATGATGACGAAATTAATGCGGAAATCAAAGCCGCCCGTTTGGAAATGAAGACACAGGGGGCAAAATAATGATTTGCGCGGTATTGGATACTAACATCCTTGTTTCTGCGTTATGGTCGCATGATGGAAACCCCGCCAAGGTTATCCATTTGATACCGGATGGTAAAATCGTCCCCTGTTATTGTGAAGAAATTTTAAGGGAATATAACGCTGTCCTTTCACGTCCACGGCTTAGCTTTTCACAACATCAAATTGACGAATTGATAAACAACATCAGAAAATATGGTAAAGCCGTTATTCCGAAGAAAAGTGCCGTACCTTTCACGGACGAAAGTGACCGATTTTTTTACGATACAGCGTTGGCAGGCCAAGCCATCCTAATCACGGGGAACGCCAAGCATTATCCAACCGAACCGTTCATCATGACACCTGTGGAATTTTTAACAAAATTAATTTAACCCAACCACCCCCGCAACACCTGCCGAAACACCCTTTAATCCTTGCAAAACACGCCGTAATGTGTTACCATAATACGACAAAACGGGGGTGAAAACGTGCAGCAAGCAAGCAAGCAAGCAAGCAAGCAAGCAAGCAAGCAAGCAAGCAAGCAAGCATAGCTAGGCGTTTTCCGTTTAACAATACAGACCGTTCGCCGTGACGCAGTCACGGCGAACGGTTATTTTTTTACCAATAAAATCAGAGGTGCAGCCATGACATTCAAATGCAAGATGTGCGGGGGCGATATCTCCGCCGATGTTAACGCGTTAATCGGCACATGCGACTCCTGCGGGGTAACGTCCACGCTGCCCAAGGCGAACGACGAACGCATCGTCAACCTCTTTAACCGCGCCAACCACTTCCGCCGTCACCACGAATTTGACAAAGCCCTCGCCGCTTACGAGAGCATCCTCACCGAGGACCCTGTAAACGCCGAAGCCCATTGGTGCGTGGTGCTGTGCCGTTACGGCATCGAATACGTGGAGGATCCCAAAACCTACGAGCGCGTACCCACCTGCCACCGCACGCAGTTCGCGTCCATCCTAACGGACGCGGATTACATCGCCGCGTTGGAAAACGCGCCCGATACATACACCCACGGCTTGTACGAAGAAGCCGCCAAGCGCATACACGAAATCCAGCGCGATATCCTCGCCGTGTCCAACCAAGAGGAACCCTACGACGTTTTCATCTGTTATAAAGAATCCACCGACGGCGGAAGCCGCACCAAGGACAGTACGCTGGCGCAGGATATCTATTATCAGCTCACCAAAGAAGGCTTGCGTGTTTTCTTCGCCAAAATCACCCTGGAGGAAAAAATAGGCAGACAATACGAGCCTTATATATTCAACGCGCTCAACACGGCGAAGGTGATGCTGGTGATCGGCACCAAGCCCGAATACCTCAACGCCGTGTGGGTGAAGAACGAATGGAGCCGTTATTTGGCGCTGATGAAAACCGACCGTTCGCGCCTTTTGATACCCTGCTACCGCGATATGGACGCGTACGAAATGCCGGACGAATTAACCGCTTTCCAAGCGATGGATATGGGTAAAATCGGGTTTATACAGGACTTGGTGCGGGGTGTGAAAAAAGTAACAGGCTCGGAGGGAGCGACGAAAACGCAAGCGCAAACCGTTGTCCAAACGGCAGACGTAAGCGGAGCGGTACCGTTAATCAAGCGCGCGTTTATATCCATCGAGGATAAGGAATTTGACAAAGCGCAGCAATTGCTGGACCAAGCCCTTAACATCGACCCGGAAAACGCAAAGGCATATGTGGGGTTGTTGCTGGTAGAATACGGATATACACACGAGGAACAATTAAACGATTGCGGCGAAGGGTTGGAAGAAAGAAACCTATACCAACGCGCTTTGCGCTTCGCAGACGCGGGGTACAAACGGATAATCATTGGCTATGATGAAAACAGCAAGCGACTCGTGAATGAACGTGCGGAAACCAAACGGAAGCGGGCGTTATTAAAAGAAGCGTCAAGATTATGTGAATACACCGATAGCTTAGACGAAGCAATTAGGATTTTGGAAGGTTTGCAAGACTTTGAAAACGCAGAAACAGAACTTGCCCGATGCCGGGAACGGCAGGAAGAAGAATATGAGCGTGCGGTTAATTTAGCACAAAAAGAAAAATATTTAGATGCAATAACTATTTTCGATCAATTAAAAAATTATAAAGACGCACCCGAACAAATACGCATATTATCCGATCGTTTACGGGAAATCAAAGAACAAGCGCAGGAAGAAGAATATAAGCGTGCGGTAAATTTAGCGCAAATGGAAAAATATTTAGATGCAATAAATATTTTCAACCAATTAAAGAACTATAAAGACGCGCCTAAACAAATGCGCATATTATCCGAACGTTTGCGGGAAATCAAAAAACAAGCGAAGATTCTTTCTATAAAAAAACGAAATAAATTGATAATTATTTTGGCATCATGTGCCGTTTTGGTCACATTGATTGTGATGGGAGGTCCGTATTTATACAACATGGCAGCGGAACGTGTACACATAGGAGCACTTGCTAAAATAAGGAATTCAATGAAAGCCGCTATCGAAACAAGTGGAACTAATCGACCATATATTTTGGGTTTACATGAGAATGGTACGGTTACAATGACTCCAATTACCGGTGACTTATTAGCAAAGTTTGTGATTATTAGTGGTTGGCGCGATATTGTAGCCATTGCAGCGGGGAGCGGGCATACCGTTGGTTTACGGTCGGACGGTACCGTAGTATCGGTGGGAGATAATTTTTATGGTCAACTTAATACCAATGATTGGCGCGATATTGTAGCCATTGCAGCGGGGAGCGGGCATACCGTTGGTTTACGGTCGAACGGTACCGTAATTGCGGTGGGAGATAATTTACATGGTCAACTTAATACCAATGATTGGCACGATATCGTAGCCATTACAGCGGGGTCTATTCACACCGTTGGTTTAAAGTCGGACGGGACTGTAATAACGGTGGGGAATAATTTTCATGATCAACGTAATACCACTGATTGGCGTGGTATTGTAGCCATTACAGCAGGGTCTACCTACACCGTTGGTTTACGGTTGGACGGTACCGTAATAGCGGTGGGAAATAATTTACATGTACAGGGTCAGCTTAATACCAATGGTTGGCGCGATATTGTAGCCATTACAGCAGGGCCTAGCCACATCGTTGGTTTACGGGCTGACGGGACGGTGGTAACGACAGGAGGTGCGCGTAATAGTAGTGTAAATACCAATGGATGGCGTGATATCGTAGCTATTGCAACAGGGTTGGATTACGTCGTTGGATTACGGGCTGACGGAACGGTAGTAACTACTGGTGGGTTAGCTAGCAATTTGCATGTCGGTAATTGGCAACTGTTTGACCCCCGGTAATTAAAATTGTAAGGTTGTCTTTGAATCAAACAAAAATAAAAAGGAGAGAAATCAAATGAATACAAACAAAAAATTAAGAAGGCAAAGAAAAGAATTTTTTAATTTATTAAAAATTGATCATGAGAATGAATGTTTTAAAAATGATTTTTATGATTTATTCAAGGGTTATTCAAATTCTTACAAAGTAAAAAAGGATACTTATAACTCCCTGTTTTATGAAAAGGGGCATGTAAAAGATACATTCCGATTAATCAGTAAAAGAGAAAAATGGAATGAAAAAAGTAAAATTATTACCTTTTTAGATGTTTGTGAAGAAAATTGTAAAATTGATTATGATTTAAAGAGAATGATATTTTATCCGTCATTATTATCGCTAGCGGCCGCATTAATTACCATTATAATTACAAGATTTATAACAAATTCATTTTTAATAGCAATTCATCCAACACTAGCCAATTATTTGCAATTGGAATTGAACTAACACTAATAGTTTCCCTAACAATGTTTACTTTTATAAAAATGTATTTGTTTCAAAAACACGACTTGGTAGAAGAAGCGGTTAATCAAATAATTTTAATGGAATTTTTAGATTTGTGCAAAGAATCTCTTGATGAAGAATGAAATGATATTGTTAGGATATTTTTACCCAAACAAATCCGAATGAGTACCCGTTTCAGTCAATATTAAAAGGAGCGTATCATTAAACTTTTTATAAATGAGCAACCAATCCCCCATACCGTCTACATGACATTCGCGGTAATCTTTGTAATTTCCCTTTAAAGCATGGTCACGGTATTTAGGGGGTAGGGGGTCGCCGGAAGCTAATAATTTGACAGTTTGGTCTAATAAAGAAATGTCATACCCGCGCTTAGACAATAAACGGCGATTCCGTTTAAACTTAACGGATGTGTCAACCTTATACATCATACCCCTCCGCTTCGTCTTCGGCGTCCATCGCGGCGAACATTTCTTCCGCGGTCGCATAAGGTTTACGTCTTCCGGCTTTTATATCCGCCGCAATCTGCTCGGCTTCCTCGATGGCGGCGCGCAAGCGGGCATTAGGGGTGCGGCGCAGCGCGAAGGGGATGCCGTCGTATTCAAGCGCGGCGGAAAAAAACATGCGTACGGCGGTGGAAACGTCCATGCCCAATTTGCCGAAAAGCTCTTCGACGGATGATTTAACCCGATCATCCACACGTACTTGAATGGTGGCCATATATTCCACTCCTCATTAATGATTTGTAATGATAATGTACTACAAAGCAATGCAATTATCAAGCCATCTTAATTAAAGGAGGAATATACCATGCCCAACCCCATCACCAACCTATTCAACCGCGTAGCCGCCGACCCCACGGCAGGGCTAGCCGATAGCCAAACCGCCCAACGACTTTCCCAAAATATCAACCTCGGTAACGTTGCCGACAGCCTCAACTCCGACAACCTAGCCCAACGCATTAAGGAAAAGGGCTTCGCAAGCGTAATCGAGTACGAGGGTGGTAACGACACATTTATATGGAAGCACCCCTTGCAGGACTTTACCACCGGTAGCCAACTCATCGTACATGAATCGCAGGAGGCTATCTTCTTTATGAACGGCCGAGCCCTCGACCTCTTCGGCCCGGGGCGGCATACGCTGGAAACACAGAACCTGCCGTTGGTGGGTAAGTTCTTTAAAGCGGCGACGGGGGGCGTCACGCCCTTCCATTGCGAAGTGTATTTCATTAACAAAACCGAGCAAATGGCTATAAAGTGGGGGACGGACAGCAAGCTGGAATACGTGGAGCCGACCTACGGCTTCCCCATACAAATCGGCGCGTCGGGCGAAATGTCGCTGCGGGTGGATGATTCGCGCAGGCTGCTGGTTAAGATCGTGGGGACGGAAAATTACATCACCCACCAAGGGTTCGTACAGAAGATGCGTGCGTTCTTGAATACGCGGATTAAGAACCACCTCTCCGCCTACATAAAGCGGGAGAGGATTAATATATTTGAAATCGACGAACATTTGCTTACCTTGTCGGAAACGCTGCACGGATTGTTTTCGCCGGATTTTATGGATTACGGCATATCCATGGAGCGTTTTTTCGTTACCACAATCGTAAAGCCCGAAGAAGACGGCAATTATAAGCGGTTTAAGGAGCTGCACTTCCGCCAATACGCCGACTTGGCGGAAGCGAAGCTGCGCCAACAAACCGGGCTGATCGACCAGGAAACCCAAGCCCAGCGCATGATTATCGAGGCGCAGGGCTTGGCGCAAAAACGCGCCTTGGAAGGCTACACCTATCAGGACGAGCGCGGCTTCGACGTAGCCGAGCGCGTGGCGGGCAACGAAGGCGTCGGGCAAATGAGCAACATGGGCATCGGCTTGGGCATGATGGCAGGGGTAGGGGGCGCGCTGGGCAGGAACGTGGGCGACATGGTAAACAACAGCATGAACGCGGCAACAGGTGCGGCGCAAGCCCCCGCAATAGGCGCGTATGAAACCCTTTGCCCCGCGTGCAACGCCAAAACACCCAAGGGTAAGTTTTGTGTGGAGTGCGGCGCGTCCTTCGTAAGGAAATGTACGGGCTGTAATACCGAGCTGCCCCCCGGCGGTAAGTTCTGCCTTGAATGTGGGCAAAAACAGGAGGCTTAGTTATGGATACGCGAAATAACCGTTCGTTCATATTAATCATCGCCATGCTGATGGCGGTAACGGCAACATCCGTATTTTTCTTCGTACCCTTGACGGTAACGCTGCTGATCGGGTACGTGTTTACCTTAACCGCTATCGGTATGTTCTGCGCGGGGAGCGTTTATATGCTTTCAAGCAGGAAGAGCTTCCCGTGGTTCGTGGCGTTTCCGGCAACGATTTGGCGGTATCTGGTTACGCAGCTTACCCTATCCGTCGTGTTTATCCTGCGTGAAAATATCGCTTTGGGCGGCGCGTTCCCCGTGGGGTTGTTTATTGCCGCGCATGTTGCGGTGTTTGCTTTCTTTACGGTATTTTTGCTCCTCATGCACGGCGGGAAGGAAATCATCGAGCAAAAGGACGCGGAAATTAAGCAAAAAGTATCCGTGCTTCGCATGTTGCAAGCGGATGTGGAATCCCTCGCGCGGGAACACCCCGCCCATTCGGCTCCCTTGAAGCAAGTGTCGGAAGCGCTGCGGTATTCGGACCCGATGTCCAACCCCGCTTTGGCACTCTACGAAGAACAAATCCAACGGAGCATCATGGATATGCAAGGCATGGACGGCAACGACCCCGCTAACATCCCCGCGCTGTGTGAAAAATTAATGAAGCAAATCGCCGACAGGAACGCGCGGGTTAAGATGATGAAATGAAAATGTGTTGCTAATGTGCGGGCGTTTGGATATACTGTATGCAAGGAGGAGTGATTACCATGACAAAGACGGCAAACTTACACATCCGCATTGACCCCGAAACGAAATCGGGTGCGGAGGAATTATTTTCAAATTTCGGCATTACGATTTCCGACGCGGTTAATATGTTTTTGCGTCAATCGTTAATGGTACGGGGGTTACCGTTTGAAGTGCGCCAACCGCGGTATAACGCCGAAACCGAAGCGGCTATACAGGAAGCGAAGGGTATTATAGCGGGGAAAATTAAAGCAAAGTCATATTCATCACTTGACGAATTTTATACGGATTTAAAAAATGAGGACGGAAATGATGAGATTTAGAACTACAGCAAAATATCGGAAAGATATAAAACGCGCAATCAAGCAAAAGTTGGATATATCTTTGTTAAACGAAGTAATCTTAACATTGTTGGAAGGAAAACCCCTCGCCCCGAAATACAACGACCATGCCCTCAAAGGCGATTATCGAGGACACCGTGAATGTCATATCTCTCCTGATTGGTTGTTAATATACGCCATCGACAAAGGCAATCTCATTCTTACCGCTACGCGCACCGGTTCACATTCCGAATTGTTTTCCTAATTTTTAAACACCACCCACAACAGGGGCATAACCTTTTCGCAAATTGCGGAAAAGTCCTCAAACGGCAGCGGGTTCTCCCCCAGGCCGCATTCAACCGTAAACCCCGGGCGGTTAAACTTTTCGATAAACCAATCCCGATACCCCGCGTGGGAGGCTTCGTCGGGGACATCCACGCATAGATAGCCGCTGACACGTTGCATGTCGGCGGCTATTTTTTCCGCGCCTGTTGGATGAAAGTCACGGTATCGCCAATAGATTTCCTCCCCCTGGGTATGCAGCGAAACCGTCAGCGCGAAATCGTGCAGTATCGTGTATGCTGCCAGCGCGCGGCTTTCGGGTTCGCACAGGGGGTAAGCACCCACGTAGCCTTTTGGCCCGGGCGCGGTAAAGCCTTGGGCGAATTTATTTTTACGCGCAACTTCCCATGAAGCGGGGTAGTTGGAATTCAAATCCACCCCGTAGGCGTTGGCCTTCCATTCGCCGGGCTTCGTGCCGTTTATCACCCAATCCGCGCCGTCGGGGTTAATCATAGGTAAGGCGTGGAGGGTAAAGCGTTTGAGCAAATCCATTTCGGGGTGGACTTGGCAATATGCGCAATATTCTTCCGCAAAGTGTGTAAGGAGAGCAGCGGTTATCCATTCGTTGGCGTGGTGGGCGGCGTTTATGCCGATTGCTTTCAGCCCGTGCCCGACGCGCAGGGCGTGCAGCGGCTTACCCAGGCGTGAGGTGCCGATGATTTCGGCGCGTACGAAGGGATATTTTTCCGCCAAGCGATCGATTTTGTTTTTCAATACATCGGACGTAAACACCCAACCACCTCCGCGCGGTACCGATAAAAAGACATAAAACACCAGCGTTCGGCTCTTTACAGAGCGTCAGCCATTTACTATACTGCATTATTACTATGAATCGGGGGGCTTTCGCGTGCGGATTGAGCGTGTGAGCGATACGCAGATTCGTTTCATCCTGATGAACGATGACTTGGCGGCGCGGGATATCAATATCAATGAGTTGCATTACGGCTCGGAAAAGACGCAGCACCTTTTTCGGGAGATTATGCAGCTTTTACAGGATGAATGTGACTTCCGCTCCACCCAAATGATGATGGAGGCCAAGTGGGATTCGGACGGTAAGGTCGTGGTGACGGTAACCAAGCTGGCCGAACCCGATAGGGAGGACGATGCCTTTGATTTGATGCCTGCCGCGCACAGTCACGGGCGTTTTAAACGGGCGGGGCTTATCGAACTGCCGGAAGCCGCGGACGAAACGGAAAGCCACAGCGTATTTTCCTTTCCCGATATAGATATGGCGGCGGCGGCGGCGGCGTGTTTGTACCCCGGCTTTGAAGGACCGAGCCGTTTATATAAATTAAACGGGCGTTACTTCCTATGGTTCCAAAATGAGACCGACGACGAACGCACCACCCCCGAACTGGAACTTACCCTGCACGAATTCGGCCAAAAGCATATATCGGGCGACCTCAGTCACCATTACCTGGAAGAACACGGGGAACCCATCATCGCGCACGAAGCCGTGGCGAAGCTGAGCAAATACCATACATTATATACATAAAAGGGGTACGGAAATGTATAAATTGGCACAGTACCAAGAATCCGCCGCCTACCTGCGCGAGCGGTTGGAAGGATTTGCCCCCGAAACGCTGTTAATCCTGGGCTCGGGCCTGGGCTTCCTCGCGGAGGAAATAATCAATCCCATACGCGTCTCTTATTCAAATATCCCGCACATGCGCGCGTCCACCGCGCCCGGCCATGCGGGATGTTTTGTTGCGGGCGTATTCGAAGGCAAGAACGTACTCGCCATGCAGGGTCGTCTGCACCTCTACGAAGGCTACGCCCCCGAGGAAACGGCCTTCCCCGTACGCGTCGCGCACCTTATCGGCGTAAGTAAGCTGCTCCTTACCTGTGCGTGCGGCGGGGTCAACATGGATTACAAGGTCGGCGATTTGGTATTAATGACCGATTATATCAACTTTACCCATCCGGGCTTGCTGGCGGGTTACGCGGGCAATTCCTTCGATTTGACGGGTTTTGAGCATCGCTTCTTTGACATGGGGCAAGCATTTGACATGGAATACAGAAGCCTTTCCCGCGAAATTGCCGCGCAAATAAAAATCCCCCTGCGTGAGGGGGTCTACTTCTACATGACGGGCCCGCAGTACGAAACCCCCGCGGAAATCCGCGCCATCCGCATCCTCGGCGGCGACCTCGTGGGCATGAGCGCCGTACACGAAACCCTCATGGCGCGTCGGTGCGGTATGCGCGTCGCGGGCTTCGGGTTGGTTACGAACATGGCCGCGGGTGTGCTTGACCAACCGCTTTCCGAAGAAGAGGTACTGACCGAAGCGAAGAACGCCGCGCCGCGGTTTTCGGCGTTAGTGCGGGGGGTCGTGCGGGGGATGTAGGGTTATAGTTCTTCGCACATCGCTACCAATGCGTCTTCTAACTCCCTTTCGGGGAGTTTTTTGATAATTTCACCTTTCATAAATAAAAGACCCTGCCCCTTACCCCCGGCGATACCCACATCCGCTTCGCGTGCTTCCCCGGGGCCGTTCACTTCGCAGCCCATGACGGCGACGGTAATGGGTTTATTAATATGGGTGATACGGGTTTCAATCCGTTCCGCGATTTCGATTACGTTTATGCCCGTGCGGCCGCAAGTAGGGCAGGCGATGACATGCGGGCCGTAGGGGCGCAAACCGAACGCTGCCAGGATTTCGCGTGCGGTAGTGATTTCGTTGACCGGATCGCCGGAAAGGGATATACGCATGGTGTCGCCGATACCCATACCCAACAGCGCGCCCATCCCGACAGCGGAACGGAGCGCACCTTTTTGGGGCGTACCCGCGTGCGTCAGCCCGATATGTAGGGGATAAGGGAGTTTGTCGGCGATGATGCCGTAGGCTTCCACCAACATAGGTACGTTGCTTGCCTTTACGCTTACGACGATATCGGTGAAATTGTATTTTTCCAAGCGGGCAACGTTGTGCAAGGCGGATTCCGCAAGGCCTTGTGCGGTGACACCGTTGTATTTTTTAAGCAGTTCTTTTTCTAACGAACCGTCGTTGACACCTACGCGTATGGGGATTCCCGCCGCACCCGCGGTTTCCGCCACTTGGCGCACGCGGTTGTCCGAACCGATGTTGCCGGGGTTGATGCGTATCTTGTCCGCGCCGTTCCTAATCGCCTCGACGGCAAGGCGATAATCAAAGTGGATGTCGGCCACGAGGGGTATATGTATTTGCTTTTTGATTTCGCGGAGGGCTTGCGCCGCCTCGGTGTCGGGTACGGCTGCGCGGACGATTTCGCAGCCCGCCGCTTCTAATGCATGGATTTGCGCGACCGTTGCGCTTACGTTTCGCGTGTCGGTATTGGTCATGGATTGCACGGCGATGGGATGGCCCCCGCCGATGGGGATGCCGCCGATATGTATAACCTTGGTTTGGGTGCGGGTAATCATGGGGTGGTAGGTAAATGCGGGTCGCCGTTCGATAGGTACCCGCTGCCGTTCGTCGAATTTCCGCCATCAGTCGGTAAACATTTGCCGATTTTTTCGAAGACTTCGTCCAATTGCAAGGGCTTGCCCAAATGGTCGTTCATGCCGGCGGCCAGGCAGGTATCGATGTCCTCCGGGAAGACGTTGGCCGTCATGGCGATGATAGGGACCTCCGTGTTGATTTCGCGGATGCGCCGGGTGGTGGTGAGCCCGTCCATTACGGGCATTTGCAAATCCATGAATATCAAATCAAAGCGTTCGGGTTCGGCTTCGAATATACGCAGGGCTTGCGCGCCGTCTTCCGCGCAAACGATCTCCGCGCCCGAATCATCCAGGATGGTCATGATGATTTCGCGGTTGATTTCAATGTCCTCGGCCAACAGGAAGGTGTAATCCTTAAAGCAACCCGTGCCGTAGGTGTTATGTTTGTTTTCGCCGCTTTCCTCAGAGGAATCCTCGGGTATTTCCACGGGGATGATGAACGTAAACGTTGCGCCCTTGCCCGATTGCGAATCGACCCATATACCCCCGCCCATCATGGTGACGATTTTCTTGCATATCGCCAAGCCCAAGCCCGTGCCGCCGATGTTGCGGCCTTCCTCCGATTGCTCGAAGGCGTCGAACATGCGCTCCTGTTCGTCCTTGGGTATGCCGATGCCCGTGTCGGAAATTTCGAAGCGCAGGTTACGCTCCGACACGATACGGACGTTAAGCCGTACGATGCCGCCGTACGGGGTGAATTTGATGGCGTTGGAAAGGAGGTTGGTCACGACCTGCGACAAACGGCGTTCGTCGGCCACGACCTTGACGGGAATGTCCTTGTCGATGTTCACGGACAGCCAAATTTCCTTCGCCGCGATTGCCGCGCCCGCCGCGCCGATAATCCCGTCCAACATTTCCTTCAAATGGAACGGCTTTGCGGTCAGGTAGAATTTATCCGCCTCGATTTGCGACATATCCAATACCTGGTTGATGATGCCCAACAAATGACCGGAAGCGGTTTCGACTTTTTCAATATAGACGTCCTTTTTGTCGGGTTCGTCCGCGGCCTTGGCGAAATGCGCCATACTCATGATGGCGTTCATGGGGGTACGGATTTCATGGCTCATATTCGACAAAAAGAGGCTCTTCGCGCGGCTGGCGGCTTGCTCGCGTGCCATATCGATGCGGTATTTTTCATCCGCTGTCTGTTGTGTGTTTAATACCTTGATCAAATAGAAAATAAAGAACGTAACCGCGAAGAAAACGACGCCGAATACGACGGCCAGCACCATCATGACGGTATAGAATTCGTCGTACAGCATGTCGCGCATAAAGAAGAAAATGATCGCGAAAACCGTGGAAAAGCCCAGCAAAACAAGCGCGGATATACCCAACACCAACCGCGCGATAAATTTCGACCGCTTGTTCGCGGCTTTTTTGCTCATGTACGCTTCCCCCTTATGAGGGTATCAGCCTTATAATATCACGGTACGCCAAAAAAATCCCCAACGAAATAATTAATACGAATCCCGCCAAGTGGATCATGCCCTCGCGCTCGGGGGGTACGGGTTTACGGCGTATGCCTTCGATGATGAGGAATACGAGCCGCGCGCCGTCCATCGCCGGAATGGGCAGCAAGTTAAACAAACCCAATGCCGCGCTTAATAATCCCGCAAAGAACAGCATAGTCAGCACCATATCGCCCACACCGCGCTGAATGACCTGTTGGTAGATCACCGTCACTTCACCCGCCATGCCGATGGGGCCCATTACATTGGCCCCGGCGGGCATGTGCTGGTTGGTGACCCACCGCGCCAGCATGGTAAAGGGCAGACGAATGTTAAACAGGATCATTTCCGCGGCGGTCCGTGTCGAACCCCACAGCCCCACACGGCGGAAGCCCTCGATGGGGTCGTCCAACAAACCGTAACGGAAATCCGGCCAAAAACCGAGGCGGTAAACACCGGGGGAGGTTTCCTGCGGGGTGACGCTGTAACTATGGATTGTACCGTTACGGTTGACGCGTAAATCCACGGGTGCGCCACCGGAGAATTCCATTTGCAACAGGAAGTTCTCCCACAAAAATACGCGCGCGCCGTTAACATGGGTTACGCGGTCACCCACTTGCAAGCCCGCTTGCCGGGCCGGACTGACTTCCGGTAAGCCGCGGATTTCAACGATTTGATAGCCCGTGAGCAACGTCAATATCAGGAACAGGATAAACGCCAGCAAAAAGTTCATAATCGACCCGCCCGCCATGACGAGCATACGCGCGGGGACGGATTTATTGTTAAACGCGCGGTCGTCGGTGACCGCCGAGTCCTCGTCCTGCCCGCGCAGCTTGCAAAACCCTCCCGCGGGGATCATACGGATGGAATAAACCGTAGCCGAGCCGTCGGCTTCCTTCTTTTTCCCGTTAAACCAAAAAAGCTTCGGCCCCACGCCGATGGCGAATTCCTCCACGAAGACACCCGCGCGCTTGGCCCCTAGGAAATGCCCCACCTCGTGGACGAAAACGACCACACCCAGGATAAGTAAGAATATAAGGATCGGTATTAAAGTTGACATGCTTCCACCAGTTCCCCTGCCCATTTTTCCGCTTCCCATACGTCTTCGGCGCATTTCAACGGTTTAACAGTATATTCCTTTAGGGCACGGCTTATTATCGCCGCAATATCGGTAAATCTAATCCTTCCCGATAAAAATCGCCCCACCGCCCATTCGTTGACGGCGTTCATCACGGCGGGGGCGGTACCGCCGATGGCGGCGGCTTCCTTCGCGATGGCAAGGCAAGGGAATTTTTTTTCGTTCGGCTTCCGGAACGTCAGCGTTTTATGTTTCAGTAAATCCAACCGCGGAAAGTCGGTCTTTACCCGATGTGGGGCGGTTAGCGCGTACAAAATCGGCAGCCGCATATCGGGCAGGCCCATTTGTGCCATAACCGAGCCGTCGGTAAATTGCACCATCGAATGGATGATGCTTTGCGGGTGTATCACGATTTCGATTTGTTCGGGCTTTACGTTAAATAAATGCAAGGCTTCGATGTATTCGAGCCCTTTATTCATCAGGGTCGCGCTGTCTATCGTTATCTTGGGGCCCATGTGCCAATTGGGATGCTTTAACGCGTCTTCGGCGGTTGCTTTGTTAATCTTGGCGGAAGGCCACGTACGGAACGGTCCGCCCGACGCGGTTAAAATAATTTTTTCGATTTCGTTTCCTTCGTTGCCTTGCAAACATTGCCAAATCGCGGAGTGTTCGCTGTCTATCGGCATGATACGGACGCCTTTTTCCCGTGCCTCACCCATAATCAAGGCACCCGCCGTTACCAGGCTTTCCTTATTGGCCAGCGCGACATGCTTGCCCGCGCGTATGGCGGCAAGCGTCGGCGCAAGCCCCGCGCGGCCTACCAAGGCGTTAACCACGACGGCGGAATGTTCTTCCGCAGCGCAAGCGATCAAGCCTTCGTCACCCGTAACGATCCGTAAACTTGTACCGAAATCCGGTACAAGTGATTTCTTTAAATCATCTGCTGTTTTTTCATCCTTCACGCACACCATATCGGGCTTAAATTCATTAACCAATTCCGTTAATTTCGATACATTCCCGTAACCCGTCAACGCCCGAACCTTCGCGTTCGGCAAGCACCGGCGCACCACATCCAACGTTTGCGTCCCGATCGACCCCGTCGCCCCGAGCAAGACGATGTCCTTTACGCCCGGTGTGGAATTACGAACGCCGAACGCCCTCATACCGGCATAACCATAAGCAAATTTACAACCAAATACACGATGGGCGCGACCACGACGATCGAATCCGCCCTGTCCAAAAATCCGCCGTGCCCGGGGAACAGGTTGCCGAAATCCTTGATTTGTGTGCGCCTCTTGATCGCGGAAGCGGACATATCGCCGATGATCGAAAACCCCGCGCCAAAGAAGGAAATGATCGTCGCGTTTAACACGAGGTTCCCTTCAAATTCCAAACCTATAAAGCGTACGAAGAGCGAACCGAATAAAAATCCGATAAACGTCGCCCCGACGATGCCGCCGATAATACCTTCCAGCGACTTCGAAGGGCTGGGTGTGTTGATCAGTTTCCGTTTACCCAATGTCATGCCCGTTATATACGCGAATGTATCGCAGCCGAAGGAGCTTGTAAAAATCAGCCACACATAAAACGCGCCCACCGCTTCATGCTCGCGCACGAAAATGATGAACGACAATAAAAACGGCACATACAAAAAGCCGTACACCACCGACGTCGCGTCTTCTATCGGCAGGTTCTTAAAGAAGACGACGAGGCAGGTCTGTACGGCTATGATAAAAAGGGTCAGGCTGATCAACAGCCAATAACCCGGCCCGAAAAAATAGACCGCGGTATAGTAAACAACCGTCGCTATATACCCGACCGCGTGGATCGGCTTGTCCACCTTGCCGAACGCTAAATACAATTCGCGCAGGCCCACCAACGCCAAAAGCGCACACACGACGAGTAGGAAAAGCCCGCCCAAATAAACCAACGCGATCACTAAGGGCAATCCCACAACCGATGTCAATACGCGCTTTAGTATGCTGCTCATTCGGCCTCCCACGCTTCGCGGCGGGTTTATCTTCCGCCAAATCTTCTGGCACGGCCGCCGAACCATTCCAACGCCGCGTTCAAATCCTTCTTACCGAAATCCGGCCACAATATATCCGTAAAATACATTTCCGCATAAGCCAATTGCCAAAGCATAAAGTTGCTGAGCCGCATCTCCCCCCCGGTACGTATCAGTAAATCCGGGTCGGGGGTGGGGAAGCCGTCGAGCGTACGCGTCAGCGTTTCCTCATCTATATACGTACCTTCCTCCGCCAACTTCCGCGCCGCCCTTGCCAACTCGTCACGCGCGCCGTAATTGATGGCCAGCGTTACATGCAAGCCTTTTTTTTCTTTTGTCAATGTTTTTAAGGTTTCGATTTTTTGCCGTAAGTCCGGTTCGAAGCGGCTTACGTCCCCGATAAAGGTCAGTTTCATATCGTTTTTTTTACTGTCGTCGATGTATTGTTGGAAATATTCATGCATGAGTTTGATTAAGCCCTGTACTTCTTTTTCGGGCCGCGCCCAATTTTCGGTACTGAGGGCGTAAACCGTTAGGTATTTAATCCCCAGCCTTTCGATTTCCTCGGATAATTTACGTAAATTTTGGGCCCCCGCACGATGTCCCGCGTTGTGGGGCAGTAATCGTTTGGAAGCCCAACGTCCGTTTCCGTCCATTATAATCGCGACATGCTGCGGGAGCGCGCGCGAATCAACCGTGGTACGCATCAAACGGTCATGATTTCCTTCGTTTTGGTTTCGATCCGCTTGTCCAGTTCGGTGATATATTTATCCGTCAGGTTTTGGGTTTCCAATTCGAGGCCCTTTAGGTCGTCCTCGGTGATTTCCGATTTCTTTTCGGCTTTCTTGAAGGCATCGACGGCGTCGCGGCGGATATTACGGATGGCGACCTTCGCGTCCTCGCCTTTTTTCTTTACGTCCTTTGAAAGGAGCTTCCTGCGTTCCTCCGTGAGCTCCGGGAATACCAAGCGGATCACCTTGCCGTCGTTGGTGGGGTTAAGCCCCAAATCCGACGCCTGGATCGCTTTTTCGACTTCCTTGAGCATATTCGCTTCCCATGGGGCGATTTGGAGCATCCGCGCTTCGGGCACGGTAATGTTGCCTACCTGCGCCAAGGGTGTGGGTGTGCCGTAGTAGTTGACGGTCAGCTTATCCAGCACGCGCGGATTAGCGCGGCCCACCCGAATCGTTTCATATTCGCCTTCGAGTATCGAAACGGTTTTCGCCATGCGGTCCTCGTAGGGTTTCGTAAGGTCGGAACGCTGCACGTTTTCCGACTTGCGGGTGTTTTCGGGGCGTCTATTGCCTCCTTGCGGCATAAAAATCCTCCTTATCATCCAAAGATATGTATGTGCCTTCCAAATCAAGGCTGTGTGGGTAGGTGCAAGCCAGCGTAATGCTGTCGGGGTGGTTTAGGCTGAATACGTAGGAAGGGATTTCCGCCTCGGCGGAAAGGTGCAAGGCTGCCATGTCCGCCGCGTTGAGTCCCCGTCTGATGGCGGTTTTGTAGCTGAGGTGCTTATATTTTTCCGCTTTGGGATTCGTTGCCGGGTCGGATGAATAAACCCCGTCCACGTTTTTCGCGTACAGCACGCAATCGGCCTCGAGCTCGGCCGCCCGCAGCGCCGTCACCGTATCGGTCGAAAAGAAGGGATGCCCCACGCCCGCCGCGTTGATCACCACGGTTTGTTCGGCCATCATGGCTAAGACCCGTTCCTTTTCATATAGCGTCGTCATCTTGCCGATGGGGATCGGCGTCACGACCTGGGCCTTCATATCCTGCCTGCGGCACATGTCCGCCAGGTACAACGCGTTCATTACCGTGGCCATCATGCCGATTTGGTCGGCCTTGACCCTGTCCATTTCCGGGTTGGCCGAACGCCCGCGCCACAGGTTGCCGCCCCCGACGACGAGCGCGACTTCCGTGCCCGCTTGCATCACTTGCCGTATTTGTCGTAGGATGGAAACGATTACGTCATCGTCGTACCCCGAAGGGCTTGTATTGCATCCGATCGCTTCGCCGCTTAACTTTATTACGGTGCGTTTAAGCATTTACGCCTCCCTATTTGGTAAAATATATCATACCCGTAACGTAAATGAAAGGAAAATGTTACATGGACGTAAAAACGGTACAAAAGGATATCGATTCCCGCCAATTAAAACGGGCGTATTTGCTTTACGGCGACGAGCGTTACCTCGTATCGCACTACGCGGACGCGCTGGGCGAAAACTTCGACAGGGACGTTTTTGAAGGGGCAATTCCCGCCGCGCAAATCATCCTGGCCGCGAACGCCTTCCCGTTTTTGGCGGAAAAACGAGCCGTGTACGTCCGTGATTCCAAGCTGTTCTCCACCGGACGCAAGACCGATACCGACGCGATGGCCGATTTCGTCCCGCAAATCCCCGATGAAACGGTTCTCATCTTCGTCGAGTCCGACGTGGACAAGCGTACGCGCCTCTATAAAAAGGTAGCGGAGCTCGGGCGCGCCGTTGAATGTACCCCCCTCAACCCGCCCGACCTTACCCGCTGGGTGGTTAAAAAATGCCGCGATAAAAATAAATCCATTTCCCCCTCGGCGGCGGAACAGCTCATGCGTTCCGCCGCGCACAGCATGACCGCGCTCGTGGCGGAAATCGATAAGTTGGCTGCTTTCGCAGGAGCGCGTCCGTCCATCACGCCCGAGGATATCAACGCCCTTTGTACGCCTACCTTGCAAACCCGCGTCTTCGATTTGCTCGCCGCGATGGGTAAGGGCAATACAGGCCAAGCGTTGACGCTCTATTCAAACATGCTCCACATGAAGGAACAGCCGTTAATGATACTGGCGATGCTGATCAGGCAATTCCGTATTCTTTTGCTATGTAAGGAAGCGCAAGCGAAAAAATACGCCAAGCCCGATATGGCTAAGGCGTTCGGGCTGCGTCCCTTTATGGTGGACGAGGCGTTGGCGCAGGCGCGGCGTTACACCACGGAAAAGTTGCTGGCAGCCCTCGAGGATTGCGCCGATACCGACGTACGTGTTAAAACGGGTAAGCTGGACGCGGAGATGGGGGTAGAGGTGCTGATCATCAAATATACGATATGACGGATTTGACGAGGGTAGCATAATTTTTTCAATTACGTTACAATCGCGTTGTATTTTAAACTGTAAGGAGTGAAGCCAATTATGAGCCAGCAAAAGGAAAAGACGCCCCCGACCCCCGAGGAAATCCTATCCTTACTCTACCCGAAAAATGTTATGTGCCCCGTATGCGAAAGGGAGTTCACCGATTTCGGCGTGCGTACGACGAAGCTGCGCGTGGAGAAAATGGATAGCGACTTCCGCAAGCGTTACTACGTGGTTGACCCCAACCATTACGGGGTGACCCTTTGCTACCATTGCGGTTACGCGGCCATACACGCGTATTTTGAACGCATCGCGGAAAAACAGCAGGACTTGATCAAAAAATTCATCACGCCCCTATACCGGCCGCAGGAATACCATGTCCCCATTTCCGTAGAGGACGTGGTTAATCGTTACGACCAAGCGTTGGCGTGCTGCCAAGCCATCTACGCGAAGGACAGCCAATTCGCGTTCACCTACCTCAAAAAAGCGTGGGTCTACCGCGATATGGAAAATATGCAGGACCAAGAAATAAAAGCGATGAGGGAAGCGTACATACGCTTCAAGGACGCCTTTACGTCGGAAAGTTTCCCCTTGGGCGAAATGGACGAAATCACGGCGAAATATTTGATCGCGGAATTGGCTCGCCGTTTGGGTAATTTCGCCGAGGCGCTGCGCTGGGTGGGTGATGTGGTCGTGGCCAAGGGCATCCCGTCGGCGATCAAGGACCGCGCGGTAACGCTTAAGGAATTGGCGCGGGAAGGGATTATGAGTTAGGGATACGTAGTTCGGAATCCGGAGTTCGGAATAAAACGCGTGATTATAATATCGGAAGGGGAGATATACGTTGGGGTTTATTGAAAAGATTAAGGAACAGGCTAAGGCTGATTTGAAGACGATTGTACTGCCGGAATCGATGGAGCCGCGTACGTTAAAAGCAGCAGAACGGATTATAAAGGAAGGCATTGCGAAGGTCATACTTATCGGGGATGAAAGCGCAATAAGAAAGGAAGCTGAAAAATACGAATCCCAAGGGGGTTCGTGTCTTGGGCTGGATTTAAGCGGTGCCGACTTCGTTGACCCGGCAAGCTACGCGGGTATGGACGGCTTGGCTGTAAAACTAGCCGAATTACGCAAGGCCAAAGGCATGACCGTTGAAGAAGCCGCCGAGTTATTAAAAACGAAACCCCTCTACCTCAGCGTTATGCTGGTTAAAGAGGGCATCGCCGACGGCATGGTAGCCGGCGCACATTATTCCACGGGCGAGGTCATGCTCCCCGGCTTGCAAATATTAAAGACCGCCCCCGGCGTTTCGCTGGTTTCCACTTTCTTTGTGATGGTGGTGCCGGACTGCGAATACGGCAACGGGGGCGTTTTTGTATTCTCCGATTGCGGGCTGGTGCAAAATCCGTCGGGTGCGCAAATGGCCGATATTGCCCGTTCAGCCGCGGATTCCTACCGCAAGCTGATCGGCGAACCCATTGTGGCGATGCTTTCACATTCCACCAAGGGCAGCGCGAAGCACCCCGACGTGGACAAGGTAGTCGAAGCCACACGCTTGCTTAAGGAAATGTGCCCCGATCTAAAAGCCGACGGCGAATTCCAGCTCGATGCCGCCATCGTGCCGTCCATCGGCGCGGCGAAGGCCCCCGGCAACCCCGTGGCGGGCAAGGCGAACGTACTCGTCTTCCCCGACCTGGACGCGGCGAACATCGGTTACAAACTGGTGGAACGCCTCGCCAAAGCGCAAGCCTACGGGCCGATTACGCAAGGCATCGGCAAGCCGCTCAACGACTTGTCGCGCGGGTGTAGCGTGGAAGACATCGTAGGCGTGGTCGCGATCACCGCCGTACAAGCGCAAGGAGAATAGAAATTCGGAATAAAATATTGGGGAGGGATTTATATGAAGGTGTTGGTTATTAACTGCGGGTCGTCTTCGCTTAAGTATCAATTGTTGGATATGCGGGACGAATCGGTGCTTGCGAAGGGTTTAGCGGAGCGCATCGGCATCGACGGGCGGCTCGTACACGAAAGGCCCGGGCATGAAAAGCTGACCTTTGATTTGGATATGCCTTGCCACGGCGCGGCAATTTCCTGGGTGATGGACACACTCATGCACGCGGAACACGGCGTAATTAAGGATAAAGACGAAATCGAAGCCATCGGCCACCGCGTGGTGCACGGCGGGGAAACCTTCACAAAGTCCGCGCTTATCACCCCGGAAGTGGAAAAAGCCATCGAAGACGTAAGCGAGCTTGCCCCTTTGCACAACCCGCCCAACCTTGTAGGCATCCGAGCTTGTGCAAAGGAAATGCCCGGCGTACCGCAGGTAGCCGTCTTCGACACGGCCTTCCACCAAACCATGCCGGAGAAAGCGTACCTCTACGCCATCGACTACGCGCTGTACGAAAAGCATAAAATCCGCCGATACGGCTTCCACGGAACCAGCCATATGTACGTATCCCAACAGGCCGCCGAATTGCTGGGCCGCCCCATCGGGGAGTTGAAAGTCATCACTTGCCACCTCGGCAACGGTGCTTCCGTTTGCGCCGTGGACGGCGGCAAATCCGTGGATACCTCCATGGGACTTACCCCGCTGGAGGGCTTGACGATGGGAACGCGTTCGGGCGACATCGACCCGGCTGTGGTATCGTTCGTGATGGAAAAGGAAGGGCTTAACGCGCAACAAATCAACGATTTGCTCAACAAAAAATCCGGCGTGCTGGGGCTCTCCGGTGTGTCGAGTGACTTCCGCGACATCGGCGCGGCGGCGAAGGAAGGAAACAAACGCGCTCAAACGGCGCTGGATATCTACGTATACAACGTTGTCGGTTATATCGGGCGTTACGCCGCCAATATGGGTGGCTTGGACGCGATCGTGTTCACCGCGGGCGTGGGCGAAAACGATACCTATGTGCGTGAAAGGGTGTGCGAATACTTGGGCTTTTTGGGTGTGGATATCGACCCCGCACTAAACGCGAAGCGCGGGACAGCGCTTGATATTTCAAAGCCGAACGCGAAGGTGCGCGTGCTCGTAATCCCCACTAACGAAGAGCTTGTCATCGCCCGCGATACGAAGGCGATTGTATAAAACAATTTAATGGATTCTGTCGGGATTATACGAATCCGGGTAAATAAACTTGGAATTCGTATTTATTGATAAAAAAATTCCCGTTTACCATTGGGATTTTATGATGGAGGGTATACTATGTTGGTTAACGCGAAAGCCATGTTGCAAAAAGCCGCGGAGGAAGGCTACGCCGTGGCACAAATAAACATTAACAATTTAGAATGGACGAAGGCCGTACTTACGATGGCGCAGGAGCAATCAAGCCCCGTCATCCTTGGCGTAACGGGCGGCGCGGCCAAATATATGGTCAGCTTTTCCACGGTTGCCGCGATGGCTAAGGAAATGTATAAATCCCTCGGTATCACCGTACCCGTCGCGCTGCACCTCGACCACGGTACCGACGCGCAATGCCACGCCTGCATCGAAGCGGGCTTCACCAGCATCATGTTTGACGGCAGCCATTACCCCTTCGCCGAAAACCTGGCGAAGACGAAGGAATTCGTAAACCTCGCACGCGCGAAAGGCATGTCCATCGAAGCCGAAGTGGGCGCGATCGGCGGCGAAGAGGACGGCGTCGTGGGCGCGGGCGACGTAGCCGACCCCGAAGAATGTCGCCAAATCGCCGAATTGGGTGTGGACTTTTTGGCGGCGGGCATCGGCAACATCCATGGCGTATACCCCGAAGGCTGGATCGGCCTTGACTTCGGCGTGCTGGGTAAAATCCGTGACGTTTCCGGCGGCATACCGCTGGTATTGCACGGCGGCACGGGCATCCCCGCGGAAATGATACAAAAAGCGATTTCCCTCGGCGTGGCCAAGATAAATGTCAATACCGAATGTCAGCTCTCCTTCGCGGCGGCTACGCGCAAGTACATCGAAGAGGGCAAGGATCACCAAGGCAAAGGCTTCGACCCGCGCAAATTACTGGCTCCGGGATACGAAGCGATCAGACAAACGGTGAAGGAAAAATTTGAATTATTCGGATCGGTGAATAAAGCATAACGAGCCACCCCATGTTAAAAATAACCATCTGCGACGACGAACGCGCCGAACGGGAATCTTGCAAGCCCTGGTAAAAAAGTGGGCCTCGACGCGGGGGATTGACATGCGTTTATCGGAATACGAAAGCGCGGAAGACATTTATTTGCCTGTGAAGGGGAGGATGCAGCCGACATCCTCCTTCTTGATATACAAATGGGTGAGATGGACGGGGTGACGCCGGTGCGTAAAATCTGAACCGTGAATAAAGAAGTGCAAATCATTTTCGCAGTGGCGCGGTAATTCCCCTGCCGCGGGGAATTTACGAACCGCTTAACCGGGCGATGATTGAAAGGTTGTAAATATGGATAATTATTGGGACGGCGTTTGGAACGACCCCGAAACGGATAAATACATCGGATATGTAAAAGGTTATGCAACTTGGAATCCCGAATTTATGGAAATATTCGCTAAGCATGGCGTACGGAAGGTTTGCGACGCGGCTTGCGGCTTCGGCGCGTACAGCGTGATGATGGCAAAGAAGGGATACGAAGTCAGCGGGTTCGATATTTCCGAAAAATCCGTTGCCCTTACGTTAAGGATGTTAAAGAAATTTGAATGTACCTTTGATGAATATAAAGTATGCGGAATAACGGATATTAAATACGGCGATGATACTTTTTGCGCAATCGCCGCTCATGCCGTTATCGACCATTTACCGTTTGCCGACGCAAAAATCGCGTTGGCGGAACTTTACCGGGTTTTGAAGCCCGGCGGGTTACTTTATTTATCCTTCGACCCGTTGGGAGAGGACGACATACAAAACGCCCATACATTACTTGACGACGGGAGCCGTTTGTATAACGACGGCTTGCGGTTCCGTTATTATTCGGAGGATGATATATCGTTGTTCCTGATGGGGAGGGAAATTATTTATTCAAACAGTAATCGTCGCGGCGAAAGGGAATACATATTACAAAAATAAATACCATGAACTATGGAACGCGCAAACGCAGTATTATCGTGATTAATATTTGGTAAGGACGCTTGATATAAGATGTAAGGCATACTATACTTTTTTAAATCATTGGCGAAATCGATTTCATATGGGAGGCTGTCCATGTTAGTTAACGCGAGGGGTATGTCCATCGAAGCCGAAGCGGGCGCGGTAAGCATCACGGAGGACGTTGTATGATAACCGCGATGGAGCGCGTCGTGGCGGCGCTGGCACACAAGCAAACGGACCGAACCCCCGTGTACCCGATATTAGCCGGGGTTACGCGCAAATTGGTGGGCGCAAGCTACGAAGAATGGTCAACAAACGCGGATATCTGCGCGGAAGCGTTTTACCAAAGCGTCAAACAATTTGAACTGGACGCGGCGGTGACCCTGATCGACCTTTCCATCGAATGTGACGCGTGGGGGCAAAAAATTATTTATAGCGAAAACGATGCCGCCCGCCCCAATTACGACGACTTGGTGGTAAAGGAAATCACCGATTACGCTAAAATAAAAAAGGCCGATTATAAAACGTCAAAGCGCATGATGATGCACATCGGCGTATGCAAGCGGCTGGTGGAAAAAGCGAACGGGGAATTTCCCGTCGTCGCTTTCGTCTTCGGCCCGTTGGGCGTGCTGTCCATGATGCGCAAGCAGGAAAACCTGTATATGGACATCTACGACGACCCCGATGCGGTTAAGGCCGCCACCCGCGAAATTAATGAAACACTAAAGGAATACATCCATGCGCTGATCGATACGGGCGTAAACGCGGTTATGCTGGATACCCTTTTCGCCTCGGGTTCCATCATGTCAAAGCAGATGTGGAAGGACATGGAGGGCGGCTTCGTAAAGGAACTTGCGGATATCTGCCACGCGCGCGGCTGTTTGGTGATGGTGCATAACTGCGGCGAGCGGATTTACTTCGACGCGCAAATCGAAGCCATGAACCCTTGCGCCATTTCGTTCCTCCATGTGCCCGACGATTGCAAGGATTTTGCCGAATGTAAGGAAAAATACGGCGGCAAAATCACGCTGATCGGCTGCGTAACCCCCACCTTGGCCGTTACGGGTACGGACGAGGAATGGGTCGCCGAAAGTAAAAGGCATATCGATATCTTCGGCAAGGGCGGCGGATACATGCTCGCCACGGGCTGCGAGTACCCCTCCGGCGCGGATTTTACAAAGGCCGAATTAATGGTAGAGGTTGCCCGAACGTATCGACCGTATTCATAGTATTAAATCGATGGTTATATAAACGGCTTTAATGCGCGATTCAATCCGCGGTAAGGCCGTTTTTGCATTGGTTATAATATATTTGCAAAGTTTACTTGACAATAAATGCAAAGCACGCTATGCTTCACATGCAAAGCAAACTTTGCGGAAAGGAGCGTTATGAAAACAAAAATCCCCGAGCTGCGCAAAAAAAACAAGCTCTCGCAGGAGGAATTGGCATTCGCCGTAGGCGTCACACGGCAAACGATTACATCCATCGAAGTAGGGAAGTACACAGCGTCGCTGGTATTGGCGTACAAGATCGCAAGGCATTTCAACATGAACATAGAGGAAATCTTTGATTTCTCGGATGTGGAGGAGTTTTGAATGGACGAGTTTAAGAAAAAGATGAAATGGCGTCAAATCATGCTGGGCTTGGCTTCGGTGACCGCGCTTTCCGCAATATTTTTGACAAGCCGTTTGATAGAATCACCCGTAAGGACGGATAATATCGACAGCTTCATCGACGGGTTCCAAGTGGGTTTTACGCTCATGTTTTTCCTTATCGTGATGTTTTTCATGCAAAGGAACCTTGCCGCGTTAAAGAACCCCGACAAGATGAAAAAGCTATTCATATCCGAAACCGATGAACGAAAGCTGTTCATTTTGCAAAAATCCGGTTCCGACGGCATGAATGTCATCATATACGGCTTGTCGGTAGGCACCGCCGTCGCGGGTAACATTAACGATACGGTGTTCTTCACGCTTTTGGTAGCGTTATTCTTCGTTATATCGGTGCGTGGGTTTTTAAAGCTGTATTATCGGGTTAAATATTGACGGAAGGAAGGAAAACATGGGTATAAGAAAAGCAATGAAGGACAGCAAGCTGCGGCGCTGGAAGTTAAGATTGATTGGCAGGTAAATTGATTGAAATAACGGATATAATAAAAAAGGCATTTGCATGTTGTGGTTGATACAATCACATGTTTGCGAATGTTTTTTTATTTATATCCATTTTTTATCTTGCCCCGTGTGAATACCTGCTGTACCTTTATGGTAAAACCGTATGCTCGGGAAGCGGCTTAATCAACGTCATCCATCCCTTACAACAGGGCTTTTTTATTTGGTACCGGAGGCTCCCATGGGACTCGTTAATTTTACGGACATAAAAAAGGCATATAACAACCTGGAGGTATTAAAGGGTGTTTCGTTTGCCATAGAAAAAGGCGAACGGGTTGCGCTGGTGGGCCCCAACGGTGCCGGCAAAACCACGCTTTTGCGTATCGCCCAAGGCTTGGAGCAAGCGGACAGCGGAACGGCGTCCTTTGCGCGGGGGGTCATACCCGGTGTGCTGACCCAGGATTTGTCCCAACTGACGGGCGAATCGACGGCAATGGAATGGCGCGAAATCGTGGATGCCGAGCGCAAGCTGCGTACGTTGGAAAAACAAATATCCGAAGCGTCCGCCAACGAAATGGGCGCGCTAATGAAAGCGTACGACCGACTGACCGCGCACTATGAAGCCATCGACGGCTATACGGTGGAGGTTCGGCTTAAGAATACGTTGCTGGGGTTGGGGTTAAAAGAAGAAACCCTGCTCACACCCCTAAACCTTTTATCCAGCGGGGAAAAGATGCGCGCCGCGTTGGCACGGATATTGTTAAGGCAACCGGATTTGCTGCTTTTGGACGAACCCACCAATCACCTTGATATCAACGCGTTGGAATGGCTGGAGGATTTTTTGATGCGCTTCGAAGGCGGCGTGTTATTTATTTCCCATGACCGCTATTTTTTGAACCGTGTGTCCACGCGCGTCGTCGAATTATCGGGCGGCACCGTTTTGGAACACAAGGGTAGCTACGCGAGCTTTATGGCGCAAAAGGAAATCCGCCGGAAATACGCCTTGGACGAAACCGCCCGGTTGCGTTATGAAATAAAGAACAAAAAGAAGCATATCACGATGGCCTACAATTACCGCCGCCATACCGCGTTGCATATGTATGAAAAGCAACTGGCCCGCCTTGAAAAGGATAAAAAGAACATTGCAAACGAAAAAGCGGCGGGGCATTTGGACTACGGCAGAAGCGCGTCCCTTAATTTGGACTACGACATGCAAAAAAGTAAGCGCATAGCGGAAGCGGTAAACGCGGCAAAGGAATTCGAGGGTAGGGTGCTGTTCGAAAATGTCGATTTCCTGGTGAACGGCGGTGACCGCGTGGGTATCATCGGCGCGAACGGCTGCGGTAAAACGACGCTGCTGCGGATGCTTTTGGGGTTTGACGATCATTTTACCGGCCAATGCAGCCTGGGGCGATGGGTGAAGTACGTGTTCATCGACCAAAACGCTTCCTTCGAAGACGAAAACCGCACACCGTTACAGGAAATCCATGCCCGCCATGAAATAAACGAACGTGCCGCCCGGGATGCGTTGGCCGTTGTGGGGTTGTACGAGGAGGAATACCGCAAGCCCATTTCCGTCCTGTCGGGAGGGGAACGGGTTAGGTTGAAGCTGGGCCTTGCGATGCTTGATAAACCGCAATGTCTGATATTGGACGAACCGACCAACCATTTGGACCTACCCGCGCGGGAAGCCGTCGAAACGGCACTTGCCCGATTTGCGGGGAGCGTTATCGCCGTATCCCATGACCGTTCGTTTTTAAATACCTGCGTCAATAAGTTATTTATTATAGAAAACAAACGGTTAACGATTTTTATCGGTAATTGGGACGATTATCAAAAATCAAGGGAGATGCCTTCAAAAACCACGCACGAAAAAACGAAAGCACAAAAAACACCAACCAAGCGTGCAAGCAATAATCCGGTGGATAAAACAAAAACCTTGGAAGCCTTGGAAATGGAAATATTATCGTTGGAGGTTTATAAAACAGAATTTGAAAAACGCTTCGAGCCGGGCGCAAACCAACCGGAACGGTCGGACTACGAGGAATACGCGGTTATCGACGCGAAATTGTCGGCATTGTATGCGGAATGGGAAGCGTTAGTCGGGTGAGAGCGTTAGGGTTACCGTTAAAACGGGCGTTTTTACTGCGGCTTAGATGCAAAATTATGTCAAAATCTTTGTAAAAGTTGAGCTGCCTCAATAAAATGAGACAGCCCCGATTTTTATTGTACATTCAATTAACTAACACCGATTCACGCAAGCCGGATACCCGTAGGGGTCGTAGCGGGCGATGATATCGCGGGCGTTTTATTCATAGATATTACCGATTGCATAGCCGCATACCATCATGTCGCCGTTGGGTACGATGGAGATGTTTGTCACGTTCAACAACTCCGGGCAGGGGGTGGTAACGTTTTCGGATGTGCCGTTGTTGGTAAAATCCCCTTCGGCTAAATCGTTTCCATTCGTTTCATCTTCCCCATGGCGTTCACCCCAATCATTTTTACCATTATAGTATATAACCCCCCTTCCGTGGCAAGAATGTACAAACCAAAACGAAGGGTGGTTATTTACATGAACAGACGTTTTATAAAGGAATTGAAGATCCTCGCGGTATGCCTCGCGATCGGTTTGGGTTTTGCGGTCACGGTTGCGGCTTCCTCTTATGTATACTCGGATACCGTACAGCGCGGGATCGCGGATAACGTGCTGCGCTTTCACGTATTGGCCCATTCAAACGGCGACGGGGATCAATTGTTAAAGGAAGCGGTACGCGTCGCTGTACTGGCGGATTTGGAAGCAGCCGTCACAAGCAGCGCAAGCATCGGGATTACGCGCGATCATATTTCGGAGCGGTTGGACGATTTGGCCGCGATCGGTAAGGCAACGCTTGCGGAAGCGGGCTTCGATTACGATGTAACGGCGGAAATCACGCACAGGTTCTTCCCGACGGCGGCGTACGGCGATATCGTCTTTCCCCCGGGCCAATATGAAACGCTGTTGATTACGCTGGGCGAAGGCACGGGGCGCAATTGGTGGTGCTTGATGTTCCCGCCTTTGTGCTATGTGGAGATGACAAGTACGGAGCATACGCGCAATCTCTTGGAAGAAACGGTACCCGCGGCGGGCTTCGCCCTGTTAACGCACCAGGAGGGGCAAAACGATCCCGCGGCTGTACACGTACGCTTCCGCCTGGTGGAATGGTGGCAGAATCGGAGACAGCCCGCACCTCCCGCACGGGAAACACAGCACGCGAGCAGATAAAGGCATAAATCGCGCATAAACAGAAATCGCCGTTGTAACGAAACGGCGGTTTTTACTGTTGTTTAGCGGTAGACAAGGGTGTATACTCCGTTAAAAAGGAACGGGGAGATATATCCATGAAAATTTCAACGACGATCCGCCTCTTTATTGTATTGGTTTTCGCGCTGGCGATCGGAAACACGGTTATGATGTTTCTTACGGAGTTTAATCTGCGGTCATTTGCGCTGACCACTATCGCTGTAGTGGTGGTAATGGTCGGCTTCTTTATTATATTGCAAAAAATAAAACCCATCGAAAATCTGATGCGCTTGGTCAACGACGTAAAGAACGGGAAAATGAACATCAACATCGACCGTTCGCACCTTAAACGGGACGAAATCGGGATGCTGACGGGCGACGTATACGACCTGGTGGAAGTCATCCGCGCTATCGTGCAGGATTTGACCCAAATCGACCACGAATACAACAAACTGGGTAAATTAAAATACCGCGCCGACGTAAGCAAGTACAACAACGATTTTAAGGCGCTTGTACACAGTATCAACGGCCTTTTGGATTCGGAAATCGATAACCTCATGGACATACTTAGGATATTTAACCAAATCAACGACGGTGATTTCGATATCAAAGTAGATGATATGCCCGGCGACATGCTCCAATTTTCGCAGGCTTACCGTGGTGTGGCCGCTAACCTCAAAAACGTAAGCGCGGAGGTTAAGGCGATGATCGACGCCATTGCGGTTAAGGGCAACCTGCACTTCCAAATCGACGCGGGCAAATATAAGGGCGACTGGCGCGAAATCATGGCCGGGCTTAACCAAGTCGTGGGTGCCGTGGACGCGCCCATTTCGGAAATCGGCGAATCCATTTCCGTATTGAACAAGGGCTCGTTTAACCCGCCGCGCATCAGCGGCAGTTATGCCGGAACGTTTATGTCCATCAAAAACGATTGGAACGATTACATCACCGAACTGCCCAAGTATATGGACGAATTGAGCAAATGCCTGGGTGCCGTAGCCAACGGCGACCTGACCCGCGGTATTTCAATCCAGATGCAAGGCGACTATAACGGGGTGAAGAATTCCGTAAACACCATCGTCAACAACCTGCACAAGACCATGGGCGATATCGCGGCGGCGTCCATGCAAGTGCTGATGGGCGCGAAACAAATTTCCTCCAGCGCAAACGACCTTGCCACGGGCGCGCAGCAACAAGCCGGCTCCGTACAGGAGCTTAACGCGTCGATCGACATCATCAACCAGCAAATCCGGCAAAACGCCGCAAGCGCGGCCGAAGCCAGTAACCTATCACGCAAATCTACCGAAAACGCCAACGAAGGCAACGAATCCATGAAGCATATGCTGGACGCGATGGGTAAAATCCGCGAATCATCCGCCGATATTTCCAAGATTATCAAATCGATACAGGACATCACCTTCCAAACCAACCTGCTTTCGCTCAACGCCTCCGTTGAGGCGGCGCGCGCGGGCGAACACGGGCGCGGCTTCGCCGTCGTAGCCGACGAAGTGCGTAACCTCGCCAACAAATCGCAGCAGTCCACCGTGGAAACCACGGGCCTTATTAATGACTCCATCAACCGCGTGGACGCCGGTTCCAACATTGCCGAAACCACGTCCCAATCCCTGGCGGTCATCGTAAGGAACGCCGCCGAGGTACTGGAAATCATCGACAAGATTTCCGCCGCGTCGAAGGAACAGGCCGATGCCATCGCGCAAATCAGCATCGGATTGTCCCAGGTATCGAGCGTCGTGCAAACCAATTCGGCCGTTTCGCAGGAAACAGCATCAACCTCGCAGGAGCTCAATTCACAAGCGGAAGTATTACAACAACTGGTTTCGTATTTCAAGTTGTAACAATAAATTGTAAGCGTCCGCCGCGCCGTCTTACGCAGGATATGTAACGTTTTAGGCACAAAACACAAACGGTTATGTGCATGGGAATTTATGGACAGATTTTTACGCTAAGGATATACTCACGGCTGTGTCACATAAATTTTAAGGAGCGTGGCGTATCATGTACGAAGCGGAAAAGAAGGGTAATATCGGCGGCTTGATATTGTTGTTTGCGGTGCTGACGGCGGTCGGGTTTCTGTTGAGTTATGTCTACATAGGGCTTAACGACGTCGTGCCGTATATTTACCTTAACGGGTTGTTTGCCTTGTTCTTCGGTGTCGGTTTGAGTTTGATCATACGCGGCATGAAGAAGGCGTGCAAGATAACGAGCAAGATACCCGTTTTCATCGTCGTTTTGGTTTGTTTGCTGATCGTCAATTACCTGCGCTGGAACATGTTCTTCGGGATGTGGTACGCGCGGTATCTGTTGGATTGGGACATCAACCCCTTCCTTAACATGCGCGACTTCTTCGAAACCTTCAGTTGGACGCTGACGCTTAACCCCATCAATATCGTGGGGGACTTTATCAGCGACCTGCGCTTTTTTAATTATTGGGGTACGTGGGGCTTGTCGGAAAGCGGAAATATCACGGGCATCCCCTTGGCGTTTATATGGATATGTGAGCTGCTGGTCATCAATGTGCTGCCGATAGTCACGGCGTTGTCGGCGGTCGGCTTCTTCCTGCATGAAAAGAACGCATGGGCAACACCCGTCTTTAACGATTACAGCTTCCGCCCGATAAGCAAGGACGCGCTCGAGCGTATCGAGATCGGGACGGAGGATTTGCTGGATGTACTTGCGGCCGCGCAAATCAAGCAAGGGGACGCGCATACGGGGGATTACCATGTGTTGGCGGTGTTAAACTACGGTGAAGAAAAGACGGACTACGCGGCACTATATAACGTAAACCCGGCGCAAGAGGACGGCAAGACGAATTGGGCGCAAACGATCCGCAACGTTACCGGCGGCGAAAACCCGCGCTTTATCAAGGAATTCAAATTGGGCCCCGAACGGATGGCCGGGTTGGAGGCCGAATTGGAACGAAAGCTCGGTCCGTTGGAAATCGTACCGATCGAAGCGTTCACGGAAGAAGATGAAGACGAAGGCGAAGAAGACGACGATTTCGATGGTGATGAGGATGATTTATAAAAAGTTTAAGGATTTGCAGCTATCGTCGCTGGGTATGGGTTGTATGCGCCTCCCTTCCGTGGGGAACGAATGGGGCGCGCCCATCGATGAGGAAAAAGCGTTTGAACTGATCGACCGCGCTTACAAAAGCGGCGTCAATTACTTCGATACGTCGTGGTTTTACCACGGGGGCGATTCGGAGCGTTTCATCGGCGAGGCGCTCGGCAAATATCCGCGGGATACGTGGTATTTGGCTTCAAAGATCGCGGGCATGATGATGCGCAAGGGCGACGACGGTAAGTACCGCCTTTCCGGTTCCAACAAGGACAACAGGACGTTTACCGACCCGACGGAAATATTCGAGTACCAATTAAATCGATGCGGTGTGGACCGCTTCGATTTTTTTATGCTGCACAATGTGGCGGAAAGCTCCTACAACACCTATACGGACGAGGAACTGGGCATCATTGAAGCCATGCTTAAACAACGGGAGAAGGGGCGCATCAGGTTTTTGGGTTTTTCCTCCCACGGACGCGCGGAAACGATCGAAAAGTTTCTGGACGAAACGAAGGCGCGCTACGGCGATATTTTTGAATTCGCGATGATTCAGCTCAATTACCTCGATTGGACGTTGCAAAAGGCGAACGAAAAATACAATGTATTAACCCGGCACGGCTTGCCGGTAATGGTCATGGAACCCCTGCGCGGCGGTACGCTGGCACGCCTCGGCGAAAAATCCGGCGCTATATTAAAGGAAGCGAAGCCCGACGCCTCCTACGCGTCGTGGGCGTTCCGCTATTTGCAATCGCTTAAAAACGTGTCCGTGGTCGTAAGCGGCATGAGCACAATGGAGCAGCTTGAAGAAAATTTAAAAATCTTCGGCAAGCACGAACCTACCGGCCCCCTGGAAGAAGCCGTCCTGCGAGAGGTATTGGAAAGCCTCGTGGATTTAATCCCCTGTACCGATTGCAAATATTGCGTGGACGAATGTCCGCAGAAACTAAACATACCCATGCTGCTTACCATGTACAACGAAGCGGGGTTTGAAATGGGATGGTTCTTGCAAACGGCGATACGCACGCTAAAGGAAAGCGAAAAACCCACGGCGTGTACCGGGTGCGGCAAGTGCAGCCCGTATTGCCCGCAAGGTATCGACATACCCGAAGCGTTGAAAAAATTCGGTAAACTGCTTATGTAGTATACAGCGCGGTTAAGCCGCGAGGCTGTTGAAACCCTTAGAAAAAGAGCAAAATCATTCATGCGTTCACTTCCTTCCGCGTTGTTGTAATGAAAGCCGTATTATAAAAACATAGGTTCTGTTTAAAAAAGGATTGACAATATATTCGAATCGGATATAATCAACACAAGCCGAGGCCATCTTCTTGACGGACGGCATCCATACGACCCTGACTGCACACGGTCATTCCGATTTCTGCGTACAATCGTCCCTGATGCTTACGATCCCGATTTAACTTCGCCGAGGCTTACAACCGACTCATAAAGGCTGCGCAGCCGAGTCACAGGTATGCATGTAATGGATATCCGCCTGACCTTTTCTACGACATAGCAAAAAAACAGAAAAAGAGTAAAAATGAATAAGAACGCCTCCCCGGTAACGTCGGGAGGCGGGTGAAAACCCTGTGCGGGAGCATATTTTATGTTCCTGTACAGGGTTTATTTTTATTCTTCGGCAAGTATAATAGGATTATTTGGGGGCATTGTTAACAGCGGAGGATAACTATGCCAAGCATACATAAAAACAACACGATTAACGGATTTAGAAACCGTAAGCGTTTAAGGCAAGCGATGTTGCACGGCGACAATATCGACGCCATAACGCTGTCGCGCATATCCAACGGGCACCAAGCCCCCTACGCAAGAACAAGCATGGAAATCATGCATAAGATGGACATACCCGCGGGTACATTGTTCAATCCTTTTTTGGAAAATCAACCCCTGGCGGTGTATAAACTGCGCGGGAAATTGCTGTATACGCTTGACCGCGCGCCGTATGCTCCCGATTGCCTTAAGGAATCGCTTCAATTGCTGGACCAAATGGAAAAGCTGAGCGGCTTCGATTCCGGTATCAACAGGCAATTTACCCTAAGCTGCCGGGCGCGTTTGGGCATCCTTCAAAAGATGGACCCGCATAAAATATTGGCGTATACCCGGGAAGGTATATACATAACCTATCCCGAATACGACCCCGATACCTTCGAAGGGGACGTATTGTTATATGAAGAAGCGCGGTTGATCCACACGCAGGCGTTGGCGTACGCGAACGACGGCCAACCGGATAAAGCCATTAAAATATTGCAAAGGGCATACGAAGGATTGTCGCGCTTGCCGCAGGACGATAAGCATAAAATCCACCACCTCGCGCCTGTTATGCTTGACCTTGCGCGTCTTTTGACGGACGCCGGAAAATACGGCGAAGCGCTGGAGATATGCGAAAAAGGTATCGGCGATATGACCGTCACGCGTACCAAGGGGAGGTATGCACCCGATTTTACATATTACAAAGCGCGGGCATTAAATTACCTTGGGCAAAAGGAAGGCTTGCGTATTATGCTGGTGTCCGCTTTCCATGGTTACGTAATTATGCAAAACATAACCAAGGCGCGGGAAGTAAAGGCGTTTGCCCAAAGCATCGGGATTGATTTTGATACATACGGCGTAGAGAACCTTCCCATTAAAATACCCGATAGGGATTTTGATCGGGGTGAATCCATACCGTGCAGCAACTTCGGCGAACTGATGCGGGGTTTGCGTAAAAACGCGGGAATAACATTACGGGAATTATGTAAGGGTTTATGCAACACATCCACGTTCAACAGTATGGAAAAGAGCAAATCGAAATACCCGATCGGCGGCTTATATTTGTTGGAAGGGTTAATGCAGCGCATGGGGCGTGATATAGACGAATATTTTTATACATTGTTGGATGAAGATGATTTTGAGGATAAATACCTGAGGGACCGGATATACACCTTAATCGCCGCCAAAAAATGCCATGAAGCGGAACCCTTGCTGACGGATTTGGGGGCCCGAAGAAAATATGGGGAAAAGATAAACTTGCAATTCATTAAAATGAACCAAGCGGAAATATATGGGAATAAACAGGGATACGATGAACGATACATGCAATTGCTTACCGAAGCCTGGCTCGTGACCAAGGGTAAACCGAATGAAGGCAAGATCGCGGATATACGGATTACCTATTATGAAATCATCATATTAAATGATATGGCGATCTATTTATGCGATAACGGGGAAAGCGAACGCGGGCTCAAAATATTTGACGGCTTAATTAAAAACCTGGACAGTAATTATGTGGACGAAACCGAACGGATGAGGACATACCTTACGGTTTTGTACCATTACACAATGTACTTGGGCAGGAACGAATACCGCCCAAAGGCGTTAAAACTGGCAAGGGACGGGTATGAGCTTAGCATAAAGCATAACGATTTATGGCACGCGTCACGGTTTATGATCAACATAGCCGTTAACCTGTTCCAATTGGGTCAAAAAGAAGAAAGCATCCCCCATTTCGCTTTAGCTTATTTTGGGTCGGTTATCATGAAGATGCCTTTAAGCCAAAAAGCGATTTTTAATTATACAAAAGAACGCCTGGGTATAATATTTGAATAATCGGATAATCGAATAATAAAAAAACGGCGAACCTAAGCTCGCCGCTTTATCGTATATAACGCAGCCGTCAAGCTGCTCTTTGGTATCGTAATGATACGATCACGGCCTAAGGGGAGGCAATCGACCCGGTGGTCTTCCCGTTTCCCCTATATCAAAAGGCGTTATAACGGGATGATTATTCGTTCCGGTATTGGCATCAACCCGAACGGGAAACAAAGCCAATATCCCCGCCATCGCCATCCAACAAGCCAACCCAACACACAGGATTTTTATTAAAACCTTTTTCGACACGCAAAACACCTCCGGATGATTTAATGGACTTCGAACATAATAATATAGAATTTCCTGTCGAACCATATCGACTTATGCGAAAATATTATATATAGACTAAATTTTTTATCGGGGTATTATTGACCCGCTCCGTCGGCTATAATACAATGTAGTATAACACGATATAGCAAAGGGGCGGTACGATGTTTGTCGGCAGGCAGCGTGAAATGAATGAGCTTGAACGGTTGTATAAAACGGATAGATTCCAATGCGTCGTTATGTACGGACGAAGGCGCGTCGGTAAAACCGCTTTAATTTCCGAGTTCATAAAGGGTAAGGAAGCGATATATTTCACGGGACAGGAAACCAACGCGAAAGATAACCTCGATAGTCTAAGCAAAAGTATTTTTACGATTTCAACCGATTTTACGGCATCCGCGCCGGTTTTTACGGGATATAATGAAGCGCTGGAAGCGGTATTTAACGCGGCGCAAACACGGCGCATTATATTCGCGGTTGATGAATACCCATACCTCGCGTACGGTTACCGGGGTATTTCTTCTTTGTTGCAAACTTTTATAGATAAATACAAAGATACATCGAAATTGTTTATTATACTGTGCGGTTCGTCGCTTTCGTTTATGGAAAATCAAGTGTTGGGATACAAAAGCCCGCTGTATGGCCGCAGGACGGCACAAATGAAAATCCTGCCCTTCGATTTCGCCCAAACAAGGGAATACTTTGCAAACGACGGTTTCGACAGGGAAGACGTTGCTTTATTGTACGGCATAACCGGCGGTGTTCCGCTGTACCTTTCGTTAATGGACAAAAAACTCAGCGTTGAGGACAACATCAAGCAAGGTTTTCTGTCGCCCGCCGGATACCTGTTTGAAGAACCGGGGAACCTTATTAAACAGGAATGTCGCGAACCCGCGCAATACAACGCGATTATTCGGGCGATTGCGGGCGGCGCGTCCCGTTTGTCGGAAATCGCGGGAAAGGTCGGGATGGAAAGCGGGCTGTGTTCCTCCTATATCAATAAGCTCATGTCTATCGGTATCGTTAAAAAGGAACACCCCTTCCGTGAGGAAATAAGCAAGAGAACGATCTATTCCCTTAATGACGGGATGTTTCGGTTTTGGTATCGCTTTATACCCGATAATATGGCGTTTATCCAACGGGGCGAAGCCGATTTGGCATACGGTCAAATAAAGCCGCAAATAACCGCTTACATGGGCGGCGTGTTTGAGGAGATTTGCAAGCAATATTTATGGCGGCAAAATTTGTCAAGGCAACTGCCTTTTATCTTTACGGATGCCGGGCGCTGGTGGGGAACGGATAAAAGAAAAAAAGAGGAATGTGAAATCGACATAATTGCGGACAACAAAGATGATGCCATTTTTGCGAAATGTAAATGGACGAATCAACACGTAAATGTAAATGTAATCGAAACGTTGGTTGAACGCAGCGGCTTGTTTCATTACGGTAACAAACATTATTTTATATTCGCGAAAACAGGTTTTACCGATGCTGCGATAAAAAGAGCCGATGCCGCGGCAAACATAATGTTAATCCCCTATCGGGACATTTAAACCACCTTCACCGCGTCGTCGCCCAGCAGCTCCTTTAATTTATGGGCCAGTTCCGCGTCGGGGCGGATCCTGTAGTTCCTGTTAGCGGCGAACTTTTGCCCGCTTTGTTCATTGTAAATCATCACTTGCGTATCCCCCGGGTAAGCGGAGAGGATATCCGTAATGTCCCGCAGGGCGATGTCGCGGTTGATCGATATCTTAAGCCAAAGGGTTTTAGGTTTTTCGTCGGAGGGTGATACCGTCGGCGATGGTTGGGGAGCGGACGATGGAAGAACGTCGCCGCGGGGTATATCCTCATACATAAGCAATTCGTTCGCTACGATTTTCGCGTCTTCTTCCTCCCGTACGCTTACCCTGCCTTGCACGATTACCACTTGTTCGTTTTGCAGGCGGTGGCCTTGCTTTTCGTATTGGTTGGCGAAGACGATAACTTCGACCGAGCCGTACAGGTCCTCCACGGTTAGGAAGCACATGGGGCGGCCGTCTTTTTTGGTGTATTTGACCGATTTGGCGGTGATAAAGCCTCCGTACTTCACTTCTTCGCCGTCGTGTACGCCCGCGCCTTCAGACGATTCGCTTGAAAAGTCCAAGCTCGTGTGTTTGGTGTAGCGGCGCAGGGCGGCTTCGTAGTCCGACAGGGGATGGCCGCTGACGTAGATACCCATCATTTCCTTTTCATCCGCTAATAGCTGGCGTTTGGGCAGTTCGTTAAGCGGCGGGAACTCGTCCGCGTGGAAGGATTGGGGTGCGGCTTCCTCTTCCAAGTCAAAGAGGGAAAGCTGCCCGTCCAGCGTCGATTTCTTCGCTTGCGCCATGCCGTCCACGATGCCGGGGAACACGGCCATATATTGCACGCGCTTGCCGCCAAGGGAATCGAACGCGCCGGCTTTGATCAGGCTTTCGATACAGCGTTTGTTGATTTCGCCGCCGGGCAAGCGGTTAATGAAGTCGGTAATGCCCGCGAATTTACCGTTTTCTTCGCGTTCGGCTACGATGGCGTCCACCGCGCCCCGCCCCACGTTCTTAATAGCCGCCAATCCGAAGCGGATGGACTTGCCCGATACGCTGAAGCCTTGGAAGCCTTCGTTAATATCGGGGGGGAGGAGGGAGATGCCCATTTTCTTACATTCGTGGATGTAGGCGGCTACCTTTGCGGTATTGTCCATCATGCTGGACATGGTGGCGGCCATAAATTCCACGGGGTGGTAATATTTGAGCCACGCGGTTTGGTAGCTGACGACCGCGTAACCCACACCGTGGGGTTTGTTAAAGGCGTATGCGGCGAACTTTTCCATCGCGTCGAAGATGTCCGAGGCAATTTTTTCGGGGATGCCGTTTTTGACGCATCCGGGGACACCGGCTTCCGGTGAACCGTGGATAAAGTTCTCGCGTTCCTTGTCCATCACGTCCGCTTGCTTTTTGGACATGGCACGCCGCACCAGGTCGCTTCGGCCCAGGCTGTAGCCCGCTAAGTCCCGTACGATTTGCATGACTTGCTCCTGGTACACCATACAACCGTACGTTACCTTAAGGATCGGCTCCAGGGTGGCGTGCATGTACTTGATCTTCGTCGGGTTCCGCTTGCCTTTGATGTATTGGGGGATGTAGTCCATCGGCCCCGGGCGGTACAGCGATATGCCCGCCGTCAGGTCTTCGAGGTTGCGGGGCTGCATGTCGCGCATGGTGGACGTCATGCCCGAGCTTTCCAATTGGAAGACGCCGCCCGTACGCCCTTGGCCGATCATTTCATATACCTTGGGGTCCTCGTAGCCGAGCTGCCAATCCAATACGTTTATATCGATGTTTTTGCCGCGTTTGATTTCCTCCGAAGCACGGCGGATGACCGTGAGCGTACGCAGGCCCAAAAAGTCCATTTTCAATAAGCCCAATTCCTCGACCGTACCCATGGGGAACTGCGTGGTGACCACGCCGTCGTTTACGTTGAGGGGTACGTATTCGCTCACGGGGCGGTTGCAGATGACCACCCCCGCCGGGTGCGTCCCCGCGTGGCGGGGGAGTCCTTCCAGCTTTAACGCCATATCGATGAGGTTGCGCGTGTCTTCTTCCTGTTCGAAGGCCTGGCGCAATTCGGGGTTGATCACCAGCGCGCGTTCGAGCGTGATGTTTAGTTCCATCGGGACCATCTTGGCCACGCGGTCCACGTCGTTGTAGGTCATGGCCAGCGCGCGCCCCACGTCCCTTATCACGGCTCTCGCGGCCATGGTGCCGAAGGTGATGATTTGGGAAACGTTTTCCGCCCCGTAGGTTTCGATCACGTAATCGATGACCTCCTGCCGCCGCTCGATGCAGAAGTCGATGTCGAAGTCGGGCATGGAAATCCGCTCGGGGTTGAGGAACCTTTCAAAGAGTAAATTAAACGGGATGGGGTCCACGTCGGTGATCCGCAGGGCGTACGCCACGATACTGCCCGCGCCGCTGCCCCGCCCCGGCCCCACGATGATCCCCTTTTCCCGCGCGTAGCGGATAAAGTCCCACACGATCAGGAAGTAATCCTCGAAACCCATGTTACCGATGACGGACAACTCGTAGTGCAGGCGTTCCTTATGCAGAGGGGCGTCCGTACCGTAGCGTTCAACCAAGCCCGCTTCGCAGCGGTCTTCCAAATACAAATAGGCGGCATTTTCGGGCTTGGTTTGTAACTTCTGCTCTATTAGGGCAGAAGTTACGAATTCTTGCGGGACGTTGAATTTGGGCAGCTTATATTGGTTGAACGCGATCTCCACATGGCAGCGGTCGGCGATTTTTTGCGTGTTTTCCAGCGCCTCGCGCGCGTGGGGGAAAAGGCCGTACATTTCCTCGGGGGATTTTAGGTAAAATTGGTCGGTGTTGAACTGCATCCGGTCGTCGTCCAGGATCGTCTTGCCCGTTTGGATGCACAGGAGGATTTCCTGCGCCTTGGCGTCGTCGGCGTGTATGTAGTGTACGTCGTTGGTGGCAACCAGGGGGATATCCGTTTCCTTGGACATACGCAGCAGCTCGCGGTTGAGGGTTTGCTGTTCGGCGGCTTCGTATCCCCCCAGCTCCAGGAAGAAATTGCCGCGGCCGAACATCCCGTCGTAAAACAACGCTTTTTTCTTCGCCGATTCGTACCCTTCGGCGTCCAGCACACGGCTGATAACACCCGACAGACACGCGCTTAACGCGATCAAGCCTTCCTTGTAGCGTTCAAGGATTTCCATATCGATCCGCGGACGGTAATAGAAGCCTTCGGTAAAGCCCAGCGATACGAGCTTGATCAGGTTATGGTAGCCGATGTCGTTCTCCGCCAGCAGGACCAAATGGTGGTAGTTGCCCCAATCGCTTTTCGATTTTTCCGTACGCGAGCCGGGGGATATGTATACCTCGCAGCCCAGGATGGGCTTGATTCCTTCCTTTTTCGCCGCTTTGTAAAAGTCGATGACGCCGTACATCACGCCGTGGTCGGTAATGGCGAGCGAGTCCATGCCCAGCTCCTTCGTGCGCTTGACGAGGTCTTTAATCTTGGCCGAACCGTCCAGGAGGGAATATTCGGTATGGACATGCAAGTGGGTGAAGGGCTTTGCGGATGACATGGCTACACTCCCAAGTGTATAATATGATGATTATAACACGGAAAGAGGTTACAACGAATCACAAGTATGTTAGAATCATGTTAGCCATATCACCCTATCGTCAAGATTGGAGAATACGCCATGGTTGAAATGATTAAAACGAACCACGAACTATGTGTCGGATGCAACCGGTGCGTGCGGGAATGTCCCATGGAAATGGCGAATATTACATATCAGGACAACAACGGGGATATAAAAGTAAGTGTAGACGCGAAGAAGTGCATCTGGTGCGGGCGGTGCGTGTGGGCGTGTAAGCATGGGGCGCGTTATTATACTGACGACATACAACTTTTCTTTGAGGATTTGGATAAGGGTATCCCCATATCGCTGATGGCCGCGCCTTCCATAAAGACCAACATACTCAAATACAAAAGGCTTTTTACATATTTAAGGGAACGGGGCGTCAAAAAGATATACGATGTGTCGCTTGGGGCGGACATTTGTATTTGGGCGCATGTCAAGCACATGGAAGCGGTAAACCACGCGCCGATCATCACCCAACCCTGCCCCGTCATCGTATCCTATTGCGAAACGTATCGGCACGATTTGCTGCCCAACCTATCCCCGGTGCACAGCCCCATGGCGTGCGCCTCTATTTATATGAAGCGGCACGAAGGTATCACCGACAAGATCGCCGCGCTCTCGCCCTGTATCGCGAAGTCCGGCGAGTTCCATGACACGGGCATCGCGCAGTATAACATTACCTTCGCGAACATCATCAAATACTTGGATGAAAACAGCATTGACATGGGCAACTACGCGGAAACCGACTTCGACCACAACGAAAGCGGCTTGGGCGTGCTGTTCCCCCTTCCCGGCGGGTTAAAAGAAAACATCGAGTTCTTTTCGGGGAAGAAGCTGCAAATCATGAAGGGAGAGGGGTTCAGCGTATTCGAGAAGTTAAACAAATACGCGGAGGTCCCCGACGCGTTAAAACCGGCGGTCTTTGACGTATTAAACTGCATCGAGGGATGCAACATCGGCCCAGCGGGGGCGCAGGGGCGCAATATCTTCGAAAACGACAGGATTATGCACGAGGGCAGGGCGAAGATAACCGAAAAAAAGCAAAAACCCGATTACGAATCGCCGCATAAACGGTTGGACGCCGTGCTGGATTACAGGGATTACCTGCGGGTGTACAAGCCTGTATATAACCGCTTCCCGCAGATTACGGACGCGGACATGGCCAACGCGTTTGAACAGTTGGGAAAAGTGGACAGCGAAAAGAACCACGTAGACTGCGGCGCTTGCGGTTCGGAAACCTGCTACGACATGGCGCGCAAGATCGCCCTTAACGTAAATATCCCGATCAACTGCATGACCAAGTCCGTGGAAATCGCGCAGGAAGCAAACCAAGCCAAAACGGATTTCCTCGCGAAGATGTCGCACGAAATCCGCACACCCATGAACGCCATCATCGGCATGTCGGAAATCCTCGAGCACGAACAATTGTCCCCATCGCAAAAACGGTACGTAAATGATATCGGTACGGCGGCACATGCCTTACTCGGGATTATCAACGACATCTTGGATATGTCCAAAATCGAGGCGGGCAAACTGGAATTAAACCCCGTGGATTATAACTTCAACCAATTCATCGACAATATCGGCTCCATGTTCGGCCATGTGACCAAGGACAAGGGGCTGGAATTCTTTGTCGAAACCGACGGCGAATTGCCCCAATACCTTTTTGGCGACGATTTGAAACTGCGGCAGGTGCTGACGAATATTTGCAGTAATTCCGTTAAATTCACGAAGTCGGGCCACATAAAACTGTCGCTGGCGGTCAAGGGTACCATGCTCGTCATCAAGATATCGGATACGGGTATCGGCATCAAAAAAGAGGATCTCCCCAAATTGTTCAACGCCTTCGAGCAGGTGGACAAGCTGAAGAACCGCGGCATTATGGGGACGGGGCTCGGGCTTTCCATTTGCAAATCCTTCGTGGAGATGATGGGCGGCACGATCACCGTCGAAAGCGAATACGGCCACGGTACGTCGTTTATCGTGTCAATCCCCATCGTTAAGGGCGACGCGAAAAAAGCCGACCCCGTCGATATCGACCCGTCGGCCAAGACTTTTACCGCGCCCGACGCGAAGGTGCTGGTGGTGGACGACAACGAATTTAACCGCAAAGTGGCCGACGGACTTTTGGGCTTTATCGATATTCAAGCGGATATGGCGGAATCGGGCTACGCGGCGATCGAATTGGTAAAGGAACGGGATTACGATATCGTATTTATGGACCATATGATGCCCGAAATGGACGGCGTCGAAACCGTGCAGCGCATCCGCGAAATGGGCGGTAAATACGAGGACTTGATCATCGTCGCGCTGACCGCCAACGTCATGAAGAACGCGCGCGATATGTTCTTCCACAATAAGTTTAACGGCTTCCTCGCCAAGCCGATCAATTCCAACGAACTGCGGGAGATCATCATCAATTATCTGCCCAAAGAAAAGGTGATTATGGGCGTCACGGGGCAGCAGACCCCCTCCGGCGAAGACGAATTGCTGCGCAAGGCTATCATCACGTTCGTTAAGGACAACCGCGAAACAGCCGAAAATATAAAAACCGCGCTGCATACGGGCGACCTAAAAACCGCGCACCGCATCGCGCATACGTTAAAAAGCTCCGCGGGATATCTGAAGAGGGTAAAATTGCAGGATGCCGCCGCGTCGCTGGAACATTCATTGCAGACCGAACCGTATGGATACACCCCCGAACAGTTCGCGGATATCGAGTCGGAAATGGCCGCCGCGTTGAAGGAATACGAACCCCTGGTAGCCGAAGCGGAAGCCCAAAAACAAGCAAAGACAACCCAAGCCGATGAAGGGGAATTGGCGGGAATAATTGCGGAGCTTAGGCCGCTGTTGGAAAAATCGGACTTCGAGGCATCCAAATATGTAGAACGGCTGCAAGGCATAGAAGGCATGGAGGAAGTGGCGGAACGGATCGACAATTACGACTTTGAGGGCGCGCTCGCGCTGCTATAGCTTCGCGCGGATCCACTTTCCCCCGGAAAAACGGAAGAACAGCAAACACAGCCGTACGGCTTGGTCGATGATGATTGCGATCCACGCGCCCATCAGCCCCAACCCCAGCGGGTACGCCAGCACAAACCCGGTAAGCGGCCGTAAAACGCCCACCGTCACGAACATCGTCATGGCTACGTAGCGCACGTCGCCCGCGCCGCGCAAGCTGCCACCCATGACGACCTGTGTCGTTTGGATGGGCAGGATCACGATAATCAGTATAAAAAGCCCCACCGTAAGCTCCAGTACATAAGGGTCGTCCGTAAACAAACCCGTAAACCAATAACGGATAAAAAAGGCCGTGATGCTCAGGAAGGCCGCCGCGGCGAAGGCGAGCCGCATCCCCAATTTGCCGTACATAATGGAAAGGTCCGGGCGTTTTTTGCCCAAATTCTGCCCCACAAGGGACGTCGTGGCCGCGCCGATTCCGTCGGCGAAGGTGAAGCTCAAGTTCAATAACTGCATCGCAATCGAATGTGCGGCGAATTGAAGCGTGCCCAAGTCGGCAACCACACGCGCGTATAAAAAGAACCCGATGCGCAAGCCCACCTGCTCGATCGCGCTGCCCAGCGACAAGCGGCCGATGGTCCGCGCCATTTCGGGGTCGGGCTTCCAATTATCGGTGAGGCGCAAACGGAGGAAGCTGTCCTTTTGTAAAATAGAAGTAAACGCCAGGCAAAAGCCCACCACGCCTACGATCACGATCGAAACCGCCGCGCCGTCAATACCCATCGCGGGGAAGCCGAACCGCCCATCAATAAGCAAGAAATTGAACAGAACCTGCACGATCTTGGCGGTGACGCTCACTTTTAAAGTAATTTTCGTGTTGCCCGTGGCGCGTTGCGCGGCGCAAATCGTACCCGTGGCCACTTGGAAGATCAAGCCGTACCCCGCGATACGGAAATACGAAGCCGCGGGCCCGATGGTATCAGCCTGCGCCCCGGCAAGCAGCATCATGGGCCGCGCGAAGAACACCGCAAGTACCGTCATCAACGTACCGAGGATAATGATAAGCAACAACGCATGACGCAAACAGGAACGCGCCTTTTCTTCCTCTCCCGCACCCTTTGCGCGGGCGATGATGGCCGTGACCGAAACGTTAAGCGCGAAGAAAACCGAAAAGAAGATCATCCTCGGCTGCGCCGTCAGCGCGACCGACGATATCGCGAAATCGCCCAAGCGGCCCACCATGATCATGCTGATGATGTCCATCAGCGCAAGGGAAACCATTTCCACCACGGCGGGTATGGCGATGCCCAGGGAAGTCTTGTACGCCTCCCGGGTGGGGGTGATTTCACCGCGCCGCAAATCGGGCTTGACCATATGCGCGGTCGAAACCAATCGGCGCATAAACGCCGCTATCCTATGTATCAAAGCAAACGGCGCCCTTCCAACGCGCGCGACAGGGTGACTTCGTCCACGAATTCCAAATCGCCGCCGACGGGTACGCCGTGGGCGATGCGGGTGACCTTAATCCCAAGGGGCTTTAATATCTTCGCGAGGTAAAGAGCGGTCGCTTCGCCCTCCACGTTGGGGTTGGTGGCGATGATGATTTCCCGCACGTCCGCGTCAGGCGATTGCAAGCGTTTTAACAAGGTAGCGATGGTCAAATCGTTCGGCCCCACGCCGTGCATGGGCGAAATCGCCCCGTGCAGTACGTGGTACAAGCCGTGGAATTCCCCCGTACGTTCATACGCGGCCAAGTCTCGCGGGTCCTCGACCACCATAATCGTATTCGCGTCGCGCTTTACGTTGGCGCAGAAAAGACAGGGGTCGGCGTCGGTCAAATTGGCGCAAACCGAACAATACTTCACGCCTCGCCGCGCCTCCACGATGGCGGACGCCAATTGCTCCGCTTTCTCCGCGGGCATGTGCAGGATATGGAACGCCAAACGCTGGGCGGATTTGCCCCCGATACCCGGCAACCGCCCCAACTCCTCGATCAAGCGGGACACGTACCCGCCGTATACATGGGTCATTAAATGCGTACCCCCATGCAAGGATGTTTAAGGGCGCGCATCAGAACAATCCGGGCAGGGAAATACCGCCGGTGATCTTCGACATTTGGCTGTTGGCGGCTTCGTCGATTTGCCGTATCGCCTCGTTGACGGCGGTCATTACCAAGTCCTGCAGCATTTCCACATCGTCGGGATCGACCACGTCGGGCGAAATCACCAAGTCGGTGATTTGCTTTTCGCCGTTGATCGTAATCTTGACCGCGCCGCCGCCCGAGGAAACCTCTAATTTTTTGTTGGAGAGTTCCTCCTGCATTTCGGCCATTTGGCGCTGCATCTTCTGCGCCTGCTTCATCATTTGTTGCATGTTCATTCCCCCGGGGGAGCCGTGGAATCCTTTGGGCATGGGTGCCTCCTATGGTTTAATTATTTTAGTTGGTTTATTTATTTTTTATTCGCTTCGATGATTTCATTAACCGTAATTAAAGGGTTCTTGTATTGGCGGCGGTTTAATTCGGCCTTCTTGGAAAAAATAGCGTGCGGGGGGCACGCATTTACGCACCCATAGCACAGTTCACATTCCGTACCGAAACGCCCGGTTGAATCCAACCGTATATTCCCGGCCGGGCAAACCTTGGCGCAAATACCGCATTGAGTACAAGCCGAAGTTACGCTAAAGCCCGACTTGCCGAAATATTTGGTGGCGTTGCCGGGGGTCTTTCGGGGTTTTATCCGGTTCCTCTTTTGCCCGATAATATCCTTGATTATAATTTCCAAACGCTTTTTTGTTTTCGCAAGCGGTTTTGCGGGGTCCTTCGGGGCGCCGAAGAGGTAAATAAAGTTATTCGGCGTCTTAAGGTACGCACTGTAATCCAAAGGAACCAAACCCGCGATTTCACCCAACGCGTTGATATGAATAAATGACCACAAATCAACCGCGAAGAAATAATCCGCTTTAAATGTATTCCCCTCGATAAAAGCCCTCACCATTTTCGGCAAGCCGTTGGCATATTGCGGGTAGACGAAGCCGATGCAGTCATCGGTATACGTTTCCTTCGTCCGTATAACCTGCGGAATCGACACGAGCCTCGCGCCCGCGGCATCGGCGATCCTTTTCGCCGCGAATAACGAGTTACCCGTACCTGTGAAGTAAAAGATGGTCATGTTTATAATAACCCTTATAGTGTTATTTTAATTCCGGCGTTTTTGATCGTTTCATTTGCGCTCGTACGTTTTATGATTTTACCGTCCATTGGAAAATTTTCACCCGTAATCGGTGAAAACCAAATTTCATGATCACCTTTACCATACCGTACAAAGTAACAGCCGTTATCTTTCAATATCTTTTTAAGCGGGCGCGTATAATTTCCCATTATACGGCTTCCGCCAATGTTTCAACACGTTCGGATACGAAAACCAATTCAATCGGTCCGGTATATCCTGTGTTTAATTCAATTATTTCGGGTGCGGCTATCCGCACACGCTCAACGAGCTTGTCATATGACTTTGATTCCAACGTCATATTAAGCGGTGATTCCGTACTGGTATGCCAGTAGCCGTTGTCCCACATCATTTTTATAGTGTAGGTTTTCATTGTACTACCCCCGTTATTTTTATTTATTATTATAACTTTGTTTTGATTCCGGCTTCTTTAATCGTTTCGTTCGCGCTTGAACGTTTTACGATTTTACCATCTACTACTACGATCCGATTGGTTATCGAGCTGTGCCATATTTCGTGGTCACCTTTTCCGTGCCGGACAAAATGGCATCCGTTGTCGGTTAAAATTCGTTTCACTTTTCGCGTGTAATTTGCCATCAGCTTGCTTTGGCTTGCATATTTTCAATCCGTTCCGATTGGAATATACATTTAAAATCACCCGTATAACTAAAATCAACCTCAAGGATGTCTTGTATGGCAATCTTCACCCTTTCCACAAGCGTATCGTATGAGTTTGATTCCAGCGTAAGGCTAAAGCCTGCGTTTTCGTTAACCCTTGAAAACCAGTAGCCATCGTCCCACATCATTTTTATGGTGAAGGTTTTCATTGTTCGACTTCCTCCTTGTTGGATTCATCTAAACCAATATCAATAAAATCGATTTCATCGATAATCGTGTTATCCAGAGGCTCGTTATAAAAATCCACGTTTGCCGGTGAAAGGGATGAAAGAAAGTTTTTTAACCTTGAAGCCATCGGTTTAAATATCGCAAAGGTGATCCCACCCGATAAAAACGCTCCCACAAGCGGTATAGCCTTTCCGACGCTTTTTGCCAATATTGGTTTGGTCATTTTAACACCAATCGCCGCAGCGACTTTTTTTATGATTGGGTAAATCGTACCTTTTGTCAACGCTTGCCTCATGAGTTGTTTGGGAACGTTTTGCGCGGCAAGTAACGCTATTTTTGATAACGCCATGTTTGCTGCGTTTACGCCGAACATTACACCCATAAATAATATAAGTTCATTCGATGTTTCATCGTTTAAGTTGTTATCTTCTTCCGTTAATATTTCCTGCCAACCGTAAAGGTAAGCGAGCTTTTGTAATATCCTTAATATATGACCGAAAAATTGCACCGTATCGGCAGGAACGGTTACGGCAATGGCAAGGCCGCCTTTAATACCGGCAGCGGCTGATAAAGCGGAAACCCTTGCCGTTTCATTATTAATACAGGCTTTTGCAATACGTTCCATATCTTTTGCGTCAATTCCTGCCTGCGCGGGGTTCGATTCAATTGCCATTGATACCTTGCTTACATCAAAATATTTTGATAACTCCCTTTGTAAAAATTTCGCGCGGTCAATCTTTATACCCGGTAATCCCATTGCCGTGCGTATAACCATTTCGAATCGAGTTTCTTCTCTTTTAACCAATTGCGTTTGAGCGTTCATAACAATCCCCATTTTTTTATATTTACCATGGTGAATCCCCATCAACCGCTTGTTGCCCGAACGCCGCCCAATCGTCGTCGGGTGGGGCTTCATTTTCAATAGGCATTGTCGGTACTTCATCTAACTTCGTCTCAATTTGAGACGAAGTCGGTTTATTGTACGTAACGTCTACGGTAAAGGCAAGGTTGGGCGGGGTGGTAAGCATATAACGCTCGGCCAGCGCTTCGCGGATGGTCATTTGGTGTTTTTTTATTTGTTCAATCATGATGTTATTATTACAAGTAATCAGCAACTGTTCGCCCTGTGGCGTTACGGTACTGCGGGCAATAAAAGCTCTCAAAGGGTCGGGAAAACTATTGCATATCGAAAACCAATCAATTTGGATGGTTTGCATGATATCGGAAGAATTGTCAGAAAAATCATTTATTGAATCATTTGATGATTGGTTTTGACTTTGTTTTTGCACTTTTTTTTCAGGGGTTTTTTGTTGCGTGTCATTTCCATGCGAACCCGTGAGCGGCGGGGGTGGGGATTCCCTAAGGAGCGATTGCGCATCATCCGCGCGCTCTTTGCGCGGATTAGGCGTACAAGCGACGTGGGACATCCCCACCCCCGACGCGGGCGTGGCTTGCGCGGGTTTAACACGCTCCACACACAATCCCAACGCGCAAACCTCCAGCGCCGTCCGTTTATGCGGCGCGAACCGCAACTCCCGCAACGTCTCCGAAAACAAATGGATATATTCCATCAACTTCCCCGGCGAAATCCTTTCCCCCTGCGCCTTCAATTTGCCCGCCATATCCGCGGAAACGTCCAGCCCGTCGGTCCCCTTTATCAGCGAAGCCACCAGCGCGTCACGGAAATGCCGCACCAAATCGGCGGCCAATTGCCCCATATCGCGGCCTTCTTTGGCGGCAGAATCAATAATCGACAGCACGCCGAAGCCGTCACCCTCGGCGAGGGTATCGGTAAAGGCAAACAGAACCTCCCTATCCACCGCACCGAGCAAATCACGCACGGTTTCAAGCCGCAACGGCGCGTCGGGCGCGGGGCGAAGGGATAAGGCTTGATCCAACAGGCTCAATGCGTCGCGCATCGCGCCGTCGCAATGGTAAGCGATATATTCAAGCGCGTCCTTTTCGAAGGGGCAATCTTCTTCGTCCAAATATTTAACAAGAGCGGCCACGATGTCCGGCGTTTTAATCCGGCGGAAATCGTACCGTTGGCAGCGCGAAAGCACCGTGACGGGTACCTTTTGCGGGTCGGTAGTGGCGAGGATGAACACGACGTGCGGGGGCGGTTCCTCCAGCGTCTTAAGCAAAGCGTTAAACGCGCTGGTCGTGAGCATATGCACCTCGTCGATGATATAGACCTTGTGCGTACATTCGGTGGGGGGGTACTTCACTTCGTCGCGCAGGTTGCGGATATCGTCCACGCCGTTATTGGAAGCGGCGTCGATTTCCGCCACGTCAAGGCAACGGTCGGCCAAGATGCTTTCGCAAGTTGGGCAGGTATTGCACGGGTCGCCGTCTTTTAGGTCGGTGCAATTAATCGCCCGCGCCATGATCTTGGCGGCGGTCGTCTTACCCGTGCCGCGCGTACCGCAGAACAGGTAGGCGTGAGAGGTTTGAGAGCTTCGCAGTTGGTTACGCAACGCCTCCACGATATGGGGCTGCCCGACAACCTGCGCGAAGGTACGGGGGCGTTTCTTACGGTATAAAACGGTGTAAGGCATACGATCACTCCAAGCTGTTTAGAAATTCAATGATACGATCAGGCATGGTCATCCTTTTTTATATTTTTTATCGTTTCGTCTTGCATTACATTCTCTTCATTTTCTTCCCCGTTTGCTGTAAGGTTCGGTAAACTTGTTTCCGCTTCCTTCTTCACCAACCCCGCTTTACGCCATTTGCCGATCCTGTACGAAATCACCGCCAGCAGCGTATTGCACACCCAACCCAGCAGCAGCGAATAAATCAACGCTTCCGGCCTGCCGAGCCAGCGCACGAATAAAAACGCCGAAGGTACGCGTATCAGTACGGTATTGAGCATGGCGGCGTACATGGGGGTCATGGCGTCGCCCGCGCCGCGGATGGTACCCCACAGCACGATATTGACCGAAAACGCGAGGTAACCGGCGGCGAGGATGCGGATAAAACGCACGCTTAAATCCAACACTTCATCGATGTCGGTAAACCACCCGGCGATCCCCCTGCCGAATATAAGCAAGATAATCACCAAAATGAACGCTGTGCCGAATGCCAGCATCAGGCATTGCTTCGTACCCTGAGACACGCGCTCGGGTTTACCCGCGCCCATGTTTTGTCCGGCGTATACGGTCATGGCGTTGCCGAAGGAGAAGTTGGGCATCATAACCAAGCCGTCGATCTTCATTACGATGTTATTCGCGGCGAGTACCAACAGGCCGAAGCCGTTGACCAGCGGCTGCACCAGTATCATCGCCACGGCGAAAACGGCCTGCGACGCGCCCGTGGGTACACCCAGCCGTAATACCTGCTTAACAAAGGCTTTTTGCGGTATCAAGTACGACCACTTCATATCAAAGATATCCTTCATTTGCCGCATTTTGCGCAAGCAAAGGATTGCCGTTATCCCCTGCGCCATCACCGTACCGATAGCCGCGCCCATTACGCCCAACCCCAGCACCCATATGAATATGAAATTTAACACGATATTCAACAAGCAAGCGGAAATCAAATACAAAAGGGGCGAAAAGACTTCGCCCACGCCCCGCAATATGCCCGAAAATATATTAAAATATCCCATCCCCAGGATGCCCCACATCAGGATATTTATGTAAATGACGCTGTAATCGACGATTTCCGGCGGCGTGTCGAGTAAAACGAGCAGCCATCGCGTACCCATCGGTCCGAATACGGCGATCACCGCGCCCAACACCGTCGTCAGCGTAATGCTTACGCCGATGGTGCGCGAAAGCTCTTCCCGCTTCTTCGCGCCGAAATACTGGGAAACCATTACCCCCGCGCCCATGGCGATACCGATTAAGAATACCATCATGATAAACATAATCGGTATCGTGGAGGTTACCGCCGCCAGCGCGTGCACGCCCACCCAATTGCCCAGCATGATGGCGTCCACCAAACCGTAAAGCTGTTGGAACGCGTTACCGATTAACAAGGGCAGCGTAAAGGCGAGTAGTTTACGCCACGGCTTACCCTCCGTCATGTCCACGGAGGACATCATCGCTTTAAACCGATGCATCTACATCATCTCATTTACCAAAAGTCGATTACGTCCACGAACTTCGTGAGGAAATCGTATTCATCCTTATTGCCTTTTACCGATTGCGAAGCGGCGACGATGCGCAGCCATTTCTCCACGTAGTAGCGCGGCGTTTCGGCTTTTTTGCAAAAGATTTTTAAATAGGTTTCCGCGTCCTCGCGGCGGTTGGTGAGCAGGAACACAAGGTAGGTTCGCGCGGCGTCGGCGGAGGCGTTGCCCTGCGTAACGTGCGACCAGTCGATGACATAGTGCTTCCCCTCGGGCGTAACGATGATGTTGGAAGGGCGGAAGTCGCCGTGGCATACCTTGGAATGGCGCGGCATGGCGTTAAGGTGGGTTTGGAGTTCGTATTTGGTCATGGGGTCGTAGTCGGTGAGGGCGATTTTGCGGAACATTTTATCGCGGTGGCTCGTCAAGAGCGGGCAATGCTGCGCGTGGATTTCCAATTGGATGTCCACCATCAGGTTGAGGTATTCCTCTTTTTTATCCGGATGTTCTCTCATCAGGCTCGATAGGGTTTGCCCTTCGATATGCTCGCTGATGATCGCCCAGCAGCCGTTGAGTTTCGTTACTTCCAACACCTTGGGTACGAGGATGGCCGTTTCCTCCACGCGCGCCTGGTTTAACGCCTCGTTAAGCACGGCGGCCTTGCACATGCCGTCGTGGAACAGCTTGATACAGCGGCGCCCGTCCTTGTAAATCGTCTTATTGGGGCGAGTGGCTATGATATTTTCGGCGCAAAGCCCTTTCACTTCGTCGTTCATTCCGCACCTCCCATATTTTCCGGGCCGTAGAAAGCGTTCAAGTACATTTGCTTGATTTCATTGATTAACGGATAGCGGGGGTTGGCTCCGGTGCATTGGTCATCGAAAGCCATTTCGGACATTTCGTCCAGCTTGGCGAGGAAGTCCCCTTCGGCGATGCCGTAGTCGCGTATCGCGGGGCGTATGCCGATCTTTGTTTTTAATAACGATATATGGTCGGTTAAAACCTTAATCTTAGCCATATCTTCGCATCCCTCGGAAGCGTCCGCTTTAAGCCCCAAGAAATCCGCGATTTCCCCGTACCGCTGTACGGCCTTGGGGTAGGGGTATTGGGAAAACGCGCCCATCTTCGCGGGCTTTTCCGTCGCGTTAAAGCGGATGACTTCATTAATCATGAGGGCATTGGCCACGCCGTGCGCCAAATCGAACGCCGCGCCCAGCTTATGCGCCATCGAATGGCACACGCCGAGGAAAGCGTTTGCGAACGCCATACCGGCTATCGTGGAGGCGTTGGCCATCTTTTCACGCGCGCGTTCGTCCTTGCCGTTCGCGTAGGCGACGGGGAGGTATTCGAAGACGTTCTTGATCGCGGTCAGCGCAAGCCCGTCGGTATAGTCCGTCGCCAGCATAGAGGCGTAAGCTTCCAGCGCGTGGGTCAGCACGTCGATACCGCTGGCGGCGGTCAAGCCGGGCGGCATATCCATCATGTAGTCTATATCGATGATGGCGACGTTGGGCAACAGCTCGTAATCGGCCAGCGGATATTTGATGCCCGTATTTTCGTCGGTAATGACGGCGAAGGGCGTAACTTCACTCCCCGAACCCGCCGTCGTGGGTACGGCGATAAAGCTCGCCTTCGCCCCCATCTTAGGGAAGGGGTTTATGCGCTTGCGGATGTCCATAAACCGCATGGCTAAGTCGTGGAAGTTGACTTCGGGATGTTCGTACAGCACCCACATAATCTTAGCCGCGTCGATGGGCGAACCGCCGCCGAAGGCGAGTACGCAATCCGGTTCGAACCCGCGCATGGCCTTTACCCCCGCGAGCGCGTTGCCCAGCGTGGGGTCGGGCTGCACGTTGTAGAATGTGTAGTGTTTAATCCCCATTTCGTCGAGGGCTTTCTCCACGTTCTTTGTATAATTATTTTTATAAAGGAATTCGTCGGTGACGATAAAGACCTTTTGCTTGATGCCCTTCAATTCGGCGAGGGCCACGCCCAGCGAACCTTTTTTGAAGTACACCTTTTCGGGCGTGCGGAACCAAAGCATATTTTCCCTCCGTTCGGCTACGGTCTTGATGTTAAGAAAATGGCGGATGCCCACGTTATCGGAAACGGAATTGCCGCCCCACGAGCCGCAGCCCAGCGTAAGCGACGGGGCCAGCTTAAAGTTATACAAATCCCCGATGGCGCCGTGGGCCGAAGGCGTATTAACGAGGATGCGGCAGGTTTTCATGGCTTGTTCGAAGCGTACGCGGTCCTCCGCGCAGCGCGGGTCGATATACAGCGACGCCGTATGCCCGTAACCCGAGTCCTTGATCAAGCGGTCGGCTTTTTCAACGGCTTCCCCGAAGGTTTCGTACCGGTACATGGCCAGTACGGGGGAAAGTTTTTCGTGGGAGAATTCCTCCGAAAAATCCACGCTCTCCACTTCGCCGATGAGGAGTTTCGTATCGGGCGGGACGCTGACGCCCGCCATTTCCGCAATCGTTGTCGCGCGCTGTCCGACGATTTTCGCGTTAAGTGAATTGTTAATAACGATAATTTTGCGAACTTTCTCCGTTTCCTCGGGGGAAAGGAAGTACGCGCCGCGCAATAAAAATTCCTCCCGCACTTCGTCGTAGATGCTTGCGTCCACGATAACCGACTGCTCGGAGGAACAAACCATGCCGTTGTCGAATGTTTTTGAAACGATGACGGAGCTTACGGCTAATTTTACATCCGCCGATTTATGGAACACGGCGGGTACGTTGCCCGCGCCCACGCCGATCGCCGGTTTACCCGAGGAATAGGCCGCTTTTACCATGCCCGGGCCGCCCGTGGCGAGTATCAGGTCGGCGTTGTGCATCACTTCGTTGGACATCTCCAACGACGGAGCGGAAATCCACGCCATTATTCCCTCAGGTGCGCCCGCTTTTACGGCGGCTTCGTAGATAATCCTCGCCGCTTCACCCGTGGACTTGCGCGCGCGGGGGTGCGGCGCGAAGATGATGCCGTTGCGTGTCTTTAACGCCAGCAAACCCTTGAATACCGCGGTGGAGGTGGGGTTCGTCGTGGGGATGACGGCGGCGATGACGCCCATCGGCTCGGCGATCTTGCGTATGCCGAATTGCGTGTCTTCCTCGATGACACCGCAGGTCTTGGCGTTTTTGTATTGGTTATAAATATATTCCGCCGCGTAGTGGTTCTTGATGACCTTGTCCTCCACCACGCCCATGCCCGTTTCCTCCGCGGCCAACTTCGCGAGGGGAATCCGCGCGTGATTAGCCGCCAGCGCCGCCGCGCGGAAGATTTCGTCCACTTTTTCCTGCGGAAATACCGCGAAGGCTTCCTGCGCTTTGCGTACGCTCGCCAGCGCTTCGGTAAGCGCGTCCACGCTGTCCACGGTTAATACGGGGTTTATTTTCATAGGAACACTCCTTTATTATGAAGTGCGTTTGAAAGTCCATTATAGCCTTATTTGAAATCCCCACAAGCCTTGATATACGCCTCAACATTTTCCCAAGGCACTTCCGGCTCCAATAAATGCGTGGGGCACACCAGCAGGCCGCCCTTGTTGCCCGCGGTTTCCAAATTTTCAAACACGACACGCCGTACGTCGTCGGGTGTACCGAAGGGCATGGTCGTTTGCGTGCCGAGCGTACCGCTGAAGGAAATGACGCTGCCGTATTGTTTATGCAATTTTACAAAATCCATACATTCCGGCTGGACGGGATTAAGCACGTCGATGCCCGCTTCGATAAGGTGCGGGATAAACGGCTCTACATACCCGCAGGAATGGTAAAGGCAAATTACTTGAGGGTTAATCCTGCGCACCTCGTCAATTACGCGCTTAAAGCGCGGCTTGATCCAATCGACGTACAGTTTTTCGCTCATCATGATCGTGCGCTGCATACCGATATCGTCGCCGAAGTTGAGGATGTCGCAGCCCGCCTTCGTAAATGAAACGGCGCGCGCGACCGCCGACTCCGTGATTTTGTCCAGCAAAAACTCAGCCATCGGGTCCTCGGTGAGCATGTCCATCATCAGTTCTTCCATGCCGCGTATGTACCACGCGGTTTCCCAAATGGTACATTCCAAGCCCGCGGCGGCGGCCAAGCCCCTCGCGTGGATGGCTTCAACCTCGGCCCTTTGGTGCGAATAATCCGCGCCCGGAAAATCGGGGAAGGGGTATTCCTTCATTCGCGCCAAATCCCCGCAATGCTTGAGCGGATTGCGGGTGTACCGCATGTGCATGGCCGCCGCGCTGCCCGGCTCGCGCGCCACGCCCCAGCAATCGATGTGCGTACCGGGCTTTAATTCGAAGGGATACCAAGGTTTGAATTTTTCCGTATCAACCTCCGCCAAGTGTCCGCCGCTTACGCCCCGCGTCGGGAAGCCGAAGCGGTCGCCGTACCAAGTATCCTTGCCGTACTTCGCTTCGTATTTTTCATGCAGGGCCGGGCAAAGGTGGAATTCGGCCGGTGCTTTTTCATAGCCTTGGCGGCGGTATAAGGAAAGGATGTTTTCCCTGGGGTTCATGGCGGGCCTCCGATATGGTATGATGGTTTGCGTTGCGCTCATTATATTTCATCGGAGGCACTATGACCAACAGCAAACGCATCCCCCTCTTTTACATAACCACGTCGCTTTATTGGTTCGCGTTATACACATATGTACCCTATGTAAGCCCCTACGGGGAAAGCCTGGGCGCGGACATGCGCCTGCTCGGTTTGATCGTGGGCGCGTACGGATTTATGCAAATGATTGTGCGCTTCCCGCTGGGTTTGTTAAGCGATTACCTGGGGCGGCGCAAGGTATTCATCCTCGCTGGGATCGGCTTCGCTTCGCTTAGCGCGTTCCTCGTCTTTTTCTTCCCTTCGCCGTATATGCTGTTGATTTCCCGCGCGTTGGGCGGCGTGGCGGCGTCTTCGTGGGTTGCGTTTTCGGTAATGAACGCGTCGTATTACAAGCCGGAGGAAACGGCAAAATCGGTGGGGTACATAAACGCTTCCAATTCGCTGGGAACGCTCGTCGCTTTGCTTGTCGGCGGGTTCGCGGCGCAGCGGTTGGGCGTGCCGTACGCGTTTTTATTGGCGGGTATCGGCGGATTGGTTGCCTTGGCGATGGGCGCATGGGTAAAAGAAACGCGGATAAAAAAAGAAGAAGCAACGGAAGATCAACCTGTGCTTAAATTAAGCACAAATTGGGCGTCCGCTTTCAACGTGATACGTAACCGCCAATTGTTATATGTATCGTTGCTGGGTGTGTTTATACAATTCGTGCGGTTCGCTTCCCAATTCGGCTTTACGCCGCTGGCGGCGGTTTCGCTCGGCGCGAGCCCATTCCAATTGGGCTTGCTGGGCGTGCTGTCTGTTTTGCCGGGGGTATTCATATCCCCGCTGACGGGTACGGTTTTGCTGAAAAAATTCGGCGAGCGCAAATTACTGGTCGTAGGCTTCGCGCTGGCGGGCTTATCTTGCGCGATGATCCCCTTTTCGCAAAGCCTTTGGCAGCTTTTCGCTGTCCAAGTCATCGGCAGCGCGGGTATGTCAATGGTGTTCACTTTATTAATGGGGTTGTGCATCCGGGATGTTTCACCCGAGCGCCGCGCCACCGCTATGGGTTTCTTCCAAGCGGTGTACGGGCTGGGGATGTTCCTGGGGCCCTTCGTCATGGGTTGGATGGGGCACGGCTTCGGCTTGACGGCGGCGTTTGTGGCTGCGGGGATGGTGGGGATTGTTGGGGTAGTTATGGTTAGCGTGGTACGGTTTAATTGATTGTCGATAAAATTTTTATTAATTTTTTGTCAAACGTAAACACCCGAACCCTGTTAACGGCGTAATAAGCATATAACAAGGAATCCACAAAATCCAACGTTGTCCGGCTGAAAGTTTCCAACGCGGAAATAACAACGGCTTTTTCTTCTGCGCGAACGTTTTCCAAATCCAGGAATTGCTCGATGACCCCGCAAACTTCATTTCGTGGTAAAGCGTAAACTTTTATTAAAACATAAACAACCTCGGCAAGCACTTCGTTTTTAACGGTAACTTCCGTGGTTTCCAATAATTTTTCAACCGCGTCAGCCATATCCGCATTATCGCACAGGATATAACGCAGTATGGCGTTCGCGTCAATGAGCAGCATGTTTTTCCCTCGCCGCTTCGCCCCATGCTTCCTTTTCAAGCGGGACCCGCTCGGGGTTGGCATAACGGTTTATGATGCCTTTGATACTCTTTTTTTGCGGGGACACGGTTTTTTGGGGTGCAGGCATTGGGTTGTCATACAATATAATAATCTTTACATCGGATGAAATCCGTTGAAGGTATTCGTTCGGGATATTAATTTTACCGTCATCAATCCTTGTGTTGAATTCAACTGCGTGCATATTGTGTCAACTCCTTTAATCCGTTTTATCGAATATACTAAAAATACTGATAATAATCCACCTTAATCATCCCGTTGAACAGCTTGCGCTTGGCGCGGGCTTTCTTTTTGTACGCCGCTTCAAAGAATTCGTCGGGCGTGATGACGTATACGTTCCACTTCGTGCGGCTGAACACCTTGCCCAGTTCCCCGTACAAGCGTTCCGCTTCCTTTACCTGCCCCAAGCGTTCGCCGTAGGGGGGGTTGACGATGGCGATGCCCTTTTCGGCGGGCAGGATTGTGTCGGCAACATGGCGGTGCTCAAAAGTGATGCAATCATCCACCCCCGCCAATTCCGCGTTGGCCCGTGCCAACTCGACCGCGGCGGGGTCCTTGTCCGCGCCGAATATCGGGGGCATGGATTCGGTTCGGATCGCGCCGTACGCGGAAGCGCGTGCGTTCTTCCATACGGCCTTGGGGATTTGCGGCCATTTTTCGCAAGCGAATTTACGGTTCAACCCCGGCGCGATGTTACGCGCGATCAACGCCGCTTCGATTGGCAGCGTGCCTGAGCCGCAGCAGGGGTCAATGAAATGCTGCTCGCCGTTGTAACGGGCTAGGTCGATCAACGCTGCCGCCATGGTTTCCTTCATGGGTGCGTCGTTGGCGCGGGCGCGGTAGCCGCGCTTGTGTAAGGCGTTGCCAGTGCCCGCGGTATCGATCGTAAGCGTCGCCATGTCCTTAAGCAATGAAACCTGTATCGTATATTCCGCGCCTGTTTCGGCGAACCAGGATATTCCGTATTTTTGCTTTAACTTCTCCACCACGGCTTTCTTTACGATGGCTTGCACGTCGGGTACGCTGTACAGCCCCGACTTCACCGACTTACCCGTGACGGTAAACTTGCCGTCGGAAGTGATCCAATCGCCCCAGGGGAGTGCCTTGGTTTGCTCAAAGAGCGAATCGAATGTGGTTGCCGCAAAGGTCCCCATTTTTACCAAAACCCTGTCCGCGCAGCGCAGCCACAAGTTGGCGCGGACGATGGCCGCTTCAAGGGATTCCCCTTTACCCGGGGAAAATTCCACCCGCCCGTCCGCGCAGGATATATCCGTAAAGCCCAAATCCGTAACCTCGCGCTTGACCGAGGCTTCCAGCCCGAAGGCGGCGGTGGCGATTAAATAAATCATGCAAGCCACATCCTATTCATAAAATTGGTTAGAATATAATACGGCGCGTCGTAACCGTAAAGCGGGGCAGGTTCGAAACAACTCCAAAATGTGCATAAAAAGTAACATCCCGTCTTGACAACCCAAAACACCTGTAGCATAATTGACATAGAAACACAATATAAAATGGATATTATTGTTAGTTTGTCCAATAAAAAATCGGAACGGATGATTATGTTGACCGCAAGCACACAACCCACGCAACTCAGATTGGGCGATGTCCTTAAGGAAGCCGGCTACGTTACCGAAGAACAAATCCAATCCGTATTCGCGATCCAAAAAGCCGCCGGCACCAAAAAACGCTTGGGCGAACTTTTGCTGGAAAACAATATCATCACCGAAGCCCGCCTCAACGCCGCCCTCTCGCGGCGGCTTAACATTAAATACGTTTCCATGCGCGACGCCCCCATCGAACTGGATGCCGTCAAGCAAATCCCCAAAGCCATCGCCAGCAAGCATTGCCTCATCGCCATCGCGGAAACGCATGGCGTGCTTCGCGTTAACATCGCGGACCCGCTGGACTACTACGCCATCGAGGACGTTAAGCTCGTCACGCACAAAGCCATCGAAATCCAAGTTTGCAACCGCGCGGAAATCATGCAGGCCATTTCGGAATCCTACGCCGAAATCGAAACCAAAAAAGCCGCGTCGGGCGCGAACGAATCCGCCATCGCGGCCACGGCCTTGGGATACGTGGACATCTCCGAAGCGGCGGACGATACCCCCATCGTAACGCTCCTTAATTCCACGCTTTATAAAGCCCACACCTCCGGCGCGTCCGACGTTCATATCGAGCCTTTTGACGAACAGACCCATTTCCGCATCCGCGTGGACGGGCTGATCGTCGATTACCTGTCACTTTCCGTATCGCTGCACAATTCCATCGTGGCCCGCATCAAGATACTCGCGGGGATGGACATCGCCGAAAAACGTGCCCCCCAGGACGGCCACTTCCGCGCCAAGTTGCAGGACATCGACATCAACGTGCGCGTTTCCAGCCTGCCCACCGTGTTCGGGGAAAAGATCGTCATGCGCTTTATGGGGCAAGCCACGCATATGGACCATTCCCATACCTTCGGCATGGAGCCCGACGACTACGAAAAAATGGTAAAAATACTACAGGTACCCCACGGCGTGATCTATATCACGGGCCCCACGGGCTCGGGCAAGACGACCACGCTTTACATGATTATGGAGATGCTTTCGAAGCGTAACGTCAACATCTCCACCGTGGAGGATCCCGTCGAGCGCAACCTCGCACGCATCAACCAAACGCAAATCAACCCCCTCGCAGGGCTTACCTTCGAAAGCGGCCTGCGTTCCATCCTGCGCCAGGACCCCGACATCATATTAATAGGCGAAACCCGCGACGCCGAAACCGCCAGCATCGGCGTACGCGCCGCGCTTACGGGCCATTTGGTACTAAGCTCGCTCCACACCAACGACGCCGTTTCCGCCATCGTGCGCCTGGTGGATATGGGCATCGAAGACTATCTGCTGGCCAACTCCCTCGCGGGCGTGGTGGCACAGCGGCTCGTAAAGAAGGTTTGCGCCTTCTGCACCGACGAATACACCCCCCCCGAAAACGAAGCGGCGCTGCTGGGCAATTACAAATATACGACCCTCGTGCGCGGCAAAGGCTGCCACAACTGCAACAATACCGGCTACAAAGGCCGTGTGGCCGTACACGAAATCCTCCCCATCGACCCCAAGATACGCAGTATGATCTCCTCCCGCGCCCCCACCGAAAATATATATAAGTACGTAAAGGAAGAAAATAAAATGAAATCCTTGCAAACCAGCTTGCAAAAGCTGGTAGTGGAAAAAAAGACCAGTATCGAGGAATTGTTGAAGCTGACTTATTTCGTAGAGTAAGAATACACAAGGGTGATAAAATGCAAGCATATGAATTTTATGCCACGCCGGAAAACGGAGCGATCAAGCTCCCCGAACAATTAAAAAACAAAATAACATCGGGGGTAAAGGTTATTTTATTGGAACATCAATTAAGGAGCCTCATTTCGGAAGAAACGAAAAAGAGAACCGATTTGCTGTCCCCCATATCAATAGACACACGGGGTTGGGTTTTTGATAAGGATGCGGCGAATGAGCGGTAAGGCATTTTACGACACGAATATAATGATATATCTGTATGCCGACAGCGAGCCGGAAAAACAAGAAATCTGTAAACGTATGATTGACATGGCGGATGAGTGCGTTGTAAGCACGCAAATACTTAACGAAATTAACAATGTTATGTTTAAAAAGTGGGGACTGCTGGTTGAAACCGTTACCAAAGTCCAATCGGATATAAGGAAAATATGCAAAATTACCTACATTAATGAAGCGATAATCGATTCGGCGATAGATTTATATAAACGGTACGGTTTTTCGTATTATGATTGCCTAATGTTGGCGTCGGCTTTGGATAACGGATGCAACGTTATATATACGGAAGACATGAATGACGGACAAACGATCAATGGTACATTAACAATAATAAATCCATTCAAGCGGAGGAAACCATGACCATTGCAGACCTCATGCGCACCGCGCGCCAAAGGAAAGCCAGCGACATACACCTGACCCATTTGCGCAACCCCATCTTCCGCATCGACGGCACGCTCGTGGAAACCGAGTTCGCGCTGGATCAGGGGGAAAAGGTCGCGCTCATCCTCTCCATGCTTACGGATACCCAGCGTGAAGCCATTCACAGGGGCGAAGACGTGGATATGGCCTACACCATCGACGGCAACCTGCGCCACCGCGTCAACGTCTTCCACCAACAAAAAACCCTCGCAAGCGTTATCCGCGTGATCAACGCGCATACCCCCACCTTCGAGGAGCTGGGCACGCCCGAGGCGATACGCAAGCTGGTGGACGAACCGCGGGGGCTCATCCTCGTGACCGGCCCCACCGGTTCGGGCAAATCCACGACCCTCGCCGCCATGATCAACTACATCAACGAAAAACGCGCCTGCCACATCCTCACCGTGGAGGACCCCGTGGAATACGTCTACACCCAAAAGAAATCCCTCATCCACCAACGCGATGTGGGCTTCGACGTACCTTCCTTTTCCCACGCCCTGCGCTCCGCCATGCGTGAAGACCCCGATGTCATCCTCGTAGGCGAAATGCGCGACTACGAAACGATTTCCGCCGCCGTTACCGCCGCCGAAACGGGTCACCTCGTCCTGTCAACGTTACATACCACCGGCGCGGCTTCGACCGTGGACCGCATCATCGATGTATTCCCCCCGCACAACCAGCAGCAAATCCGCACCCAGCTCGCCTCCACCCTCAAGGGTGTCATCACCCAAACCCTCGTACCCCGCGCTTCGGGCCAGGGCCGCGTCGCCGCGTTCGAAATCATGCTGGGCAACGACGCCGTCCTCAACCTCATCCGCGAAAATAAATGCCACCAGCTCAATTCCACCATACAAACCGCCACCAAGCAGGGCATGGTCCTCCTGGACAACTACTTAGCCCAACTCGTACGCAGCGGCACGGTCAAGCTCGAAGCCGCGCTGGAAAAGGTACACAACCGCGTTGAATTTATGAGCGAGGTGCAAAGGGTGTAATGAAATTCGAATGGGATGAAAATAAAAATAAATTAAACATAGCAAAGCATAACGTATCTTTTAAAATAGCGGAATCCGTATTTGACGATAAAAACGCTGTTTATATGTATGATGAAAAACATTCCGCAAATGAAGACAGGTTTATTATTATCGGTAAGGAAGATACGCTCCGCATGGAATTAACGGTATGCCATTGTTACAAGGGGAAAAATGAAGAAGTTGTCAGAATCATATCTGCGAGAAAAGCATCTAAAAAGGAAATTAATATCTATATTTCGGGAGGTGCAGAAGAATGAAAGCCGAATACAGCTTAAATGATTTTAAAGTTGTCATGAAGAATCCATTTTATGAAAAGTTAAATAAAGAAGTTACTGTGCCTTTGAAAATGGATGTTTATCAGGTCTTTGTGAATATAGCGGAACAAAACGGAGAAGAACCCGAAAGGGTAATGCGCCGTTGCTTAGCAGATTACGCATTAAAGTTACAAGAGCATGAATAGGGCGATGTTCTACAACTTCAACCCAACCAACTTGCATAACAAATAAACTACAAGCCAAAATAAGGAGCGGAACATGACGATAGCGAAAAAGGTTAACGATATATTCGGACAATTAAGCGAAGAATCCCAAGTGCTGGTATACAAGCTGGCGATCTTCCTGACGCAAGAGGAAGGGTTAGGTGTATCCGACAAAGGAACGGACGAAAATGCCGCGCAAAAATAATAAAATAAAGATAAGCCCTTGGGACGCAAGCGAATATTTGGAAAGCCAAGAAGATATTGACGTTTACCTTGAATCGGTATTGGAAAGTGGTGATGCCGAACAAATAATAGATGCATTTAATGATGCCGCAAAAGCACAAAAAGAATAGCAAAAACGGAATGTAGCTATGCGGAACTAAACCAAAATGAAAATGCCGCGTTGCTTACATTTACAAAAATTATCGACTCATTGGGTTACAGGCTGGCGGTCGTACCCAAAAGCAAAGAACAACCCGCGTGACCCTGTGCCGCGTTGCGGCTTGGCATATAAAACAAATTGCGTAACGCAATTAAAAAAGGAGAATGGAAATGAAGAAGCTGTTGCAAAACGGGAAGAAAGGTTTTACATTGACGGAATTAATCGTGGTAATCGTCATTATCGCGATACTGATTGCCGCGCTGACTCCGGCGATTTTGGGGGTAATAGACAGAGCAAATAGGGCTGCCGATGAAGCTGATGCACGATCAATCATGATGGCTGCTTCTATGGCAGCGATTCCGTTAATTTCTTCAAATTCAACAACACTACCAACTCATACACAAATTCGTGCAGAATTAACCCCTAATGATTTTAGAGCTGGATTTACAGTTACAGTATTTTTTGAAAGGGGTGTTGCAGTTGGCGTCAGAGTGACTGCTGGCCGTAGATCAAGAGGCGATAATGATACTCATCCTATCTTAATTGGAAGAGAAACAACAGCAGTTACTGGACAGTTAACAGGTCCGGTTGCAGGATTCCCGCCACGTGTATAAAACAATTTAATAAGATTTTAATAATTTCATTTCATGATAATTTGGGTGAACTTTTCCAATCAATTCATCCGTGAAAATACAAATGAAGTTCAACTCATACCCCCCCCCAACCGTCGCCGAAACACGTTAAATTATTCACGCGTTTTCGGCGGCGGGTGGGGTTACTGCAAACTGCCGCACATACGATAGAATATTGGCAATATTTGGTTTGATGATAATGGTAAACCTTTTTCATTGGCTTAGGTATCACATTTGGTAAAAATCGATAGAATTGAAAATCGAGGTCAAGATTATACTTGACCGTCATTACAACATAACCGCAGCCATTGTGTAATCCGTACAAATGAAATAGAATACCCATAATATACAAATCATCTTGGAGGTACGGCATGACTAACGAAGACAGGATTTTATCATTGCTGGAAACGTTGATACTGGATGTCAACGGCATGAAAACAAACCAAACCGTCATGATGGAAGACGTTGCCGGCTTAAAACAAGGCCAGGCTAGCTTGGAACAAAAAGTCTCCAACATGAAACACGAAATCTCCGGCATTAAAGTAATCATAGAAAATGAAATAGACAAGAACATAAGAATGTTAGCCGAAGGGCATGGCGACGTGGTTAGGCGTTTGGACTACCTCACCCCCATTGTCGAGGGGACGGCGGAGGATGTGTCCGTTATTAAGGCCGTCGTATCCTCACATTCGCGCAAGTTTACCGCCATTCGGGAGGCGATTTAAACCCCGTGCCGTATGGGAGCGGCGATATAGCGGTATGAAAAAATGGATGCTTACTTATAAATTGCGCATACTAGTTTTGACCGCCGTATCCATTGCGGCTTTCGCGGCGTGTATCCTCTGCTTCGGTATGACGTGGATGCTGCCTTTGGCCCTCGCGGTTGCCGCGATACTGCTCGTGATCGCCGTAATCGACGCGGATACGCAGGAAATCCCCGATAAATACGTCGTTGTGCTCATCCCTTTGGCGGCCGCGGCGATATGGGCGCAGCCGGAGGTAACGTTACTTTCCCGCGGCATCGGCTTTTTTACCATCAGTCTGCCGATGCTTGTACTGGCGCTGATCATCAACAATGCCTTCGGCGGCGGGGATATCAAGCTGATGGCGGTATGCGGGTTTTTATTGGGATGGCAGGCGGCGTTGTTCGGTTTTTTCGTTGCGCTGGTGGTCGCGGTGGTGTACGGATTAGTCCTCCGCGCTAAAGGCAGGAATAAGAAGGGCGAACCGATCGCCTTCGGGCCCGCGTTATGCGCGGGGGTGTTCGTGGCCCTGTTGTACGGAAAGCAAGCCGTGGATTGGTATATGGGGTTTTTGTTCATATGATGCGTATTCGTACGCTTTCACGCGAATCCGCATAAGGAGTGGCGTATGCCTAAATACCGTTTCTCCGCGTTGGACGCAAGCAACGTGAAGGTCATGGGCGAAGTCGAAGCCCGTGACGAAGGCGACCTCCGCCGTATCCTCTTGGGGCGCGGCGTATTCCCCACGCGCATCAAGGTATTGGACGAAAAGAAATATTCCTATCGGGTCAAGTCGCACGAGGTTTCGGATTTCTGCCGGCAATTGTCCAGCATGATGGCCTCGGGCATTACGGTCGTGCGCGCGATGGAAATCGTGAAGGAACGCGACAATTTACCTAAATTAAAAGCGATCTTCGAACAAATGCACAAGAATATCCAAAAGGGAATGGCTTTGTCGGACGCCATGCGAGCGCACGGCAACGCGTTCCCTTTGTTATTGGTCAACATGGCCGCCTCGGGCGAAACCAGCGGACGGTTGGAAAACGTCCTGTCCCGCATGGCCCTCCACTACGATAAGGAACACAAGCTGGAGGGCAAGATCAAAAGCGCGTTGCGTTACCCAAAAATCCTGGCCGTGGCCACAGCCGCCGTCGTGCTGATCGTCTTCCTGCTGGTGTTGCCCGAATTCTTCGATATGCTGGAGGACATGGATAAGCCCCTGATCACGCGGGCGGTCATCGGTTTCTCCAACTTCCTGATGAGCGGTTGGTATCTGATCCTCATCGTCGTGTTGGTGCTGATCGTATTGGTACAATATTTGCTTTCGCTGGAAAAAGTGCGGCTGGCGTTCGACAAGTCCAAGCTAAAGATGCCCGTCGTGGGCAAGCTGCTGCGCACGATCTATACCGCGCGGTTTTCGCGCACGCTGTCGTCGCTGTATTCCAGCGGCGTTTCCATGATCAAATCGCTGGAGATTACGGGTACGGTCGTCATGAACAAGTACATCGAAAGCCAATTCGTCGAGCTGGTGAAGGACGTGCGCAACGGCGAATCGCTTTCCGCGTCGGTGCGCAAGATCGACGGCTTCGACAACAAGCTGCCCAACACGATCATGATCGGCGAGGAAGCCGGGCGTTTGGACACGATGCTGGTGAGTACGGCGGATTCCTTCGAATACGAAGCGGAAGAGGCGACGGGTGCGCTCGTCGCGCTGTCCGAACCCATCATGATCGTGGTGATGGGGATTATCATCATGATTGTATTGCTGTCGGTTATGCTGCCGATGGCCGGATTATATGACACATTCGGATTGTAGGGGATTATGAAGACATCGATTTACGTATCGGCCGATCAGATATTGGCCATCGGGTATTCCGGCAAGACGGTCGCCAAGGTGGCCGACCACCCCTTGCCCGAGGGGACGATGTTTAACGGCAACATCATGGACGCGCCCTTCCTGGCGGAATGTTTGACCTCCATGCGTAAGGACCACCCCGACATGTTTAAGGGCGGGGTATCCCTGGTGGTGGACGGAAGCTCCATCCTTACGCGCCGCCTTACCACGCCGAAGCTGAGCCACAAGCACTACCTGCAGCGCGTACGCGACGACTTCGTGGATTCGTTCTCCGATACCAACGAATTGGTCGCCGCTTACAAAAAGCTGAGCGACGGGACGATCCTGGGGTGCGGCGTCAGCAGTACGCAGGTGGACAGCTACATGTCCACCTTCAAATCGGCGGGGATCAAGCTGACGGGCATCCATGTGGGTACGGAGTTGCTGTATACGCTGGTGCGCTCCACAGCCTTCCTGCAAAAAGCGACGATCGTACTTAACCTGCTGGACGGGAACACGATGCTCTCCGCCGTCTTCGTCAAGGGCAATAACATCATGATGCAGCGTACCCGCCTCTACGGGGACGAAAAGGAACAAATCCACACGCAAATCGTCGAAAGCCTGTCCAACCTCAACCAATTCGTGCAATCGCAGAAATACGACGAAATCACCCAAAGCTACTATATGGGCATTACCAACGCGGATATGGTTTTGTTACAGGAACGTGATACCCACGAAGGCATCAACCTCAGCAAGCTGGTACTGTACAAAGGCGTGATCGAACTCCCGCCCGACGCGCACTTCGCCTGCCTTAACATGCAATACGGCAATACCGGAATAAACCTGATCGCGGCACGGCGCGCGCTGGATAAGTACATCCGCAGCAAGCGGACCAAAAAATGGTGGATACCCGTGTTGGTGGTGTACGCGGCCGTCATGATCGGTGTCGCGGGCTATCTGTACCTCGAGTTGCGCGACGTGCAGGCACAAATCGACGAGGTTGAAGCGTTCCTCTTCGATCCCGAAAACGTCGCCGCCATGGATGAAATCAACGAATTGATCAGCGAAACGAACAATATCTACCGGATTTCGCAGCAGTTTTCCGACCGCATCGATTGGGAGGAAACCATGCCCCCCGCCGTCAGCCGTATGGTATCCCAAATCCTGCACGGGCACGGTATAGAGGTGAACATCGCTTCCTTCGAATTCAATGAGGTAACGGGCGTGGTACGCATCAGCGCGACCTCCGCCAGCAACACGATCGCCAACGACTATATCGAGGCGCTAAAGGCCATCGGCGCGGCGCGGGACGTCATGTACACCGGCTACGGCCCGGGCGCGGACGGCTTCGCGTTTACGATCGATGTCATCCTTAACGCAGGGGGGGCCGAATAATGCAGACCGAAAAGAAGGGCTTCACCAAGCGGGAGAAGCGGATGCTGTTGCTCCTGGCGTTCGTGGGCTTTACCGCGCTGATGGTTATGTATGTGATCCTCCCGTTTAACAACCGCTTGTACGACGAACGGGAACGCCTCCACGAGCTGACCTTCGATAAGATGATGGTGCAGATAAGGCTTAACGAGGTCGCATCCACACGTTCGAACCACACCGCCGCTTACGAACAATTCGAAGACGCGCGTTCCCGCTTTTTCGACGAAGCGCATATTAGTGAAGTAGGGCGTATGCTCACCAACCTGGTAACAACGCACGGCCTGTACGCCATGAGCCAAAGTATGTCCCTGCCGGCCGTACCCGCCGAATGGGACGCGTTCCTCGTCATGCAGGCAAGCATGACCCTGGGCGGCACCTACGAAAACCTCATGCGCCTGCTGGACACCGTATACGACAGGGAATACCTGCGCATAACCCGCCTGTCCTTCGGCGTGGGCGAAGAAGACCTGCAAGGTATCTCCCTCAACTTCGAAGTCATCATGATGCAGGCTTTGGAGGGGTAGGGAAGAAGGTGCGGAAATAAATATGAAAAGTTTATATATCGAAACAACTATCCCGAGTTTGGCGACAAGCAAGCCAAGCCGCGATATGATTATCGCCGGAAGGCAGGCAACGACGATATTCTTTTGGGAAAGCGAACGACACAAATACGATTTATATACAAGTCAATATGTAATGGATGAATGTTTGCAAGGAGATATTGAAGCTGCGAAACGGCGATTGAAATTTTTAGAAGGCATTACAATTATTTCCCGGTCGGAACAAATTTCGGGATTAGCAAATGAATACCAAAAATTATTAAACATGCCTGATAAATCAAAAATTGATTGTTTCCATTTAGCCGTTTGTGTAATTTCAAAAATGGATTATTTAATGAGTTGGAATTGCACCCATTTAGGAATAAACACATTCATAAGAATACAAAAATATAATGAAGTAAATAGTTTATTAACGCCTGTTTTATTAACACCGGAAGCGTTATTGGAAATATAGTTAAGGAGAAAAATAAAATGTTCTATATTGATACCGATCCTGTCGCAGAAGTAAGGCGGAATCGTGAGATTCTTTTGGAAAAGTACGGGGGCATTGAAGGGCTTCACAAACACATGGATGATGAACGCCCAAAACTTGAGGCGCAAGGTTGGAAATTTATTTCAACAGAAGAAATTTTGACGAAAAATATGCGAAAATGAATGTTGCCGAATGAATGTTATGTGCATTAAAAAAGAAAACCCGGCGCCCGAAGGGCGCATAAAAGGGCCGCCATATAGGAAGTTTAATTTGAGGAAGGGGTTGCCGTAAAATGAAGCGAATAATACGCAAAGGCTTCACGATGACCGAACTCGTCGTCGTTCTTCTTATAATAGCCATACTTGCGGCAGCCGCCACACCTGCCATATTAATGATGATCGAATCGGGAAGGCAAATGAACCGGCAAAACATCGCCCGAACCCTGTACCTCGCCGCGCAGAACCAGTTGACCGAGATGCGGGTGCTGGGGCGGTTAGAGGATTTTGTAAACAGTACGCCCATAAACGGTCCAACAGAAACAAATGTCTTCAACTTGTTAACAGCAGTACCCGGTTTCCATTGGCCCGATGTAGGAAATGAAGAGCATGTACATTTTATTTCTCTCCCTGCGGGTAACAACAATCCGGACAACCCGGTCGTGCGGTTGCTTAGTCCAATACTTACCTACCAAGAGGTATTGAACGATGCTATCTTGATTGAATTCAACGTCATAACAGGTGTTGTTTTATCCGTAATCCATTCCGACAGATTGGAACCGAACGAGGAATTTACGTACGGGACTCCCCCGCCACGCGCCGGCAATAACAATTTAGTTTCCGGTCAACGGGGTATGGGATATGCCATTGTTGAAGCCAGCAACCGCCGCCAAGGCTTTTACGGTGTGGGTGGAACGGGGGCATTGCCGGAAGAATTAAGGGGCTTTACCGTGCGTTTGGTCGACAGCTTCGATGACACGGAATTACCCCCCCTGCCGCCGTTACTCCCGCCAAACACGTCGTATACCGGTATTAATAGTGACAACATCCTTTTTGCGATTATTACCATTGATCCGGAATTGGCCGAAACCGCAATTGCAAATAACAGTAACTTCAATGTTTCCATCAACGGTATAACACACAGCTCATTCAGTTTAAGCGCTTTAAACGCGCATAATTCCTTTGTTAATAACCTCGACGGGTTTTACAAGCCCGGCAATCCCACAAACGATATCACCGTTATATGGATATTGGATTATGTATCAGGCAATCCGATTAACGGTCTTGATTTATCCACGATCAGCCCACATTCGAAGATTCAAATCTCGGTAAGTGCGATGGGGCGGCACGCGATTTCCAATTCAAGGCATCCCCATTTTTCTAACACAAGCCCTAGCGGTGCCAGCTTCGATATCCGTTCCGCCCGCCATTTGCATAATATCCGTTATGTGCAGACGGAACCTTCGGCGGCAAATTTCACATTTAACGTAAGGCGGGACATCGGCCATCACGATACCGCAAACGCGGTATTCGGCGGCTTCCCCTCCATCCCCCGATTGGGGGGTACGTTAAACGGAAACGGCCACACCCTTACTGACTTGGCCGTATACGGCACCCCCGGAAGGCCCGCGGGGCTGTTTGAGGAAATCGTATATACCCCAGAGCATAATCGGCGCGGTATTGTAGAAGATATCACCTTTATTAATCCGTATGCACAAAGCGACGGCGACGTCGGTGTGATAGCGGGCGTAAACGAAGGATTTATACGGAATTTCACGATCGACAGTCCGACTGTGTCCGGCAGCAGCAACGTAGGTGGAGCGGCAGGCGTAAACAAAGGATATATACAAAATTTCACGATCAACAACCCATCTATATCCGGCAATGGCAATGTGGGTGGTGCGGCAGGCGAAAGTGAAGGGTATATACAAAATTTCACGATTATTAATCCGTCCGTATTCGGCGGCGGCAATGTGGGCGGTGCGGCGGGCAGTCTCCTCCCGGGTGGGGAAATTAGCGGCGGCGCTGTACGTTATGAAAATACACATAACTCCAACGACGACGTGATACACGGCATAACTGCAGGTGTCAATGTCGGCGGCTTCGTCGGTTTTAACAACGGGGGAACAATCCGCGATTCCGTTTTTATTTCACCCAACGAAAACGAACATGTAACATTGACCGCGCTTACCATTAGTTCTGCCGTCGGTGGCTTTGTCGGTAGGAACGCCGGAGGCGTATTGGAACGTTTAATGTTCCTGGCAGCTTCACCGCGCAATACAGATGCGACGGTGTTGTACCCCATCGTAGGCGTACAGATTGACGGCGTAACGCCGCTTAACCCATCTACTCTGTTGTACCTATCCGGCGACGGTTTGCGTCCCGCGGTACCGGCATACAACCGCACATCCGCTAATATCGGCACACCCGTCGACACCAACGGGTTACGGAATCTGTTCCGTAGCAACACGGCTTTGTGGCCGGGGTGGGTGCTCCAAGCAATGCCAAATGATTCCATCGCCATCCTGCTGACAAACACGGCGTATCCGTACCCGAGATTTATGTCAGCCATGCCTACTGCCATCCCGGATAACCGCGAAGATTGGCCTATTGCCGCAGGCGCGACTACTCTCCGCTACTTCGAGGTATACGACGACGGTACGATCGGATTCTATTACTACGACGAAAATAATACCCCGGTTAATACGTTGGCCTTGGCGGGGAGTGGCCTCATCGTCGTTGACGACGGATATATCATCCATTTCAGCGGTTCCGCTCCCGCCGTGCTTAATGTGACCTTTGGAAATGCGGTTACGCCCGTTGCAGTTCCATCCGGCCGAAATTGGACTTCCGCCGTTTCTTCATTGGCTGAACTCCCTTATGCCGCACGCATCAGCGACGCAGTTATCATCAATGCTTTTACAACCCCCATAACAATATCTTGTGCCGAATTGCCCGACGGTATTTTCTTTAACCCGTTGTTCGCGCGGCAAATATATTTGACGCAATCGGCCCAAGTGCAAATCCCCGTACGTTCGCCGCGTCAATTGGCCAACGTAAGGTATACGGCAGGTATGCCCGGACTAACCTATACACAAGAATTGGATTTGGACTTCGAGAAATATGTAGGGTTCAACGCGTTCGCACGGGAGAGCAGCCGAATCAGCGCCGCGGGTGCGTTCGATTCATCAATCGTAAACACGGCGTTGAACTCGTCCGCCATATATAACGGCGGCGGTAACATCATCACAGGCGTCGTAATTGACACGCTTGACAGCAGCCGCCCTGTGGGCCTCTTTATCGCCAACGAAGGTACGATAACGAATACGCACTTGCGCAACAGCCGAATCACCAATCCCAACGCACCGTTCGCCGGGGGTATCGCGGCTAATTCGCTTGCCGGCAGTACGATACGAATGGCTTCCGTGGAAAATACCGTTATTGCGGGCAATTTGTCCGTAGGCGGTATCGCGGGGCAAAATTTCGGCACGCTGACGCGATCCTTCGCCGTGGACACACGGGTAGAGGGGATGAATTTCGTCGGCGGCATCGTGGGGATCAACCAAACCTCGGGTACAGTCACCTACGTGTTCAGCAGTTTTACTTCGGGCAATCTAAGGAGCCCGCAAAGCGGCAGTTGGACGCGCGGCGTCGTGCGCAGGTCGGGAGTGGCCACCGCTTTCGGCGGTTTGGCAGGCGGTAACAACGGTACGCTGCGCGATGGGTATTACGCGGGTTTTGTCGGCGGCGAAGCCGACGATACCGTCAAACCCACCGTCGGTATGATGACCTCCGGCAGCGTGGAACAAAACCTGTACTTCCTTTATGGCGAAGGCTTTAATTCTAACCCCGATTTTAAAGATACCGACCAAGGCACGCACAGGACGGTAAATCAATTAATAAACCATACGAGCCTTTCCGGCATGGGTAACGATATTTGGGAAAATATACCCACCACCCAAGATAACCCCTATCCCTATGTATACCCGGTGTTGGGGGATATGCCTCAACCCACCACATGGTGCGACCCTACCGCGCCGCCGTTCACTATGTTGTACTACGAGGTATACCTGGATATTGAAAGCGGGACGACGCACATCGGCCTGTGGGGGCCCAACTTCGACACCATACCCGGCCCCGAAGATAATGTAAGGATATTAGCGGACGGCTATTTGCTGTTCGGGATAGACGATTCGGTTTCCGCGGATGTTTTAACGGGCAATACCCTAACGATCACCGCCCACGCAAGCCAAGACCCCGCCGCACCCGGGACCACCATAAACAACGCGCATTTGCACACGCATTTGGTTACCTTGCCGCCGATTACGCAAGGTTCCGTTACCATCAACAACCAACAAGCGTTGATATTATCCACCGTGGCGTTGGAGGGTATTTCCCAAGGGTGGAATCCAGTATACCTTAGGATATCCAGCGGCCCGGCTGACAACCGAGACGAACACTTCTTCGGTTGGGTTAACCCGCTGTACGCCAAGGGTTTAATGCAATCCTATACCCGCCACACCATACGCACCCCCAGGCATATACAAAATATCGGCTCGATCGCAACCACGGGCCGTAATTTCTATCAGGAAATCGACGTAGACTTCACGCATTATAATTTTGTTGACGGTTTCGGCTACGTAAAAGTATCTAACCCCATGCCCTTGCTTGGCAATGCACCCACCTTTATTGGTACCGCAAACACGGAAATGTTGTTCCCCCAAGCGGGAGTTATGGGTATCTTCAACGGCAGCTACGACGGTAACGACCGGAGCGTCATAGGCTTCCGTAATACAAACGCCGATGCTGCCAGCGCCGGATTGTTTGCGGAAATAGGGACAAACGGCGTCGTCCACAACTTAACCGTGACAAACAGCGTGATGGAAAACGCGGGTACATCCGGCATATTATCGAGCACCAATCGCGGCACAGTACGCGACGTGACCGTAAAGGTCAGCCAAATGACCGCCACGGGTAACAGCATCGGCGGCATTGCGGGCATTAATTACGGAACGATATACAGAAGCGATGTGGAGCATGTAACTATCAATGCTACGGGTAATAACATCGGCGGTTTCGCGGGGATAAACCACGGAACCGTCGGCACGGTAATCGAAGGCGAAGACGATCTGCCGCAAATCGTCACCGCACTTGACAACACCCTGTCGGGTATAAATAACGTCGGGGGTATCGCGGGCACAAACGAAGGCATAATCGTCAATGCTTACACGATGCGTACGGGTACGGACGATGATTATGCGTTTACCGCTGACGGTAATAACCTGGGTGGTATCGCCGGTTTTAACAGCGGCACAGTACGCCAAAGCGCTGTAGAAAAACAAGTGCTTAAAGGCACGTCCAACGTGGGCGGCATCGTCGGATATAACGACGACGGTTTGGTCACGGACGTTTATTATATAGACACGCGCAACGAAGATGAAATTGATACGGACAAACCATTGACAGGCATAATAATGGGTACCCCCGTTACTACGGGCGGTATCGTCGGGTATAACGACGACGGTACGGTTACCCGCGCGTTGTTCCTGGGCATCGCGCCGCAACGGATGACCATAGAAGATAAACTTAATGACGAAGGGCATGAAGTACCTACGAGTGTTATGTATATCCATCCCATCGTAGGCGGCGGCGAACCCGCCGAAGTCTATGTCGTAAACGGGGAAACCTACCATACCTGCTTCTTCGTGTCGGGTGTGCGGTATATGTTGGACTCCGGTGTCACGCTCCGCGACGGGGACTATAATTACCTTTCCAATGTTGCGCCGCACGTAAGCCTATCCGGCGGCGGAACCGGCATGGATACAGCGTTTTTAGAGCTCGAATTCGTAAACATGATGGACGCTTCCGCAAGTTGGGACCATTGGACCTACGGCGTACGCGCGGGCGCAAGGCCGTACCCCTACGCGATCCTTTACGGTATGACGCCGCCGGCCAACTGGCATGAAACAAGCGGTTCGTTAAAACCGCCGCAGCAGGACAGGGAAATGGGCGGCTGGCATGAACCCACCGAAGGCGTGCGCCGTTCCGGTATACAATTGGAAAATCCGAATTTTGATATGCCGTTGTTAGCGCATGACAGGGCGACGGAAATACCCTTAAGGGGTGTCAACACGGATGTGGCTTCCAATTTTACAACCATTTACCGGCAAAACGGGATGATATATAACAGCGTCGCTTGGAACGATTCTTCGCAATACTACCCTATGACGGCGATACAAGGCTGGTGGGTAAGGCCGACGGCAACAGGTTCAACCCATCAGCACCGCGATGCGATACAACTCTTTAACGTGCTTCCTTCGAGCCTCGTCAACGCAACGGCTCCGACGGGTACAGCCAACATTCCTACAGGGCGGGGTCAATCGTTCGGTAGGGTGCGGACAGATCATTTGGGTGGAACTAACGGTTTTTATGCCGAACTGGCTGCGCAGGAAGCCGGAACCCTGTTCCAAATCGTGGAAACCCGGCCGCTTACCGAAGTATACTATTCGTTTTATCATGCGACGCGCGGCGACAATTCAGCCGACTCCATGAATTTGTACCTTTCGGGCGTGACCGGTTTTGAAGTAGAAACGACAAGGGGTGTCACAACGACAGGTACACGAACAACACGCGAAATAACCGGTGTAGCGCGAACCGCCGCTATTACGCAACATAATTTAACCAACGCTGCTACCACGCAGATTTTTGATATATGGATTTCGACGGGTACGGGAGGCATCCCAACAACTGCGGGATATTATGTGAGATTTTGGACAAATGTATCGGGTGTAGGAATCGGAACCCCCGCCAATAATACTACGCATTTAAATATCCCAACAAACGGGTTGACGCAGGCTCAATTTTCTGTCCTTGGGGGTGCGCCCGGTACTGCTGTTCCTAATACCGCTTTTCCGGCTAATACAACGTTGCGGAACCATATAAGAAACAACGTAATCCACACATGGACAGATACCGGCGGCCCGTTACAAGCGACCGTAATGGACGTGAACTACGCTAATTCAAATACAACAGGCGGCGTTTTCGGTATTGATGACGGTATGAAAATAATCCGTCCGGCTATGACGCTTCGCGGCAATCATACCGAAAGACGTACACGATGGTCGATCAGTTATGCGTACGCCAATGGCCAAGGCACGATAGTTCCCAATTCCGGTGGTGCACCCGGCGTCAACGCCGGTGGTAATATGGAGAGCAGCATGTCGATAGCGGGATCGTCCCAAACTGTAAGCAATGCCGCTTACGCAGCAGGAACAACATCTGACGGACGCTCCAGATTTTACGACCCAAAAATGAACGGTGGCGAAGGCGGTTTGCGTACTGCTTTCTTATATGATGTGTGGGTGGGTTCCCCGACCGGAAACGATGGTTACGGAATTACCTTTTGGTCTGAAAATAATATTGTGATTGGGCATGGGCGAAACGACGTAAGGGTGGTGTACTTCTACGACACACGACACAACGGAGGAACCGCTAATGCTTGGAGGGATGTACGTATACTCATTAACGGAACCCCTCCGGGAACTCCTTCCGATACAAATACCGGTCCGCTAATGACGAGTTTAGGTGACGGTTGGTGGATGTATATTATACCGAACACTACAAACGTAAATAACGTAAGCATAAGCGGAAGAAACGGTACCGGTAACGGAACAAGATATAGAACCCCGAATTTAGCTGTATCCTCCGGACAAAGCGGAAATATCTTCTATTTTTCCGGAAATACAGCAAATAATAATACCCAAGTGCTTACCCGTCGCACACCTAGTATTAATATTGCTGGTGGAAATACCGTCAATACCGGCCATTCCACGGTAACTTTTACTAATCCTATAACTACTTCACCTCTTCCGACATACATTCCACACCACCAAAACCTCGGAAAAGTAGGAGGAGATCGCGTAATCCCGCATTTGGGTATAACCCAAGATCAATACACTAACGGAACATGGGGATGGCTAGCCGACGCAAGAACTAATATCATCGGTTATTGGGATGCTGAGCAATTCAGCGGGAGCACAAGCACTATCGACTCCGGCGGGCGTATCAGCGAATGGAAGAGGTTCTACGGGTTGTACACAATCCCCGAAAACCAAGGTTTTACCGAATTCGCTTTCCAATACCGCGGCAGTACGCGCACCAATTCATGGAGCGGGAACTTCTTTACCGGTATTACCTTCGAAACGCCTTCCTTCGTTGCGATAAATAAATCCTTTAGGGAACATGATGAAAATAATATTCCGGTATCGGTCAACACGGTATACCGGAACCCCGGCGACCCCGTATATGCCGTTGCCGCTTTGACCGCCACCAACTTCGGCGACGTGACGGCAAGGAATATCGTCATTACCGACAGGATCGCACCATTCCACGAATATGTTGATGTAAATATGGCCCCCAATCAAATCACGATCAATTGGCAAAGGAGGAACCCCGACGGAACGTTAAGGCCCGTCGAAGCCCTTACCCTTGCGGAAGTGACAGCCGCCATAAACTTTACGGACAATGTACTGACGGTTACGCTGCCGGATAGGATTACCCTCGCCACCGGTGAATCGGTTACCGTTGAATTCCGTATGCGGGCAAGGAGTACACTCAGGAGCGAACCGAGGTATGATACCTTCGGTTATTGGATGCGAAATCAAGCTACAGTATCGTCAAGGGACAACGACTATCTTGGCTACGCAAGGACAAACCCAAGTGACAGGCATATAAACCATTCAAATAACGTATGGCTGTATATAGAACCGATCCGCCTTTCAACGGAGGTTGTACGGGATACGTCGGTAACGACTTCGGATATCCACGGTAACGCTGACCAATTCTTTGACGTGACGATGAGCCTCAGCAGTACGTTTGATACGAGAATAAGCGGATTGATTAACGTCGCCATCCCTGAAGGCTTTACCGTAATCCCGAATTCCGTTAGGAGTTATCCGTCACCGGGGACGGCTACCCCTTCAACGCCGAGGGTCGTCGTCAACGGCGACGGTTCGACTACGGTCGTGGTAAGCGGTATCGTGTTAAATGCCGGGCAATCCGTGGAGGTAAGGTACCGGATGCAATATGTCGGCGACAAGTATGGCGCGGAGTACAGTTTTATCGATGCGCATTATAAATACCAATATATGTTGGCCAACAATGATACGGGGCCGACGATGATGACGGGTGCCGTATCATTCCCCGCCCACGCCATCCCGCTGACGGTGATTAAGACCCAAAATAGCGCTGCCCGTGTCGCACCCGGGACCGTCAATTTCCGCTTACCTATCGCGGACTATATTAAGGCGGGCGACGATTATGAATTAACGCAAACGAATGAATATAACTTGGATGCGTTAAGGTATGTATTGCTGGATGAATATAACAATCCGGCTACCGGCAATGTGCTCGTGCGCACGGGTTACAGGGCAAACCTAACGGCTGATAACGACGGCGTCCATATCAGTTTGACGACTTATAGTGACATGCCGGATTGGATAACGCTGAGGTACCGAGTAGAAGCGGATTTGACGCCCACTGACGGGGGCAATGACATCCCCATTCGTTCGCGTATTACGACCGTAACCGTCATTCGGGTTGATAATAACCTTGTGTATTATGAGTTATATACGGATGGTAGTTATGGACTGTTTTTCAATCACGCGGACATACGAAACACCCTAAGCGAAACGCTGGGCATCGTTGAAACGGGTTATGCCGTGTACAGTATGGAACCCAACCGCAGCGTACGGGTAGGCCCGGGACCCGGGGGTATCAGTAATATAGCCACCCCGCTTGGTAACGCGTTCCTTTATATATTACCGACTGTACCCATTACCGGAATAACGCCGTTAGATGTTTCTTTCGGGCCCCTTGGGAATCTTGACCACATCGGTACATTCCACCCGAATTTCGCCAAGGGTAACGCGTCACAAAATATGTTCGCCATACGCACGCCGCAGCAAATGATTAATATCAATTTGGTCGGAAATACGAACGGTTTGATATTTAACCAGGAACGCAACCTTGACTTTATCGCCCATTCGTTTATGGATTCGGTCGTTGGGGGTGTGTTCGGCGGAACGTTCAACAACGGTGCCGACGATGACGGCAACCCGTTCGTCATCCGTAACGTTACCATCAATGCGCAATCAATGGATAATGTCGGCTTGTTCAGCCAAATCGGCGAACGCGGTACGGTTTCCGGCGTACATTTGTTGATTACTCAAAGCGGTATCAACGGGCGCGACAATGTTGGCGGTATCACGGGCGTAAATAGGGGCTTGATTATCAATTGCGTTGTGGACGAAGTAAATACCGGCAGCGGAATGCAAATAACGGGCCGTAACAACGTAGGTGGCATTGCGGGACGTAATATATATAAAATGGTCGAAAGTACAAACCCCGGGGAAGATGATGATGAATACTTCGGCATCATCATCGACAGCGAAGTACGCAACGCGCAAATAACGGGGGATAGCTTCGTCGGTGCTATAATCGGGTTGAGTTTAGACGAAGATGGCGATCAGATACCGGTTAGCGATGCGATATGCAGCGATTGCGATTGGTTAAACGTCACGCTTACATGCGATACCTGTAACGATACCTTTAACAACGACGAATTAACCTGCGATTGCGGTATTTTATCCATCAGTGCGATGATTTCATTAGACGGTTTGTTTAATTATGTATATATAAAAGATGACGATGAAGCCGACGATGCGGAAGACGACGATGAAGCCGACGATGAAGAAGAAGACGAAGAGGACGAAAAAAGCGAGGGGGATGGCGAAGACGATGCGGACGCAAACGATACTTCGGGATAAAAAGGGCCTCTCCCTAATCTTCGTGCTCGCCGCCATGCTGCTATTGTTGGCGTTGGGCGTTTCCGTCCTTACAGCGGCGGGGTTAAGTAATCGCGCGGTCCATGCCAAAGATGCCGCCAACCAGCGTGCGCTGTACATGGAAAGCATGAGCCGTGTGATGTATGCGGTGTTAGACGCGGAAGGACCGGAGTCGTTAACGGAATATTTGATAAAATCGATTTATGACGAGTTCTACGATGAATTCGACCCCGATGACCCCACCACATGGATACCCCGGCCATCAAGGACAATCGAAATTGAAGTAGATGATGCTATCCTTACGGGGGGATTGGCGAACGACGCGAGGTTTGAAATCACGATTTTTATCAATACCGCCGCAGGTTCCCATTTCTATATGTATAACAATAATGGGTTTAACGTAGCAGAATACGTACCCAATCCCGGTGATATCGGTTTGCCGGGTACGTGGGTACGAACACATCGGGAACGTGCATCAATCGTATTCGAAGGAACCGTCACCGTAAGGCAACGGTTGTATTACGGTGACAGGCGGGAAATGGAAACCATGACGAATTACCGTTTTAATTACGGACGCGGTGAAAATAATTTATTTATAGCAACGTTTTATATGGACGGCCCCATTGAATTTGAAATCGCCCCTTTCCAAAATATGACCGTATCGGGTGATTGGAACAAATGGACGGTAATCAGCCATGAAACGACATTTGAAATGGATTGAACCCCCCAACCGATTATGTAAGGTATTAAACAATACCCGCGGCGAAAGCCTGATGGAGGGTATTATCAGCATACTCATCTTTACCGTGCTTATTGCGACGATTACGATGTTAGTAACGACATCGTTTCGTATTACGGGAGATTCACTTATCAGAGCTACCGAAAGGCAGAATCAAGTTAATACGGCAGCGGAAATGGTCACGGGTTTAATCAACCAAAATATCGAAATTAATATCATGGATGGCGATGACGTGTCACATACCATTAATTTTAACATTACGATCCACCCCGCAACGCCGCAAAATCCATTTATCGCTTTTGGGCCAATCCTCCCATGAAACACTTGAATAATAAAAAAGGCGTAACCCTGATGGAACTGATCGTGGCGATTTTGGTTTTTTCTATTATCATGGCTGCGACGACATCTATTTTTGGGCCCATGTTAAATAGTTTTCGTCGTGCGAACAACATGGCTGAAGCCAATACCATCATGAATGATCTTGTTACGTTGATATTTTCGGATGTTAGGAGCGCGGTGGAAAACCCGGGTTTGACAACCCCCAACGCGATAAACCTTCAAATAGGAGATACGTTGAACAATGATATATTGAGTATTAATACCCAACGTTTTGGTGTAATTACTTTCGGCGTTGAGGATGGTCAAATCACGCGTACCGTTAATAACGAACCGATTATATTTATGGATGACGGTTTTTATCGAGGTTTGGCGGTTATCGGTTTTAATTGGGAATGGCATCTTGATTCCGGTTTGTTCGAATTGGAAATTGAAGTGACCCACCCCGACGGTTGGGAACGTACCCGTACCTACACCACCCGCCCCTTAGGTCTTGCGCCGTAATAAAATTTATTCGATATGGCTCCATTACAATAGAAATGATATATAATCGATAAAAACAAAGGAGGCTTCGGATATGAACTTCGAGGAAAAAGTATTGGCTATGCTGGAAAATGAAAATAATGCGATCAACGGGTTAAAGACGGACATATCACGTTTGAACCAAACGGTTGCCGTTATCGAATTGGAACACGGGAAATCCTTGGGTGCGTTGCATGACGGGTATAAACTTTTATATGACGAAGTGACGCGTATGAGGCCGGTCGTGGAAGCCACCGCTAACGACGTTGAAACAATCAAATCGGTCGTTACAAGACATTCGGGTATCTTTTCCGCGTTAAAATCGGCGATATAAATAATCTGCCCTTATGAAAAATTAATCATTACCTGGTTATAAACTCCGTTAATAATACAAGGAGTTATTATTATGTCAGAATTAGTTTTGCAAGAAAAATCGTTACCCGAACCTTTATTAAAGCTAATCCATACAGAAAAAGTTAAAGTTTAAAAAATCCGTGATAAAATAAGGTTAATTCTTATTGAAGAAAAGATGGAAAAAAAGTCAAATATATATTTTCCGTTAAAGATTTTCGAAGAGAACGAATGAAAGGATAATATCTTGAAAACGATACACGCCCTACATGAATTGAATATTCCTCAAAAACACCGGCAATTTATTGTTAATTTTCTTAAAAAAGCGCGGGATATAAATACGTTTGATAGAATTGATTCTTTTATTCTTTTTGGCAGTTGTGCGCGGGGTGAAGCGACCGAAAGAAGTGACGTTGATATTTTAGCCGTAGGTGATGGCTTAGGGGATGAAACACTTTTCGATTTATACGATTGCGCTATGTATCCGGGATGGGAAAAAGATGAAAATTTGGTTGACAATGATGTTTTCGTTTCAAACCGTGTTTATTTTGATGCGCACAAGAATAATATAGGTAGTTTTCATTGGAGAATTGCTAAAGACGGGGTGAATTTGAATGGATTATTACAAGCTCTCTGAGGAGCCGTTGCAATCAGCTAAAATTAACAAGGATCAGGGTTTATATCGTATGTCCGTTTGTATGTCAACATTAGCTATTGATGTTTTATTAAAATCTGTATTGTTCCGAATTGCACCCGATAATAATTTATTGATGGGGCATAACCATCACGGTATGATAATAAAAATTGAAAGTAAGTATCCGCCGAATGAAAACATCCGCCATATCGCAAAATTAAGCCGTAAATATTTCAAGGATTCACGGTATTCAAATACAGAAACCCTTTCGGTTTTCACAGAAAATCTGGCAAGCGATTTTATTGGTTATGCGGAATGTATAAAAGATTACGTCGATTCAGATTGTAAAGCCACAATCGATGATTTGCAAAAACGCTTCGGGTGAACCATGTACACCCTCCTAACCACCCATAACCGCGCCAAGCGCGCGGTTTTTACTACCCCTCACGGCACGGTGCAAACGCCCGTGTTCATGAATGTAGCCACCGCCGCCGCCATTAAGGGGGCGCTTGACGCCGCCGATCTGCGTGAAGCGGGCTGCCAATTGGCGTTGTGCAATACATACCACTTACACCTTCGCCCGGGCGAGGACGTGGTACGCGGGCTAGGCGGCATACGCGGGTTTATGGGCTGGGACGGCCCCGTACTGACCGATTCCGGCGGGTTTCAGGTATATTCGCTCAGCAAGTTGCGCAAGATACGCGAAGAAGGTGTCACGTTCGCCTCCCACATCGACGGGCGGCGTATTTTTATGGGGCCGGAGGAAAGCATGGACATCCAAGCCGCGCTGGGTACGACCATCGCGATGGCCTTCGACGAGTGCCCCCCCCATCCGGCTACGCGGGAATATATGAAGGACTCGATGGCGCGCACCACACGCTGGCTGGCGCGGTGCGAGGCGCGTATGGAGGTATTAAATAATTTTGGGGGAATCCACCGGCATTTCCTCTTCGGCATCAACCAAGGCGGGACGTACACCGATTTGCGTATCGAGCACGCCAAGCGAATCACGGAATACGACCTGCCCGGCTACGCCATCGGCGGCCTCGCCGTGGGCGAAAGCCACGAAGAAATGTACCGCATATTGGAGGAAGTCGTCCCCCATCTGCCGCGAAATAAACCGACTTACCTGATGGGTGTCGGCACACCCGAAAACCTGCTGGAAGCCATCGACCGCGGCGTGGATTTCTTCGATTGCGTGCTTCCCGCGCGTAACGGGCGGCACGGGCATGTCTACACGTCGCAGGGCAAGCTGAACATGTTCAACGCACTCCATGAGCGTTCGGACATCCCCATCGACGCGGCGTGCGGATGCATGGTATGCCAAACGCACAGCCGCGCATACCTGCGCCATTTGTTCAAAGCCAAGGAAATGCTCGCCATGCGGCTGGCGGTCATGCATAATCTGTATTTTTATAACCGCTTGATGGCGGACGTGCGGGACGCGCTGGACGAAGGTACCTTTGATATTTTTAAAAAGAACCGCATAGCGGCATGGCGGAACGGGGGTTAGTATTCCTTGCTCAGCAAAAAATCCGCGGCGTGCATCGTCTTGATGCCTTTGTGGTTGCCGCACGCGAACGCGTCCGTTCGCAATACATATTTGGGGTAGTTATCGGCGATGTTTAACAACCGCCCGTATTCGCGTTCCGGGGTTTCGGCATGTTCGATACGCTGCGCGATTTGGATATAGATTTTATTCCCCTGTTTGGCCGCGACGAAATCGATTTCCGCGTTTCCAACCTTTCCGATATAAACGTCGTAGCCGCGCCGCAGCAATTCAAGGTAAACGATGTTTTCCAGCATAGCGGCGATACTGTCCGGCGAATAACCCAGCACGCTGTACCGTAATGCCGCGTCGCTTACATAAAATTTTTCCTGCGTTTTCAATAGTTCCTTTCCGGTTATGTCATAACGCGAGCATCGGTGGATGATAAAAGCGTTCTCCAACTTAGCCAGGTAATCGTAGACGGTTTCGTTATCGATTGTGCGCCGTTCGTTTTTGAGGTATTTCGCGATGGACGCGGCGGAAAAGGTTCTGCCGACGTTGTCGAACACGAAGCGGACGATTCGTTCCAATTGGTCCGTTTTACGGATTTGGCTGCGCTTCACGATATCGGTAAAAATAATGGAATGATAGATATCCCGAACGATGGCATACGCTTCGTCTTGTTTGTATTCGCGCAGATGGATCGCGGGAAAGCCGCCGAAACGCAAAAAACGGAAGAACGCCTCGTGCGACGCTTCCGTTTTATTGAACATCAAATACTCCGCGAAGGAAAGCGGGTAAATACGGAAGGAAATATAACGGCCCGTGAGATAGGTGGAAATTTCGTGCGAAAGCATACGGGAATTCGAACCCGTTACATAGATATCCGCGTTAAAATCCGTCATGAAGGAGTTGACGGCCTTTTCCCAATCGTTAACTTCTTGGATTTCATCCAGGAATATATAGGTTTTTCCGTTCGGCGTAATGCGGCTTTTTACTTCCTCGTAGAAACGCTTCGCGTCCTTTATGTCCTCGTATTGTAAGGAGTCCAAATTATATTCGATTATGTTTTGCGAAGGGACGCCGCGTTTTTTGATTTCCTCTGCGATCATCTTCATAATCGTGGATTTACCTGAACGGCGCACGCCGCTCAACACCTTGATAAACGGCGCGTCGATATAAGGTAAAATCTTTTCCACGTACAAAGGCCGATAAATCATCCCGATCACCATCCTTTTTACTATAGTATTCCACAAAACTTATATTTCGTAAACACTTTTGCGGATATAATCCGTCGTTGTTTACACTATAGCAAAAGCGTATGGGTTTTGCTATAATTCGAACGATTTATCTTCGAAAGGAAGTATTCATATGACGGAAATAAAATCAGAACGCTCAGGCGCCGTCCGCATCGCCGATGAAGTATTGGCGGTTATTGCGGGCACGGCCGCGCTTGAGGCTGACGGCGTCGAAGGTTTGGCGGGGCATGGGCGCAAGCAGCGTGCCAAGGGCGTGACCGTCGCCGTATCGGGGCAAAGCGTGGCGCTGGGTGTCGCTCTGACGGTTAAAGCGGGTAAAAAGCTGCAGGAAGTGAGCCGCGAAGTACAGCAGCGGGTCAAGGGTGGAATCGAAACCATGACCGGCCTTGCCGTCACCAACGTTAACGTACACGTGGTGGCATAACGTGCAGCATCAAAGCCGGCGCGATGCCCGACGGCACGCTTTCCGGCTGATTTTCCAGTTCCCGTACCATAATGTGTGGGACGCGCAGGCATTGGCCGCGGCTACGGCGCATTACTACGACGGATTGGAAGAAGGCGAACGCCCGCGCGGACGGAATGCGGAATATGTGCTGCGGGCGGTCACGGGCGCGTCGGACAGGCTGGCGCAGTTGGACGGCGTTATCGAAAATTTCTTACAGGAATGGACGATCGAACGGCTGAACCGTGTGGATTTGGCCCTCATGCGGCTCGCGATTTATGAAATGCTGTGCGAAGAAGACGTACCGCACGGGGTCGCGGTCAATGAAGCGGTTGAGCTGGCCAAGGAATACGGCACCGACGAGTCCCCCGCGTTTATCAACGGGGTGCTGGGCAATATATCGCGCGAGATAACCCGTGAAAAGTAAGCGTCAAGTATTCACCGTAGGCCAGGTCAACCGCTACGCCAAGCGGTTATTGGAAGCCGACGCGCTGTTGGCGGGGATTTTCATCGAGGGTGAAATTACCAACTTCAACGCACATTCCTCGGGGCATATGTATTTTTCGATGAAGGACGCGGCTTCCGCGATTTCCGCCGTCATGTTCGCAAGCCATACGGAAACGCTGGCCTTCACCCCCAAAAACGGCATGAAGGTCATCGCCTTCGGGCGGATATCCCTGTATGAAAAGACGGGGCAATACCAATTATATGTGGAGTATTTGGAACCCGCCGGGGTAGGCGGTTTGCACCTGGCCTTCGCCCAATTGTGCGAAAAGCTGCAAGCGGAGGGGCTGTTTGACGAAGGCCGTAAACGCGCCATACCCGCGTATGCGCGGTGCGTCGCCGTAATTACTTCCCCAAGCGGCGCGGCGGTGCATGACATCATTAAAACCGCCCGCGGTCGGAATCCGTCCATACAATTGGTGGTCGTCCCCGCGCTGGTGCAAGGGGAAAGTGCCGCGGCGGACATCGCCCGCGCCATACGGGAGGTTAACGAATGGGGCGGGGCCGACGTGATCATCCTGGGGCGCGGCGGCGGAAGCACCGAGGATTTGTGGGCGTTTAACGAGGAAGTGACCGCCCGTGCCGTGGCGGCGTCGGGGATACCGATCATCTCCGCCGTCGGGCACGAAACGGACTTTACCGTTACGGACTTCGCGGCGGATGCCCGCGCGGCCACCCCCACCGCGGCGGCGCAAATGGCGGTGTATTCCTACGAAGGGGCGTATTCCCTGTTAAAACGAATGGCCGATGATTTGCACCATACCGTACGTGAAAGCATCGTCACGCGCCATGCCCGGGCCAAGGGCTTGTTGCAAAGCCTTACCCGCTTGATGCAAACCCGCTTTGCCCACGAGCAGCATGGTTTGGCGCACCGCGCGGCGGTATTGGACAAAGTATCCCCCTACGCGGCTTTCGCACGGGGCTTCGCCTTCACGAAAAACGAAGCGAACCAAGCCGTCACCCACGCGAAATCCTTGAAAAAAGGCGACAGCCTCACGCTATATTGGGCCGATGGCGCGGTACGGGCGAAGATAACCGAGGTGAAAATATGACCTTCGAACAATCCATCGAAAAACTCGCCGTGCTGACCGAAGCGGTCGAGTCCCCCGTAACTCCGTTGGACGAAGCCTTGGCGCTTTATAAGGAAGGCATCGCCTTGGCCAAGGAATGTGGGGAGACCCTCGCGCGGTACGAAGCAGAAGTTACGGCCCTGCAAAAGGAAGCGGACGGCGTTTTTATATTAAAACCCTTTGGCGAGGATTTGATTAACCATGTTTGAGGATATCGAAAGGCGATTGGCGGAACTGATCAACACCTGCGAGGAGCCCCGCCTGCGCGAAGCCATGCTGTACAGCGCGCTCAGCCCGGGCAAACGCGTACGCCCGCGCCTGTTATTGTCCGCGTGCGAGGCCGCGAAGGGCAGCTACGACGCCACGGCGCTTGATTTCGCCTGCTGCTTGGAAATGATCCACGCTTATTCGCTGGTGCATGATGACCTGCCCGCGATGGACGACGACGACCTGCGCAGGGGCAGGCCCACCACGCACAAGCAATACGACGAAGCGACGGCGATCCTCGCCGGGGACGCGCTGCTCAATCACGCGTATGAAACGATGTCGCGCCTGTGCGCGGATTTCTTCCGTTTGCGCCGCCCCGTGGTGGCGATGGCCATTATCGCGAAGGCCGCCGGGGCCAGCGGTATGATCGCCGGGCAAGCGCTCGATTTGCAATGCGAAGGGAAAAAGATCACGCTGGAAGACCTGAAGGGGATACACAAGCGTAAAACGGGCGCGCTCTTTACCGCCGCCATGGAAGCGGGCGCGATATTGGGCGGCGGCACACGGCTTTTTGTGCAGGGGATGGCGAAGCTGGGGGGCATGATGGGATTGGCCTTCCAAATACGGGATGATATATTGGACGTTGTCGCCACCCACGAACAAATCGGCAAGACGCCGGGCTCGGACGCGAAGAACGAAAAGGTTACCTACGTATCTTTATTGGGGCTTCAAAAAGCGGAGGACACCTATAAAAGGCTGTCGCACGACGTGATGGCGTTGGCGCACGCCCTGCCGTGCAAGACCGGCAGCCTGCGCGAATTGGTCGCGCAGATCATAAGCAGGGAGAAATAGATTTGAGGGAAATGTTCGCCGAATTCGTCACCAATCGGCACCTGCTCACCGCTCTCTTCGCAATGGGTTTGGCGCAGGTGTTTAAGGTTTTGTTCGATTACTGGTACACCAAGTCGTGGAAGAAGGCGTTGTTTTTGTCCCCCGGGGGGATGCCCAGCTCCCACAGCGCGCTAACGGTGGCCTTGATGGTTTCGGTCGGCATATACGAGGGCTTCGGGACGACGGCTTTCGCCGTATGCGCGGCGTTGGCGTTGGTGGTCATGTACGATGCCGCGGGCGTACGCCGTGCCGCGGGCGAGCAAGCGAAAGCGATCAATTTCATCTTCGAACGGCTGGAAGACCGCGGCTTGAAGCTGGATAAAAAACTAAAGGAACTGCTGGGCCACCGCCCCATCGAGGTTATGGCCGGGGGACTGCTCGGCTTGACCGTAGCGTTGATTATCTCCGCAATTTTTTAATAAGGAATGGATACGATTGCCTAAACCGTTACAGCGGCTCAACATGGGGGCGTTGCAATCCCTGGCCGCGGACATACGAGATTTCCTTATACATAGCCTTTCCGATACGGGCGGGCATCTTGCCGGCAACCTCGGTGTCGTCGAGCTGACGCTTGCGTTGCACGCGGTTTTTTCCACGCCCAAGGATCAAATCGTGTGGGACGTGGGCCACCAATCCTATGTACATAAAATTTTGACGGGGCGGAAGGACCGCTTCGATACGCTGCGCAAGCTGGACGGCTTAAGCGGTTTCCCCAAGGTGTACGAAAGCCCCCACGACGCGTTCGGTACGGGGCACAGCTCCACGGCGATATCGGCCGCGCTGGGGCTGGCCGCCGCGCGCGACACCTTAAACGGCAAGCATAAGGTAATCGCCGTCGTGGGTGACGGCTCCATGACGGGCGGGCAAAGCTACGAAGGGTTAAACAACGCGGGGCGCGCTCATACGGATTTACTCGTGGTGTTAAACGACAACCAAATGTCCATCGGCGAAAACGTCGGGGCCATTTCGCGGCATTTAAACCGTATCCGTACAACTTCGGCGTATTTGGGGGCGAAGCAGGGAGCGCACCGTTTGTTGGACAACCTCCCCGTCGTGGGCGCGCCGATCGCCAAAACCATCGAATCCGCCAAGGACGCGTTAAAATACCTGCTCATACAAGGTGTGCTGTTTGAGGAATTGGGCTTCCGCTATTTCGGCCCGGTGGACGGGCACGATATCACGACGCTCGTGAAAGTTATGAAGCGGATCAAAAATATCCCCGGGCCGGTCCTGCTCCATGTGCTGACCACAAAGGGCAAGGGATATCCCTGCGCCGAAAACGCCCCCGCCAATTTCCACGGGGTGGAGGCTTTTCGGGTGGATACGGGCAAGCCCGTCAACGGCGCGCGTAAGCCATCGTACACCGATGTGTTCGCCAAGCGTTTGTGCAAATGCGCCGAAGGGAATGATAGAATCGTCGCGATTACTGCTGCCATGCCCGACGGCACGGGTCTTTCCGCCTTCGCGGAACGCTTCCCCAACCGCTTCTACGATGTGGGTATCGCGGAAGCACATGCCGTCACGTTTGCGGCGGGATTAGCAATGGGGGGGTTGCGGCCCGTCGTGGCGGTATATTCGTCGTTTTTGCAACGCGCGTATGATCAAATCCTGCATGACGTGGCATTGCAAAACCTGCCCGTCGTTTTTGCCATTGACCGCGCGGGCATCGTAGGGGAGGACGGGGAGACGCACCAGGGCTTGTATGATTTGGCCTACCTTTCGCACATCCCCAATATGACGGTCCTTGCCCCGGCAAACGCGGGGGAATTGGAAGCGATGCTGGACTTCGCGATTGCGCATGACGGGCCCGTGGCGATCCGCTACCCGCGGGGGGAAGCGGTGTTTTCAGCCGAAGGGCCGCCCATTGTATACGGGCGTTCCCATACAATTGCGCAGGGCAGGGGGATAGCCCTCGTCTCCGTGGGAACAATGATGGAAACGGCGTTAGCCGTACGCGAGAACCTTCGCGCCGAAGGGTATGAACCGAGCTTGTACGACGCCCGATTCGTAAAGCCCATAGACGGAGCGCTGGCGGAAAAATTAAAGGAATACGAGCGTGTATACGTCTTGCAAGACGCGGCTACCAAGGGCGGTTACGGCGAGGCGCTGCGATTGCCCAATGTACGCGACTTCGCCTTCCCCGATCGCTTCATTGAGGCGGGGACGCAAAAGGAATTATTCGCGCGGTATCGGTTGGATGAAAAAAGCATAACCGCTTTTATCATAGAGGAAATTAAAAATAAGGAGATTTAACGATGAGACAAATCAAGAACCGCAAAGTACGCAACAGGGAAATCGAACGCCAAAAAAGGTCCCGCAACCGATTGGTCGCGGTCATCGCCTCCCTAACGGTGATATTGGCGATCGCGGCCATCGCGTGGGTCGTATGGGATACGCAGTCGCGCGGATGGATCCTGCGCTTCGAAGGGGAGCGCATCCCCGTCAACGAAATGCGCGTATTCATGTATGACAACACCCCCGAAGCCAAGCAGGCGGCCCTGGACGTTCTGGTCGAAAACCTCACCATCATCCACCGGGCCGAACAGCATGGCGTGGGCCTGTCCGAAGAGGAACGCGAAATGTGGGCTTGGCTGGTAGCCATGCAATGGGGTGAGGAACACGCAATCCCGTTGGAACGCCTGGGTGAGTTCATCGCGGCTACGTCGGGCGAGATATGGATGCGCTTGCTGGACATCTATGTGCCGGAGTTCATGGTATTCATCGATGAGGAGCAATTCGCTATCGACCTGGAAGAATACAGGGAAGCGAACTACGATAACTATTTGAACATGGAAATCATGTACGTGTGGTTTGATGACGCCGAGGAAGCGGAAAGCGTACGCGAACGCTTGGATTCGGGCGAAATTGACTTCGAGTATATCGTCCGCGAGCAAAGCCCGTGGCTGGAGGAAGAGGATGAACTGCCGATCTTCTCCGTACACGAGTTTATCGAGGAGATCATGTTCGACGAGGAAATCACCGCCGGGTTGCTTGCGATGCAAGCGGGCGAGCTTTCCGATTTTATACCGTGGGGCGAGGAATTCGGCCTTGAATATCAAATATTGGTATATATCGTAAGCCGTGAGGAACCCGACGATGATGAAATTGAGCGGAGCCTGCGCAGGGACCGCATTGACGGCGAACGCCATGCCATGATGATGAGCTTGGTGCCGCAATGGATTGACCAAGCGGACTTTACGTTAAATAAACGCGCGTTTGATTTGGCATGACCGTAGGGCTGTTCGTCAACCTTGAAAAGGACCCGCTTCAACGTTACGCGCGTGAGGTGGGCGACTTCCTAACGTCGCGGGGGCATACCGTTTCCGTATGCCGCGCGGACGGAGCGCTCTCCCCGATGGACTTTATGGTGGTATTGGGCGGCGACGGCACGATGCTGCGCGCCGCCCGATTGGCAACACGATATGCCGTCCAAGAAGGTAAGGGGATCCCGTTGCTGGGTATTAACCTGGGGTATGTGGGCCACTTAACCGATGTGGGCAAGGACGAAGGCTTACAAGCCGTCGAAAGGGTATTGGCGGGTAAATACAGCGTGCAAAAGCGGATGATGCTGGAAGCGGAGATGGACGGTTATGGTTATGCCGCTCTTAATGAAATCGTAGTGAAGGGCCGACGCTTGACACGCTTTTGTATTCATACAAATGGGAAGCCCGTAGCCGATTTCCGTGCCGACGGTATTATCGCCGCCACGCCCACGGGTTCCACGGCGTACAACCGTTCCGCGGGCGGGCCGTTGCTCCTGCCCGAAAGTGAAATGATCGCCGTCACGCCGATATGCCCGAACCCTTCGGCGCAACCCCTTGTATTGGACGGTAATTGCGAAATACAAATCACCGCCGACATTGAAACAACGGTAACCCCGGACGGTGAAAAAGGTTTACCATTATCATCAAGTAAAAATTTGGCAATTAAACGCGCAGCCCACACAGCCCTATTCATAAGGACGAACCCATGATAACGTCCCTCACGATCCAAAACGTGGCACTAATCGATCAGGTCCGCGCGGTCTTCGCGCCGGGCCTTAACGTGCTGACCGGGGAAACGGGCGCGGGCAAGTCCATCGTGGTGGATTCGATCAATTTCCTGCTGGGGGAACGCCCCGCCAGGGATTTTATCCGCGCGGGCGCGGGCTTCGCCGCCGTGGAGGGTATGGTCGAAATCGAAGACGAAGGCATCACCGAGTCGCTGGAAGGGTTGGGCATACACGCCGCGGACGGCCAGCTCCTGTTGGAACGCGTGATGCAGTCGGGGGGTAAGTCCAACTGCCGCATCAACGGGCGCACGGTGGCGGTGGGGATGCTGAAGGAGGTTTCAAACCTGCTGGTGGATGTACACGGCCAGCACGAGCATCAATCGTTGCTGGATTCCGCCAAGCAAATGCAGTTGCTGGACCAATTCTGCGGGGCGGAAATGGCCGAAGGGAAAGCGGAGCTCGCCGATTTACTTAACCGATACCGCGAAAACGGGCGCGCGTTAAAGAAGCTGGCGGGTATAGGTAATCAGCGAAATGAACAGCTTGATTTTTGGCGTCACCAGGTACAGGAAATTGAGGCCGCGGCGTTAAAGGACGGCGAAGAAGAAGGCTTGACCGCACGGCGTAACCGCTTGGGCGGTTTGGAAGCGTTGTCGGAAAATACGCGCCGCGCGTTGTCTTATTTGTACGGCGGCGCGGAATCGCAATATTCCGCGCTGGATCAGGCGGGACGCGCCGAAAGCTGTGTGGCGGAAATCGCGAAGCTGGACCCGGCCAAGGAAAACCTGCTGGTTAATTTGAATGAAGTAACGGCGCAACTGTCCGATATCGCCGCCGATTTGCGTAATTACATAGAGGAACTGGACACCGACCCGCAGGAGTTGGAACGCATCGAAGCGCGGCTGGACGTGATTTACCGCATCAAAAAGAAATTCGGCCCGTCATTGGAAAACGTACAAAAGAAGTACGAACAGCTTACGCAAAATATCTTCGCCATCGAAAACAGCGGCGCGGAAATCGCCCGCTTAAACAACGTCAAACGCGCACTAACGCAAGAAATCACGCGGGTATGCGACGCGCTTTCTGCCATGCGTTCGGCGCAAGCGGTTCAAATATCGGCGGATATTTGCGCCGTATTGCGTGACTTGGGGATGCCTAACGCTCGTTTTGAAATTACCGTCACACGCAAAACATCCTTTACGCAGGACGGTAACGACCAGGTGGATTTCATGATTTCGCCCAACCCGGGCGAAGCGGTAAAGCCCCTTAAAAGGATCGCTTCCGGCGGGGAAATGTCGCGCATTATGCTCGCCATCAAGACCGTGCTGGCCGACGCGGACCGTATCCCTACGGTGATCTTCGATGAAGTGGACGCGGGCGTCAGCGGCCGCACCGCACAACAAGTGGCGGAAAAGCTCGCCGCCATCTCGCGCCGCAGGCAAATCTTGTGCATCACCCACCTGCCGCAAATCGCCGCCATGGCGGATACGCACTTCTACATCGAAAAGAACACCCAAGAAACAAACGGGGAAACCCGCACAATTACCTCCGTGCAAGCCCTCGCCCCCGAAGGAATCACGGCGGAGCTGGCACGCCTGACGGGCGGCGCGAAGATAACCGAAGCGACACTAAAAGCCGCGCGGGAAATGAAAGAACAAGCGACGGGGTTAAAGCGTATGAAAGAAGCGGCTATATAGTCCAATCTTCAATGAATATACGAAACGGTATTCTTTCGGCAAGCGTACGGCTTGGCTGTTGCTGCTGTAAAAAAGTTTCGCCGTTTCCATTCCAATCACCTCACGATTAAATTCTACCGCTTCCGGTTCCGCCGTCTGCGTACCGGGGCGGGCTTCTTCGTGCGCATATGGCCGACAACCAGCGCGGCAAGCGAAGCGATGACGAACATGATCGACACAACTTGGCTGGCGGCCCAGCCCGTACCGAAGAAGGGAAGCTGGTCGGTACGCAAGCCCTCGATAAAAAAGCGGGCGACGCCGTAGCCGAGGAAATAGAGATACAGGATTTCCCCGTCGAACTTCTTTCGCGGGCGGTACCAAAGCAAGATGGCCATCCAAACGAGGTTGAACGCCGCCTCATAGAAAAAAGTGGGATGCACCTGTATATAAGTCGCGCCGTTGGCGGTCACGGCTCGTTCCATCAATTCGGGCGTGGTGTACGCCGCGCGGTCCACGCGGATGCGCATGGCGAACAGGTTGTCGGTATAACCGCCGAAGGCTTCCGCGTTGAAGAAGTTGCCGAAGCGCCCGATGATTTGCCCCAACAGCATGGAGGGCACGCCCACGTCAGCCAGCAAGCCGAAAGGGATGCGCCTGCGCCACGATACATACACCCCCGCCAACGCCGCGCCGATGATGCCCCCGTAGATCGCGAGCCCGCCGCCGCGCAAGTCGAAAGCGATTTCATACCACGGGCGGCCGCTGAAGATTTCCCAATTGAAGATTACATAATACGTACGCAAGCCGATGAAGGCGAAGACCAAGCCCACCAGCAACAACTCGTAATAGTGGTCGGTGTTTTGCCCGATCTTGCCCGCCCACCAAATACCGAGCCACGCGGCGGCGATGATGCCGATGACGATGATCACGGCGTACCAGTAGATTTCGAAGCCGCCGATGCTGAGGAAGTGCCGCGGGACGCGTTCGAAGTAAAAGCCTAAGTTGGGGAACCAAATTTCGGGGGTAATGTTATCGGGGGGCATAGATGCGCCTCCTCCTTTGGATGCGGTAGATTTTTCGCATATTAACATGATTGTGATATAATTTCCATTAATAGCTAATCAAAAACGCGGTCGGTCATGAAAGAGGGAATCGCAAGCATGAGGAAATGGATTATATGGGCAACAGCCCTTTGCGCGGCGTTAGCGGTAACGGCTTGCGGGCGGGACGAAGAAGACCATCCGCCGATCATCGAAATGCCCTGGATGTACACGCCCGCGCCCGCCCCTAGGGAAACCGCTTCCCCGACGATACCCATTCCCGGTTTTGTCACCGGCGAACGGGAGGAGGCCGTAATCGAATTTTGGCACGTTTCGGGCATCGCGCAATCGGATGCTTTATTAGAAACGTTGGACGCGTTCCACGCCTTCCAACCTTATATACGGGTAAACGAAATAAACCACGGGAATTACGCCATGCTGGCTGCGCAGATCATGCTCGGCGATTTCAGCGGGACGCTCCCGCATGTAGCCGTCGCATCGGCTTCCGACGTTTTGCGTTATCGGGCTTCGCTTATGCTCCTGCCGCTTGACCCCTTCGTCAACGCCCCGGAAGTAGGGATGCCGCGAGAGGAATTTGACGATATCTTTGGGGCCTTGCGTGCCGTCGGTGTATATGACGGCGTTCGGTACAGCTTGCCGTTTACGGCGAATGTACGGCTACTCTTCTATAATCGCGATTTAATAACGGCGAACGGTTTTATCCGCGCGCCCGAAACGTGGGAGGATTTGGAACGGGCCGCGCGTGTGCTGACGGATTCGGGCGGCCGCCGCGGTATCGGTTTCGGCGGTGACTTCGATTCGGAATGGGCAATGCTGCTCATTCGCCGCGGCGGGACGTTTTTTGACAGCGTAACCGGGCGTGCCGCTTTCGCTACCGCGGAAGGTATCCGCGCGATGGAATCCCTCATCCATATGGCGAACGGCCCCTACGCGTACGCCGCCGAAGACAGCGGGCCCTTGCACGGCGCGTTCGCCCGAGGTGAAATCGCGATGTTCTTCGGGTGGTCCGACGACATCCCGCGCGTGGCAAGCGCGGTGAACGATGCGTTCGACTGGCGTACCGCGCGCGTCCCCGAATCCCATGATTCCTTTGCGGCGGAAATGACGGGTTACGATTTGGTTATGTTTGAAAACGTAAGCCACGGCATCGACGCGCGCGTAGGGGCGTGGGATTTTATGCGCTTCACCTTGCAAACGGACGCCGCCGCGCGTTGGGCCATCGCCAACCATTCCGTGCCCGTGACGCAAACCGCGCTGGATTCGCTTATGTACAGCCGTTTCTTTAATTTGAACCCCTCCGCGCGGGGGATTCACGCCTCGGCGGACAACGGCTTCTTCCGCGTACGGCACGAAATGGCCGATAACATCCGCGGGATATTGCTGGAATCGATGGATTCAATGATTAACGGTGGCGTCTCCGCGGAAGTCGGGCTGACCCAAGCGGAGGAAAGGGTAAACGCGTTGTTGGCGGAAGGACGATAAAGGATGCGCCGACGCCCCCGATCATTCCCCTACAAATAAAAATCCGGCGGCAGGGAGGAGGGGGTCCTAACCTCCCCGCGTGCGCCGGTCAAAAAAATGGTGCGTAGGAACGGCAGTTACCTGCCACCACCCACACACCCTATCCAATCGAGTCGAAAGTGCCCGCGAACCCATGCCGCAAACAACCAAACCGTAACGCACCCATGCAACGAAATCGTTGAAATAAAGGGAGAAAAATGTTAAGGTTGTTGCTGCGCAGTAGGGCCGTTGGCCTGTGTGTTAGGTGATGCTACAAATCCCTACACTTCATCGTGCGGTGTCGCCAAACACAACACGATTACTGCGTTTCCTTATTGCGGAGATATATTACCATATAATCGGCAGGATGTACAAATAAATGTAAACCAACTTGTCCCCCATTGGAGGACAAGTTAAACGGGAACAAATATTCTTGCAAACGAATGGTCCATGCTGTATAGTATGTTCGATTTGAGAGGAGCATACGCGCATGGACAGGAACGTCATCACCATCAAGGGCGCACGCAGCCATAACCTTAAGAACATCGACTTGACCATACCGCGCGACCGGATGGTCGTGTTTACCGGGCTCAGCGGTTCGGGCAAGACGTCGCTGGCATTTGATACGATCTACGCCGAAGGGCAGCGGCGGTACGTGGAGTCCCTCTCCGCGTACGCGCGGCAATTCCTCGGACAGATGGAAAAACCCGACGTAGATGTGATCGAGGGGCTTTCGCCCGCCATTTCCATAGACCAAAAAACCACCAGCCAAAACCCCCGCTCCACGGTGGGCACGGTAACGGAGATATACGACTATCTCCGCCTGTTGTTCGCCCGGGTGGGGGTTCCCCATTGCCCCGATTGCGGCAAAGTAGTGGAAAAGCAAACCGTGGACCAAATCGTGGATCGCGTATCCGCGCTGGGGGAGGGGACGCGCTTGCAAGTGCTGGCCCCCGTGGTGCGCGAGCGTAAGGGCGAACATACCAAACTCCTGGAGGACGCGCGGCGCAACGGCTACGTGCGGGCGCGTATCGACGGCGAGGTGTACGACCTCGGCGAAACGCCCGACTTGGAAAAGAACAAGAAGCATACGGTCGAAATCGTGGTGGACAGGCTGGTGGCGCGCGCGGGGATACAGCAGCGTTTGAGCGAATCCATCGAGGCCGCGATGCTGTTATCCGGCGGGCTGGTCGTGATAGCGGTAGCGGATGGCGGGGTTGACGGTTCGCGTTCACTTGAAGGCGAATCCGCTCGCCGCGACTCCCCCCCTTCCCCGTCTGTAAACGACCTTGTCTTCAGCGCGAACTTCGCCTGCACCGACTGCGGTATATCCCTGACCGAAATCGAACCCCGCGCTTTTTCGTTTAACAATCCCGCGGGGGCGTGCGCGGAATGTTCGGGCCTGGGCATGAAGCTCATCTTCGACCCCGAATTGCTTATCCCAAACCCGCAGTTGTCCCTGTCGCAAGGCGCGATCGTCGCTCCGGGCTGGAACGCCATCAAAGCGGAGAATTCAAGTTCCCGCGCCATCTTCGCGGCGTTGGCGGAAGCGTTTAAGTTTAACTTGGATACCCCGTACGGCGAGCTTTCGGAAGAAGTACGGGACGTTATCATGAACGGTTCAAGCGAAGCGTTCCGGATCACCTATGTAGGCCAGGACGGCCAAAACCGCTCGTACCCCTACACCCACGAAGGGATCATCAACAACCAATGGCGGCGCTACCGCGAAACAAGCTCGAATTACATGCGTATGGAATACGAAGCCCTGATGACGCAGATCAAATGCCCGGCGTGCGGCGGCCGAAGGCTTAAAAAAGAGGTGTTGGCCGTCACGATCGGTGAGACGAATATCTCCGCCGTAACCGATATGACCATCGGCGACGTACGCGCGTTTTTCCAACGGCTCAAACTCAATGAAACGCAGCTCATCATCGCCGGGCCGATTTTGAAGGAAATCCACGCCCGTACGGGCTTCCTCATGGACGTGGGGCTGGATTACCTCACGCTGGCGCGGGCGGCGGGGTCGCTTTCGGGCGGCGAAGCGCAGCGCATACGGCTGGCGACGCAAATCGGTTCGGGCTTGGTAGGCGTGGTGTACATCCTGGACGAGCCTTCGATCGGCTTGCACCAGCGTGACAACGCCCGTCTGCTCAAAACCCTGCGCCATTTGACGGATATCGGCAACACGCTCATCGTCGTGGAGCACGACGCCGACACCATGCACGCGGCGGATTATATCGTGGACATCGGCCCGTACGCGGGCATACACGGCGGGCAAATCGTCTACAGCGGCGACGTGAAGGGCTTGATTAAATGCAAGGACAGCATCACGGGCCAATACTTAAGCGGTAAAAAACGCATCGAAACGCCCGCAATGCGCCGCCCTATCACAGGCAACGCCCTGCAAATCAAAGGCGCGGCGGAAAATAACCTAAAGGATATCGACGTAATCATCCCCATCGGCGTGTTCACCTGCGTGACGGGGGTCAGCGGTTCGGGCAAGAGTTCATTAATCAATGAAGTATTATACAAACGCCTCGCGCGCGACCTCAACCGCGCGCGCATCAAGCCCGGTAAGCACACCGACGTGTTGGGCTTGGAATGGCTGGATAAAATCATCAACATCGACCAAAGCCCCATCGGGCGCACGCCCCGTTCCAACCCCGCGACCTATACGGGCTTGTTTGACTTGGTGCGCGACGTATTTTCCCAAACCCCCGAGGCTAAGATACGCGGCTACCAAAAAGGCCGCTTCTCCTTCAACGTGAAGGGCGGCCGGTGCGAGGCGTGCTCGGGCGACGGGATTATCAAGATCGAAATGCATTTCCTGCCCGACGTATACGTCCCCTGTGAGGTTTGCCACGGCAAACGGTACAATCGGGAAACGCTCGAGGTAAAATATAAGGGGAAAAATATCTCTGACGTATTGGATTTGACCGTCGAAGCCGCGCTCGAATTCTTCGACAGCCTTCCGCGCCTGCGGGAAAAATTACAAACCCTCTTCGATGTGGGGCTTTCCTACGTGCGGCTCGGCCAATCGTCCACCACCCTATCCGGCGGCGAAGCCCAACGCGTAAAGCTCGCCACCGAACTTTCGCGCCGCGCCACGGGCAAGACCCTCTACGTGCTGGACGAGCCCACCACCGGCTTGCACGCCGCCGATGTGCACAAGCTCATCGCCATCTTGCAGCAACTCACCGATTGGGGCAATACCGTCGTCGTCATCGAGCATAACCTGGACGTGATCAAAACGGCGGACTACATCATCGACCTGGGCCCCGAAGGCGGCGGCGCGGGCGGCCAAGTCGTGATCTGCGGCACACCCGAGGACGTAGCGGCGTGCGAGGGGTCGTTTACGGGATTGTTCCTAAAGCCGATGCTGGGTTAGGTTGCAAGTAACAAAAAAACCCCGCCAAACCCCGCCAAATGCACGGGATAAAAAGCATAAAAGAACCACTTCATCGGATAACCCCGTTTGCCGTTGTAACTTGCGGCCAGCGGTACAGTAAGAAGCGTCGCGGCAATCATCGCGTAATTTGTGCCGGTAACGGCACCAACACCCCCCGTAAAAGCAATCACGAATACAGGCAACCAAATCAACAGGCACATCCCCGCCATCACCACCAAGCGGGTATGTGTCTTTTTTACGGCGTACATGGCGAAGATAAAAAGGACGCCCTTCCAACTGTAGTCCACGGAAAGGAACCCGCCGAGGAACACGCACACCGCCGCGGGCAAAATAGCCAAGGAAGCGACATTCCACCTATCCATCACGTATCTATAAGCGAAGATGGCGGTGCCGCCAAGGAAAAGCGTAAAGAAGACATTCGCGAAACTGACGAAGCCGAACGTATTCACCCCAATCGCGTCCGCGAAGGCATATCGGAAAAACGGTTCGGAAATAACGGCGAACAAAAGCAGCCGCGAAAGGAACCGTTCCGGCGAACGGGTATGACGGAAGCCCTCCGCGATTAAATAAGCAAACAATGGGAACGCCAAACGCCCGACTACCCGAAACCATAAAGGGAATACATCGGGGAAAACCAGCCGCGTATGGTCAAGAAGCATAGCGGATACGGCAATAATTTTAATAATAAAGGACGACATGAAACCCCCGTTATGCTTTTTAATTTCGAGTTTCCAACCCCGAACCCCGAACTACGAACCCCTAACCCCGATTTCCCCCGCGATCCGTGAAAACCCGTAAATATCCAACGCCTCGCCCCGTATATCCGCCCGGAGGCCGCACGCCGTAAGCAAGTGGGCCAGCTCTTCCTTGCTTTCGCCCAATCCGGCGGCGAACAAGGCATTGACCAGCGTCTTGCGGCGCTGCGCGAACGCGGCGTGGATAACCTTAAAAAGCAACGCCTTATCCGCGGAAACGGGCGGCTCGGGATGCATCCTTAAACGAACCACCGCCGAATCCACTTCGGGGCGGGGGACGAAGACGTTGGCAGGAACGTTGGCGACGATTTCCGCTTCGGCATGGTACGCGACGGCGAGGGAAAGCGAACCGTAGTCCTTGGTCCCCGGGGCCGCGCCCATGCGTCGGGCGACTTCCTTTTGCACCATGACGGTAACGGATTCGAAGAGAACGCCACATTCAAGCAACCGCATGATGGCGGGGGTTGTTATATAATAGGGAAGGTTGGCCACGGCTTTTAACCGCATGTGGCGGTACGGCGCGAGCAACGCGGGTATGTCCTGCTTGAGGATGTCGCCCTGTACGATTTCAAGTATTTCCGCTTGAATATGCTTGTGGAACTCGACGGACAGGAAATCGACCAAGCCCTTGTCCAATTCGACGGCCAGCACCTTACCTGCGGCATTGACAAGCCCCTGCGTCAACGCGCCCAAACCGGGGCCGACCTCCAACACGCAATCCCCCGGCTCGGGCGAAGCGGCGTCAATGATTTTTTGCAGCACATGACCGTCAACGAGGAAGTTCTGCCCCCATTTTTTCTTCGGGGCCAGGTTGTGGCGTGTTAATATCGTGCGTACGCTTATCATAACGCGATTATACTATATAAAAGGACATATACATCATGAATATTCTCAACTACCTGTTGCCGCCGATATTGGGCGCAATCATCGCGTTTTCGACCAACTGGATCGCGATCGTCATGCTGTTCCGCCCGCATAAAGAAAAGCGCGTGTTCGGCCTGCGTATACCCTTTACGCCGGGCTTGGTCCCGCGTGAGAAGGCGAAGCTGGGGCGCAAGCTGGGTGAGGCGATACAAAAACACCTGTTGACCCCCGAGGTGCTGACCCAATCGTTGGTTGACCCCGAGCGGTTTTTTGCCGACGCCGTTGACAATATTAAAAACCTGTCCGAACGCTTCCCCGAGCTGGACAGGAACCTGGCGGAGCTGACGCGTAATATCGTGAAGGAAAACGTCAGCGGATTCGCCTCCATGTTCGTCAACAAGGATAAGGTGTACGCAAGCATCAAAGAGGGGTTGGTAAAATATTTGTCCGAGGAATCTAACCAGGCGTTGTTAAGCGATAAAATGTTTACCGTCGCCCAAAATATCCCCATCGCCGATATGGTCGAAAAAAAGATGGCGGCGTACGACGTGGCCGAAGCGGAGGCGATGATCCTGTCCGTGGTGGGGCGTGAGCTTAGGGTCATCGTCATGTTGGGCGGCGTATTCGGTTTTTTGATCGGTTTATTGACGTTGATTCCGTTACTTTCGGCATAATGACAAAGGGTGCGGGGCTTATCTCCCCTTTTTTATAAAAAGACAAGCCGTAAAATAAAGCGATCGATCATGTGCTGTTAACAGCCTTATGCGTTATGCCAATAAACAACGCGTATAAGGTTGTTTTTTTATATAAAATGACAGCGGCGGACGGTCTAAAGGTGGTCCGCGAAAAATAGACAATTTACCGAATCCAAAGTAAAATGCGCGGAAATACATAATCAAGGTCGGTGTCGGTGATGGCGCAGGACGTATTGTTGCAAGTAAAAGACTTACGGACATCCTTCCGCGTGGAAGGCGAATATTACGCGGCCGTTGACGGCGTTAATTTGGATATCTATAAAAACGAAGTCTTCGCCTTGGTAGGCGAGTCGGGCTGCGGCAAATCCGCTATGGCCCTTTCCATTACCCGTTTACACAATATGAACTACACCCGCTGCGAAGGGGAAGTGCTGTACGAAGGCAAAAACCTGCTGACCATGACCCTGCCCGAAATCAACAAGATACGGGGCGGGAGCATCGGCATGATCTTCCAGGACCCGCTTACCGCCATGAACCCCCTCATGCGCGTGGGCGCGCAAATTGAGGAAACCCTCACCTACCACACGAATATGAACCGTTCCGAAAAAAAATCGCGCACGCTGGAATTATTGGATCAGGTAGGCATGGTCAACCCCGCGCTTACCTATGACCAATTCCCGCATGAATTGTCCGGCGGGATGCGCCAACGCGCCATGATCGCCATGGCCATCGCCGCCAAGCCCGAAATCATTATCGCCGACGAACCCACGACCGCGCTGGACGTGACGATCCAAGCGCAGATATTGGACTTGCTGGACGAACTGCGCGGAAGCACGGGCGGCAGTATGTTGTTGATTACCCACGACCTGGGCGTGGTGGCCGACATCGCCGACCGCGTAGCCGTTATGTACGCCGGGCAGATTGTGGAAATCGCGACGGTATTCGAGTTGTTCGCCAATCCCCTGCATCCTTATACCCGTTCCCTGCTTAACTCCATGCCAAGCGCGTTAACCGAGGAAGCGCGGTTGCATACGATCCAAGGCATCGTTCCGAGCCTTCAAAACCTCCCGCGGTCGGGCTGCCGTTTCGCCGAGCGCATCCCTTGGCACCACGCGAGCCTTCACGAGGAAGATCCCCAATACCACGAAGTTTCCCCCGGGCATTTCGTGCTTTGCAGTTGTTATAAGACATTTACCCTTAAAGCGGGGGCATAGGATATGGCATTGTTGGAAGTAAAGGACTTGAAGGTCCATTTTCCCATCCACGGCGGCATATTGGGGCGCGTAGTCGGCTACGTAAAGGCCGTGGACGGCGTTTCTTTTTCCATAGAACCGGGGCAAACCATCGGTTTGGTGGGGGAATCGGGCAGCGGCAAGAGTACGATCGGCAAATCGATACTGGGCCTGACGCACATCACCGCGGGCACCATACGGTTCGACGGCAAGGACATTACGAAATCGGTGCGTAAGAACCGCTCCCCCTACCGCAAGAGCGTGCAGATGATCTTCCAGGATGTATACTCGTCTCTTAACCCCCGCAAGAGGGTGCTGGACATCATCGCCGAACCCCTGCGCAACTTCGAAAACCTTTCCAAAACGGAAGAACGCAAGCGCGTGGACGAATTGCTATCCATCGTGGGCATGACGCCCGATAACGCAAGCAAATACCCCTTCGAATTCTCCGGCGGCCAGCGGCAACGCATCGGCGTGGCGCGGGCCATCGCGTTAAAACCCAGGCTCATCGTATGCGACGAACCCGTCAGCGCGCTCGACTTGTCCGTTCAAGCGCAAGTGCTTAACCACTTGAAGGATATCCAGCAGGAATTGAAGATGGCGTACCTCTTTATCAGCCACGACTTGGGCGTGGTGAAGCACATGTGCGAACACCTTGCCATCATGCACCACGCGCGCTTCGTGGAATACGGCACGCGGAAGGACATCTATGAAAACGCGGCGCACATATACACCAAGCGCCTCATCGCCGCCATCCCCGACATCGACCCGAACAAACGCAAGGACAACGCGCGTAACCGCGCCGAAATCAACGCCCTGTACGAAAAGGAGCTCCCCGATTATTACAGGGACGGCTACGGCGTATATGATTTAAGGCCCATCAGCGACACGCACCAAGTCGCGATGCTGTAGAGGTGTAACGTATGTGGAAAACAGTCGTCAGGCGTTTATTGATAGCAATACCCCAGCTCATCGGCTTGAGCGTCATGGTTTTCGTGTTGGCGCAGTTTATGCCGGGGGACGCTTTGCGCGGGCAATTGGAGCCCGGTATGCCGCCGGGGGAAATCAACCGTATGCGCGAGGAAGCCGGCTTAAACGACCCTTGGTATGTGCAGTATTCGCGTTGGGTGGGTAATGTCCTGCGCGGCGACCTCGGGCGGAGCTTACAGCATCGCGTACCCGTAACCAAGGTTATCGGCGACAATATGATGAACACGGTGCGCCTGTCGATAATGACGACGATTTTACTGTACGCGATAGCGATTCCGCTGGGTATTATCGCCGGGCGCAAGCATAACCGGCTGCCCGACAAGATAATCATGTTTTATATCTTTATCTTCTTCAGCATACCCACGATTGTAATGGGTCTCCTTATGATATTTATTTTCGCCTTCCATTATGGTTGGTTCCCCGCCATGAACTCGGTGTCGGTTATTGCCGCCTTCCAAGGGGGATGGGCGGAATTTTGGAGCCGTCTGCACCATTTGGTGCTGCCCTCAATGACGGGCGCGATCTTGGGCGGAACGGCAACGATTTATTACCTGCGCAACCAAATCATCGACGTGCAATCCTCCGATTTCGTCACCACCGCGCGCAGTAAGGGTACGCCCGAACGCCGCGTATACACGCGCCATATCCTGCGCAACGCGATATTGCCCATTGCCGGGGGTATGGGGGCGTCCATCGCGTTTGTTTTCACGGGCTCGATTTTTATCGAAACGGTGTTTTCGATTAACGGCATGGGACAGTTGTTCGTCAATTCCGTATCCGGCCGCGACTGGCCCGTGGCGAACGCGTTGATTATGTTCTATGCCTTTGTGGGTGTTATGGCGGGATTGCTTGCGGATTTGACCATTATGCTCGTTGATCCGCGGATACGGATTAAATAAAGGGGGTGCGATGATGGAAAAAGGCGGATTGGGCGTAGTATGGAAGGAAATACGCAACGATAAGCTGGCGCTGTTCGGATTGTTCCTGTTCATCGGCATCGTGGCTACGGTTTATTTTTGGGGCTATTACATCATTGACGAAACGCAGGCCATGCGGCTCAGCATGTTTACCATGAACCAACGGCCAAGCCCGGATTTCCGTTTGGGTACCGACCCGATGGGGCGCTGCATGATACAGCAGTTGGTGCTGGCGGCGCGAAACTCATTGAATATTTCCTTCGTCGTAACCATAGGCGGGGCAAGTATCGGGATATTTATAGGCTTGTTTATAGGTTTTTACGGCGGGCATGTGGAAAACGTGGCGATGCGTCTGATCGCGTTCTGGGGCATGATTCCCGGTTTGATGCTGATTATCCTGTTCCGCTCGATCATCACGTTCAAAACGTGGCTGGGTTTTTCGGGGATGATTATACTGGTGGGCGGCTGGCTGACCATGACGGGTCTTGTCCGCGTCATGACCTTGCAGCAAGGGCGGTTGGATTACGTCGCCGCTTCCAAAACGCTGGGCACGCCCAATATCGTTATTATGATACGCGAAGTGCTGCCGAATTTGGTTTCGATTATCACCAGCGGCTTGACGCTGGTGCTGGCGGGCAACATGGGGCTGGAAATCGGCCTGACCTTCCTCGGCTTCGGCTTGCCGCCGGGGGTACCCAGCCTGGGTCAGCATTTGGCTTACGCGCGTTCCTCAGGCACCATGCAGCAACGACCGTGGCAATGGCTGCCCGCCGCGTTGCTGATCCTTATATTAATGCTGTGCATCAACTTCGTCGGCCAGGCAATCAACCGCGCCGCCGACGCCCGAAAAAGAAGCGTTTAGCAACAACGCGAATATAAAAGAGGCAACCCCTCCAAAGAAAGGAAGAGTAATATGAAGAAAGTGCTTTTACTGCTTTTGGTTGTCACTGCGCTGGCGCTGACAGCACTTACCGCTTGCCGCGGTAACGAAAACAACGAACCAACCCCCACCGCGACACCGGCCGTAGCCACGACGCCTACGCCGCAACCCCCGCAAAATAATAATGTGGGGACCGGCGAAGACGACGAACGCCAACAATTCGATGACATCGACGAATTCCGTATTCCCCCCGGGCATCCCCTAAATATGCTTGAGGACGCGATGACGCGTTTCCCGCAGCATGGGGACAACGGTTTGCCCCACGTACAGGGTACGATTTACCAACGCGGTATCGTTGAACCCTCGCCGTGGCAAGGCGTTATCGGCGGCGCGCTTTTCAGCATGTCCCAAGTTGACGGCTTTGTTGCCGACGTGCTGGGCACCGCCGGCGGATTGATCGAAATGAACGAATTTGACCAGTTCGGCGAAGGCGGCGTATGGACCGTGTCCCACGACATGGCTTCACGCTCCATTACCATTACGCAGCACTACGACGTAAACTGGCACGACGGGGTACCCCTAACGCTGTATGACCTGTACTTTACCCTCCACGTAATGGCGCACCCCGACCATAAAGGCCCGCGTCACTTCCGCACGGGCAACACATCGGATATCGTCGGTATTTGGGAATACAACGCCCAAGAAGCCGACCGTATCGAGGGCCTTGTACTGTCAAACAACAACAGGGCGCTGACCATATACTTCGACGAATTCGCGCCGACCATCATGTACTTCGGCGTTTGGACATCACCCATGCCCGCGCACTTGTTTAGCCCGTATTACCCCGACAACGTAGCCGAAATGATTGACAGCCCCTACGTACGTGAAACACCCATCGGCTGGGGACCGTTCAAGTTCGTACACGCCGAACCCGGCGAATCCTACCTCTTGACGCGTAACGAAGACTACGTATGGGGTGTGCCCCATATCGAAACTAAGGTTATCCGCCGTATTTCCGGCGACATGGTAGCCGATGCCATGGTAGCCGGCGAGTTTGACTCCGTAAGCTTCCGCGCGTTGGACTTCCCTTATCATATGGAACCCGAAAACTGGCGTTACTTCGGTTCACCCGGCCGCGCCAGCCAAAGTCACTACGCCTTCCGTATGGGTTGGTGGTGTTTTGAAACGAACCAAAACGTATCCGAAATGCTGAACGACCCCGCGGACCCAAGCAGCGGGTACCGCGTACACGATATGATGCGCCCCGAAGCGTATGCCATCCGCAAAGCCATGGCGCTGGCCATCGACTGGCTGACGATTACGCAGGTACGTTACAACGGCTTGAACTTCCCCGCCGGTTCCTACCTCCCCATAAGGCACAGGCCCTTAATGGATTTGTCCGTGCCCATGTTCCCCTATGACCCCGCGGAAGCCAACCGGGTTTTGGACGAAGCGGGCTTTACCAACCGCGACTCGGAAGGTTACCGCACTTGGTTGGACGGCTCCCGTATGGACCTCATTTGGGCAATGGCCGAAAGCCCCACCGCCGAATGGTACTACATGGCCCTCACGCAGGCATGGGGCGACGTGGGTATCCGCGTATCCTTGTGGCAAGGCATGTTCCATGACATTTGGACGATTTGGGACGCGATGGACTTTGACGACGACGGCGACGAAGTGCATTTCTGGTCCGGCGGATGGCAGCATGGCGCCAACCCCGCCAACTCCATGTGGTCACGCGAGGAATTTGAAAACGCCTCACGCCACAACAGCCCCGAATTGGATGCCATCCTGGCCCGCGTTAACTCCATGGACGCTTGGGATATGGATTTCCTGATGGAAGCCATGAGCGACTTGCAATGGTATATGTACAATACTATTTTCTACTTCCCCTCTACATGGGGCGTGGCCCTAACCGCGGTCAACAACCGTGTGGCCAACTGGGACACCCGCATCACCACCCTCACAAGGGACTACGGCTGGCATACGATAAGGCTGACCGCCGACCAACCGGTCCGTGGATAATTAAGCAAAGATAATTTAACAATAAAGCGGCCCGCAAGCGAAAATCGTTTGCGGGCCGCTTTCTATATATATTGTTCAAAATACTGGAGCGTTGAATATTCGCATAATCGTTTATTTTGTTTTATATGTTGTTTTGTTTTCGCGCTCTTGTATTTCTTGATATATTTTGATAACTCCAATTTGATAATCGTTCCTATTTCGAGAATAACGTCAAATTCGTGTTTGTTGATATAAGGCTTCTTCGAGGCGTCTATATACTTATCGCTGTCTGTGATAACGACGGTTTTTGACAAGTCAAGGCCGGAAAAATTAGGTTGGTCCGTCCATATAACGTGGGGGTGCTTGATGTTAGACCGAAGGGGTATACCGTACAATACTCCGTCGATGTCAATCTGAACGATTATATGGGGCCTTTTTTCCTTATGTAATATTTCCGAACAATGTGAATAATCATCGTAAAAATCCTGTTTAAGCAAAGCTATTTTTACCATGCAGAACACCCCTACAAAAAACAGCCCAACAAAGGGCTGTTTTTATCATCTCAGTAGGCTTTTTTTATTTGTCTTGCTCGTAGCCTTCCGAGCAAATCATCCGTTTGGACTTTTTTTTGATTTCCTTGCTCGTAGCCCTCCGAGCAAATCATCCAAGGAATTGAATCCTTGTATCCGTAGTATATGCAATTTTGAATAAAAAATCAATAAAAATTTTACCAAATAAGATTTTTACAAATAACCCATGGTTAAATTGACCACAAGTCATTGTCATTATAGAATGGCCGAAAAACGTTGTTTGAATGTCAAAGGCAAATGAAAAGATGATTGGACTAAAAGAAAGGCGGGTAATTGACATGTTATGTGTTTTTTGTAAAGGAAACATGCGTGATGGATTCGACACTTATGTAGCGGAGGTTGGCGAAAGCGTCGTCATCATTAAAGGCGTGCCTTGTCAAAAATGTGACCAATGCGGGGAAGTATCATATAAAGGTTTTGTCTATAAACGCGTTGAAGGAATCGTGGAAGAAATAAAAAATATTGCGTCCGAAGTCGCGATCGTAAAATACGCGGAAAAAGCGGCGTAGGATCATATATATGTATATCAACAAAAAAACAGCCCGCAAAGGCTGTTTTTTATCGTCATATACTTTATTTACACCGCCACAACCAACCCGCCGCGGTTGGCGTAGGTCGTGGTTAGCCCGCGGCATTCCTGTATCATGATATCCTTGACCGTTAAATGCTTTAAGAGTTCATCCTTAAAGGCAAGGGCTTTTTCCAAGCATTTGACATGCGCGATGGAAACGATGCGGGATTCGATGTCGGGGGTGTTGGCTTTGATGATTTCCACCAGGCGTTTCATGGATTTGGTATAACCGCGGGCCTTGTCCAGCAGCTTGATTTCACCCTTTTGGTCGTCGGCGCAGATGGGCTTGACATTGAGGAATGAAGCGATTTTGGCTATATAGGGGTTGATGCGGCCCGTTTTAATGAGGTTATCGAACTTATCCAAGAGGATATAGGTACGCATCCCGCCCATAAAATGGTTGACTTGTTCAACGATGTCCGTATTGGGGATGCCTTTATTAATAAGTTCGGATATCTTTAACGCAACGATACCCTCGCCGACGGAAGCCGTCAGGCTGTCGAAGATGTGGATGAATTTCTTGCCGTATTCTTCCATATACATACGCTTGGCGGTGACCGCGCTTTGGTAGGTCGCGCTCAATTTGTTCGAAAGGGTAACGACGAAGATGTTGTCCGCCAGCCCGAAACGCTCAAGGAACGACCCCGGCGAGGGCGCGGAGGTCTTCACCCCCTCGGAGGAAGCCTCCATATGGGAGAGGTATTCGTCGATGCACAGGTTTTCGTCGTCTATAAAAACCTTGTCCTCTACCTGCAGCGTCAGCGGTACGAAAGAGATCGTACAGTTTTCGTCTTCAATGTACTCTTTGTTAACATCGCACGCGCTATCCACGATAATCCCGTTCTTCATAATAAACCTCCCAAAATTTAACTTTAGCGGAGTATAACACGCTTACGTTCATGAGGGAAGGTTTATACGGATAATGCGCCGTTCGGTATCGATCGTGATGTCCAGCGCGAGTTGGGAGGCATCCACGAAGGAACGTCCGTCGATTTCGACCGCCGTGCCGGGGCGAGAGAGGAACAGCTCCTTCGTAAGGGTTTCGTAACCGACGTAGAACGTACCGTCATACTCGTATCCGCCGTAAACGGAACGCAGCCATTGGCGGACTGCGGGTGCCTGCGCGAGCGCGTCAAGAAAATAATCGCAGGCGATGGCCTCGGCGTAGGCAAGCATCAAATCGCGTTCGCGAGTGAGGGTCATATCGTCCCAACGCGCGCCGACGTTATTCGCGTCACGGTAGATAACCGCCTTCACACGCGGGAAGCCGGCGAGGGCATCGTACACGCGTAATATTTCCTCCGCCGCTTCCTTTATATAATAGGTATAGTCGATCCGCGAAAAGTGGCTGATCCCGGCGGGCAGCAGCATAATCGGCTTGTGGCGTTGGAACGCGTGGTGGAAAGGAGCGATCGCGCTTGGGATGTCCGTACCGAATCCGTCGCGCGAGCGCAGGGCCTGTACGGACAAGCCCACCCAATCGACAACATCATGCCCGGGGTAAAAGGGATGGTTGGGCGTCGCGTCCGATTGCCCTTCCGGCACTACCCACACGAAGGCAACCTTCGGCGCGTATGTACGGAACAAAATGCGCGCCAGCCGATAAACGTTGACATATTCCTCGGGTGTCATGCCGTGGCCGCGCGCCAAAGGGTTAAAGGCCAGGAACATGGGGATATCGTAGATGCCCAACCCCCGCGCAAGTTCGGCGAGTTCGGCGGCGGGCAGCCTCTTTTCATCTTCATTAAAATTAAGGCGAAAATAAAAAAGCGGCGCGGCATCCGATGAGATCGCGTGCAGCAACCACGATAATGGGATTTCGTCCCCCAATTCCATTTCGTACACGAATATCGCGTGGGACTTTTCGGCCAAGTTGCCGAAGCTGCGCATCGTGATGTGCGTGGTATCCGGCGAAAGCCACGCGCCGATGTACGCGCCTTCAACGGGCTCGTGGGTGGAAATCGTCGCTCCCGCTTGGGTAAACAGTACCGTGTAGGGTATGGGGACGGGGTCGGATACGGTCGGCGTATCCTGCCGGACATCCAAAGTCCGGCGGCGCGGCGTGCCAACGATGGGGGAGGGGGCGTCCGCCGCGCAACCGGATAAAAAAAGGAGGAGGAGCAAGGTAAAAACCGCGTTTACCATTTTTATCATAAGCGGAGTATCGCCTGAAAACGGTCGGTTCAAACATCGCTCCCGATGTACGGCGTGGTAAAGTTACAAGAATTTTTGCTCCGCGGCTATACGGATAAGGTCGGATATTTTATGCACATTAAGTTTATCATAGAGGATTTTTGTTATCATTTTAATCGTGTTAACCGAAAGCTCCAATTTATTGGCGATCTCCGGTTGGGAAAACCCGTTGTAAAGGTAGGTCAATACATCCTTTTCGCGGGGGGTCAGCGTCTTTACGTCGCTGTCGTTCTTTTGATATGCGTTAATAAACAGCGATTGGCTCTTTGAATAGGAAATCGTCTTATGCTTGATCGATTCAAGCCACGGGCGGGGGATGCCGATGGATAACGCCGTATCGCCCGGATGCTCGCGCAGAGCGGCGATGATCAACGACCGCATATCCTTTCCCAGCTCGATAAAAGGCATTTGTATATCGTTTGGTATTGCCGTTTCATAGGCTTCCTTAAAGGAGTCCCATGCCTTGTTCTTAATTTTCATTTTATAATAGACGCAGGCTTCCATTGCCAGCATTTCTATACGGCCGAATAAAAATGATTCCCTGTTTTTCATTTCCCTAATGTAGGATAACAGCGGCAAATAATTTTTTGTAAGGAAATAATACCGCGCCTTGATTTGATTGCCGAAATTTTGTATGCCGGAAGTGTGCGCGTAAGGGGAAAACTTTTCCGTAAGCCATTCGGGAAACATTTCGGGCCGGCGGAGGATATATTGAAACCAACCCAATGATATGTCATAGGTCAAATATCTTTTAAAATACAGTTTTTCATTGAGCAAATTTTCCGTATCACGGAGAACCGTTTCGGCTTTTTTAGTATTCCCTTCCGCAACGGCTATCCTTAATAAATAAAACAATGCCCTGTGCATGGTTTCAAATGCCATTCTTTTTATCGCGCTTTCAATCGCGTTAACGACAAAGGGTTCCGCCGCTTTTACCTTGCCTTGATAAAATAATAATTCACCTTGTATCAATAAATCCGCACCCATCGTAATACCTTTTGAATATCGCGCCGTAGTTTCATCGCTCCTGATCGTGGCTTCGATATATTTCTGCGGTTCCCCTTTTTTTGAGGAATAGGTCAAATTGAGCCAAGGCCCCCGGGGGCAGTCGAGGGGCGGACTGGAATTATAAAATTTTTCGGTCATGTTATCGAACATTTTGGCAAAATAAATATCGAAATCATAGACATCGTCGTGCGCGCACGCGGCCCGCATAATCCCCATGGAAAGATATATGCCGCATAAGGAAATGCTGCGCATTTCATCATCTTCGGGAAGCGATAAAAACCTGCGTTCGTAATAATCAAACAACGCGTAAAATTCTTGCATATTACCAAGCATCGCAACGATATTGACGTGCGTCGTAGCGAAATACTTCACACGGTCAAAGGTTTCCGCCGGGGCGCGGTCAAATATTCCCTTTGCGAACTGCGCTATTTCGTAGGGTATATCCAGCGGAAGGAAAAAAAACATGGACACGATGGATTCATAATCGTTTATTTTTTCGTAATAATTTAGCGCGTCTATCTTAAAATTGTTTTGGCTGCACCAATCGGCGGCCGCTTTATAGGTCTTGTATTTGTCATCCTCCGTTAAAATCGTATGCTTCGTGTTTAGGAAGTGTAAGAACAAATGATGGATAAGATACGTGCCCAAGGAATCGTCGAAACGAATGTATGTGTTTACGTTCTTTAATTCGGACAATACATGGGTTTCCTCCGCCGCTAAAATTTCAACCAATTCCGCGGAAAGGTGGTCGATTAAGGAAAGTCTTACCAAAAAACGTTTCAATTGCCCGGATAATAAAGTCCAGCTTTCGGCCTCCATCAGTTCAAAAATATCCTTTTTAAAGGTGTTCTGTATGTACCCGAAATATTTGGGAAGCCTTTCGAGCGAACGCGCGATAAGGTTGATCGCGAAAACCCATCCCTTCGTATCGCCGTATATTTCATGAATGGTATGGCTGTCAACGGCCAGTTTTAGCTTTTTAAAATAATCGGTCAGTTCGTTTTCGGTAAAATTCAAATTCTTTTCGCGTATATGTGAAACATAACCCTTCAAATCAAGCACCTTAAAATTGATTTCCGGTAAATCACGCCCGATCAAAATCATTTTTCTGTTCGGTGATAATACATTTATAATGATTTTCGCAAAATGAAGGACGGACGGCTCCTTCAATAAATGCACGTCATCCCAAACAATAATATGAGGGTTGTTTGTTAATGTATCGTTCCTGAATTTTGCGAACTTTTCTATTTTTTCATCCGTATCGGGGAAGCCGATTTCACTGCATTGTACGGCCATGTCCGAATCTATTCGGTTAATCGAAGCGACAATATTTTCCCATAAACGGCTTACGGTATTGTCACGTTCACTGATTTGCACCCAAAAAAATAAACCCCCTTGTTGTTTAAGGAAGTCCAAAACGGCTTGCGTTTTGCCGCAACCGGCACCCGCGCATACGGTAATGACGGTCGTGACGGGATCGTTGACGGCATTCGCCAATAGTTCATTGGTGCGCTGTCTCACTAAATGGTTTGAGTTAATGAAAAATGGATTGGCGGCGATTCCGTTTACCGTATGACTATTCATATGCGCACCCCGCAAAATTTTATTACCTTTATTAACATACTGTATCCTTGCGCCAAGTTCAATGACTTTGAACGGTGAAAAATATATTTAACGATACACACGAACGTATAAAAAATGTGTCGAATAAAGACCGTAAAAAAAGTCCTCATTAACGGCTTGTTTGTGTTTATCGGTATACGTAATAGTTTCGGTTAATAGGGAGGTGTACCATGTTTATAAAATCTTTTTGTAAAGTGTCCACTATTACCCTGACGGTAATCGTACTGTTAACCGCTCTTTCGGGCTGCCGTAACGCTGATGATTACATAGTAGAAGCGCAGCTACCATGGATGATCGGCACAGCGGTACTGTTTCTGTGCGTGATTGCTATGCTTGTGATCCTGCTTCTGCGGAAAAACGGCGAAGGGCGGCGGCTTGACGCCTTGGTTAAAAAACGCACCGCCGAATTGGAAAACGAAAAAAGCATATTGCAAACGATATTCGATTCGGTTCCCGATTTGATATTCTGTAAGGATTTGGATTTAAACTTTACCCGCTGCAACGAGAGCCTGCTCAAATATTTTGACCTTAAAAAGGAAAACCTAATCGGAAAAAACGATTTTACCGGCCTCGGGATCCCCGAGGAAACCGCGCGCGAATTCAGGGAATTGGACAAGACGGTTATCAGGGAAAACCAATCATACAAAATCGAGGAATTCATCCCCGCCCAAAACGGAACGGCGCACCTTTTTGAAACCAACAAGGTGCCCCTTGTTATTAACGGAAAAATATCGGGGATCATGGGTATCGCCCACGACATTACCGAACGTAAGAACATGGAGGAAGCCGCCCTTAACGCCAGCAGGGCAAAGAGCATTTTCCTTGCCAACATGTCCCACGAAATACGGACGCCGATGAACGCCATCCTCGGCATAGCCGAAATGCAGCTCCAGCGGGAAATACTCGATACCGAAACGCGGGCGGCGGCGGAAATGATCTACACATCGGGCGACATGCTGCTCGGTATCATCAACGACATTCTTGACCTTTCCAAAATAGAGGCCGGCAAGCTGGAATTGCAACCGGATAAATATGAAATCGCCAGCCTGGTCAGCGACACCGTGCAGTTGAATATGATGCGGATCGGCAGTAAGCGCATCATCTTTGAGCTCCATGTCGATGAAAATATACCCGCGCAGCTATTGGGCGACGAGCTCCGCGTCAAGCAAATCATGAATAATCTGCTTTCCAACGCCTTCAAATATACAATGGAAGGCACCGTAAAATTAACGGTAACGGCGGAAGAAAATACGGAAAAAACCAACGGCGTCATCCTAACCATCACGGTCAGCGATACGGGGCAAGGCATGACGGAAGAACAGATAAAAATGATCGGCGACGAATATACACGGTTCAACCAGGAAGCCAACCGCTCGACCGAAGGCACGGGCTTGGGCATGAGCATTACGAAAAACTTGATTTGCTTGATAGGCGGGGAAATGACCGTAGAAAGCGAAAAGGGCAAAGGCTCGGTATTTACCGTGCGCTTGCCGCAGGGCCGTGCCGGTACCGATCTGCTGGGCAGGGAAGTGGCGGAAAATCTGCGGCAGTTCCGTACGAGCAGCGCGGCGCAAATGCGGCGGGTGCAGATAACGCGGGACCCGATGCCCTACGGCGAGGTATTGGTCGTGGACGACGTACTGCCGAACATCTACGTAGCCAAAGGGTTGCTGACCCCGTACGAGTTGAAAATCGATTCCGCCGACAGCGGCTACGCGGCAATTGAAAAAATAAAGAACGGTAAAAAATACGACATCATATTCATGGATCATATGATGCCCGAAATGGACGGCATGGAGGCGGTTAAGCATATCCGCGACTTGGGTTATGACCGCCCCATTGTGGCGTTGACGGCAAACGCCGTCGCGGGGCAAGCGAATTTGTTCCTGTTAAACGGCTTTGACGATTATCTGTCCAAGCCGATTGATTTAAGGCAGATGAACAGGCTGCTCAACAAAATGATACGGGATAAACAAACGCAGGAGGTTATCGAAGCGGCAAGGAGGGCGTCGGCTTTGCGGAAGGCAAGCATGAAGCCGGAAGATGACACGAATGTGAAGGTGCTGTTGCATGACAAAAACATCGAAGGACTGGATATATCCGACGGTATCGGCAACATGGGCGGCGACGAAAAGGCGTATATCCAGGTCTTGCGTTCATACGCGATCAACGTCCGCTCCCAGCTTCCGGTCATCGATTCCGTGGATGAAACCATGCTGGCAAAGTATAAGATAATCGTACACGGGATTAAGGGAACGAGCTACTATATAGGCGCCAAACACATCGGTGATACGGCAAGGAACCTTGAGCAAGCGTCCGACAGGGGTGATATCTCTTATGTGAAGGAGAATAACCCGCTGTTCCTTAAAAATACCAAAATATTGATCGACGGCCTGGACGAATTGTTCTCCGACATAGACGCCGAAAACCCCAAACCGATAAAAAGCGAACCCGACAAGGAAACGCTGATCAAACTCCGTGACGCGTGCAAGAGTTTTAATATGGACGATTTGGACGCCGCCGTGGCGGAAATCGAGCAGTACCAATACGAGTCCGACGACGGTTTTGTGGATTGGCTGCAGGAAACCCTCAGCAATATGGATTTAAGGCAAATCGTAACAAAGTTGAACGAAATGGGGATTTGATTTTAAGAATTAAACAACAAAGGGTGGTAATGACATGGAAAACGCAAAACACAGCGTCCTCATCGTTGACGACCAAAGAATCAATATTATGGAAATCAGCAACGCGCTCAGGCCGGACTGTATTATTTACGCGGCGGGGAACGGGCCGGACGCGCTGGCGGTGGCGGAGGAGCGGCAACCCGACGTGATCCTGCTGGATATACAAATGGAGGAAATGAACGGCTTTGACATTATTACCGCCCTTAAGAAATCGGAGAGAACGAAGGACATCCCCGTAATATTCATCACGGGGCGCACCGACGTGGCAAGCGAGGAAAAAGCGTTGGCGCTGGGTGCCGTGGATTACATAAGAAAGCCCTTTTCCCCGTCCATCATAAAACTTAGGGTACTGCACCAAATCGAAATGCTTGAAATGAACGAAGCCTTAACGGCGTCCTTGGAGGAAGCGCAGAAGGCAAACCAAGCCAAGAGCGACTTCCTTTCCAACATGTCCCACGAAATACGGACCCCCATGAACGCCATAATCGGCATGGGGGATATTTTGCTTCAAGAACAATTAAAGGAACACCAAAAAGAGTACGTCAACGATATCGCTATATCGTCCAAAGCGCTCCTGGAAATCGTAAATGATATACTGGATTTTTCCAAAATCGAAAAAGGCAAGCTGGAGTTAAGGCCCGTTGATTATAATTTTAACGCGTTCATCGATCAGATCGAAAAGATGTTTACCTATACCACGCATAAGAAGGGGCTGGAGCTAAGGCTTAAGCGCGGAAACGATTTGCCCGCTTTTTTATACGGCGACGATGTAAGGCTCCGCCAAGTCTTGACGAATATTATCGGGAACGCCGTAAAATTTACGGAAAAGGGATATGTACGCCTTGATATATCCGCGTCGGATGGTTCACTCATTTTCGAGGTCGAGGACACCGGTATGGGAATCCGCGAGGAAGACCGGGCAAAACTCTTCAACGCGTTTGAACAAGCGGACAAGTCCGCAAACCGAAACATCCTTGGGACAGGCCTTGGCCTTTCCATAAGCAAATCCTTCGTCGGAATGATGGACGGCAGCATTTCATTCAAAAGCGTTTACGGGCAGGGCAGCGTCTTTACCGTTACCGTGCCGATCATACCGGGCTGTAAGGATCGGATCGAGAAAAAGATAGCGATAAGCGAAAGCCTCACGATCCATGCCCCCGACGCGAAGGTGCTGGTGGTGGACGATATCGCGTTTAACCTCAACGTTGTGTGCGGCTTCCTAAAAATGCTGGGTATCCGCGCCCATCGGATAAATTCCGGATTGATGGCTATTGAACTGATCGAAAAAAACGATTATGACATCATTTTTATGGACCATATAATGCCGGAAATGGACGGTATAGAAACGACCGCGCGGATCCGCGCGATGGGCTGCAAATACGAGCTTCTTCCGATCATCGCGCTGACGGCGAGCGCGACCCAAGGGGAACGCGAAATGTTTTTGGCAAACGGATTCAATGATTTCCTATCCAAACCGGTCGGCACCGGCGACCTTGTCCGAATATTGGAAAATTGGTTGCCGCCCCACAAAATCCAGGTGAAAGGCGAATCCAATTTGCATTTTGATAACGGTGATGCTATTATTTAACCGCTGTTTATGAACTTGCTTGTGCAATATTGGAGTGATTCATATAAAAAATAGGGTGCGAAGTATCATAATCCTTGCGGTTATATTTATTTTTGCGGCCCTGTTTTTTTATTTCCTTGACAATGATAGATATGAACATGAAGAAAATAATTTTACCGTAAATAATAATGAATTATCAGAAGAAGATATTAATAAATCCATCCAAACCATTCAAAACATCCAAGAAGAACCCCCGCCCCGGGAGCGTTTGGAAAAAATAAATAATTATATCATTCCCCTGGAAATACAGGGCGTTTATCACATGTTCCTGCCCCATTGGGCAAATGAACCGGACATAACGGCGGAGGAAACCGTCCTTTTACAGGGTTCGCTGATTCCCACGATTTTTATTACAACCGAATCGGGCGGCTTGGATTATATCCACGCAGACCAAAACAACCGGGAACGGGTCGAATTTATTTTTGTGGATGAAAACGGGTATATCGAACACCGCGGCGGCGGCGATATAAACGGGCGGGGCAATTACACATGGCTTCAACCCAAGCGGCCGTACAATTTCCGTTTGGCGTCGGGTGTGCGGCTTCCTTTATTTGGTTTGGGGGAAGGCAGGCATTGGACGCTGCTGGCCAATTATTTGGATTATACCCGTGTGCGTAATATTGCGGCATTAAACCTTGCCCGCGCCTTGAACATTTCACACACGCCGCGGTTGCGCCCTGTGGACGTTTTCATTAACGGCGAATACGCGGGCATTTATGATTTGGTTGAACGCCGAAGCATCAACCATTCGGTAAATATCACGGATTTGCAAGAGGAAACCGCCGCGGTCAATGACGCTCCGCTGTCTTCCTTTCCGCGGGGCGGCGTACACGCGCCCACGCCGGGTACCATAAAATATTACGAAATACCCAATAACCCCGGGGATATCTCCGGCGGGTATTTATTGGAAATCCAATTCGGCCGCCGTTATATGCGGGAGTTCAGCGGTTTTGTTACTGACAGGGGTATGGCGGTAAATATTCTTGCCCCTTCGGCGGCAAGCCGCGAGCAAGTAATGTATATCCGCGATTTTTTCCAGCAAATTGAAGACGCGGTCTATTCACCCTCGGGCTATACCGCGGATGACGTACATTTCTCCGAGCTGTTATGCATCCGCGCTTTTGCGATGAAATATATTTTTCAAGAATTTATTTTGGACGCGGATACCGGCATAACCAGTTTTTTTATGTACAAGGAAAAATGCGGTATGGGGAGCGGACGGTTATATCCGGGCCCCGCGTGGGATTTGGACTTAACCCTGGGTAATTTCGCCAATACAATGGAAGATGGTTTGCGCGACCCGCATATATGGTGGGCGAATGACGGCCACATTGATAAAGACAGGGATATGCCGCCGCATATATTAAACGCGTTATACCGCCACGATATCTTCCGTGGAACGGTACATGAAATGTGGGCAAATCATGCCGCCCCCGTGATACGGGTGTTGGTGGGCTTGGATGAAGGCACAAACGAAAACCTCCGTTGTATTGACAGTTATATAAATGAAATAACAGACTCCCGCGGTATGGATATGGTACGTTGGCCGTTTCCCGCGGGGCGGAGTTTTTCAACGCAAGTGACGGATATAACGCATTTTGCATATACGCGTTATTTATTTTTGGACAAGCATTGGCGGGATGGATGATCGGGTAGATAGGGCGGTGGCACAATGATAAATGAAGGTTCGGTAGCGGTTCTTATCCCTTGTTATAACGAAGGCGTTACCATCGGCAAGGTAGTAGCGGATTTTAAAGCCGCGCTTCCCCACGCGGAAATATATGTATACGACAATAACTCCACAGACGATACTTGTAAAATTGCCGCCGAAGCGGGCGCGGTCGTGCGCCGCGAATACAGGCAGGGCAAAGGGAATGTAGTACGTACCATGTTTAGGGATATCGAAGCGGATTGTTATTTGTTGGTGGACGGCGACGACACCTACCCGGCCAACCACGCAAAGGAAATGTGCAAACCCATATTGGAAAAAGGCTATGACATGGTGGTGGGGGACCGTTTATCCACCACATACTTTGCTGAAAATAAACGAAAGTTTCATAATTTCGGCAATAAGTTGGTGCGTAAGTTAATCAATGTAATGTTTGACAGCGATATAAATGATATTATGTCGGGCTACCGGGCCTTTAGCCGTATGTTTGTCAAGTCTTACCCCATTACCTTTAAAGGCTTTGAAATCGAAACGGATATGACCGTATTCGCGTTGGATAAAAATATGCTTGTCCAATCCATACCCGTAAGTTATCAGGACCGCCCCCAAGGCAGCGTGTCAAAGTTAAATACATTTTCGGACGGGGTTAAGGTCTTGCGCACTATTTTCCGCTTGTATAAAAATTACCGTCCCCTTCGTTTTTTTAGCGTTATGTCAGTTCTTTCAATTTTGGTAGGGTTGGGTTTTTTTATTCCCGTTTTTGTTGAATATATAAATACGGGGTATGTATTGCGCTTTCCCACATTGTTTGTTTCGCTGTTTACCATCCTTGCGGGGATATTGTTATTTTGCTGCGGTTTAATTTTAGATAATGTGGCATCCAACGACCGCCGGATGTTTGAACTGCATTTCATCCGTATAAAGGAGAATGAACGGTGGAACTAATCAAAAAAGGAATATATATATGTATCGCGTATATAAGCTACCTTGCGTTTTTTACACAAGCGCCCATAATTTTTATTCCTTTGCAACATTTCGGCGGAGCGATTTTTATTATCGCCGTTTCATATTTATATATAAAATATAATTTATTTAAAATAAAAAAAGCGGAATTAATATTTTCTTTATTATTAAGTATTTTTTATTATATCGGCATATCTTTCTCCCGTTATGATTCATTCGCGTTGTTTACCGCGTCGCCGCTGTACGCGTTATATTCAATTATTATCTTATTTGGATTTTTTTGCTTTTTTTACGGATGCGTTTGCTTTATAACCGAAAAAATACTTTTGCTTAAAATTAAAATAAATAATAAAAAAATAAAATATGATAATTTTTTATTTATATTTATTTTTTTAATTATCGCATGGCTTCCTTATCTATTTATATATTTCCCGGGTACATTAATCAATGACACCGTACGGCAATTGGCGCAGTTTATGAGTATTACTCCGTATATAAACCATCACCCGATTATTTCCACCTTTTTTATGGGGGCCCTATATCGGTTGGGTTTGGTTTTTGACAGCGCGGTTTTGGGGCTGGCGTTGATTACGTTGGCGCATAATATAATGATGGCGGCGGTTTTTTCCCTTGCTTTGTTTTATTTACGCAAGTGGGGGGTTATGGGTAATGTGCGGATAGTCGTTTTATTATTTTTCGCTTTTTTCCCCGTGTATGGAATATGGGCGCAAACATTATTAAAGGACACGCACGCCGCTGCGGTGATGTTGCTTTTTGCTCTGTTTTATATAGATATAATCCGTGAACCTTCCCGCAGGGGTTGGGTCTTGTGCGCTTTGGCCGCTATGCTTGCGTCGTTATTGCGTAACGAGGTTGTATATGTAGTGGTACCGTCCATTTTAATGTTGGTATTCATAACTTCGGGCAAAAAAACCCGCATAACGGTTGTGGGTACGGCTGTTGCGGTATTTATCACCGTGCGTGTGATCATCAGCGGCGCGATGGCGTTGACGGACGCGGCTCCGGGTTCGGTAGGCGAAGTGCTTTCAATACCCTTCCAACAGACGGCACGCTTTGTTCGTGACCACGAAATAACGGAGGCGGAACGTGCCGTTTTGTCCGCCACATTTAATCATTATGAGCAACTGGGCGAAATATACCTCCCGCGCATATCCGACCCCGTAAAAAGCAGGTTAATGGAAGGGGCCGATCTTAACGCTTATTTCCGTGTGTGGGCGGGTATGGGGTTGCGCGCGCCGCTGACTTACTTGGAAGCGGCCATTGCCGTGTCTTTTAGCTATGTAGTGCCTTTCGGTCCCGATTGGCAAATCGTATGGCCCGAAGCAAGCTATAATGCGATTCCCGTTCTTGGGCGTGATGATATTAACCAAATATTTTCCAACAGGACAATGCGGATGCTCCCCGCACGGGGCATAGAATTTATTGAACGCTTACCCATTGTTGGTTTGTTTTTCCACACAGGCAATTATACGTGGATGATGGCGTTTTTTATCATGCTGCTGGCCAAACGGGGGGAAAGGCGTTCGTTCCTTTATTTCATTCCCGCGATGATGATTATCCTTGCTTGTATGGCGTCGCCCGTCCATGGTTATTGGCGTTATTATCTGCCGATTTTATTCATGTTCCCGGTGTTGGCGTCGCTTACGTTTACGCATGTGGTGAAGGGTAAGGAATTTAATGATTAAATGTGTTTCGTTACGGATAAAGGGGATTTCTACGTGAAGCATATGATATGGGTTTTGCTTGGCGCGGGGTTGATTGTCCGTCTGTTCGCCTTCTATTCGATTGACTTCATGTTTGAAAACGACATCCGTACCTTTCAAATATGGGCTTCGCAATTGGCTACGAATGGATTAGGCGGTTTTTATAAAAGCGGTATATGGTCGGATTATCCTCCGGGGTATTTGTATATTTTGGCGTTGTCGGGCGTCGCGCGCGGTATTTTCGAGTGGGAGCTACTGAGCCCGATATTCAATTTTTTCACGTTCCTGCCCGCGATGCTGGCGGACGTAGCGATCGGTTACGTGATATGGCGCGTATCGCGGAAGGCTTCGCGTTACGCGCTTTTATTTGCCGCGTTGTGGTTGTTTAACCCCGCGGTTATTTTGATTTCAAGCGTTTGGGGACAGGTGGAATCGGTTTTTCTGTTGCCCCTATTTGTTTCGTTGGTACTCCTGCGGGAAAAAAGGCTGCTTCTTTCTTATATCCTGTACGGCGTGGCGATATTGATCAAGCCGCAGTCGTTATTTTTGGGTCCGGTGTATTTGTTTTCGGCCTTCGATTATTGGCGGGGGCATGGGTTTATATGGCCGGAGTTAAAACGGCTGGGTTTGTATGTGTCGGCGGCCTTGGGCGGGATGTTGATGCTTGCGTTCCCGTTTACCCAACGGTCTAATTATTTGCCCGTGTTCCGCCAGTTTTGGGGCGGATTGGACGCGTACAATTTCGGTACGGTCAACGCGTTTAATTTATGGGCGTTGGCGGAGCGTAATTGGCGGCCCTTAGACGCGCGTTTTATGGGTATCACCCACGCGGCTTGGGGCGTAATCATCGCGGTTGCCATCGTATGTGCCGTTTTCGCGGCGTTGGAAATAAACAAACGGCGCGGCGGGGGCCATTATTGGCTGATCGTGGCGGCGGTGTTCGTGCTGACGTTCGTATTTTCGGTCAAGATGCATGAACGGTACCTCTTTCCGGCGATATTATTTTTATTATTGTACGCGGCGGAAAAACCGCGATGGCATACGGCGGGGTTGTTCCTTGCCGTATGTGTGACGTTTTTTATTAACTGCTTCGCGGTGCTGTACGCCTTCAACGCAGGTGGTAATTGGTGGGAATCACCGATGATGCTGCGGTTTATGTCCCCCGTTTCGTGGGTGAACATAGGGATCGCGTGCGGGATTTTGCTGACGATGTTATGGGGGGTTAATCGATGCCCGAAAAAATGACTTTACGTGATTGGCTGGGGATTATTTTATTGACGCTGGTGTGCGGGGTAATATCCTTTGCGCGCCTGGGGGATTTGCGCGCGCCGCAAACGTCCTGGACGCCCGAACCGAATGAACGGGCACTCATCGATTTCGGCGGGTTGACGGAAATCACGGGGATTCAATACCGTATGGGCGCGCGGCATGACCGTGGCTTTACGGTTGACCATTCGGTTGACGGGGTAGCGTGGGAAACGCTGCACACGGTAAGCGGCGCGAACGTGTTTTACTGGACGCACGTACCGGTGAATGTAACCACGCGCTACGTTGCGGTCACGGCCGTGGGATGGGACTTGCGCTTACAGGAAATCGCTTTCCGCGGGGTGGATGGGGAATTGCTGACGGGTTTTTTCACCTCGCCCAACGCGTATGCGCTGACCGATGAACAACGCCTGGTACCCGAACGGCGGAGTTACATGAACAGCACGTACTTTGACGAAATATACCATCCCCGTACAGGCTACGAATTCGCGCATGGCTTGGCCGTGTACGAAACCACGCACCCGCCGCTGGGCAAGGTATTTATCGCGGCGAGCGTGCGGGTATTCGGCATGACGCCGTTCGGTTGGCGGTTCCCGGGGACGTTGTTCGGCGTTTTAATGGTTCCGTTAATGTACGCGTTCGCGCGGATATTGTTCCGCTCCAACCGTTGGGCGTTGTTCGCGGCTTTCATATTTTCATTTGATTTCATGCGCTTCGCGCAGACGCGGCTGGCGACGATCGATACGTACGTAACTTTCTTCGTGATCGCGATGTATTATTTTATGTACCTGTATGTACGCGAAGTCGATGGGTACATCGATGACCGAAAGGGTAGGGAAGCGGTTTTCCTAAAGCGGTCGCTGCTGTATTTGGCGTTATGCGGGGTGATGATGGGATTGGCCATCGCCTCGAAATGGCAGGGCGTGTACGGTGCGATCGGACTGCCGGTCCTTTTCTTCCCCGCGCTGTATCGGTTGTTCAGAACGGAACGAAAATACAAGCATCGAAAGACGACGATCACATTTTTAGCCTGCTTCGGCTTCTTCGTGGCGGTGCCGCTGGTGATTTATACGTTGTCGTATATACCCTTTATTTTAGCGCAGGGGAGCGGTTTGCGCGCCGCGTGGGACAACCAAATGCACATGTACAGGTACCACGATGAGTTGGTTGCCAAACACGCCTTCGCGTCCGATTGGTGGAGCTGGCCGATCATGCTGCGGCCGATGTGGCTGTACGTTAACCGCATTTCCCCCGCGGTCAACGCGGGAATCACGTCGTTTGGCAATCCGGCGGTTTGGTGGTTCGGGATTGCCGCGACGATTGCGGCGATAACCGCGGTGATACGGAATAAGGGCTTTACCAAATCGTCAAGCCGATATGTTCCCGTTTTTCTGCTCGTCGCTTTCGCCGCGCAGTACCTGCCGTGGATGATGGTGGATCGGTTGACGTTTATATACCATTTCTTCCCCAGCGTACCGTTTGTGGTGCTATTGATTACGTGGTTCTTCCGGCGTTACGTAAAAAAGCCCGCCATAATGTACGCGTACGCGGGGGTCGTGTTCGCGTTGTTCGCGTTATTTTATCCGGTGCTGTCGGGCTTGCCGATGGACGTAGCGTTCGTGCGGAATTGGTTGGTGTGGCTGCCGGGTTGGGTGTTTATGTAAATTCGGAGTTCGGATTTTGGGATAAAAGGATGGGAGCTTTCCATGGAATTGGTGTATTCCGTTATTATTCCCGCTTATAACGAGCAGGAGGTTATCGTTGAATCTTATAATCGTTTGAGTTCCGTGATGCGGGGGATGGACGAGCCGTATGAGTTGATTTTCGTCAATGACGGCAGCCGCGACGCGACGGCGTTTATTATCGCGGGTTTTTGTGAAAATGACCCTGCCGTTGTGCTGTTGAACTTTTCACGAAATTTCGGGCATATGCCGGCGATATCGGCGGGGATGGCGCACGCGCGGGGGAAATCGGTCATCGTCATCGACGCCGATTTGCAAGACCCGCCGGAGGTACTGCCGTTGATGGCCGCCAAATGGAAGGAAGGCTACGACGTGGTGTACGGCAAACGCTCGAAGCGTAAAGGCGAATCGGTATTTAAAAAAGTCACGGCGAAAGTCTTTTACCGTTTGCTTCGTTCCATGACCAACGTCGATTTGCCGCTGGACGCGGGTGAATTCCGCTTGATCGACCGCCGCGTATGCGACGCGGTCAACGCGCTGCCGGAAAAGAACCGTTATATCAGGGGCCTCGTAAGCTGGGTGGGTTTCAAACAAATCGCCGTCGAATACGAAAGGCAGGAACGCTTCGCGGGGGTGACGAAGTATCCTCTGCGCAAGATGATCTCCTTCGCGATGGACGCGATAACCGCTTTTTCATATAAGCCGCTTAAACTGGCTACGTCGCTGGGTTTTTTGTTTTCGCTGGGCGGTTTCGCGTATATGCTGGTGATTATTTTCCAAGCCCTGTTCACCGACCGCACGATAACGGGCTGGGCATCCACGTTGGTAGTTATCTTGATGTCGCAAGGAATCGTGTTGATGATATTGGGCATGATGGGGGAATACCTAGGGCGTATATACGAGGAAATGAAGAACCGACCGTCTTATATCATCCGGGAAATTATCAGTAAGCAAACGTCCGATGCGAAAATACCTTAACCGCGAAACGGTCAGTTATCTGACCGTCGGAATTTGTACCACAACACTTGCGTGGGGTTTGTTCGCCCTGCTTTCACATTCGGGGTTGGGGACGGTGGCGGCGAATAATGTTGCAAACGCGGCGGCGGTCCTCTTCGCCTTCGCCGCGAATAAAATAATCGTTTTCCGTTCGTCCTCGTGGGCGGCGAAAAAGGTATTGCCCGAAATGCTAAAATTCTTCGCGGCGCGCTTGCTTACACATGTATTGGAAACCGCGGCCTTATATATACTGGTGGATGTATGGGAACTTCCCGCGTTTATCATGAAGGGGCTTACGATGTGCTTCATCCAGGTGCTGGGCAACTACGCGCTCGGCAAGTGGGTGGTTTTCGTCAAAAAATAGTGTTATCATACAAACTACGCAAATCCCGTGCGAACGCGGGATTTTATTCGGGTGATTCGAATGTGGATATACCTCATCGCCTTCGCGGCGGTTATCGTTATTACGCTGGCGTTAATGCCCGTTTTTATCAAGCTGGCGTACAGGCTCGACTTTACGGACAAGCCTACGGAACGTAAAAAACACAAGACCCCCGCCCCGTTGGTGGGCGGCCTTGTTATGTTTTTGGCGTTTGCCGTGGGTTTTTTGATTTTTGTGGCTTTTATGGAAGTGGACTCGATCTACCCCGACGATCTGCTGGGCGCATGGGAAATCGCGGCGATTTTGGTCGGCGCAATGATGATTGTGGGTATCGGCCTGGTAGATGATTATTCCAAGACACGCGGCAAGGAGTTCCCCGTTTTCCCGCGCCTTTTGATAAAGATCGCGGCGGCTTGCTTAGCCTTCGCCGCCGGAATACGTTTTACGGGCTTTACCAACCCGTTTACGGATATTTATGTAACGTTCCCCTTCGGGGTGCAATTGGTCTTAACCGTTTTGTGGTTCGTCGGGCTTATCACGGTCTTTAACTTTATGGACGGGCTGGACGGATTGGCGGGATTGCTGGCGCTCTTACCCGGGTGTACGCTTTTCTTCGTAGCGATGAGCATGGGGCAAACGAAGTCGGCTATCATGGCGGTGCTGTTCCTCGGCGCGGTAGCGGGCTTTCTGCGGTACAACCTGCGCGGCAAGGTGTGGATGGGTGACAGCGGCGCGTATATGCTGGGATACCTGCTCGCGGTCATATCTCTGCACGGCATTTTCAAACAAGCGACGATCATTTCAATGTTTATCCCCATGCTGGCGTTGGCCGTACCCATCGTGGACAGCATAACGGTCGTCGTACGCCGCATCCTGGCAAAAAAGCCGACCTATGTGGCCGACTCTACCTCAGACATTACGCACATCCACTACCGCCTAACGAAAAGCGGCATGAAGCCCAAATACGCTGTGGCGTTAATTTTCCTCGTAAGCGCATGTTTGAATTTGACGGCGATTATTTTAATGCTGGTGGTTTAAAGGATTAACATAGCGTCCCCGTAGGAAAAAAAGCGATATTCCCTCTCCACCGCTTGGCGGTAAGCCGCCAAGGTATTTTCCCGCCCCGCCAACGCCGAAACCAGCATAATCAACGTGGATTCGGGCAAATGAAAATTCGTTAATAACCCGTCGATCACTTTAAAATCATATCCGGGGTAAATAAAGATATCGGTCTTGCCCGCGCCGGGTAAAACAGCCCTGTGGGTTGTTGCACGGTTCTCCGGCGTGCGACAATGCGTCGCATGGGTTGCCACACGGCTTTCCACACGGCTTTCCAACGTACGGCAGCTCGTTGTACCGATGGCGATTACGCGTCCGCCGTTTTGCTTCGTTTCATTTATCATATCCGCCGTTTCGGGCGAAACGCGGCAATATTCGCTGTGCATGTGATGTTGGGTAATGTCGTCTGTTTTCACGGGACGGAAAGTGCCGATACCGACATGTAACGTAACGCGGGCGACTTTAACGCCCGCTTTTTGGATATCCCCCAGCAATTCCTCCGTAAAGTGCAAACCCGCCGTAGGCGCGGCGACGGACGCCCCCGCGTCGTCTGCCTTGGCATACACGGTTTGATAACGTGCCGTATCGGTTTGCTTTTCCTCAATGTAATGGGGGAGCGGCATTTCGCCGATTTCTTCCAGAAGCGGTTCCAATTCGCCGTCATGGATCAATTCCACCACACGCAAACCGCCGTTAATAATATCAACGACCTTCGCCGTTAACCGCCCACCCCCGAAGATCATTTCATCCCCCGGCTTCGCCCTCTTACCGGGCTTCGCTAGTGCCGTCCAACGGTTCCCTTCAATTCGTTCATGTAGGAGCAGTTCAACATCTTGCCTTTTATTTAATATTTCCGGTTCCGAACTCCGAATTCTCAATCCTTTCAACCGCGCGGGTATCACCTTCGAATCATTGACCACGATACAATCCCCGGGCCGTAACAATCCCGTGATATCGGTAAACATCCGGTGTTCAACGCACCCTGTCTTACGATCCAAAACCATCAACCGCGATCCGTCACGTTTTTCGATCGGTTGCTGGGCGATTAGGTACGCGGGCAATTCATAAAAAAAATCCTTCCTGTCCACTAACGAATTTCAACCCCCGTATAATAATGAAGCAATATTTCGCGGTACGAAAAGCCCAAGCGTGCCATCGCCTCAGCGCCATGCTGGCTCATACCCACGCCGTGCCCCCACCCGTTGCCCGAGATAGTAAAGCCCGCACCGCCCGACGCTGTTTGCGGCGCGGAAACGACGCGGCGGGTCGTAGTGCCGTCGAATATGTACGCCATATGCATGGAGGTGGGGTTATCACGGTCGTCCAAGCCGTGGAAAGCCGAAAGCGGCGCGGATAAAAGCTGACGCCCGTCGTAGATCCATACCGCCGGTAATTGCGGCATCGCCTCAAGGATGCGGAAATTGTTACTTTGCAATGTCCCGCCCGCCGCCGGATTAAAAAATGTACGAATACGGTCGCCCGTCAAACGGTGTTGGCCGTTCGTGCCATGAACGGTCAATTCAACCACGCGCCCCGACGCGCCGATAACCGTGGTCGAAATACCCGTAGCGGTACCGATGTTCGCGTTCGCCGCGTTTAACAGATTCGTCAGTTCGGCCCAGGTAAAGGTACGTGACCATACCATGGGGCTGTGTTCGGCGATTTCGTTAACGCTGCGCAGGTAGGGGAGGGTGTCCACCCATACGTTTTCGGAATTTTCCGTCGCGCCACCGCTGGAGGAAAAATAGGATGCCAAGATGGGTTCGCCGTCATGGAAAATCATCAAGCCGCGCGTGGCGTTGACCGCGGCGGTCGTGTTCGCGTGTTCTTGGCCCGCGCCGCGGTATACCTGGCAATGGGTCGTATCGCACAAGTGGAATGCTTGCGCGGTGTACCGCCCTTCCATCGCGCGCCTGTATAAAAAGGTGCGGGAAGCCACGGCTTGCGCCATTAAGGCTTGCGGGTGCCAGCTCTGCGGCATTTCCGCCGGGATAACGCCGAAGAGGTATTCCTCGGGGCATATGATGTTGATGGCGGTGATCAATCGGTTGGCGGGGCGCAGCGCGATGATGCCGCGGTATGTAGTCCCCCCCAGGTTTACAAGCTCACCATCCGCCTCCATGAGCTGCGGTTCGTGACATTCACGGTCAAAGGTGAAGACGATATCGTTCCCCGCGCTTAATGTAACCTGCCCCGCGGTATTAACCCGCGCAACGAAGCCGACGTTGGATTCCAATAACCTTACGGGTACAAAGACGCCGTTTTCTTCGTAGCCGACACGGATACGCGCCGTGGAAACGGAAATGCTTTCGCGGTTTGCGAATTCGCGCGTCAGCCCGATGCGTACCGTATCGGGTAATGCGGGCGTTGCCGCTTTTACGGTAAGAGTAAAGCCCCCCGCGAAGGCAAGGAGCAAAATGATGAACAGGATTTTCTTTTTCATTTATATTTACCAAAGTCCTTTCGGTTGTATTCGTGCGCGCCCGAAGGAATTACGACACGCCCCGAATTAACGGGCAGGGGTGGGGGGGTGACACTTTGCGTACGTGCGGGCGCGGGTGAAGAAGGCGTATGCGCGGGCCTGGCGGGCGGGGTGAAGGAAGGCTTTGCGGGAGGGGGTGCCGCGGCGGGCCGAGGTGCTGTGTTAAACGTTTGCGCGGCCGCACGCGGTGTAATGGCTGTACGCGGGACCGAAGGTTGTGCCGCGCGACGCAAGTCCTCCGCGAGGCGTTCATACCCGCGGGATACGGAATTGACCGCCGATTGCAACTGTTGGAACGAACCGCGGTAGCTGCGTGTCATGTTGGGGTTGCGCCCGTAGGAAATGTCGTTAAGCACGGACGATAATTCACTCAAATGGCCGCTGTATAATTCGTTGATCCTTTCCAACGTTGATTTGATTTTTTCAAAGTCGCCCGGCAAGCTGCCCTGTACGCTTGAGGAAAAGTTAGCCGACTCCAAACGTTCCAACGCGGAAACGATATCGGCGGCGGGTCGGGTCAGGCTTTCCAATATCGCGTTCATATCGGAAGCAATCCGCTGCCATTCACCCGTGTAGCTTCCCGTTGTGCGGGCCGCGAGGTTACCTTCCTTCGCGGCTTGCCCCAATAGGTTCGCGTCGTCTTTAAGGGTTTGTAATTGTCGTCCCAATCTTTCCAAGGATTCAACGGTTTTTTCGTTCATACCCATGACATTTGGTTTAAAATCGCCCCGTGTAAAGCCGTCGATGGCGTTTACCAAGCCGTTGTTAACCTTTTCGTAACCATTTGCGATTAAATTGATTTGTGAAGCGGTTTCACGCAGGCCGCCGGGGTAATTCCTCCCGTCCATGTTGGCGTTCATTTCCCCCGATTGCGCTTTCTTGACCGCCGCGTCCAAATCCCCGTTGAAGTTGTGGTGGTTAATGGCTAATTTCGCCAGACCGTTTTCTAATATACCAATCTCGCCCGATACCTTCGCGGCGTCGGAGCGCAGGTTTATGTCTATCTTGCCGTCGGTCAGCGCAACTACTGTTTTGTTCATGCGGTCGATGGGGTCAACGGCGGTTTTAATCAAGTTACGGCTCAACAACACCAGCAACAGCGTCATCACGGCAAAGACAGCGGCGGCAATGGGGATGCCGATTTCAAATAGAAAGGGTAAAAATACCAATGCCCCCGCGAAGACGGCCAAAGCCGCCATCATCGTCAGTTTCGTACGTACGCTCATTCCTGTGGAATCCATCCAAAATACCTCCCAATCAAATCCCATACCGCTTGGTTTGTGAACTCGTTGCTCCAACCGGCGATACCGGCCAAATCATATTCCGTAAATAACCGCATCTTTTCGGCTACCGACCGCTCGCACTCCAGCCATAATTGGTGGCGAAGGGTTTCCCCGTCCACCACGGCGGCGAACTCCGCGTAATACGAACCCACAACAGGGTCCCATTCCCACGGAATGACGGCGTCTTCTTCCCACGAAACGCCGTGCCGATAAAAATCGGTCACAGCCCTGTCCATTCCCCAATGCGCGGACGGACGCCATGAATTGTCCGAAACGGCTGTGCGCCACACGCGGTTATAAAAATGTACGCCTAAAATAAGTTGGTTGGCGGGCACGAGGTGCAGCGTTTCCTCGATGCGCCGTCGGACCCAGGGCAGCGAAGCCACCGGCCCCGGCGTCATCATCGTATGTTCGTTATATGCCATTAGCGCGATAAAATCGACGGTCAAAGCAATCAGATCATGGCGGTAATGCGGGTTGATGGAAATATCCGGTTTCATGGCGGCCATGATCGGTATCCGATGCCCGAGCGCGATATTAAGCTCCCGCATAAATTGCACGAAGTACGGCCCGTATCGGAAATGGATGATGCTTTCGATATTGATGCACAGCCCGTCCAACCCCAGCGTATCCACATAATGCACCAATTGCTCGATTACACGCCGCCGTGCCGCCGCGTCGGACAGGATATCCGTTATACCCGGATGGGCAGAGGTATCGGTCACGTTAGGCCATACTTGTATTCCCTGCTCATGCGCCCATTGCACGTATTCCGCGTTTGCGACGGAATCCAATTCCCTCGTTTCCGCGTTGAAACGGAACCAAGTGGGCGATACGACGGTCAGGCTCTCGTGCAGGGGTGTTTGCATGTTGGTGACGCTGGCCGCAACGGTGTAGGGGTTTTCCCACACGAGGTTAATTTTGCCCCCCGTCCAATTGGGGGTACGGGGTTGCAAATTATCAATGAAATCACCCAAGACCGACGTACGCGCGGCAGCATTTGAACGGGATTCGGTTGCGCCCAGCAGCGAAGTTTGCACATAACCCAACAAGCCGTTGCCCGTACGTACCCGCGTCCAAAACCTGTCGGGGCCGTCGTTTGCGTCCCAAAAAACCGTTATCTGATCGCCCGGATTCAAATTAACGGTAATCGGGGCTTGCGGATCGGGGCGGTAGCGTACGGGTGTCAGCGTTGTGATGGCGGCGGTCGTTTGCGGTTGTCGGTCATCCGTTACGACGATCATGTTATATTTCGGATGGTAGGATACGGTAAACGGGTATAAACCCATAACCAAATCCGCGGGTACGAACGGGACGCCGTCCGCTACGCGGATATCTCCGTGCCGATACGCCCGCATCTCATGACGTGTAGTAACGAAGAGCGTTTGCGCCCCCGTATCCCAAAACATAAACGGGTCGATAAACTCGCGTATAAAGCATACGGGCAAATATGCGATGCCGTTATGGACCAAGGGCTGGTTGATATCCGTATCGCGTATACGACGGCCTTCCAAAATGATGTGGGGTATGTCGGGGTCCAAGTCAAAATGATCGTGAAAGGGGATGACATCGTGGTTGTCGCGGTTCCTTAAATTATCGAATTGGGGGCGTATCAAATGCCACACGACCGTGCCGATGCCAACCATAATCAAAATCAAAACGATGAACGTTATTACCGCCGTAATGAATTTTTTCAAGCTCACTTGATCGATACCGCTTTAAGTCCCCAAATTTCATCCGCGTATTGCCGGATTGTGCGGTCGCTGGAGAATTTGCCCGCGGAGGCTGTGTTCATGATGGCCATGCCGGCCCAGCGCTGCTTGTCCTTGTAAGCGGCATCGACTTTTTCCTGCGCTTCTTTATAAGCGGCAAAGTCTTGCAGGATAAAATATTCGTCGGGCCGCGCGCCGCCGTAGCCGTTGAGCATGGCGTCGTAGAGTTCGCGGAACAGATCGTGGTTTTTACGGTCAAGTGTGCCGTTAATCAACGTGGTCAAAACGTTTCGGATATTAAAGTCCATATTGTATAAATCCCACGGCGCGTAAGTACCCGAAGCGCGCAGGGCTTGCACTTCGGCGGCGGTCATGCCGAAGATGAAGATATTATCCGACCCGACTTCCTCCAATATCTCGATGTTCGCGCCGTCGAGCGTACCGATGGTGACCGCGCCGTTAAGCATGAACTTCATATTGCCCGTGCCGCTGGCTTCCTTGCCCGCCGTCGAAATCTGTTCGCTTACGTCGCAGGCGGGTACGAGCCTTTCCGCCATGGATACGCGGAAATTGGGCAGGAATACAACCTTGAGACGCCCGGCAAGCGCGCTGTCGTTGTCGATCATCTCCGCCACGGAGTGTATCAGCTTGATGATCAGCTTTGCCCGATGGTAATTGGCGTGCGCCTTCGCGCCGAACAGGAAGGTGCGCGGCGTGATATCCAACCGCGGGTTCATCTTCATCGTTACGTACATATCGATTATGTGGAAGATGTTGAGCAATTGCCGCTTATATTCATGCAAACGCTTGACTTGGATGTCGAAGATCGAATCCGGATCGACCGAAATACCGAAGCGGTCCATGATATCATTGGAGAGTATGACCTTGTTTTCGCGCTTTACGTCCATGAATTTCTTTTGGAAGGCGGAATCCGCGGCCAGCGGTTTTAACTTTTGCAACTCGTCCAGGTCGCGCACCCAGCCTTGGCCGATGGTTTCGGTAATCAGGTTGGACAGCCCCGGGTTGCATTTCGCCAGCCAGCGGCGCTGTGTGATGCCGTTGGTTTTATTATTAAATTTTTCGGGGTAGATTTCGTAGAAGTTGGCGAGCTCCACGTTTTTGAGGATTTCGGTGTGGATGGCGGCGACGCCGTTGACCGAATGGCTGCCCACGATGGCGAGATGCGCCATACGGACCTGCCCGTCGGCGCAGATGGCCATGGAGCGGATGCGTTCGGGATCGTTGCCGTACCATTCCCTAAGGTTTTGGCAGAAACGGTTATTAATTTCCTCCACGATCATGTAGATACGCGGTAACAAGCGGCTGAACAGCTCGACTGGCCATTTTTCCAACGCTTCCGATAAAATCGTATGGTTGGTGTAAGCGCAGGCTGCGCGGGTGATCTCCCACGCGGTATCCCACGGAAGGTAATAGACGTCGATCAACAAGCGCATCAATTCGGCGATGGCCAGGGAGGGATGGGTGTCGTTGAGCTGGAATTGCACAAAGTCTGCGAGCTTCCCGAAGTTTTTCCCATGGCGTTTTATAAATTGTTCCAATACATGCTGTAAGGTGGCTGATATGAAGAAATATTGCTGGCGCAAGCGGAGTTCCTTACCCGCTACATGCTCCTCCGCGGGGTACAGGACGGCCGCCAGCTTTCTTGCGAGGTTTTGTTCGGCTACGGCGCGCTCGTATTGGCCTTCGTTAAAGCTCTGAAGGTCGAAACGGTTGATCGGCTCCGCGTCCCATAACCGCAGGGTGTTCACCATCCTCGTGGCGAAGCCTACCACGGGGTAGTCGTAGGGGATGGCCATGACGCTTTGGCAGTCTTCCAATATAAAGTGGAATTCACCCAACTCGTCCTTAAAGGTGCTTACGCGCCCGCCGAACTGGATTTCCTTGGCGTACTCGTCGCGCCTTACGCCCCAAGGGTCGCCGTGATGCAGCCAATTGTCGGGCTTTTCCACTTGGTAGCCGTTTTCGATATCCTGTTCGAACAGGCCGTAGTGGTAGCGGATGCCGCAGCCGTACGCGGGGTAGCCCAGCGTGGAAAGCGAATCCAAAAAACAAGCCGCCAAACGTCCCAAGCCCCCGTTGCCCAAACCGGGGTCCTGTTCCGCGTCTTCGGCGGCGTTGATATCGATGCCCAATTCGTCCAGGGCTTCCTTAACCTCTTTTTGCATGGATAGATTAAGGATGGCGTTACCCATAAAGCGCCCCATCAGGAACTCCATGGAAAGGTAGTAGACCGTTTTTACGTCCGCCTTTTCGAAGTGCTCATGGGTGGCCATCCAATTCTCGGAGATATAATCCTTGATTGTGAGGGCCAGCGCGTTGTAGATCTGTTGCGGGGTGGCGGTGGAGACGGTCTTACGGTACGTGGTGCGCAGCATTTCAACCACGCCTGATTGGATATGTTCTTTGGTAATGCCGTTATTTGAGGGTACGGTCAAGAACATGGCGATTCTCCTTTAGATGTATTCTTCGGATATCGCCGACATTATAACATAACGTGAAAGAGTTGTGTTAAATCAAACGTCCGGCTTGGCGGGGATGACGATGTTTACGGTCGTACCTTCGTTTAACGCACTTTTGACCGTAAGCCCGTATCCCGCGCCGAAGCGCAAAAATATCCTGCGCTGGATATTGGGCAATGACACGCCCGACAACCCCGTTTCGGAAAAACCGCTTTCCGCGGGGTTGCGTAAGTTAATTTCGATGGATTCCATTTTTTTAGGCGGGATGCCCACGCCGTTGTCGGAGATTTCCAATAATATGTTTTCATCGTCCAGCGATCCGCGTATGTGTAAGACCGCGTCACCCTTCTTATTTAACAATCCGTGGGTCAGCGCGTTCTCTACGATGGGTTGGATGATGAGGCCGGGGATGAGATAGGCGGCCAGCGCGTCGTCCACGTCGTATTCAAAGGCGAATTTATTATCGTGGCGGATATTCATGACGTTAACGTATTGGCCGATCATTTCCAATTCCGAAAACAGGTTGCACAGCACGTCGCCCTTGTGCCGTTGCTTAATGAGCTGTGTCAAGCCTTCGGCCATGCGCTCGGCCTTTTCGTTTTCGCCGTTATGTTGCAACGCCTTTACACCCATTAGGGCATTGACGACGAAATGCGTGTCCATCTGCGTGATGAGCGAATGGAAATGATACCGCTCGATGCGGTCGAGCATATCGTTGATCGTGAACACCAGGGATTGGAAATCGGGTTTGCCGGGGATTTCGGGTAATCTGTCCTTTATCTCGCCACCCAGGGCCGAAACGTTGCCGATAACATCCGACATGGGTTTGATCATATAAAAGGATAAGTAATAATAAAGAAGTGCGACGATGGTCAAAAGCAAAAGGAGGAGCGAACCGGAAGTGATAAAGAACAGCGGCCGGTTGGGCATCAATACCTCCCGCCTGACCGCCGCGGCGATGGAGAGGTTGGCGGATTCGATTTCGCGGCGGACGACCATAACATAGGCGTTGTCGAGCGCGGTACAGGGTTGGCCCTCGAATTCGATCGCGCCTGAGAGCAGTACCGTCCCGTTTTGGATGAACGCCGTATCCAAGCCCGACATTGCGGTATCGGTCAACGCCGCCCGCTTCCTGTTTAGGTTGACCAATATCACCGCCGTACCCACGCGGTGGGTTCCATGACCCAATACCGAGTATACGGGCGTCGAATGGCAGAAGAACAATACGCCGTCCAACTCCATTACGGTATGGAAGGTACCCATCGTGTTTACGTATTCGAAAAGGGACGCGGAAGCGGCGTTGGACAATCCCCCCGAAAAACGGAAGAACACGCCGTCCGAATCGAAAGTGATTACATTGTCCGCCGACAATACGGGGGACGCGGCGTTGCGTATGATTTCCGCTGCGATTTCCGCACGGGCGAAATGTGCTTCCACCGTTTCCGCCGCCAGGAAGTCCTGCACGTACGGCGAGGACGCGATGATGTTGCCGATGCTGCGCATTTGCGAAAATTCCGCGCTTACGCGGTCCAATAGGCGCAGCGCGGCGAGCTCGGCGTTTTCATGCGCGCTACGGCTCACGGAGCGGTACGCGATGAATTGGTAGCCGAACCACAAGGCGATGATGAGCAGCGAAAAGAAGGCAAGCGCCGCGACGAACCGTTTGCGTACGGTTACGTCCTTCACGTAGCGGTTTCCCTGTACAGCGAGGGGGTGGAATTATGCACTTCCTTGAATACGCGGCAGAAGTAAAAATAATCGGGATAACCGCAAAGCGTGGCCACTTCCTTGATGGTTTTTTCTGTGTTTTTCAAAAGGTTCGCCGCTTCCTCCATTTTGATGCGGGTGATGTAGGAGACAAAGGTCATGTGCAAATGGCGGGAGAACAACTTGCATATGTGATTAGGCTTGAGGTTGAACTTGGCCCCGACGGATTCGAGCGTGTGCTTCGCGATTTTGTTTTTATTAAGGTATTCGATGATCTTGTTAACTTCGGGGGAAGCGGTGTCGTCCAAGGGTTTTATATTCTTTATGTGCGAGCGCAGCTTTTCCGATAACGAACGCAGCAATATCCGCAGTTCGCGGTCGGTTACGGGTTTGATCAAATAATCGAACCCGCCCAGTTTAAAGAACCGCCGTGATTCCTCAAACTCCCCGAACGCGCTGATGATGATGAATTCGCCGCCGTAGCCCGTGCGGCGCAGCCGCTGCATCATGTCAACGCCGTTCATCCCCGGCATCTTAAGGTCGGTGAATACGACGTCGGGCTCGTAATCCCTGATCATGCCGATTGCTTCGTTGGGATCGGTCGCGTATCCCTCGTTAACGTAGCCGCATTCCAAAAATACGGGCGATGACATGAAACCCTTCAGCACAAGCGGCTCGTCATCGACGAAAAACATACGGTTCATTTTAATACCCCATCCTGTTAACGGCGGTTTGCGCGGTTTGCAATAAAAGGGCAAGCCCCATCCGTTCAAAGCCGCCGATATACGCCGCCCATGCCGCGTCGTCGTGAATGTCGCGTTCGCCCGTGATAAAGGCGATGACGCTCTGCCGAACATAGGCTTCGATTTCGTTTTTGATGTGCAGTATGCTTTCTTCTTCCTCCGCGGTGAAAATCAACGCGCCGATATACTCCGTCGGCTCGTGGGCGCGGTAAAGCATGACGGCTTGGGCGTTCATGTATTCGCCGTCAAAGTGGTTGCCGCTCCACGTTACCCCGCCCGAAAATTGCGGGCGCGATATATACGGGCCGATTTGGTTAAGGTGCTTGTTCTGCGGTTTGTTCCATATTTGGTTGATGATGCGGATGGTGGCGGGCGTGCCGTAGATGCTGATTTCACCCTCCCCCGCGAAGTCCCAATCCACGTTTTGTTCGCCGTAACGCCCCATCAGGCAAGCCTCCACGGAAAGCATCAGGTCAAACAACTTAAACACCGCTTCGGGGTTTTGCGCCGCCGAAGTGATGACGCCGTTGGGTTTGGGTAAAGGGACGCTGACGGACGCGTTGCTTACCCCGCGCGGCCCGGTAAGCGGGCCTATGCCGACGAAACGCTCCATGATTTCCGGCGAGTTCTGCATGACGGTGAAGGTGATGCCGGGGGAGGGGAAGGCGCCCAAGATATCCCGCGGGTCGTTCGCCATTTGGATATGCTGTTGGTTGTTCTGCGTAAAGCTGAAGGGGGAAATCAATCCGTCACGGTACAAATCGTTCATAAAAACAAGGGCCTCCCGCCATTCGTCACGAACGGGGGCAAACCCTACGATACCGTTTTCCAACAACATGCGGTTGTGTTTTTGGTCATTGTAAATAAACGCGTTAAAGATGAAATCGTATATATGCTTACCATAATGTTCTTCCGTCCCCGCAAGGGGTATCCGCCCGTCGGTATTAAACGCCGCGAGCATATCGCGGAAGGCGTGCGTCGTGGTAGGTATAGGGATGCCCAGCTCGTCCAGCCAGCCTTGGTTCACCCACATGACCTGTCGTACGTAGCGCGTAATGAGCGACGACGAAAAGCCCGGCATGTAATAGATATTACCATCGGGCATGGTCATCAGGGATTTGACGTTAAATGCCGCCAATTCTTCCCACACGGCTTGCAGGTGCGTGCCGAAGCGGTCAATCCAACTGTTTAACGGAAGGATCGCGCCCGCCGCGCCGTATTTTTGCAAGTTGTAATTATTAAAAATGTCAAAACTGCCGAAGCCGATGAAAGCGTCGGGTAAGTCTTCGCCCGTGGCGAGCGCCATCATGGCGATGCGTTCGGCGTCGTTGACGGGGAGCCACGTCATTTCGATGCGGTAGCCCGTTTGCTCCTCCAGCCATAACTTGTACATATTGGTGTCAAAGTCCTCGATAAAGGCACTTTGCGGCGTGGCGAGGCGGATGGTAATGCGGTCCGCTTCGCTCCCGTTGCCGTCCCCGCACGCAAACAATAAAAGAAGCGGTAACAACACCGTAAAAAGCATTGCCGTTATTTTGCGCATATCCGATTTCCCCTTACGACGGGTGGAATTGTTGGCGGTATTCGCCCGTTTGCGGATAGAACCACGTATACCATATGCCCTGTTCCCCCGTGGCGGGGTTTTTGCCGGGCATGGCTTTGTAATATTGCCCGCTGTTCGGGTCAAGGAAAAAACCTTCGGGCGCGGGGCTCGGCGGAACCGGCTTCGTTACGGCTTGGTGTACATACGGCGTTTTTGTTCCAAATAAGTTTTTCAATGTTCCGGTAATTTATTTCAATTGGCTATTTTCAAATATTCTTTTAAGCCTTGCTGTAAAATTTGCGAAAAAGGTGCGTTTGCCTTTTCCGCTTGGCGGTTAAGCCACGACGGTATGGACAGGGTCTTTTTAACCGCGCGGTTGTCATGGGCTTTGCGGTATTCGTCCGTGTCCGCGGCAATCAACGTGAAGGTTTCACTTTTTTTTATAGGAAGGGTCTTTGAAGCCGGCGGAATGGGTTCTTGGTTGTTTTCCGCATCCCATAACCAACCCTCTACGGCATCCTTTGCCATGATAAGCGCATCGGATAAATCTTCGCCAAAGGTGTGGCAACCCGGCAAATCGGGAACGGTAACGCCTATTTTGCCATCATCGGAATAGAGAAGAGCGGGGTATGCATATTTCATATTAAACACCTCAATTATTATGTTAGTATGCCAATTCGTATTTATTTTAAGCCCGCGTCCTTTAACATTTTATTTAGCGTACCGGTTGGAATGTCGCCCGTATGTCGGTGGATTTGGATCTTAACACCCGGATAACCGGGGTGGGTTGCGTATTCATGCCGGGTGCCTTGTTTAACCGTCCAACCCTCTGCGGTAATTCTGCGCTACATTCCATGCAAAAACGTTTCACCGGGGGTGCCGGCGCGGGTGCGGGTTCGTATACGGGTACCGGATCAGGCTCCGGCAACGGGGGGATATCCAAAGCCTCCCCGCAATGGAAACACATGATCAATCCTTCCTGTAAATGCTTGGCGCAATGCGGACAATACATTTTCCTCACCTCTGCGATAATTATAGGGTAATAATTATGAATTGGGTATGGATTATTTCACCCTTTTTATGGATTATCTCACGCCGGAGGCAAATATTTTTAATAAAAAAGCGGGGAAGGCGTTGGTTAGAGGGGGTGTATCCAACGCCTTCCCCGCGATTTGATGCATACGATAAGCCCTAAGGGCGGATTATGGCTGCTGCGTTATACCTTAAAGTAGGAAACTAATTGCCGCAAAAGCTCCGCTTGGGAGTTAAGCTCCTGCGATGCCGCCGCTGTTTCCTGCGAGACGGCGGAATTCGATTGTACAACATGTGATATCTGCGTCAAGCCTACGCTGACTTCCGCGATGGCTTCCGCCTGTTCCTTGGAAGCGGTCGAAATCATGTTGATGATTTCCAACACCTCGGCGGCGTTCTTCACGATGACGGCCAGGGATTCGGACGTTTCCTTCGCGATGTTGGAACCCGCGTCCACGCGGTTGATGGAGTCGTTGATCAAGCCTGTAGTCTCCACGGTGGACTGCTGGGATTTGTTAGCGAGGTTGCGTACCTCATCGGCTACGACCGCGAAGCCCCTGCCGTGTTCGCCCGCGCGCGCCGCTTCAACGGAAGCGTTGAGCGAAAGCAAGTTGGTTTGGAACGTGATGTCTTGTATGGCTTTGATAATCTTGGAAATGTCGTTGGAAGAATCTTTGATTTGGTCCATGGCGTTGAGCATTTGCTTCATGGATTCGTTGCCCGCGTTGGCGTTTTCGGTGGATTTGCGCGACAGGGTGCTGGCTTCCGCGGCGCTTTCCGCGTTCTTGCGGGTTTGGCGGTTTAATATATCGATGGTGGCGTTGAGTTTGTCCACGGAGCCGGATTGCTGCTGCGCCCCGTTCGCCAAATCCATTGCGCTGATGGAGATTTGCTTCGCGCCCAAGAGTACCTGTTCGGACGCCGAGGCGATTTCCGACATTGTTTTGTGCAGGTTATCGGCGATATCGTTAACGGAACGCTTGATACCATCATAATCGCCTTGGAGGTTCATATTAATACGGTTCCGCAGGTTGCCGCTTGCGATCCCGTGCAGGCAGTCGGTGATTTCCTTCATATAAGAAGGCAGCGTACCCACGTATTCGTTCCAGTCCTTTTTGATATCCAAAAAGCCGCCCAGGTAATCGCCTTTTATCGGCGGCGGGTTGAACTTGCCTTGGTTTAATATAGCGACCGAATTCTTGATTTCCGTAATGGGCGCGCCTACCGCGTCGATGACGCGGTTAAGCCCCTCGATGACCTTATTCCAATCGCCCGTGTATCCGGCGGCGTCGAGCTTAAAGGCAAAGTTGCCCTTGATCGTGTTGTCGGCAAGTTGGTTGACGTCATGGGCTACGGTTTGGATGTTTTTCCTTAAGTTGTCGAGGTTTTCGTTGATGACGACCTTTTTGCCGGGCATTTTGGGGATGTCGGCGGCGAAGTTGCCTTTGCCGAACTCGGTCATTACGCCGATGAGCCGCATAATGTCGCCGACGACGCCGTCGATTACGTTGTTTACGCTTTCAACCACTTCCCTGTACGAGCCGGAGAAGCGCGAAGCGTCCACCCGTGCTTCGATATCGCCTTCGGTTTGTACCTTGCGCCCCAGCGTATTCAAATCCTGTACGAGGGTGTTTACGATGGTTACCATGGCGGAGAAACTCTTCGCCAGCGTACCCATTTCGTCCCCCGCGGAGGTGTCTATGTTTACGTTCAAATCCCCGCGTGCCACGTTTTCGGCTACGTTAACGAGCCTGCCGATGGGCTTCTTGATATTAACGGCGATCGCGAACGCGAGTATCAGGGAAAGCGCCACGGCGGCCACCGTAACCGCGATGAAGATCATTTGGTATGTGCCGGTTTGCGCCACGGTCAAGTCATAAAGTTCTTCGGCCAGCGCCATTTCGAACGTGACCATATCGTCCGTAGCGGTGTTGAATTGGGAGATAAGCGTTGACTGGGCGGACGAGTTGGCGGCAAGGTTCTCCAGTTCGTCGCGCATGGCGAATTCTATGTTGGGGTCTATCAAGTCCCGTCTGTATTGCGCCGTCAGCGTACGCTTGGCTTCTGCCTCCCGTACGAGTTGGTTAATTTGGTCCTGGGTAAGGGAGGAATCGTTCCGAGCCAGCTCGATGTAGCGGTCAAGCCCCGCGTTAATGGACGCGACCAGGTTTCCGACCGAAGTCGTATGCCCCTGCTGGCGCGTAACGTTGGCCGAGTGGTGGCTGTCCGCCCGTATGGCGGTGGTTATCCTGCGCATATCCATCGTGTCGTATCTGACGCCCAAAATCGCCTGGACGCGCTGTTGTGAAAAATTGAGCTTGTTTTGATAACTGTCCGATATCCTGCCCATGGATATCCACGCCATTACCGCCAACGCGATACAGAAGAAGATAATGATACCGAAACTCAGGAAAAGTTTGGGCATTATCTTCATGTTCTTGAACCCCATTACCTCATCTCCTTTTTCGTTTTGGAATATATCGTTTCATTTGGCGCATAATACGTTTTGTCAAGTGGTGACCGATATTGAATCATCGCAAAATACATATATTTACGAACATTATGTCATAAAGTCATCTTAATTGCAATGCCAACGGTTTCAAATCCCAAGGAATCCGATGAATTTTATTTCGCCTTATAATACACAAATAAATAACAAACGTATTGACAATAATATTCGTAAGGAATATAATAGCCCAAGCAAGCGGCTCATAAAAAGGTTGCGCAACCGAGCCACAGGTATGCATATAATGGATATCCGCCTGTTTTTCCATTCACACCACGAAAGAAAAAGAAAAATAAAACAAAAAACGCCTCCCAATATAGCGGGGAGGCGGGTGACAGCCCTGTGCGGGTGCATCTTATGATGCTTGAGCTTCCCGCACGGGGTTTTTTATATTAAAATCAAACCAAACGGGATCAAGATTTATTAACTGCCCCGCTTACATAAAATGACTTCGCCTCGGTTATTTGCACGGATATGATGCCGCCCGGTTTATAGGTGGCATTATCAATTTTATCAAAATGCACCAGCGTATTGTCATCCGTACGCCCCTTGCCTTCCCGCTCGACCATCACTTCAACTGTTTGCCCCACCAACCCCCGATTGCGCTCCAGCATAATCGGGTAAACAACGGCGGTCAGCCGTTCGAACCGTTCATTGGCCGTCTTGCGCGCAACCATATCGGTACGCGACGCTGCGGGTGTGCCGCTCCGTTTGGAATAAATAAACGTAAAAGCACCCGAAAACCGCACCCGCCGCGCAACATCCATCGTTTCCTCAAAATCCTCCTCCGTCTCACCGGGATAACCCACGATAATATCCGTCGTAATCCCAATACCGGGTACGGCAGTTTGTAAGCGATCGCACAACGCGAGGTATTGTTCCTTCGTGTACCTGCGGTTCATATCCGTTAATATCCGAGTACTGCCCGATTGCAACGGTAAATGCACCGTCTTACATACTTTAGGCAAATCCCGTATTGTAGCGATTAATTCATCGGAAAAATCCTTTGGATGAGAAGTCATGAACCGTATACGCAAAATCCCGGGAATTTCATGCACTTGCCGCAAAAGCGACGGGAAAGCGAGGGAGGGGGGTGGCGGGGGATTCCGGCGAGCGACTTCGCTCTCAAGCGAGCGGAATCCCCCGCCGCCCCCCTCCCTCGCGTAAGCATTCACATTCTGCCCCAACAGCATGATTTCCCGCACGCCGTCATTCGCTAATTCACGTACTTCATCCAATATATCCTTTACAGAACGGCTCTTCTCCCGCCCGCGCACATAAGGCACAATACAAAAAGCGCAATAATTATCGCAGCCGTACATAATATTAACGCCCGCTTTATGCGCATATTCGCGCGTAGTAACGGGTACATCGGTAAGCTCGGGCAAGCCCTCATCCTCGTTCGTATCGATCACTTGTCCGCCCGTTTGGATGGAGTGCCAAATCATATCGGGCAAACGGTGCCGGTTAGCCGTACCGCACACCACGTTGATATAACGGTGCTTCGCGCGGAAGGTCTCCGCGATTTCGGGACGCTGCGTCATACAGCCGCAAACAACCACGAAAAGGCGTGGGTTAACGGCCTTCATACTCTTGATACGGCTGAGATGGCCGAATACCTTGTCTTCGGCGCTTTCGCGCACGCAGCATGTGTTATACAGGATCAAATCCGCGTCTTCCTGCTTGTTGACGGGTTCATAACCCAATTGTGACAGCAACGCGCGGAGCTTCTCGGCGTCGCGTTCGTTCATTTGGCAGCCGTAATTACGCACGTAGGAACGGGGGCGTATACCTTGCCTGTCCAAATCGTCGTTATACGCGGTCAGTAAATATCGGGCGTCGGAAGGATTCATAAACGCAACCTCACGGATTAAATGTCGTCATGATTATTAAAATGTAAAAAAATATACATTTTAAAGCGTTTTATGGTACTATATAAACATTCGTATATCAATGATTCCATCTATTCTTTTTAAGAGGAGTTGATCCGATTGTCCAATCTTATCAAACGCGTACTGATTCTTTCAATCCTTGCGGCGGCCCTGTTGCTGCCGATGACGGTACGCGCGTCAACGGGCGCGGCGGTCACGTCCTTCCGTATGGACAGGACGACCGTGCAAGCCGGCCAAACGATTACGCTCACCGTACACACAAACGCGGAAGCCACGCACGTCTTCGCCGAAATCGGCGGTTCACGCACGCAGGGGACGCAGGTTTCACAAAACGCCGCGGGCATCCGCACATGGAACGTCACCCTGACCCCCGCCGCGGGCGCGAACCGAGTCGATATCTACGCCAACACGTCCAACACGGTTGTCGGGGGTGTGACACTTTCCATTCCCATTACCGTGGAAGGCACCTCGACGCCCCAGCAGCCCGAAACGCCTATCGCGCCGCTGGCGATCGTCAGCATAACCGAAATACAGGCGGCCGCCGCCGGGCAAATACGGCTTGAGATTGTGACCGGCATGGGCGCGACCGACGTATGGGTGGCACATTCGAACCCGCGGCGCTTCCACAAAGCCGTGCGCGTAAGGACCGAAGCTGCGACCCAGGTATGGCAGGTCGCCTTCAACCCCACCCCATTGGTACAAACGGTACAGGTATCCGCCAATGTTGGCTACTACACGGGTGGCACCGAACGGGATTTTCAAGTGCAAAATTCCATGCCCTTCGTACCGCAGGCACAGCCGTTGATCTTAAGCGCTGTCACCAACCCCGCGCAACTCGCCGTGGGCAGCGCGAATATAGTAACCATCACAACCAACAACGACGTGAACTATGTATGGCTCATGCAAGGCAACACGCGCCTGGTAAACGCCACCCGTACTTCCGCGCTAACGGCCCCGCTGCGTACGTGGACGGCCACGGTCATACCCGCGACGACCGGTACGATCACCGTACACGCCAATTCCACGAACACCGCGACGAACGCGTTCACGCATAACCTTCCCGGTACGATACTGGCGACCCAAGCCACCATCGCGCGAGCGACCGTATCATGGGTGACCGTAGGCTCCGAAGTACGCGTCGAGGTAGAAACAAACCAATCCGCGCGGAGCGTTTCGGTCGATATCCCGAATATAGGACCGAGGGATCTGAACGTCGTCCAAGCACCGATAGGTACGGGTAACGTCGTATGGCGGCTTAACTTCGTCATACCGGCGAACATGCAAGCCAATTGGCAAGCCAACCATGCGAACCAGGCGTTTATCGTATACGCCAGCGATCATACGACCCTGAGCATCGCCGGGGCCAACGCCACGGCGACGGTATCCGGTGTGGGCGGTAATTGGTGGCCCGGGATGCAAACGACGCAAGGGCAATATATTTCGTTGATGACCAACCCCGTACACGTAAACTCCGCGGTGCCGGTACTTGATACGGTGGAGATCACCACCGCAAACGATATCACAGGCGTGCGTATAAGGGTAGGGAATAACCCTTGGACGACCCAGGAAATTTCAACCGACGGAACCGTTGCGGGTACGCTGGTTTGGACGATACGGAACATGTGGTTGCAAATACCGGCCAACGCGACGAACGTCACTTTGACGGTGGAAGTGCGCCGTACTACCGGGGGCTGGATATCGGCTCCGTCGAGGAATATACCCGTTTTGTAACAAATAAGACCTGTAATCATAAAAGCCGCTATCCCTTGCGAAGCGGCTTTTTTATTTAAAAAATTTAAAATTTTTTCAAAAGTTCTTTTTGATAATTTCCCCAATTAGCTATTTAAAATAACCTTGCACCAACTCCGCCGCCGATTCGAAGTCGCTGTGGAGTACGTGTTCGGCAATGACGGATAATAGTTCGTTGGTTTCCTTCGTCCATTGCATTTGGCGCAGTTCCGACAACGCCGCTTCGATAGCGGTGTCGTCGTATTCGTCGCAGGCTGCGGCGATTTGCGCCAACCTGTCTCGAAGCAATTGCGGGTCGGAATCGGCAGCCGCCGAGGCTTCTTCGGCCGGCAGCTCCGCTTTGATACGCGCGATGATGGATTCCAGTTTTTCCAGGAAGGGTTCGGTTTCCGATTTGATGATTTCCATGTTGCGTTTCTTTCCGGCGGTTTCCAGGATATCCGCCGCCGCGGAGGCTTCGCGTTCGCCGATATTGGCGAGCGCGCTTTTCATGGCGTGGACGTTGACTACATATAAACGTAAATCCTCCGTCATGGCGGTCCTTATAACAGGGAGCGCTTTTTCCGCGTCCTTGACGAAGATCGTAAGCAACTCGACGTCGGCTGCTTCCGTATCTTTTTTGACGGTATCCCCCGCCGTATCCGCGATTTCCGATTGCGCCCGCGCCGCGGTCAGCACGTCGGGGGGTTGTTTGTCGCGGATAAATTTATTCAATACGTTGTTAAGCTCGCGGATATCGATGGGCTTGGATATAAAACCGTCGAAGCCCTCCGAACGGAACATTTCGTCGTTGCCCGCGAGCGCGTTGGCGGTCAAGGCCACGATCGTATCCTTGTAACCCATCGCACGTAAACGGTGCGTGGTTTCGATGCCGTCCATTTGGGGCATCATGTGGTCCATGAAGACGATATCGTAACGATGCTCTTCGGTTATCTTTGCAATTGCCGCGAAGCCGCTCAGCACGGTTTCGATTTGTATTTGGTACGGCGTCATCAAGCCCTTAGCCACGTATAAGTTGGTTTCCACGTCATCCACGATGAGTACCTTGCCGTAGGGCATGGGCTCCCTCGTGATCTGCAGGTCAGCGAATTGCTTGTGCCCGCGGAACTTGAAGCTGCATAACTGCTCCGCCAGTTCCGCGCCGATGGGTTCGCAATCGACCGTTTTTTGCTTGACCATCACCATAAAGACGCTGCCCTTGCCGTATTCCGATTCCGCCCAAATGGTGCCGTCCATGAGTTCCACCAATTTCTTTGTAATGGAAAGCCCCAGGCCCGTACCTTCGGTCTTACGGTTGGCCTCGGCGTTGAAACGGGTATATTCCGAAAAGAGCAGGTCGCGATCCTCGTGCGTCATGCCCTGCCCGGTGTCCTCCACCAACAAATGCAGCGCAATGCTGCCGTTTTCCCGGGAATGGGTGACGGTCAGTTTTACGTGGCCGCTTTCGGTGTACTTGATGCCGTTGGAAAGTAAATTGTTTAGGATTTGCTTGAGGCGCAATTCGTCGCCGATCAAGCGGAGCGGAAGGTTTTCGTCGATTTCCAGGATAAACTCGATGGGCTTTGACCCGATGCGTACGATGTTTAGTTGCACCGCGTCGTTGATGAGGCTCGGCACGTCGTATTCCACGCGGTTGATCTCCATTTTGCCCGTTTCGATCTTGGACATGTCGAGGATATCGTTGATGATCCCCAAGAGGTTATTGCCCGAATTGTATATCTTTTCAAGCTCGGTGGCGTATACGGGCGGGAGGTCGGCGTCTTGCATCTGGATTTGCGCGATGCCGAGGATAGCGTTCATGGGGGTGCGGATTTCGTGCGACATGGTGGCTAGGAAGTTCGATTTGGCGGAATTGGCCCTTTCCGCCGCGTCCAGCGCGGCATGGATTTGCGTAATGTCCTGGATGTTCAGCATTACGCCGATCACGTTACCGCTTTCGTTCTTAAACGGTATATAGCATATGGAAAAATAATGTTCCCTGCCGTTGGTGAGCAGGACGCGTTCGTTGTATTCAAACGGTTCTTCCTTTTCGATCACCCGCATGAAGTTTTCCCGCAGGAGGGCGATAAAAGCCTCCGGTACCGCCGGCGCGGCTACGTTAAAGAAGTTGTTTTCATTTAACAAATTGATATCGATGCCGATTTCGTTAAGCATCCTTGGGGTGCCCGTTATGTATTTTCCGTTGGCGTCCATTAATACGATCAGGTTGGGAGAATGTTCCAACATTAAACGCAGGTACGTGTCCTGAAGCGTATTTTTCTTTTTAAAGGTTTCGGTCAGTTTTTCCTGGAATTTAATGCTCGATTCGTACGTGGCGAGCAGGCTGTCGCGCTCCCTCAATTCGCGCGACAACCTGCTTTTTTCCCTTCGTTCGTTTTTAAGCTCTTGCTTTAATTCTTCATAGCTCTTTTCGTCCATGTAAGACCCCGGAAGTGATTATGATAAAACGCACGCTACGATCGTGTTGTTATGCCCGTTATTATGGACCCTTTCCCCGGTAACGAGGGTTGGGCATATCTCCCCGCCCGAACAGGCAACCATATAGTTGAAACTGCCTGTAAGGTTTTCGTTCAGGTATACATATTCCTTCATGGGTTCGTTCAATAAAGCGAACATCCTGCCCGCGCAGGAAAACATCAATATCGTCCCGCCTTCGTGGTTCTCCTTTATTTTATCAACGAGGGATTTTGCCGTGACCGTGATATCTTCTTTGGATACCATCGCAACCGATAATACAGACCCTTCGGGTATTTCGTTGCCGAAAACCCCCATGCCGTCCTTTAGCTGTAACATATTCGTAAACCTTGCCGTTACCGGTTCGGTGCCTTCGTTGCGCTCCTTCACGATAAAACCGGTGATTTGCGCGCCCTTGACCATGTCACCGGGATCGTAGCCGATGCTTTCGAGGAATTCCTTTATATCGATGTTGTTGATTTCGGTTACGATATTTGCGGTTGATTTCGTGACCGTCCCAATGTTGGGCATGGTAATGGATGAATCCGAAACCGATTCAATATAGAACTTAGGGTTTACCTCACCCGAAACGGTTAGGATGGCAACGCGGTTATCGTAGGTTTCGTTTTCGAGTACGACCCTTCCGAAGGTAAAGGTGTTGTTAATCTCCGCCAGCGACATCGTGCCGAAAACGGGTACCTTCGCGTTGAAGGCGGAAGCGGCCTTCGTGTATTCGCTCGTGTAATGGTATTCCGCCATAAACGGAGTGAACAAGAACGTTAGGGCGGGATCGCCCGATAAACCGGAAGCCGCCTTTTTATAACATTCCTGCGTGACTTCCGCCACGCTGACCCCCGTCGCCGGGATCGTTTCGCTGCTGACAGCGCATGAGAATTCGCAATCATCCGATGTCAATACCATGATGGACAGCAAAAACGCGCCGATTTCGCCGTTGGCTGACATGGCTATCGCTGTCCCGCCTATCAACGGGAAGTCCAACGCGTCGGCAACGGCGGCATACACGCCGGAGTTGATGTAATCGAGGTTAAGGGAAACCAACCCCACGGAGTTCTTCAGCAAGGCAAAACCTGCCATTTGCTCCTCCAATTCCTCCAGCGCGAATTCAACGTCGTCGATTTCCTTGATGTTTACGATGTGTGATTTGATCATGATACTTCCTCCTTTATTAATTCCGCCGCTTTCTCGAAGTCGCTGTGGAAAACGTGTTCGGCGATGGCGGATAACAATTCTTGGGTTTCCTTCGTCCATTGCAATTGGCGCAGTTCGGACAACGCCGCTTCGACGGCGATGTCATCGTATTCGTCGCAGGCCGCGGCGATTTGCGACAGCTTGGCGTGTAATAATTGCGGGTCGGAATCGGCGGCCGCCGAAGCTTCTTCGTCCGGCAACTCCGCTTTGATACGCGCGATGATGGATTCCAACCTTTCCAGGAAGGGTTCGGTTTCCGATTTGATGGTTTCCATGTTGCGCTTCTTTCCGGCGGTTTCCAGGATATCCGCCGCCGCGGAGGCTTCGCGTTCGCCGATATTGGCGAGCGCGCTTTTCATGGCGTGGACGTTGACCACATACGGGCGCAAATCGTCTTCCTTGGCGGCTCTGATAATGGGGATCGCTTTTTCCGCGTCCCTTATGAAAATCGCGAGCAATTCGACGTCGGCTTTTTTCGCGTCCGTACCGGCCGCAACCGCCGTATCCTCGGTTTCACTTTGCGCTTGCGCCAAGGCCCGCACTTCCTCGGGGTATTTATCGCGTACGAATTTATTTAATACGTTGTTAAGCTCGCGGATATCGATAGGCTTGGATATAAAACCGTCGAAGCCTTCCGAACGGAACATTTCGTCGTTACCCGCGAGAGCGTTGGCGGTCAAGGCCACGATCGTATCCTTGTAACCCATGTTACGCAAACGGTGTGTGGTTTCGATGCCATCCATTTGCGGCATCATGTGGTCCATGAAGATGATGTCGTACCGCTTTCCTTCGTTGACCTTTTCGATCGCCGCGAAGCCGCTCGGCACGGTCTCGATTTCCAAACGGTACGGCATCATCAGACCCTTGGCTACATATAGGTTGGTTTCCACGTCGTCCACGATGAGTACCTTTCCGTAGGGCATGGGCTCGTAATTAATTTGCAAATCGGCGAATTGTTTGTGCCCGCGGAACTTGAAGCTGCATAATTGCTCCGCCAGCTCCGCGCCGATGGGTTCGCACTCGACGGCCTTTTGCTTGACCATCACCATAAAGACGCTGCCCTTGCCGTATTCCGATTCCGCCCAAATGGTGCCGTCCATGAGCTCCACCAATTTCTTGGTGATCGAGAGCCCCAGGCCCGTACCTTCGGTCCTGCGGTTGGCTTCGGCGTTGAAACGGATATATTCCGAAAAGAGCAGGTCGCGGTCTTCGTGCGTCATGCCCTGCCCGCTGTCCTCCACCAGCAAGTGCAGCGAAACGTCGCCGTCCTCCTCGGAGTGGTTGACGGTCAATTTGACGTAGCCGTTTTCGGTGTACTTGATGCCGTTGGAGATCAGGTTGTTAAGGATTTGCTTGAGGCGCAATTCGTCGCCGATCAAGCGGAGCGGCAGGTTTTCATCGATTTCCAAGATAAACTCGATGGGTTTTGACCCGATGCGTACGATATTGAGGTGTACGGCGTCGTTGATGAGGCTCGGCACGTCGTACTCCATTTGGTTGATCTCCATTTTACCCGTTTCGATCTTGGACATGTCGAGGATATCGTTGATGATCCCCAGCAGGTTGTTGCCCGAGCTGTAGATTTTTTCAAGCTCGGCGGCGTATACGGGCGGGAGGTCAGCGTTTTGCATTTGGATTTGCGCGATGCCGAGAATGGCGTTCATGGGGGTACGGATTTCGTGCGACATAGTGGCCAAGAAGCTCGACTTCGACTTCGTCGCTTCTTCGGCTTCGGTGTGCAGGACGCGCATATGGCGGATCATGTTATTGGTGCTGATCAGCATTTCGTCGTACACGCCGGAGAGCCGCGCGTCCTCCAAATGGTAGTGGATATCGCCGCTCGTCATCGATTCCTCCGCTTTAACGAAGCTGTCGCGTAAAATGGCCAATGCCTTGACGATATCCAAAAAGGAATTGGAAACTTGGGAGATTTCATCGTTGCGGCGGGTTTCGAAATCGACGCTCAAGTTGCCGCGCGCAACCTCCCCCGCCGCCGCCGCCAAGGGCCGCAAGGGCTGCAAGGAACGCGCGACGATTACCAGCATGAGAATCGAAGCGAGGATGATACCCGAAAGGGTTGGGAGCAGCGATATCACGATGACCCGAAAGACGCTGTTGACGGCAGCGGCGTCGAAGAAGCAAATGATCGTCCACTCCAGCTTGGGTTCGACGAGTATATACGCGATCTTATCGATGCCCGTGATGGCCGACGTATGATTGAACATTTCGTTGATGGGGATACGTCCGAACGCCTCCTGCACACCCAAGTCGTTGACGTGTCGCCCGATGTACGCCGCACGGTTGGAAAAAAATATCGTACCCTGCGCGTCGGCTATGTTAATGAAACTGTCGTAATCGTGCGTGGGGTCGCGCAAAAACACGCCCAAATCTTCCGTGTTGCTGAGGACGGCGGCGATGCCCGAAAACACACCGTCGATCATTACCGGTTGGGTAAACAGGAAGTGCAGGCGGCCGCTTTCCGCGTCGCGGATGGCGTTGGATACATGCGTATGCCCGTTGTACGCGGCCAGGACGTTGTGTATAAATTGGGATTCGGTCAGGCGTATCACGTCCCCGTCGGGGTTGGCGACGGAAACAAGCCGCAGCGCGGAATCGAAGACCATGATGTTTGCGTAAGCGTACATTTCATCCCCTTCGGGATTGATGCTGTAAAAGAGCGAATACATCCGCCGGTCGAGGGTTTCGGCTACCCGCGTGTCGCCCTGCAATAATTCCTTCACATAAGGCATGGTGGCGACGATGTCGAGTATGCGGAAGGTATAACCCCGCACCGTCTCGAAGATACCCACGGCGAGGTTGGCGTTGCCCTGCAGCCGTTCGGTAATCAACGCGCGTTGCTGGTCCCGCATTTGTATGGCGCGTACCGCCACGACAGCAATAGTCGCGATCGTAATGATGACGACCAATACGACAATGAATTTCGTTTTGATGCTCATGTTCAAGATAAACCCTCCGCGACGGAGGCGAACCTGTCGGAAATTTGATGGAACACCTCCACAATATGCGGGTCAAAATGCTTGCCCGCGTCCGTGGAGATGATAACCCTGGCTTCTTCATGAGTAAAGGGGAGTTTGTAGGGCCTTGTCGATACGAGGGCGTCGTATACATCGGCGATGGCCATGATACGCCCTTGCAACGGGATTTCTTCTCCCTTTTGGCCCCGCGGATAACCTGTTCCGTCCCATTTTTCGTGGTGGTACCCCGCGAAGAGCTTCGCGTGGTGCAGGAAGGATTCCCCGCCGGTCTTCGCGATGATCCTATCCACGATGTGTTCGCCTTCGGGGGCGTGTTTCTTGATTTCATCGTATTCCTCCGGGGTCAAACGCCCGGGCTTGTTCAATATGGAGTCCGCCACCGCTATCTTGCCCACGTCGTGCAAGCGCGCCGACGAAATGACGGTGTCCAAATCCCAATCCTTCATATCCCCCGTGTACACGCCCTCGGCGATCATCGTTTCCATAAGGATTTTGATGTATTGCGAAGTACGTTCGATATGGCCGCCGGTAATTTTGTCCCGGCTTTCCACCATATCTACCACGACCTCCAGGATGCCGTCTTGCAAGCGTTCCAAGCGTTCGGTGCGTTTCTTAAGGAGTTCCTCGATGTGGAGGTGGTGCGCGATGCGGTTTAAAAGGACCGCGGGCGAAAAGGGTTTGGTGACGAAATCCACCGCGCCGTGCTCAAGCCCCTTGGCTTCGATATCGTCGTCCGTGGACGCGGTGAGGAACATGACGGGAATGTTCGCGGTGTGTTCGGATTCCTTTAATTTATTGATGGCGGCGAACCCGTCCATTTCCGGCATCTCAATATCTAAGAGGATCAAATCGGGTACGATCTTGTTGATGATCGTCAGCATCCTGTCGGCGGAAGGCATCGTCCGTACGTGGTAGTAACCTTCCAGCGTGCGCTTGGCTTGCACAAGGTTAACGTCCGAATCGTCTACGACAAATATTGTCTTCATACAGACCCCCTTTAAAATTTAAAGAACCCGATCATTTCCTTAAGGACGCTCGCCTGCGAGGAAAGCTCCTGCGACGACGCGGCGGATTGCTCGCTGATGGCGGCGTTTTTTTGTACGACCTGCGAAATTTGGTTGATGCCCGATTTTACGTGGCCGATAGATTCGGCCTGCAGCTCGCTCGCGTCGTGTATCTTATTGATAACGCCGGCCACTTCATTGACGTTGTTTACGATTTGGTTAAGGCTGTCGGCTGTGTCATTGGCGCGGTGCGTGCCGTCCGATACGCGGCTTATGCTTTCCTGGATAAGCGTGTTGGTGTTCTTCGCGGCTTCCGCGCTGCGGGCGGCCAGCGTGCGTACCTCTTCCGCCACGACCATAAAACCCCTGCCGTGTTCACCCGCGCGGGCGGCCTCCACGGAGGCGTTGAGCGCGAGCAGGTTCGTTTGGAACGCGATATCCTCGATGGTTTTGATGATCTTGCGGATTTCGTCGGAGGAGGTTTTGATCCCGCCCATCGCTTCCAGCAGGGCCGCCATTTCGCGACGGCTGATTTCCGCGTTCTTTTTGGACGTATCCGCTAAAACAGCCGCTTGCTGCGCGTTGGTGGCGTTCTCCAACGTTTGCCCGTTTATCTCTTCCACGGTTACGGTCAGTTCCTGTACGGAGCCGGACTGCTGCGAGGCTCCTTGCGCCAGCATCCCCGATGATTGGGAGATTTGCGTCGAGCCGAGCAGGACCTGCTGCGAAGCGGATGAAATGTTGCGCATCGTTTCGTGAAGCGTGGCGATGATTTGGTTGATGCTTGATTTTATCGCGGTAAAATCACCGGCGTATTCGCGGTTGATGTTTCGTGCCAGGTCGCCCGCGGCCAACGCGCCGAGGATATTGCTGACTTCATTGATATAGGAATGGATCGTGCCGCTTGTACTGTTCGCGGCTTGCTTGATTTTCTCGTATTCGCCCGTGCGGGCGGCGGTGATGCGGTGGGAAAAGTTGCCCTTGGAAAGTTCGGCCAAAGCCGTGACGGTTTCGTCTGTCGCGCTGTTGAAAGCGGACATGAGGTTGTTCATTTCATTAGCGATATCCGCCCACGTACCGTTGAACGTGGAGGCGTCGGTGCGGCGGCCGAGGTTGCCGTCCGCGCCCGCCTTCGCCATCTCGGTGATTTCAGCGACGATTTTCTTGATGGTTACGGCTACTTTATCGACGGTGTCGTTCATGGCGGCTTTTTTGCCCTTGTATTGCGGAAGGGTGATCGTCAGGTCGCCGGCCGCGATATTTTCCATGGTTTTAAGTACGTCTACACAAACCGTGACGTAGCTTGTGACCATTTTGTTTACACCGTCGGCCATTACCTTGTACGCTCCCTTAAAACGGGATGTATCCATGGCGTAGTAGGGGTTGCCTTCGTTTTCGTGTTCGTTGTACATGGCGTCCATGTCCCCGATGATGCCGTTGAGCGTTTCGGCTACGCTGCCCAACGCCCGGGCAAGGTCCGAAATTTCATCGTTCGCGCTCGTATCGAGGTTGATGCCCAGGTTGCCCGCGGCCAATTGGTTGGACGCTTCCAGTAGCCGTTTGATTGGTACGATGACCGATCGGATCACCATCCATATTAATATGAACAACAACGCGACCGACGAAAAGGTGATCACGGTCATCATTTGGAGGGAACTGTTGGCCGATTGTTGCGCCGCGTATACCGTGTCGCGCGATTGGCGCTGGTTGATCACGGCCAGCGACGTCAGGTAATTGCTCATGCGCGTGTTGTAGGGTACACATTCCTCTTCGATCAAACGCAGGGCTTCGACTTGGTTGTTCGCGCTTGCCTGTTCGGCTACGCGGCCGACGATTTCCGCCGCGCCGGGCAATTCGTTGACGAAAGCGGAAATGGTGGTGAATTCTTCACCCTGCGTAATCCCCGCGGCTATCATATGCGACAGGTACGTGTCGGAGACTTCAACAAGCTGCCCGTACAGCCGTCCGACGGTGGCAAGGTGTATGTCCGTTTGCACGGGGTCGTTGGTGATCACCGCGTCCCGCAGGTACGAGCGGAGCGTGTCGAAGTAATGCGTCATACTGACGAGCTTGTTCAACGGTTCCACGTTATGGCTGTCGATCGTGGTGATATGGTTGGACAAACGATTGATGTTAATGATACCGAAGACTGCGACAAACGCCGCGGCAAAGACGGACACGCCCAGCACAATAAAAAGCCGCGCCCGAATCCTCAGGTGCTTCATACAGGATAACCCCCAATATTTTTATTCCATTAATACGTATACTAATGTTTGGTTGACGAGCTGGTAAGCGATTTCTCCGTAAGTGACCGGACCTTCAAAAACGCTGATTTTCTTGCCTTCCAACCCGCCGTACAGGAAATTAAGGATGCAGTTGCATGAAAAGACGACGTTTTCGCCGTGGAATTCGGCTATGCGGTCGTTAAATTCTTTTTCATAGTTGGAAATCTTTTTCGCTACGTGATACTTGATCCCCGCGAATACGGGCGCGTAGAAGGTCACGATGCCGTTATCGATCGACTTGATCGAAATATTGACCCCGATACCGCAATAATCGCCCACCAGCGGCAATTTCGTATCGATGCCGTTTTCCTTGATATAGTCCGCGTACGTTACCTTTTCGCCGTTGACGAGGCACGTATACGCCATAAAGCCTTCCTGGAAGAACTCGATGACGGGTGATTCCATGTCGGGTTCAAAGATGTTGATGTTCCCCACGCTTACCGTTTTATCGTTCGGGGTTTCCAAGTGCAGGGCGACGGCCTTGTCGTTGTGCGCTTCCCCGCTTAAGCCGTTAAACGTGAGGGATTCCGCCACCCATCCGGCGATGTTCTTAATAAACATACCCGGGAACGAGGGCGCGTTTTGGGCGTATTCGTGGTGTACGGGGCTGTCGTACGGCACGATCACGATCGAAAACCCGCTGTCATACGCGTCGCTCGCCGTGTGCTGCACTTCGCTTGCCGAATAGGACTTGACCGAATAGTTCGCATAATCGAACGGGGTTACGAAAAGACGGTCCTTTGAAACCTTGCCCCCTTCGCGCGTCATGAAGCGCTGGGTCGTGCCGCCGACCCAGTTGCCCTTCGGCAGTTTCCTGAGCAGATCGCTCGCTCCCGCGATGTGGAGCAATCGGTTTGCATTGATCGCTTCAACGGTTTGCTCGTATGTCATTAACATAGTTACACACATTCCTTTCTTTTTATTTCGTGCATACCTATCATATGGAACCCGTAAAGCCGTGGATAGTACCCATGGGGGGTACTATCGTAAATAAAGGCGTTTATGTATAATATACGCGAAAAACCACATAACCGGAGGCTGCCATGTCGCGTTACGATTTTAAAAATGTAGAAAAGAAGTGGCGTAAACGCTGGGAAGAAAAACCCGTACAGCAGAACACGAAGGACAAGCCCAAATACTATTGCCTGGACATGTTCCCCTATCCGTCGGGCTCGGCGCTGCATGTGGGGCATTGGCGCGGATACGTGCTTTCCGACGTTTTGAGCCGTCATAAAGTTTTGCAGGGTTTCCATGTCCTGCATCCCATGGGGTGGGACGCCTTTGGCTTGGCGGCGGAAAATAACGCGATCAAGCAAAAGAAGCACCCTTCCGTTTCCGTGGCGGAAAACATCACCACCATGAAACGCCAACTCATGGAAATGGGTACGATCTACGATTGGGACTTTGAAATAAACACGACCGATCCCGCTTATTATAAATGGACGCAATGGGTATTCGCGCGGATGTTTGAACACGGCTTGGCTTACGAGCAGGAAATGCCGCTTAACTGGTGCCCGACATGTAAGGTCGTGCTGGCCAACGAAGAAGCCGTGGGCGGCGTATGCGAACGCTGCAAGAACCCCGCCACCAAAAAGAACCTTCGCCAATGGATGTTAAAAATCACCCGATACGGTGAACGGTTGCTAAATGATTTGGGTAAGTTGGATTGGCCCGAAAAGGTAAAGAAGATGCAAACCGATTGGATCGGAAAGAGCCACGGCGCGGAAATCGATTTTACCGTGCTTGGCGAAAGCGATTCCATCAAGGCTTTTACCACGCGCCCCGATACCCTATGCGGCGCGACGTTTATGGTGCTTGCCCCCGAACACCCATTGGTGGAAAAACTGACCGCGCCGGAATATAAAGATGAAGTGGACGCTTATGTGCAAAGGGCCGCTTCGCGCTCGTCGGTTGACCGCATGGCCGATAAGGAAAAAACGGGCGTGTTTATCGGGCGGTATGCCGAAAACCCCATCACCAAGGAAAAGATGCCCATTTGGGTAGCGGATTATGTTTTGTACGACTACGGTACGGGCGCGATCATGTGCGTGCCGGGGCATGACGAACGGGACTTCGCCTTTGCGGAAAAGTTCGGTTTGCCGATTGTGCAGGTAATTTCAACTTGTGCCCTAGTAGGGCATAAGTTAAAAGAAGCCTATACGGGTGACGGTATATTGGTAAACTCCGGCGAGTTTAACGGCTTGACCGTTGACGAAGCGAAAAAAGCCATCGGCGCGTTTTTGGAAAAGCTAGGTCGCGGCAAGGCTACCGTTAATTATAAATTGCGGGATTGGGTATTTTCCCGCCAGCGTTACTGGGGAGAGCCGATCCCCATCGTGCATTGCGAAGCCTGCGGGCCGGTGGTCGTCCCCGACGCGGAGCTGCCCATCGTATTACCCGATATCAAATCCTACGAGCCCACCGATACGGGCGAATCCCCGCTGGCCAAAATCGAGGAGTGGGTCAACACTCCCTGCCCGAAGTGCAAACAACCCGCCAAGCGCGAAACCAACACCATGCCCCAATGGGCGGGGTCGAGTTGGTATTTTTTACGTTACCCCGACATTAACAATAATGACGCGTTGGCAAGCCCCGAAGCGCTGCGTGATTGGCTGCCCGTGGATTACTACGTGGGCGGCATCGAACACGCGGTGCTTCATTTATTATACGCGCGATTTTATACGAAGTTCTTATACGACATCGGCGCGGTAACGTTCGAGGAGCCGTTTACGACGCTCTTTAACATCGGTATGATCAACTATAAAGGGAAAAAGATGTCCAAGGGCGAAGGGTACGGCGTATCGCCCGACAATGTGCTGCCCAAGCACGGCTGCGACGCGCTCCGCTTGTATGAAATGTTCATCGCCCCGCCGGAAATCGACTGCGAATGGGACGACTCGGGCATCGAGGGCGTATCGCGCTTCCTTAATAAATTATGGCGGTTGGCGGAATCGCCGAAGCTTATCGCGCCGACGAACGGACTCATTCGCTTGCGCCACAAAATGGTCCGCGATATTTCAACGCGTTTGGAAAACCTTTCGCTTAACACGGTGGTCAGCGGCTTTATGGAGCATACGAATACGTTGCAAACCTTGGCCGCGGAAGGCATCGACAGGGAAACGATCGAAACGCTGGCCGTTTTGCTCGCGCCCTTCGCGCCGCATATCGCGGAGGAAATATGGGAGCGGATGGGGAATACCGATTCGGTCTTCGCGCAAAAGTGGCCCGAATACGATCCCGAAATGCTTAAAACCGACACAATAGAGCTTGTCATGCAAGTAAACGGCAAGCTACGCGGTCACGTAACCGTCCCCGCAAACGCGGAAAAGGATTTCGTATTGGAAGAGGCGCGCAAGGCATTGGCCTCGCGGCTGGACGGCGCGGAAATCATAAAAAGCGTATACGTGCCGGGGCGGATCATTAATTTTGTAATCAAGGGACAATAAATATAAAACATCAAGGAGAATCAACATGGGCGAAAGCATGAAAGGCATGAAGCGCACGCATTATTGCGGTGAGTTAAGGGCATCCGATATCGGAAAGACCGTTACGGTCATGGGCTGGGTTAACAAGCGGCGGGATATGAGCCAATTGATATTCGTAGTAGTGCGCGACCGCACCGGTTTGGTACAGGTAGTTGCGGACGAAAGGCGTATGCCCGGGCAATATAAATTGGCCAAATCGGTACGCGGGGAATATGTGGTGGCGGCGTCGGGTACGGTTATCGCCCGCACACCCGAAAACGTAAACGCCGACATGCCCACGGGCGAAATCGAAATCGATATAACGGAGCTGCGTATCCTGTCGGAATCCGAAGTGCCGCCTTTTTCCGTTTTGGACGAAGATGTGGGGCTGGATACGCGTCTAAAATACCGTTACCTTGACTTGCGCCGTCCGGACGTACAACGCATCATCACGCTTCGCCACAACGTGGCGCAAAGCATACGCTGCTGTCTGTCGGAGGAAGGCTTTATTGAAGTGGAGACGCCCTACCTTACCAATTCCTCGCCGGAAGGCGCGCGCGATTACCTTGTACCGTCGCGTTTGCATCCCGGCGGTTTTTATGCGTTGCCGCAATCGCCGCAGCAATTTAAACAGCTTCTGATGGTCGCGGGGTTGGATAAATACTTCCAAATCGTGCGGTGCTTCCGCGATGAAGACCTGCGCGCCGACCGTCAGCCCGAATTCACGCAAGTGGACATCGAAATGTCCTTTGTTAACGAAGAGGACGTATGGGCGATGACGGAAAACATGGTGCGGCGCGTCTTCCGTGAAACGATGGGCATCGAAATCCCGACGCCCTTCCCGCGGATGACGTGGCACGAAGCCATGGAGCGCTACGGTTCGGACAAGCCCGACATGCGCTTCGGCATGGAACTTGTCAATATTTCCGACCTACCCGTGATAAAAGATACCGAATTCCAGGTATTCGCCGCCGCGCTGGAAAACGGCGGCGGCGTACGCGGCATCAACGCGACGGGCTTCGCTTCCATGCCCCGCAAGCAGATCGACGCGCTGGTGGAGGTCGCCCGCGCCAATAACGCGAAGGGCCTTGCGTGGATAAACGTTATGGAGGACGGCACGGTCAAATCCACCATTTCAAAATTCTTCGACGAAGCGCAAACGGCGGAAATCATCGCGGCTTTCGGCGCGAAAGCGGGGGATTTAATCCTCTTGTGCGCCGACACGCACGAAATCACGCAAAACACCCTGGGCGCGGTACGCCTCGCCGTGGGTAAAAAATTGGAAATCCCCGCGCCGGTAAAGGCCGAGGATTTCAAATTCCTGTGGGTCACGCACTTCCCGTTGTTCGAATATTCACCCGAGGACAAGCGTTACTACGCCGCGCACCATCCCTTCACATCGCCGCTGGAAGAGGACGAGCATCTGATCGAAACCGATCCCGCCGCGGTACGCGCGCGCCAATACGACCTCGTACTCAACGGCTTCGAAACGGCGGGCGGCAGTATCCGTATTCACCGCCGCGATTTGCAAGACCGCATGTTTGCCGCTTTGGGCTTTACGCCGGAGCGGGCGCAAGCGGGCTTCAAGCACTTCCTGGAAGCCCTGCAATACGGCGTACCGCCCCACGGCGGCATAGCATGGGGTTTCGACCGTTTTATCATGGTGCTTACCGACGCCGCTTCCTTGCGCGAGGTTATCGCCTTCCCCAAAGTGAAGGATGGCTCCTGCCCCATGACCGACGCGCCAAGCATAGTAGACGCGTCGCAACTGGATGAATTGAACATCTCGGTCAAATAGAATATAATCCCCGCCAAAGGAGGCGCGGTATGTATCGGTTCATATTCAAGCAATTAAGGCGAAGCATCCTTTCCAACGCGGTATTTTGTATTTTGCTGGCTTTGGCGGGTACGTTATTTTGCCTGGGCGCGGGTTTGTTGATGACCGCGTTAAGCAACGAGCGGATGATCAATGAACAGTTCACCACGATTGCCTTGCCCGACGCGTCCGCTATCCGCCGTTACGCCGCCAACCGTACGGAGGGTGCGGACATCGTAGAGGTCGAAACATCCTGGGGTACGGTCAGGCGCGACGACAATACCTGGAGCAGCCATGTTTTCGATGATTTGGTGACCGACCATATGGTGGACGAAATCCTGAACAACATCGCATTGACGGTGTACCAATCCGGTGCGGTACATATGGATCCGCGCCGTTACTTTGGCGCGTGGTCACCGGATGTCACCGCGCTGCGCCAAAACTTTAATCTGTCACCCTTACCCGGCAGCGCCGGCCAATCGGCGGCTTTCGTCGCGCAATGCCGCGAAATTACGCGGCACTTCAGGTTTGGCGGGTACCGCGACGAGGAAACGGAGGCGTGGCGGCGGCAGTTGGTTACCTACGCACGGGTTGTATTTGACATCGAAGAAGTGGTTTGGATTCACCCGAACGTTCGCGAACCGCGTCGGCTGTTTGCTGTAATGACCATACAGGACGAAAACGGCGGTTTTTTTTATACGGAGGGTGAACGGTATCTGATTGCCGGCGAGTTACACGACGGCGGATTCTACGCCGGCGGCAATTGGCAATCAATGCATATGCTTATAGTCAACCAACCGGAAACGGACCGAATCGTTACGACCGGAATCCTCGCGTCCCGTGGTGAAATCGATGAATCGGAATGGATGGACACCGTTTGGCGGGTCACGAGCGATTTGCCGACGCCGGACGAATTCCCGATGGAGATTACGGCACATCCCGTGACCCAAGATGAAGCGGGGTATTTCCCGTTCGCGTTGGGTCAAATGACCTTCGAGGAAGCGCTGCGTTCCCCCATGGGCGAAGCGATAGCGGACGTACTCCTCGCAACCGAAAAGAACTCCAACCGTTTAAACATAGTTACCACCGGCAACCTGGACAGCTTTTTCATGTTTAACCAGCACCGCGCGCATATCGAGGAAGGGCGGGGATTTACGCGGCAGGAATATGAAGACGGCGCGCGTGTGGCGGTCGTTCCCCGTGTTTTGGCGGCGAACAACGACCTTACGGTGGGGGATGCCATTACATTGCAATTCTTCGAAGGGGAGTTCCGGTCCGTCACCTATACATCCACGACCGCCATGTCCTCTTCTGACGGCTCCGTTGTGATAACGAATCGCAGCAGCTTCCGCTCGTGGCAACCCGGCGGGTTCGTTTCCGGCGTGCAGGAGTCGGAGTTCTACGAATTCGAAATCATCGGCATCTATTTCGCGCCCCCCGCCAGGACAGAAAACGACCCCCAAGGTATTCCCTTAAATACGATCTTTATCCCCGACAAAGCCTTCGCGGGATTCGAACCGGTTATGGTAGACGGCGAGCTTCGGATGTGGGGCGACGACCGCGCCGAAAGCCCGTTCCTGAACACCATCGTCGTACCCAACGGCCGCATCGAGGAGTTCCGCCGCAGCATTAACGCGTTGATCCCCGGTTACGGCAATTTCTTTATGTTCTATGACCAAGGCTATTCGACGGTGCGCAACGCGTTGGATAATCTGCTGCGCAACGGGTGGTTTGTCTTCGCGCTGTGTTTCGCGGGATGGTGTATCGCCTCGCTTGTCTTTTGCCTGTTTTTTGTGCTTCGCAAGCGAAGGGAAGCGGGCTTGCTGTACGCGCTGGGGGTACGCCGCAGGGACCGTTTCCGCTGGGTGTTCGTGCAATGCGTAATCGTGATTGTCGCGGCGCAGGGGATTGCGTACGTCGTTTCCGACCGGTTTTATGAACGGATATTGGATTACACCGTGGAAAGGACCTTCGTGGCGGAAGAGGATGAAGCCACCCCCTTTGCCGACGCCGCCGTGATAGCCGACGGCGTAAGCCTGGAAGCGGAAATCCAACAACAACCGATGACCATACCGCTGGCGACGGGCGCTGTTTCAATCGCGCTTTTGTTAATGACGGGCGGCATGGCGAAATCGATCGCGAAGCGAGAAAAACGATGAAGGAGATATTATATACATTTTTGAAACGCCTGCCGCGTGAAGGGTTCCGCAGTATGACGGTGCCCGCGCTTGCGTTGGTGCTGGTGGTGCTGATCGGCATCATGTCCGGCGCAAGGATCCGCATGGTTGAAGAGCTTGACGATGTGATCAATAACTTCCCGGTACGCGCGGAGCTTTCCGACCCCATTACGTCGGAAGTGGACGGCATCGATATCGATATCGAATATATTCTGCTGTTTACCGATGAAAGCGTACCCCGTTCGGTAGCGGAGTACGTAAAGGACGTTGAGTTGAACCGCCGGTTGGAAATCGTCGAAAACCTACCCCTCCCCGTGGGTGAATGGCTGGGGATTACCTCCGTTGAAGCCGATGACCGCCTCAGCCCCATGGCGGGGGCGTATATTGATTTCTTACCGGGTTGGGACGAAGGGGTCTTCCGTACCGATGAAGCGGTTGCGGTGGTTAACGCGGCGCTGTTTGGGACATTGGAGGCAAATCAGCCGATGATTACCCTTTCGGTTGAAAATATCATTTACAAGGAAACCGAAATAGACGGCGAAATAATTATGGAAGTTGATGAAATTTTTGAAACCGCCGTGGATTTGCGTGTCGTCGGCATCGTCCACAACGCGGGTAGTTTGATCTTGAGCCCGTTTTGGACGGTTAACGCGGCGGCGGCGGAAATTTATCTGCCCGAATACAGCAACCATATGAACGCCTTATTGTACGACAACGGTAAGATCGGCGAATTCGCGTCCGCCGCCGTCCGCGTGTTTGCCCGGCCGGGCGATGTGGATACGGAACTTTCGTTTTCGCTGACGATCTTCGACGGGATTTATAACAATGTAATACGCAGGCTGAGGCAAAATATCCAACTCATTGATGTGGCGACGCCGTTTATCTATGCGATTTCCGTCCTTATCGGCTTTATCGCCAGCTATTTGCTGACGCGCAACAGGAAACCCGAATTCGCCGTCATGCGCAGTATCGGCGTAAATAAGCGGGATGTTTTTATGGGCGCGCTGGGTGAACAAGCCGTCCTTTGTATACCGGGGGCCGTCACGGGTTTTGTAATAGTCAGTATTACCTTCGGGCAGGTCCTTTGGGTCCCGCCTGTTTTGTTTACGTTTTGTTATGTACTGGGCTCCGTTTTCGCCGCCGTACAAGCCGCCGGCACAAACGTATTGAAGATTTTGCGTGAGAACAACGAATAATTTTTGAAAGGAATCGATCAATGAAAACCCTATCGCTCAAAGAGGTACGCTACCTGTATAAAACCAAATCCCATACCGTACGCGCCGTGGACGGCGTTGACTACGATTTTTTACCCGGCACCTTCTACGCCGTGGTCGGGCGCAGCGGAAGCGGTAAAACTACGTTACTTTCCATGCTCGGCGGTTTGGACATCCCCACGGAGGGTTCGGTATCCTACGGCGAAAAGGACACGAAAAGCATCGACCGTGACCGTTTCCGGCTGGACAACATATCCATCATCTATCAAAGCCTAAACCTGCTCCCTTTGCTCACCGCCATGGAAAACGTCACATTCCCGCTTACTTACCGCGGCATCCCCAAAGCCGAAGCCGTTAAAATCGCCGCCGAAAAATTGGGAAGTGTCGGCATCGACCCCACCATGCACCGCCGTCTGCCCTCCATGCTTTCCGGCGGGGAACAACAACGCGTGGCCATCGCCCGTGCGCTGGCTGCCAAAACCGAAGTCATCCTGGCCGACGAACCCACCGGTAACCTGGATACCGAAAACAGCCAAAATATCGTGCAATTGCTGAAGGACCTGGCCACGCGGGAGAATGTCTGCGTGATCGTCGTCACCCACGACATGGCCGTAGCCGAGCAAGCGGATGTGGTGGTAAAAATTTCGGACGGGCGGATCGTGGAGTAAATCCCCTACCTCCGACGCACCCGCAGCATCACCTGCATCCCTTGCGGCACCTCCGTACCCGGAGCGGGGAATTGGCGGTACACCTCGTAGTTGGCCCGTTCACCCTCGCCGCCGAACAATATCGGCATAAGCAGCGCGTCGCGGACGAATTCGTGCGCCTGTTCGGCGTTAAGGTCCACGACGTTGGGCATGAAGGTCATGCCGCCTTCCGCGCGTGTGGTGGGGTCGGTATGGAGTTGTACGGGGATGCTGTTGGGTTGGGGCATGGAGAAACCCGCGGCGGGGAAGTGGTGGTCCACGATTGTACCGCCGCCGTGGATTTGGAACAGGATGCCTTGGTTGATCAGGTTACGGACGACGTCGGTCACGCGCTGGCCGTTAAGGTCGGGCATAGGCTCCAAGCCCAGCACGGGGCTGTGCCAGTCTTCCATATAAGGCCCTTCGGAGGGGGGGAGGTTCCTTAACAGGATCAAATCCTCCGTGAAGGCGCGCAAAATAGGCGCGAGGGTATTACCTGCCGTCATCCCCGGTATAACGTTGTCGATAACGGCGAAGATGAGGAACTCCGGGTTCTCCACGGGTGTGAATATCCAATAACCCAACGATACGTCCTCACGCGCCGCGCCGCGTTCCGCCGTACCCGTTTTACCGCCGATGGTATGGCCGGGGATGCGCGTCTGCCGTCCCGTGCCGCGGTTCCCGCTGATGACCAGCTCCATTTCCCGCCGTATCCAATCGGACGTGCCTTGGGAAATGACGCTGCGGATCACTTGCGGGCGGTTTTCCTGCACGACCGCGCCGCTTGCGTCCACGATGTGGGAAACAATAAAGGGCCGCATCAGGTTTCCGCCGTTGATCAAAGCGGCGAACGACGCGGCGGCTTGTATCGACGTGTTATTAAAGCCTTGGCCGATGGAGCTTGTGGCAAGCTGTACGGGACCCAACTGGTCCCGCGTATACATAACCAGCGGGGAGGAAACGGCCTCCTCGCCGGGCAAATCAATCCCCGTACGCTCCCCGTAGCCGAAATAGCCGCGGTAACGGTAGAACGCGTCCGCTCCCAGCCGCTGCATGATTTGCATCGTGGCTACGTTGCAAGATACCTCGATGACCTCCGATACGGTGACGCTGCCGTGGGCGATGCCGTTGAAGCAATTGATCGTCCTGTCGCCCACTTTGTGCGAGCCGTTGCAAAAGAACACGTCGTTATGGGAAATCACGCCTTCCTCGAGGGCGGCTGCGATTACGATGGGCTTAAAAATAGACCCGGGCTCGAACGAACGGGTCGTGTGGTAGTTGCGCCATATACCGAACCAGGCGTTCGTTTGTTCCTCCGTGGTCATGTGCCCCCACGCGGCGGCGATGGCGGGGTCAGTAAAGAGTTCGTGGTTGGCGGGGTCGGCCAGCGAAAAGTTGGGGGCTTGCGCCATCGCAAGTATTTCCCCCGTAAATGGGTCCATTACGAGCAGGGCGACCGCGTCGCCGGGGACCGTCGCCAAGGTATGGTCCACCGTCGCCTGCGCCAAACGCTGTATGTCCGAATCGAGCGTCGTTATTAAAGTCAGTCCGTGCTGTACGGGCAATTCCTCACGCGTTGGGGTATTGTCCGCGCCGAACGCGCGGAAAATGCGCCCCGGCGTACCGGAAAGCATCGTATTATAACGGCTCTCCAGCCCCCATTGCGCGTCCCCCCGTGTAAAGCCCAGCACATGTGGCGCCAGGAAAGGGTCGGGGTACACACGCAGGGATACTTCCTCTACATAAATATCGCGGAACCCGTCGCGCAGGGGCAGGGCGATGTTGGCGGGTATTTCACGCGCCACGATGTACCAATTGTCGCGGATGACGGATTGCCACGCGCCGTCGGCGTCCCGTACGAACAACGCGCGTAAATCGGCCATGGGGATGTCCAGCGCTTCGTGCAAAGCGGTTAACGTGTCGTCCATCCACGCGCGTGTGTTGCGCTGGATGGCCAAGTTTTCACGGTAGGCGAGCATCGTGCGGTCCAGCACCACGTTGTAAACGGGGTGGCTGACGGCCAGGGGCTGCATGTTCCTGTCCATGATCCCCCCGCGGTTGGGTACGATGGGGGGGGAGAGGTGATCCACGCGGTCGATGATCCACGCGCTGGCGCGGCGGCTGTAATCCTCGCCGTGTACGGTCTGTATATACCATATTTCATATAAGAGTCCGCCGAACAGCAGGCAAAAGACAATACTGATCAAAACGGCCCGCCGGTTGCGCCGCCGCGCGGACGTGGAGTTGGGCAACGGCCTTCTTTTTTTGATCCTGTCCTTCGGCATAACCGCTACCCCCCGAATACCCGATTAAATACCCCTTGGAAAAAAGCCCCCATTTCCTCCCAAAACGTGGTGCCGCGGGGTAGGATGTCCGCCTCGGGGTTAAATGTCACATGGCTGACGGGGGGCACGTTGATATAGATGATTTGCGAAGGGTCGGGCCGCGCCATCCCCAACCGCTCGTACGCGATGCGCTCGATTTCCTCAAGCGAAAAGGGATGGATGATTTGCCCGGCCAATATGCGGTTGGCGTCCAACTGCGCGTTGAGCCTTTGCCGCTCGAAAGCGAGCTCTTGCCTTGTATTGGCCATGTGCGCGGCGGCGGCGGCACTCCCAAGCGCCCCCACGAAGATTACGATCACCGTAAATACCAGCACGGGGCTGACGGAAAAACGCGGCTTGCGCGCGTCCACCTTATGTACCTGGTCGCCCTTCTTTAGGTAGATAATATTATTTTTTTTCGGGGCTTTGGGGTTCATCCGATCTTCTCCGCAACGCGGAGCTTCGCGCTGCGGGCGCGTGGGTTCTCCGCCATTTCTTTTTCGCTAGGTAGTACGGGGCCGCGCGTGACGACACGCACCTGTGGGGTTTTTTTGCATACGCAGTAGGGGATGTCGCGCGGGCAATCGCAGGGGTTTGCCGTTTCGCGGAAGGTATGCTTTACGATACGGTCCTCCAACGAATGGAAGGTGATTACGGCGATGCGTCCGCCGGGGTTCAGGATTCCGATGATTTCCGTTAAAGCGTTTTTCAAGGGCGATAGTTCATCGTTTACGGCGATACGCAGCGCCATAAAGGTACGCATGGCGGGGTGCTTGTCCCGCAGCTTGGCGGGGATCGCCGTTTCGATGATATCGGTTAATTCCCGCGTGGTTTCGACGGGTTTTGCTTCCCGTGCCTTAGCAATTTCCCGGGCAATGCGCGGGGCGTATTTTTCTTCTCCGTATCGGTACAATATCTGCGTAATTTCGCCTTGCGCGTAGGTGTTTACGATATCGGAAGCCGTCAAACCTTGCGAACGGTCCATACGCATGTCCAGCGGACCGTCGAAACGGTAGGAAAAACCGCGCTCCGCCGTGTCCAGTTGATGCGACGATACGCCCAAATCCAGCAATGCGCCGTCGATTTTATCGATGCCCCGTTCCCGCAGGATGGCGGCCATGTCATGGAAGCTGCCGTGTACCGTTATTATACCGGGTAAGCGTCCCTTTGCCGCGCGCAAGGCGTCTTCGTCCCTGTCGATGCCGACGAGCGTGCCTTTGTCCAATCGGTTGAGGATAAGCGCGGCATGGCCGCCCCCTCCGAGTGTCCCATCCGCGTAAATGCCGTCGGGTTTGATGTTTAAGGCTTGGATCGCTTCATCGGGCATTACGGGTACATGGTTGAAGGAATCAATCGTCATCACTGCCGTCGTTGGGTGGGGGCAACGGTATCGGTACGTCGTACACGGGGTCGCCGTCATCGTCATCGTCCCACCAATCGGGCGTTTGAGGGAGTCCCCACGGGTTGTTGAATTGGTCCCACCAATCCCACCACCATTCGTCGCTCATGCCGCCCGCGCAAACGGTACACGTTTCGCTCGTGCGTACCGAAGGATGGTGTTCGTATTGCCTGTCCCTGATAACCATGCTATCGAATTCCTCGGGGATGGGTATGGGGCGTACCAAGCCTATGTGATACACGGTGTTCGTACAGTTGTTGCCGGCTAGGTGGTTATGGTTGTCCGTACATACCAAAAATTGCTGATGCACGGCGCACGTTTCCGTGGGTACGGTACCCGGGGCGAATATCTCAAGCCGTTCGCGGTTGCCCCGCGGGTCCGTACGGCACAGGTCCGTGGCCAAATGGCCCGAGTCGATGCAAATACGGTGTTCGGTGATGCCGTGCGGCCTGTCATATTGCCTGGGCGCGAAACCCTCGTGTATCTCCTGCATGATATTGCGCCACAACGGTCCGAGGTAGGCACTCGCGCGTGCCATGCCGTTACGCATCTGCGTGCTCATGTTCAAATTGTCGTCGTTGCCGAACCAAAGGGAAGCGGTGAGGTACGGGGTAAAACCGCTGAAGCCCAAGTCGCGGGAATCGTCGGTGGTACCCGTTTTACCCGCGACGGGAATGTCCGCGCGCATTTGCGGGTTGGCGATCCAGTTCATAGCCGTACCCGTACCGCTGACGACCGTGTCCTTCATCGTATCGATTAACAAGTACGCCGTTGTGTCGCGCATAACGCGGCGGGGTTCGTGGTGGTTTTCAAGTATCACGTTGCCGTTGCGGTCCACCACACGCGAATACAGGATCGGACGGTTGTACAGCCCGCCGTTGGCGATGGCCGCGTAAGCGGCGGCGAATTCAATCAGGCGCACGCCGTCGGTCAACGCGCCGAGGGTCGTAACGTAGTTGCGGTCGGTCATCCAGCGCCCGTTACGCCATTCGCCGTCCACGAGCGTGGTGAGGCCCAAGCGGTGCAGGTATTCCCACATGGTGTTAAGCCCCACATAATCCATCAACGCGCGTGTGCTGGTGATATTGCCCGAATGGTAGATGGCGCGGCGGGGGTTGGTTAACCCTTCGTAAGGGGGGTTCCTGTACCAGTTCCTTACGCGGTGGTCTTCGTTGGGGGGTAATTGCGGGATCACCAAGGGAACGTCGTCGATGGAGGAGGACGGCGTTAAAAGGCCCAAGTCAAAAGCGGGTAAAAAGGTCGCGAGCGGCTTCATTTGGCTGCCCGGCTGGCGCGTGGCTTGTGTGGCGCGGCAGAAGACGCGGCTGGCTTGCTTTTCGCCCCGTATGCCGCGCATGGCCAGTACATGCCCGGTATGGTGGTCGATCAGTACGAAAGCGGCTTGGGGCTGGAGGGTGATGATCGGGCGTTCGCGTACGATTTCGTCGTACACTTCCAAGACTTCTTGCCGGACACGTTCTTTAAATTCTTCCAACTCTTCATAAGTGCGGGCGGTGTATTGCCGGCTGAAATTCTGCAGAAGGCCGGAAGACGTTTCACGCGCCGTCAGATTGAATTCGATATGGATACGGAAATCCTGTTGCGGGAAGTTTTCCTCGTTTTCGAAGTGCCTGTCCACGATTTCCTGCATCGCTAAATTTTGCACGGAATAGATGCGATAACCCCCGGTATAGATTTCGCGCAGGGCTTGCGCGGCGGACCAACCGTTAAGCGCCATCAAGTCGTCGCGTACCTGCACCACAAGCGCGTCGTGGTAGCAACTCATGGTGGATACGACCGCCATGCTGGAGCCGTCGCGTATCATGGTGGCGTATACGTCCGTGGTCATGGCTTCGAAGTGTTCCTCTTCGGTAATAAAGCCCAAGCGGAGCATATTGTTCAATACGTCCTGGGCGCGTCCCCAATTACGTTCGGGGTGCAAGTCGGGCGGGAAACGGGAGGGATTTTGCGTGATGGCGGCGATGACGGCGGATTGAGCGACGGTCAGATCAATCGCGTCCACACCGAAGTAGAACATAGCGGCGGCTTGTACGCCGTAATTTTGACGGCCGAGGTTGATTTCGTTCAAATACATTTCGATGATATATTCCTTGGCTAATATATTACATCCGAAGATTTCGGTCAGTTCGCGTTCCATTTGTACGGCCATCCATTGTTCTTGCAGTTTCCATACGAGCTCGCCTTCGAAAAATCCGAAGGTATTCTTGATCAGTTGTTGCGTGATCGTGCTCGCGCCCTGCGTGTCGCCGTCGGTCGTAAGGGCGTTGTGCAGCGCGCGCCCGATCCCGCGGATATCGATGCCGTTGTGCTGCCAAAAACGTTCATCCTCGATGGCAACGATGGCGTTGACCATATGGGGGGAAATATAATCAAGCGTTACGAAAGTGCGGTTTTCGCCGCCGTGCAGGCGGTGAAGTTCCTCAAACGTATGGCCGCATATAATAACGGATGCTTCGTTGCCCGCGCTGATGACGGTTAGGTCAAATTCGGGCGCGGCCAGGATAATACCGCGGTACAATCCGAACCCGATCGCCGAAACGGCAAAGCCGCCGATGAGGGCGACGGCCAGCATAACGCGCAATGCCAGCAACGCGATTTTGTTCCTGACGCGGGTGGTCTGCGAATTAAGCTGCCTGCGACGTTTCTTATTACCGAAATAGGAATAGTCCATGGATACCTCCGAGATTATCTTACCCGCGGAATCGCCTTTCGTGTTCGTACGCTTGAATCACCCGTGCGTTGTCGGGGGGCAGGAGCTTGGGTTTGGGTTTAAGGTTCTGCTGTACGGACTGCGGCGGGGTGTTTTCCGTCAATAAATTATTATTGCCTTCTTCCTGTATGCGTATCTTTACGTCCAGGTCCATAACCCGGCGTATGTATTTTTGCAATTCGGCTACCTGCGGCTTGTACATATGTTGGCGCGCGTCCAATTCCGTGCCGATTTCCTTTAACATTGTTTCAAACAGGTTGTCGCAGCCCTTTACCCGATCGATAAATTGCTGCTTTTCTTTATTCATTTCCGTCAAAAAGACGCGCACTTCATCGGCGGACATGCCGCTTTCGATGACGGTGCGTTGGTTGTCGGTGATATTGGCGATTTCGGTCAAGGCTTTCTCCTTATTGACCAAGCCCTCGAGCAAAATCGACAATTGCGTTTCCATATAATCGGGCATCGATACCTCCGCAACGGTATTATGCAACGTTTTGCGGGGGTTGGCAAGCGAAATGGGTGTTATTCCCTTACTTGAAGGATATCTATAAGCGATTTTGTATTTAATATGACGGAACCGATAACGGAACCGATGACGGTCCCGCCGATGTACATAACCGCCAATAACGGAACCGTACCGGTTAATGGGATGCCGCCGATCAATAACGCACCAAGGCCCGATAATACACCCGCGATACATACCATTATTTGTTCCGCGCAAAGCATCGATTGCGTTTTAATTTTTGATTTACCCAGTACCCGTATGATGGCGGCGTTTACTGCGTTTTTCATCATGGTAAGCAGACTCATCCCAACGGACAGCGCAAACGCCGCCGCAATTACGATGGGATATAAAATCCTTAACAACGAAAGGTTTTGTTCCATGGGTGCGATCACTTCATGTAAAACATCGTCATTCATTAACAATAATAGGGGGATTTCACCGATTATGCCCATTTTATTTTCACGCAGTATCGGTTCGATTTGTCCGCGGAAATAATTTAATTTGCGGTTCATTTCGGGATTGATCGTGAAGCGTGCGGTCATATATGGCGGACGGTACGTATTAAAGCTCCGCTGTCCGTAAAAAGGCCACGAACCGGAAAAGATCGCATAATGCGCTTCCATCGGTATGATGTATACGGGTTCACTTTCCCCAAATCGGTTTACAGCCCTCCGCAACCCCCCGTCAAAGGCACCGATGATTCGGGCATCAAAAGGCAATTCGTTTATTTCCTCCATGCCGCGGCGTACGATTACCGGAATGGAGCCGTCCTGCGTGTATGTAAAATCTTCCGCACCAAAACCGGGAATAAATGTGATGGCCATATCGTCACAAATAACCCCGAGTTGTTCATCGGTTATCGTTTTTGTGTTTTCGGTTACGAGGCCGTGTAAATGGCTGACCCCCAATATCACATTTTGCCCTGCGCGGACGGGGGATTCCAAATAACTCTCCGTCACAAAGCCCGAGGATGCGATCGCATCCCAAACAATAGGCGATATAATATAACTCGTTGTTGTTTCCGCTTCGCTTTCGTAATTCCTAAAGAGTTCCCCTCCAATGACCGTCGTTTTCCATAACCGTTCGATTTCCGATTCGGTAAAGACAATCGTGTTCGCCACCCACCCCAACGAAAATATGAATAAAAATGACAATGTAAACGCAAGCGCCGATTTTACCGGTGTACGGATGATATGGCGCAGGTTAAACCTCCATGGGGCGGTATACGCTGCAAGCACATTCCGGACCAAGGGCTTTAATATGAAGGTACCGACGGTAAAACCCTCGGGTACATCACCGGGGTCAATGGATTTTGCCTTCCGGTATACCAAACCCCCTTGTAATTGCTTGAGTACCGGACTGTGTACGATGGTGAACCCAACCGATAAAACGCCAATAAATATTAAAGCAACAATAGCCGCGATAAAAACCCCAAGCCAATGGGCTGCGAGCAGGGATTCCGATGCGTTTACCGCAATACTATCCAGCGCTTTGCGGGCTTGTGACAACGCAAAAAACCACGCGGCTAAGCTCCCGATACCTACCGCGGGCACCCAAAAGAACAGCAACGGGATTATCAATTGACGCAATACCGAAAGCGGCGGTATCCCAAGTGCCCGATTGATCGCCATCGTCTTACGCCATTGGCGGATATACAAATAAACGGCAAGTGCAAAAATCAACAACGCTGTTATGCCGAACACGAATACATTCACCGTTACGGAAAACAAGATAGGGTCGGCCGCTTCCTTAAAAGCGTTAAAGCCGTTGGGTAAAAAAACAACGGCAAAGCCCGCTTCCGTCAACGCTTCGCGGGTTTGCCGTAAAAATATGTCCTCCGAACGGGGGGAGTCCAGTACAAAGCTGTACATACCCGTAAGCAACGGCATGCCATCCCACCCGAAGCCTTCCGGCATCAAACCCGCGGGGATGAATATCTCCGCCGACGTAAAGTTGGTAAAAAACGGCGGGGCAAACCAATACACCCCAACCACTTCCAAGGTAAGTTCATAAGTAGGTAAATCGCGCCAATCCCCGTGCGCATATTCAATCATACCCCACCAATTGGAAGGGTTATTTTCCCACCAATTTTCCACATCACTTGACCAAGGCATTACGGAAGGGGTATCGATCCAAGCGGGTTGGGGATTATCCCGCAGGGTAACGGTGAAGGTTTCCCCTACGTGTAAGCCGCGACGCAGGGCCAATTGCGCGGGAAGGACGGCAACCGGTTTGCCGTAGTCCTCCTCGGTGAGCCAACGCCCGGCGGAGAACAGCGGGGAATCCATCAACCGGGTAACGCGGCGATCAACAAAGCGGGGGATCGCGGTCATATCATGTGTATCAATCACCGTTACGGAGGAAAGGTTTTCATTAAGCAGATCAAACGTTTTTTGCAATCCCGCGAGAGTTGCGTATATCGCGGTTCCGTCCGATTCTTTTATAAAGAAACCGCCGTTTTCGGTGAGCGGTTGTAAATACCATTCTTGTCGGCCGTATACCACAATAGGCGCGGCGCGTAAAAGAACGCGTTCACCGCGTTCTAAGCCGTCAAGCGGCTGCCACGCCCTGCGCTTGAATAATTCCGCTTTTTCCTCGGTGATATGGAAGCGCATCACATACCTTGCGGTAAGGGTGGAGGTTTGCCCCCGGTCGTTAGTAAAACTCCGTTCTTCATCCCGCAGGACACTCGGGTCGCCCGCGAGCAATTCCTCCACGAGCACCTGCATCATCATCGTAGGCGGGCCATCGCCGCGCAAAAGCCCGGGTTCGAATACGATGGACCCGATAAAATAATGATCTAAAAGGGGGATGTCCAAACCATGAAAGCCGGGGTTAAAATAATTAAATTGATACTGGGCCGTGATATTCAGCGTATCGGCCAAGACGCCCTGCGTGAACCGCCGTGCGTCGGAAACCGCCACATGTGGGTTGGCTTCCATGATACCCAAAGCACGCCTCACGTCATGGTCGGTGGTATAATTATTGAATCGCAGGGGGGACAATACCCCTACCGAACGGTAATGCGACTCGATGCGGAACAATTCGCCCCTAACGACGGCAAATTCCGTCACCCTGGCAACAAGCGCGAACGCGGCAACAGCGATCAAAGAAGCTGAAAGAAATGTGCGTACAGGTTGGCGGATGACTGATTTAAGGAAAATATTCATACAACCCCCATAACCATATCGCAACGTACTTTTATTTTATTCCCTGCCTTCTTCAATCATCGCCAGTACCGTTTCCAACGCGTCCATACCCGGGCGGTTGGGGTAATGGGGTTGTATGCCGTAACCTTGTAAGGGCCGGCCGTAAGGGTCGGTGTAGTAAGCGACGTCGAATCTAACTATAATCCCCGTGTTGGGTAAAGAAATGTTAAAAATAACAGGTTCATATGATACACCCATTACTCCCCATGTCGGTTCGCCGACTACGGTAACAATATTATTGTATTTAAGTATCGCCGCCGCACCTTCGGCGGCGGAAGCGGTGAATTCATCCGTTAACAGCCACATCTTGCCGTTAAAGTGGGACGTATTCATCGCTTGGTGCCTAACGCCAAATCGATGGTGCCATGAATTTATGCGATAGACCGAATTAAACATGTATGACAGACCGATATTTTCATCCAAGTAGGGTAACGGTTCGATGTAATGGGTTTCCCGTTTTATATTATGCAAATGCATTTCATTTATCCCGAATGATCTATCCAAAATAAAACGGTGGGTCGCATCAAACATTTCCCTCGCCAGGTTGGCGTATACGCCGTCCATGTAAAATACATAGGCATGGAGCTGTATGCTTGAAGGAAGCAAATGGGGCATGATAAAAGTATCAAAATGGGTTGTCCTGCCGCCCCTGTTCCCCCTCAAGTCTATGATTAAATGGTCAAAACCCTGTATATCTTGGGTAAAATCAAGCATCCGCTTTTCGTAATGCGTCATGCTGGAGTCGATAGGGCTGGGTATGTCCTCTAATATTTGCATCATTCGGTTAATACGTATATACGCGGTGCTTTCCGCTTCAAGGATATCAAACTCCATCGCAGGCCTTAAAGAAACCTGCGCCGGTACATTTCGCCCCGTATCACGCAAACGTCTATAAAACATAACGGACTCCGGTCTTGTGTACAATTCATAATAATATTTATTAAAGCGGCTTGTAAAACCATTTTGCATTTGCCAATTAACAGTTGATCGAGCATCAAAAAATGCTTCATGATTCCGTATCATCGATAAATGACCCAACTGGCCGATCGGGCTGAAAAAATGTTCATGCAATAAATCAAGGAAATCCAGGGGATTATCAATCGGCGTTGAAGGATCGTGCAATAATAACCGCATATCCTCGGCAAGCTCCCGTACGTCCACACCGTTCGCGCTGATTGAAAGGTTAAAGAACGGCCAGTTTTCCTCCAACACGGTCATCAGATGTTCAAAATCATTGATCATGTTTTCGCGCGGCATGTTATCAAACCGATGTGCGGCAATATTGAATCGGTGTACGGCAATACGTTGGTCGATCCTAATGGAAGCGTATAGAAGGGGGTGTCTTGCAAAAAAAACAACGGATATAAAAAGGATGATAAAACAAATAGTCCGATAAATAATTTTATTTTTATATATCGATGATTTTATTTTTAAAATAGTGTTAGATAATGTGATTTTGAATTTATATATAAACATAATAACCTCCATAAAGTTTATATGTTAGAGCCTGTTCTCACTATCATTTGATACACGGCAGATTATAGCAAAAAAAGTTGGTTATACGTCATTAGCTTCCGCTATCATCGCCAGCACCGTCTCCAACGCGTTCATACCGGGGCGGCTGGGGTAGTGGGGTTGCGTCCCGTGCTCGTAATTTTCGCGTCCGTTAAACCAATTACCCTTTCAAACCACCACGCAGCGGTCACACACAACCCGTCCGTTTTCCATATGCCATTCCACTTCGATCAGTCCCTTGGGGTGGGGGAACGTCCCCTTCGCCCAAGTGACGCTGCCGGGCTGCGGGTCAAAGTTGACGGTATCCGCGTCGGCGTCCATACCCAGCACGTAGCGCGAAAGGAAGTACGTCGGGTGCGCCGCCCACGCGTGGCATTGGCTGTGTACCATGTCAAAATGTTCGGGCGTGGTTGTTAGCCCACGAGTAAGGAAGTACCCCCAGCCCTCCTTGATAATGCGTTCCGCTTCATTGCCGAGGCCCAGCTTGTATAAGCCGTTGATAAAATAATAACCGCTCGACGTTTCGAAAAGGGTGCCTTCGGTGTGGTCATATCCGTTCTTAAAAAAGGGCGTAAGCAGGGGAGGGAGGGTTATACGGAGGCGTTCGCGTATTTCGTCGGTTACGGCGCCGGCGCATACCGCGGCTAGGGAAGCATGGGGCGAAAAGCGCTTGTGTTCGGTATTGTCAACGAAGAGGCCCTTTTCTTCGTTCCAAAATGTGTTTTTAATGGATTCCGTCAAAACCGAAATGCGGTGCGGAAGATGATTAATTTCGGTAGAATCCCCCGAAATAACGGCGTCCGCCATCTCCGATGTTTCGCGCAGGGTGGTGAGGTACAGGCAGGAGAACAGACAATTGATGCCCGTGTTGTCGGTGCGTTCGCCGTCCCCGAGGAAGCCCGTGCGGTTATCCTGCGGGTTGCGCGGCCAGTCGCCTTCGGGTTTGTCCGCGCACAGGAGCTTATCCGCCCGTTCGTCGGACAACCGATGGAATACGTTGAGGTTTTGCGTGATCGCCGGCCAATGCTTCGCGATAAAATCAATATCCCTCGTTTGCTTAAAATAAGCGTAAAAAGCGTTTACGATATATAAGCAAAAATCGGGCAGGACATAATCCCCCGTGTTGGGGTACAAACAACGGAACAAGCCGATGGGATGGTTGCTTTGGCCGTAGAGCTCGAGCGTCCGCTTCATGAGGGCATGGTCGCCGAAGCAGGCGAGGTTGACCTTATATTGGATGAGCGCGTCCAAGGCGTAAAGCCCGCGTTCACGGTCCACGCAATCCACATAGGCATCCTCCATGTCGATGGCTTGCGTAACGGCCCCCATTTCCCATATTCGGTTAAGCAGGGGATCGGAACATTCGAACGTACCGACGCGTTTTACGGGATATTGCGCGTTTAGGAAATCGATTTTATTGATTAAAATATCGCGCTTCGTGTTGCGTACGGTGATGCTTAGGTATTTAAAGCCCCTCGGCTGGATGGGCTGCCATTCGAACGTATCCCGCGCGCATACCGCACGGTCACCCAGCGGCACCCATGATAAGGAGCGTATGTGCCGGCCGTCTTCGTGCAAACGGTCGCCGTAGAGGAAATCGATGGTTGCGCCCTCCAAACCCGACAACGAAACGCGGGGGAAAACAAGGCGCATCGTTTCCATTTTGATCGTCAGCGCGAAGTCGTCGGGGTAGGAGTCCTTTCGTACGGTAAAACCGTTTAACCCGTCGGGGAGCAAGGTTTCCGTCATGGGTGCGTAATCGTCCCAGCTAACCTCACGGCAGGGGCTTTGCGCGGGGCTTGCGGGATCGGCCGTGAACCATCCGTCAAAATCCTCCGGAAACGGTAATGACGACGCGCGTAAATTTTTTGCCGCTTCGTGCGTTTGCAACGGCAAATATCGGAAGGGCTGCAATACTAACCCGCAATCACCGGGCAAAGCGAGGTAGCCTTCATATATATCCCCGGATAATCCGACCCGCGCGAAAAGTTGGTTATCGCCTTCGTTCAGCGCAAGCGCGGCGTTAAATCGCAAGGGCTTGAAGGGGTCTTGCAGCATTCGGCAGGGCTCGCCGTTAAGCCATAATTCCTCGTACAACACACCCGCCGTCACGGTTTGCGCACGCGGGGAATGGATGCGTACCGTCCAGTACAGCGTGCGGTCGTAACCCTTTTGTTCATCGAACGCGGTATCGTACCCGATGGGCGGCGCATACCCGAACGAATACAGACGTTCCGTTTTGCGTAGGGGTGTAATGTAAACGGAAGCGGGCGCAACCGGCGTCAACGCCATAAAGGGGATTTCGCGCGGGGTTAGCGGGCCGAAGGCGTGTTGGTCATCACATACGACCGCGTCCGGCCAATCGCTGTCGTCGTAATCCGTTTGCGTCCAGCCTTCGTCGAATTGCTTTTGATCGTAGAAGGCTTGCGTGTCCAGGGCGAAACTCAACTTCGGCGTGTAGCGGGTATACGATAAATGTTGCTTGCATTTCCACGGCGCGGCTCCGTTACCCGTGCTTAGGTCGATCACTTCACCGCCGTATTCGACCGTCCCCCATGCAATCATCGCGGCTTGCGCGGGGATGCTCTTAAAAACTTTATGCCCGTGGAAATTGACAAGGACGGCGAGCGCGTTTTTTCCGTTTTGCAATAATTCCGTCAAATCATAGGTATCGTATTGGGGGAAGCGCGGGTCGAACCGCACCGGCCCAAAGCCGACGAACGCGCCGTTTACATACAGCGCGTAAACCGTATCGGCAAAGACGTTAAATACCGCTTTTTTTATGCTTGATGCGTCGTTGATATAAAAATCTTTACGAAAAGCCGCGTACGGACTGCGCGAAGTATCCTTTGCGTTAAACCATACATATTTCATTCCCATCTCCCCTTCGGTACACGATGGATACAATATAATATAATCTATTCCGATCTCGCAAGGATAAAGAAAAGCCCGCAATAATCCGCGGGCTTTCATTCGTTTTATCGTTATAATTCGTTGGTTACTTCTTTACGCGTTTTGCGTTCGGGTGTACTTTAACGGGGTTGGTTGTGCCGTCGGGTTCGTTGGTATCGGTGCCGTTACCGGTGCCGGGTGCTGGCATGGGTTGCGTGTCGGGTTGTTGTGTGGGTGCTGGCATGGGTTGTGTGTCGGGTTGTTGTGTGGGCGCGGGCATGGGTTGTGTGTCGGGGTCGGAAGGGTTGGCTGCGCTTGCGCGGTTGCGGCGTGCGGCAAAGAATTCCGCTACACGGCTGTTGGCTTCCATGCTGTCTTCCAGCGCGATGACGGGAACGGTTGCTTGGTCAAGGGCCGTACGGCTGTCGTTTAAGCCGATACCGTCGAGTCTGTTGTCGATTCTGCTGTTAACCCTGTTATCGAGCCTGTTGCCCGTCCTGTGGGTACGGTTGTTAAGGTGGGCGCGGTTCAATTCCATACCGTAGTTATTGTTGTTGTAGCCGAAGGTATGGTCCATACGTCCGGTGTTTTCATAGCGGCGGCCGTAGCGGCTGCCTTCGGTGTGCGTCCTTAATCCGCGGGTATTGCGGTTGTTGGCGGTGCGTGTGCCTGTATAGCGGTTTTGGCCAAGGCCGCGTGCGTTGTCGGTCGTATAGCGGCCGGTGCCGCGCGTGGTACCGGTGGTGCTACGGTTAAGGTTACGGGTAAAGCCGCGCGTAAAACCGCGGGTGTTGCGGATGGTGTTGTCATAACCGCTGTAGCCATTATAACCGTCCGCGCGTCCGGTCACGGAACGTACGAGACGTTCGCCGTTGTAGTTGGCTTCGTTATTTTCGGGGAACGCGCCGCGGGAGCATCCCGTAATCGCCATCAAGCCGATGAGGGCCGTGGCCGCAAGCGTTTTTCTATACTTCATATTGGATATCCTCCTTAAATAAAATGAATCGCAGGACGTTGTTGCCTGCGATTCTAGTTTGAGCAGGATACGAAAAAAAATACTGTGTTAAGAATGGCAAAAAATTTATTTTAACTCTTCGTTGAGCCATACCAGGCGTTGCTCGTATTCGTCGCGTTTTTCGCCGTTCGCGCCGGAGGCTATGTAATTCTCCAGCCGTTTTATTTCCGTGGAAAGGTAGTCCTTCCAGTCGGGTTCGTTGGACAGGTATTTGCCCAGGCTGTATTCCTTGTCCGACCACAAAGATGGGGTGCCGGAAGACGGTGTCACCACAAAGATAACGTAAAAACGGTCGCCCTCGCGCGCCAAACGTTCATCGGAGATAAAATAACCCAGGCGGTGCAAGTGCTTGCGCAGTTTGGTGGTATCGCTTTGGGGCTGGAGGATCAGCCGATTGGCGGATTTCGCCTTCGCGCTGCCACGTTCCAAAATATTCACGATGTTGAGTCCGCCGATACCCGCGATGACCGCGACATCCGCTTCATTTACTTCCAATGGGTCGAAGCCGTCACCCAGGCGCGTCTGTATGCGGTCGCCCATCTTCGAATTATAGATGCCCGTCACGGCTTGGCTCAACGGGCCGGGCGCGATGTCGCAAGCGATGGCGCGTACGACCAAATTCAATTGGACGGCGGCTACGGGAAGTTGCGCGTGGTCGGTGCCGATATCGGCCAGCACCGCGCAATCGCCCCCCACTAAGGAAAGGATCGTCGCCAAACGCGCGGACAAATTCGTCTTTGGTGTGCTTTCCGCCAATCTGTACGGTGTCTTCATAATGCCTCCCGCCTTTAATCCAAATAATCCTTGAGTTTTTTGCTTCTGCTGGGGTGACGCAGCTTGCGCAGCGCCTTCGCTTCAATTTGGCGGATGCGTTCGCGGGTCACGTTAAATTCCTTGCCTACTTCTTCCAGCGTGCGCGCGCGGCCGTCGTCCAGCCCGAAGCGCAGGCGCAGGACTTTTTCTTCGCGGTCGGTCAGCGTATCAAGTACGTCGAAAAGTTGCTCCTTTAATAAGGTAAACGCTGCGGCCTCCGAAGGCGCGGGGATGTCGTCGTCGGGGATGAAGTCGCCCAAATGGGAATCCTCCTCCTCGCCGATGGGTGTTTCCAGCGAAACGGGGTCCTGCCCGATCTTTAATATTTCGCGTACCTTTTCCACGGGCATCTGCATTTCCTTGGCAAGCTCGTCGGGGCTGGGGTCGCGGCCCAATTCTTGCAATAATTGCCGCGAAACGCGGATTAATTTATTGATTGTTTCCACCATATGCACGGGTATCCGAATGGTGCGCGCTTGGTCGGCGATGGCGCGGGTGATGGCTTGCCGTATCCACCATGTGGCGTACGTGCTGAATTTATAGCCCTTTTTATAGTCGAATTTTTCCACGGCTTTAATCAAGCCGAGGTTGCCCTCCTGGATCAAGTCAAGGAACAGCATCCCGCGGCCCACATACCGCTTGGCGATGCTGACCACAAGCCGCAGGTTCGCTTCCGCCAAGCGTTGCTTCGCTTTTTCGTCGCCGGCTTCCATCCGCTTGGCGAGGTCGATTTCTTCCTCGGCGGTCAATAGCGGTACCTTGCCGATTTCCTTTAAGTACATGCGGACGTGGTCGTCGATGTTGATCGCGCCTTCGACGGCGGCGAGGTCGATTTCCTTTTCCTTTTCCACGTCCGTCATCATGCCGCTGGATAATTCAAGGCCCTGACTTTCCAGCCATTCGTACGCCTTCTCCACTTGGTCGGGATCCAGGTCGATATCGCCCAGGAACTCCATGATTTCCTTGTGGTCGAGGGTATTTTTGTTCTTTTTGCCAACGATCACCAGCTCTTGCAAGCGGTTCATCAGCATGGGGTCTTCAAAAGGCTTCAATGGAAACCATTCCTCTCGTGAATGGCGAATCCCGAAGGGTTTCGGGTCTTCGCCGCACATGTTTTATTTTAACCATTCGATAGGGTTATATACTGCGACTGTAGGTTTTTCTTGCTTAAAACCAGCGAATTTACGGCATTTAAGTCGTTTTTCAATCCAAACGATTCGATTTGGGCATCAATATACGCACGCTTAATGATCACGGCCATTTCGTTTAACGATTTTTCCATTTCCAACGTCGTGGAATAGGCAATCGGCTTGATAAAAACCTCCGCGGCTTGCTGCTGCGCCTCAGCCGTTTCGAAACGGGATACGATGTCGGCCGGAGCGGGGAATATATTCCGGTAAACCATGTCAAGCATCTGCGACAAAACCTCGTTCCCCATTTCCTCCGGCGCCAGGAAGCCGCTGGAAGCCAAGGCGCGGGCGGCGGGCGGGTGGGTAAGGGCGAGGCATAGCAATTGTTTCCGTGCTTCGCGTAATCCGGGGTCTTCGGAACTTCGTCTCAAATTGAGACGAAGTTGGCGCATAGGGGCTTGTCCGCCGTCGGCGTTAATTTTGCCGCGTTGTTTATGGATTTCCGCAAAGATAGCGGGCGGGGCGATTTGCGACGCGCGGGCGGTTTCCTGCACGTACGCGTCGGTTTCGATTTCACTTGAAATCGTGGCGAGCAGCGCCGCCGCTTCCTCCGTAAAGCGGATGCGGTCCTCGGTTTTGTCCATGTCGTATTTCTTCTGCGCCAATCCCACTTGGAAAGCGATGTGGCTCTTGGCGTCCGACAATAATGACCCCAATCGTTGCGCGCCGAATTTTTGCAAAAATTCGTCGGGGTCCTTGGCGTCGGGTACCTGCAATACCTTTACGCGCAAGCCGCCTTCCAATAACAGCGGGATCGATTTGAGCGCGGCGGCCGTTCCCGCGTCGTCCGAGTCGAGCAAAAGCAACGCCGTTTCACAACCGTTGCGGCGCAAAAGCTGTACATGGCGCGTGGTGAGCGCCGTACCCAGCACGCCTACCGCGTTGGTAAAGCCCGCTTTAAATAAGGCGATCACGTCCATATATCCTTCGACGATGATCAATTCCTTGGCGCGGGTCTTGCGCGCGAGGTTAAGCGCGTATAGTAAACCGCTTTTATTAAAAAGGCTCGTTTCGGGTGAGTTGAGGTATTTCGCTTCGTCCGCCGTTTCCCGCATGATGCGCCCGCCGAAGCCCACTACCCGCTTGGCGGGGTCGATGATCGGGAACATCAACCGCTCGCGGAAGCGGTCGTAATATCGATTACCTTCCTTGTGGCTCATGCTTAACAGTCCTGCTTTATGTAAATCCGCCGGGGTCGTTTCACCTGTTCCGGATGAAGTCAAGTGCTTTAATAATCCGTCCCACCCCGGGGGCGAAAGGCCCAAACCGAAAAGCGCTTGTATCTTTTGGTTTACCCCGCGCGATTTTAAATATTCCCGCGCTTCGGACGCAAACGCGTTGGAGGCTTGCAATTGCTCGTAATAAAACCGCGCGGCGGCTTTGTTATATTCGGCGGCTTGCGCTTTTTCCGCGTGCTTGGCGCGTTCGGCTTGTGATTCCCCGGGCTGGGGTAAAATAAAATGGACCCTGTCGGCAAGCAATTTCAACGCATCGACAAAATCCATGTGTTCGATCCTCATGACAAACGTTATCACGTTACCGCCGGCCCCGCATCCGAAGCAATGGAAGAATTGCGTGTCGCCGTTGACCGTAAACGACGGCGTATTTTCCTGATGGAACGGGCACAGACCCCAATGGCGGCCGCCCCTGTTGCGGAGGGGGACGTACGCGGCGGCGACATCCACGATATCGTTTTGCGCGCGGACTTCCTGGATGATTTCATCCGGATAGAACATGACAACACCCTTATGATGAGATGTACAAGTATAATTCGACGCGGAGCGGGGAAATCCTTTTTTTATTTTGCGCGGGATATTGACATTACAATGTACCCTTCGTATAATTCGCTCGGTTGCAAACCATAATTACAAAGTCGGTGTACCACTCGTCCGACTTTTATTTTTATTGATATGAGGTGAGGAAGATGGCCGAAAAGAAAACAATGCTGACTTACGAAGGTTTGAAACGGCTGGAGGACGAGTTGCAAGAGTTGAAAGTCGTACGCCGTAAGGACGTAGCCGCCAAAATTAAGGAAGCCCGCAGCCAAGGTGACCTTTCCGAAAACGCGGAATACGATGCCGCCAAGGAAGAACAAGCCGAAATCGAGGCACGCATCGGACTGATCGAAAAGATGTTGCGTAACGCCGAGGTTATCGACGAGGATGAACTTGACGGGGACGCCGTTACTATCGGCAGGAAGGTGACGATCCTTGATAAGGAATTCAATGAGGAAATCGAGTACTTAATCGTCGGTTCCACCGAAGCCGACCCCATCGGCGGGCGTATTTCCAATGAATCGCCTTTGGGTATGGCGTTGTTGGACAGGAAGGTCGGCGATAATATCTCCGTCGAAGCCCCGGACGGGGTAATCAAATACAAAATCGTTAAGATTGCTTAACATCTACGTAAAACACGGAGGCTTTTTATGGAACTACAACCGGACCTTAACGAGCAGCAACGCATCCGCTTGGAAAAGCTGCAAGCCTTGCAATCGGCGGGGCAAGACCCCTTTGCCCATACCACGTACAAGGTAACGGCCCGCAGCAAAACCATCCATGATAACTTCGAAGCCATGGAGAACCAAGCCGTGGGTATCGCCGGGCGGCTCATGACCAAGCGCGTGATGGGTAAAGCATCTTTCATTGATATCCGGGACCAAGCCGGACGCATTCAAGTGTATGTAAAGCGCGAGGAAATCGGCGAGGAAGCCTACGACGCGTTTAAGCAATACGACATCGGCGACATCGTGGGCGTGGAAGGGATCGTTTTCCGTACCAACAAAGGTGAGGTTTCTGTCAAGGCCGACGGCATTACGCTGCTGGTCAAGAGCCTGCACGTCCTACCCGAAAAATACCACGGCTTGCAGGATAAGGAAGCCCGTTACCGCCAGCGTTATCTGGATTTGATCGTCAACCCCGAGGTGCGGGACGTTTTCGTTAAACGTACGGCGATTGTTCGGGCGATACGGTCGTTTTTAGATGCCCGCGGGTATTTGGAAGTGGATACCCCCGTGTTGCAAACCATCCCGGGGGGCGGCTCGGCGCGGCCGTTCCTCACCCACCACAACACGCTGGACATGGAAATGTACATGCGCATCGCGCTGGAATTGCCGCTTAAACGGCTCATCGTCGGCGGCTTCGATCGGGTATATGAAATGGGGCGCAACTTCCGCAACGAAGGGATTTCCCTCAAGCACAACCCCGAATTTACCATGCTTGAATTGTACGAGGCGTACACCGATTACCACGGCATGATGGCGCTGACGGAGGATATGTTCCGCGAAGTGGCGCAAAGTGTGCTGGGTACGGCGGTCATTACTTACGAGGGGCATGAAATCGACTTGGCAAAGCCCTTCGCGCGGATAACGATGGCGGAGGCTGTTAAGCAGTATGCGGGCGTGGACTTCCATGCGATTCATTCATTGGAGGAAGCCCGTGCCGCCGCCAAGGAAAAGGGCGTGGAAGTAAAGCCGCATTTTAGTAAAGGACATATACTTGAAGCCTTTTTTGATAAATTCGTGGAAAAGAATATCATACAACCGACGTTTATCATGGATCACCCGCTCGAAATCTCCCCCCTCACGAAAAAGAAGCCAAATAACCCAGACTATACCGAGCGGTTCGAGCTGTTTATCGTGGGACGGGAATTTTGCAACGCCTATTCGGAGCTTAACGACCCCATCGACCAACGCACGCGTTTTATGTACCAAGAGGCGCAGCGCCAAGCCGGCGACGATGAAGCCAATATGATGGATGAGGATTTCCTCACGGCCATCGAGTATGGGATGCCCCCTACGGGCGGCTTCGGCATGGGCGTAGACCGGTTCGTGATGCTGCTGACGGATTCACACTCGATACGGGATGTGATTTTGTTCCCGACGATGAGGCCGATAGGGAAGGAGTAGGGTTGCAAGAACGATTCCCCCGACACTGCGAGTCAGGGGCACGTTCGCGCTTGTGATAAACGCGTGTTACAGATACGTATTCGCATCTGTTATAAATGCGTGCAATCGGTACGCAGCACGCCACTTATTTTAGAACAAAATAAAATCGTTATAAAAAATCCGCCGACGGCGGATTTTTAAATTCGGGATAATAAAGTGGGCTTTGTGTTTAGGGTGGGGTCGCGCATAACGGCGTCGAGCAGGGATTTGAGTGTATCACCCATCGCTTTACCCGGGGGGATGCCGAGGGCAGCGAGGTCTTTGCCGTTAACGGCGAGGCTGCGAAGGGTATAACATTCGCAGCTTTCGTGGATGTTGCGGGAAATTTGACGGAGCCGTGCTATGTGCGCGGGGTCGGATACTTGGGTTATTTCCTGCAGGGTGAGCAAATTTTCGAAAAATAGTTGCGCGTACGCGGCGGGCATTTGATATAAATATTTTTTTATCGCATAACGGTCGGCGGGAATGGGAACGGGGAGTAGGCGTACATAAAGGCATATTGCTTGAACGGATTTATTATCAAAACGGAGCGCGCGGAGTACCTTTTCGACAGATTCGAAGCGGGAAAAAAAGAGTGATAAACGCAAATGTTCGTCGGCGGGGGATTTTTCGATTTGCCGTATCGTTTCCGCGAGGTTTCCTTCGTATGTGCGGCTTTGCAATACATAAGGCATGAGGCCCGTGGATTCCAACAGAGCGATTGCTTGCGAATACGCGCCGCACAATAAACGGGTAAGCTCCTCCCGCACACGTTCCGCGCTGATACGAACAAGGTTCTCTTTTTGCGCGGATATTGCGTTTAGCGTATCGGCTTCTATCGTAAAGCCCAGCGTCCCCGCGAAACGGATGGCACGCAACATCCGTAGCGCGTCCTCACCGAAGCGTTGTGTTGGGTCGCCCACGCAGCGAATGATTTTACGCTTGATGTCCACCCGCCCGTCGAAGGGATCGGAAAAACCACAGGCGGGATTGTACGCGATGGCGTTCATGGTAAAATCGCGGCGGCTCAGATCGTCTTCAATATCAGCGGTATAGGTAACCGATTCGGGGCGGCGTGCGTCAAGATAAGTGCCGTCCACGCGATAGGTCGTAACCTCAAAGGGTTGGCGGTTTTGCAAAACGGTGATTGTCCCGTGTTTAATCCCTGTGTCAAAGGTACGGGAGAAAAGGGATTTTACTTGATGGGGTAAAGCATTGGTCGTAACATCCCAATCCTTGGGCGTAATGCCGCGCAGCATGTCGCGCACGCAGCCGCCCACGACAAAAGCCTCAAACCCGGCGGCTTCGAGGGTGGTGAGGATGTGACGGACTTCGGTCGGGAGTTTTATGTTCATTATTTTTGAAAGATATCCAAACTGTGGCTCGTCATGCCCACCATGTCGGGCCTTTCGCATAAAACAAAGTGATGCCGCATGTACATATCAAACGTTTTATCGTCTATGCTGCTAAGCGTATCGCGTACGGCGCGGCTGATTAACGTCGTGGCGACATAGTGCAGGCGCTTTATCGCGAAGGGTTCCATCAAGCGGTCGATGTCTTCCTTGCGCACCAACTCGAATACATCCTCCGGCGTACTAGAAGAAGTGAAGGTTAGGGGGTCGATTTTACCCAGCGCCATATAGTTTGACGTATCCCATCGGTTAAGCAATATCCCGTCATACAAAAACGCTAAATCGCTGATGACGTACGCCGCGAAGACGATGCCGCCGGGTTTCGTCACGCGCAGGGCTTCGGTGATGCACTTCCGTTTGTCGTCCTCCGTGAATAAGTGGTACAGCGGGCCGAGTACAAGCGTGATATCAAAGGTGTCGCCCGCGAACATGTATAAATCCAGCGCGTTGCCCTGCGTGATATTAATGTTTTGCTTGGATGTGCGTAACGATTTAAACACCTCGATGTTGTACGGTACGAGTTCAACCGCTTCTACTTGATGGCCTTTATCGGCGATAACGCGGCTGTACCTTCCCGTACCCGCGCCGGCTTCCAGTACGCGGGCGCCGGGGGTCAGGTATTTTTCGATATAGTGCATGGTGGTGAGGAACTCGACGAGGTTGTGCCTGTGGTCGAAGCGGGCTTGTTCGTCGTAGCCCGTATAATGGTTGACAATGTAATCCATGACGGCCTCTTTCCGCAACTTGTCCCCTAATAGGGTACAAGTTAAAATTTGACATTTTTGTATCTTTTATCTATCATCGCCGTATTCATGTAATATGTCAATTCCATAAACTAAAGGGGGACTCCCATGAGTATCTTCATCGGCTCGGGCGCGGCGGTTTGTACGCCTTTCGACGCCGGCAATCGGTTTAATCCCGAGGAATATGAAAAACTTATCAAATTCCAAATCGAAAACGGTACGGACGCGATCGTTTCCTGCGGGACCACGGGCGAGCTGTCCACGCTTTCCAAGGACGAGCACATCGAAGTGGTGCGTACGGCGGTTAACGCCGCCAAAAAATACGGTGAAACCCAAGGCCGTAACGTTCCCGTTATTGCCGGGGCGGGAGGCAACAACACGGCGTACTGCGAGGAAATCGGCAGGGAATTAGCCAAAGCCGGCGCGGATGCCCTCATGTACACCACACCTTACTATAACAAGACTTCCCAGCGCGGCTTAATTGAGCATTTTACGCGCATCGCCGCCGCCGTAAACGTCCCGATCGTTATGTACAACATACCCCCGCGCACCGCCATGAACATGACACCCAAAACGATGGCGGAGCTGGCGAAGATACCCAACATCACAGCCGTAAAGGAAGCGTCCGGCGACTTCGGCCATGTGGCGGAAATCGCCGAGCGTTGCGGTGACGCGCTCGATATTTATTCCGGCAACGATGATTATATTGTACCGATACTTTCGCTGGGCGGGAAGGGCGTAATCTCCACGATTGCCAATATCGCGCCCGCGCAAGTGCATGACTTGGTGATGAAATTCCACGAAGGGGATGTAGCGGGTAGCCGAAAAATCCAACTCGGCATCCTGCCCATCGTGCGTTGCCTCTTCGCCGACGTTAACCCCATCGTAATAAAGACCGCGCTTAATCTGATGGGCTTTAAAATGGGGGGATTGCGTGCGCCGTTGGTCGCGCCCGAGGACGTGCTGATTGCACAGTTGCAACAAGCCATGAAGGAATACGGATTGATATGACAAGGATTATCGTGTGCGGATGCTTCGGCCGATTGGGCTCCGCGATATGTAAGCTGGCAGGGCAGAGCGGCGAAGCGGAAATTGCGGCGGGCGTGAATGAAACGCCTTTGACGGGCGGGGGTTCCTATATAATCGATTTTCCGATCTTTAACGAAATCGGTGAATGTAACGTCCCCGCGGACGTGGTAATCGTGTGCCTGTCACCCCATGAGATACAAGCGGTATTGGCAACGGCACGCTATTGCGTAGAAAAACGAATCCCCATGATCCTATGCACCACGGCTTTACCCGACGACGTAACGGAGGAAATAAAAAAAGCGTCGGAAAAAATCCCCGTCCTTGTTTCCGCCAATTTATCCTTGGGGATAAACCTGCTTTCCCACTTGCTGGAAAAAGCCGCCAAGCTCCTTTACGACGCCGGCTTCGACATCGAAATCATCGAGCGCCACCACAACCAAAAACTCGACGCGCCCTCCGGCACGGCATATGTATTGGCCGAAGCCGCCAACCAAGCCCTCGGCGGCGGGATGAAATACGTCAACGACCGCAGCCCGCGCAAGGCTAAACGCGACCGCGACGAAATCGGCCTGCACGCCCTGCGCGGCGGCACGATTACGGGCGAGCATACCGTGGTATTCTCGGGGCATGACGAGGTTATAGAACTGACCCATGCCGCGTATTCGAGAGAAGTGTTCGCCGTGGGGGCGTTAAAGGCCGCCCGATTTATACAGGCTAAACCGGCGGGATTGTATACGATGCGGGATTTGATAGATAATATAGGTTGATTTATGGGATTAGTATTAAAATCACGGGAATTTATTAAATTTATGGAACAACAAGGGTATGGTTTAATCCGTTCAACGGGCGGAAGCCATCATATTTATAGCAATGGGGTACGTACATTACCCATACCGATTCACCCAAACAAGGATTTTAATGAGGATTTCATCCGTAAGTTATTAAGAGAAGCGGGTATTGATAAAAAAGAACTGCTTAATTATTTAGGAAGGTAGGATATCAAAATGAAAACAAAATTAGCTGTCATTTGTAAAAAGCAAAATAATGGTTCTTATTTTGCTATGTGCCCGGAAATAAGTAGTTGCTTCACGCAAGCGGATACGTATGAAGACGCGATAAATAATTTAAAAGAATTAACAGAGCTTACCTTGCAAGAAATGGATGACGATGACAAAGAATTTATTATTAATTCGCAAGATCGCATTTATATGGAACTGGAAGTGGCGATTTAATTCCACGCTTCCTCCAGCACCTTGCCGATACTGTCCCGAATCAACAAATTTACCCGCCTGTCATACGGTGTCGGGTCGTTATTGATCATCACGAGTTTGTTCCCCGTGTAATATTCAACCAATCCGGCGGCGGGGTACACAGATAATGACGTGCCGCCGATTATCAACATATCCGCTTGCGAAATATATTTTATCGCTTGCATCAGCACATGGTTATCCAATTGCTCTTCAAAAAGCACGACATCGGGTTTAATTAAACCGCCGCATCCGCATAACGGGATGTCGGCGGTTTTTATTATTTCCATGCCGTGGGTTGCGGCGCATTTCATGCAAAAGTTACGGTGGATCGAACCGTGCAATTCAAGTACATTTACGCTCCCCGCCATTTGGTGAAGGCCGTCGATGTTTTGCGTGATAACGGCTTTTAATTTGCCCGCATTTTCCAATTGCGCCAATGCAATGTGCGCGGCGTTGGGTTTTACATGCTCGTTCAGTAATTTATTTTTGTAAAAACGATAGAACTCCCGCGGGTTTTTCTTAAAGAAACTGCGCGATAAAATAATTTCCGGCGGGTAGTCGTACTGCTGATTATACAAGCCGTCCACGCTGCGGAAGTCGGGGATGCCGCTTTCGGTAGACACACCAGCCCCGCCGAAGAATACGATGTTATCGCTTTCCGTGACGAGCCGCCGCAGCTCGTCTACCATCGGAGTTCGCCCTTCCTATGCATCCACACGAACGCAAGCATGATCACGAGGGCGGATATGCCGAGTATCATAAACATGCGCGGCAGGTTTCCGCCTTCACCCTTGCCCAAATGGTAAATGGCCAAGTTGATCTGCTGGGTGTAGGCATAATGGAACCAACGCGCGAGGCTTTCATTAAAAGAAGAAAACATGGGGCCGAACCCGATAATCATGCTGATGGGGGCAGCCAACGCAGGCATTTTGGAAAGCCCCATGGCGATGCCGAGCAAAATCGAAACCGCCGCGCCCGAAACGGCGATCAGCATAAACCAAAGCGTGGCCGCGCCGAAGTAACGCCCCACCATCGAAAATAAAAACAACACGGGAATCGTCGCGATAAATAAGGCCGCCGCCGTACCCACCAGGTATTGGAAGGGCTTCATCCCCGCCATGGTCATGAAACGCAGGTTGTGGGTGGTTTTATCCTCCAGTACCAACGCGGAGGAGGAACCCATCAGCGCCATCCCCACGAACATGACCGTAAACAACCCCGCGATCGTAGGGGTCGGCAGGCTGTGCAGGGGATTTTCCCGCAGGCAGGTTTCGCACACATACGCGGGGATGCACTCGTCACATTCCCGCTCCGGCCCCATGAGGAAGGTCATCACCAATACCACCAGCGCGAAGAATACCCCCTGCGCCAATAGGGCGGGGCTTTTGATCAGGCTGCGGATTTGTTTGATAAAAATCGCCTTCGTGTTTTTCATAATTCCACCCCCGTGAGTTGTAGGAATACGGCTTCGAGGTCGGGCACGGTACGCAGGGCGTTATATTGGCCGCACAACGCGACGGGTTCGCCCTGCTCCACGATCTTACCCTCATGCAAAAGCGCTACGCGGTCGCAGAGCTTCAACGCCTCGTCCATGTTGTGTGTGGTGAGGAAAATCGTCGCGCCGTCGTCGCAGAGTTTGCGCAATAATTTACATATCCCCTTGGAAGTGCCGGGATCCAGCGCGCTGGTGGGTTCGTCCAAAAAGAGCAGCTTCGGCGCGTAGAGGATAGCTCGCGCCAAGGCCAGCCGTTGGTTCATGCCGCGGGATAATTTGCTGGAGGCTTTCTTCGCGTCGTCCCCGAGTCCGACCTTTTGCAAGATTTCCATGGGGACCGTTTTCGGCAGGTCGTAAATGCGTGCGTACAAATCCAGGTTTTCCAAGCTGTTGAGATGGGGGTACAGTCCGCCGGTGTCGAGCATGATCCCCAATTCCCTCGGTGCGGCTTCGACGGTTACCTCGCCGCTGTCGGCTTCGATTTGCTTGGTGAGGATGTTAATGATCGTCGTCTTACCCGCGCCCGACGGCCCTAGCAAGCCGAAGATTTCCCCTTGCTTTACGTGGAAGTTGACGTCCGTTAGGACGGGCTTGTCGCCGAAGGTCTTTGAAACGTTCTTCATGGTGATCATAACGTGTCTCCTTATTACGAAACCCGATGGGGAAAGGCTTCGCTTGTGGTTATGATGTTTTCGCAGATATCGGAATAAAATTTGCTTGACGGGGTGACGGTTGCTTGTACCACCGCGACGATGTTTTTATCCGGGTAAACGTTGATTTCCTGCCCGCCGAAGCCCCGCGCATGGTAGCCTTTATCGGAGAGCCACCATAGCAAACCGTATTCCGCACTCGCTTTCGACGGCATGATGGATTCCTTTATATAGCTTTCCGATACGATGCGCTCCCCGTCCCACATGCCGCCGTTAAGCATTAGCCGCCCGATCTTCGCCATGTTTAGCGCGGTCATTTTGTCGCCGCCGTCTTCGGGTAACCCGTTATCCAAGTCGGCGTTGTAATTGAGGCTTCCTTTGTTTTGCGCCAACCATTCCACGCCGGCGATACCCAGCGGTTTATACAAGTGTTCCCATACAACGCTGTACGCCAAACCGCCGCACGCCTTTCCTATCAACGCGGAAAGCAGGATCACGTCCCATTCCTTATACACGAACCTCGTACCCGGCGTTGCGGTCATTTGCACGTCGGCGATGTGCGCGATCCAATCCTTGGTACGGCGCATTTGTTCAAGCATGGGGCAATGGTAATGCACCCCGCCGATAAAATGGATGCCCGACGACATGGTAAGCAAATGGCGGATCGTAATCAACCGATGCCGCGGGTCGATGCCCTGCGCGAACTGCGGAAGGTAGCGGCTTATCGGTTCGTCGATGTCCTTGACAATCCCTTTATCCAAGCAAATCCCCAGCGTAAGGGAAAGTATGCTTTTCCATGTGGAACACAAGTGGTTAACGGAATCGTCGCTAAAGTTATTATAATACCGCTTAAAAACGATTTCATCATTTTCATAAACGACCACCGCGTTAACCAATCGGTATTGCTTCATCTTTATATAATCATCCAATTGTGACAAGAATGTGAAGTTTACGCCGCCCATTACATACGCACCCCCGTTGGGGTTGGTTGCAAGAACTGTCCGATGATGGATTCCTTATTACGCCGCAATTCCTCGGGCGTACCCGTTGCCAGCACATACCCGCCGTCAGAGCCGCCGCCCGGCCCCATTTCGATGATGTAATCGCAATTGGCCAGCACAACCGGGTCATGTTCGGTGACGATGACGGTGTTGCCGTTGTCTACCAGCTCCTGCATCAAGGCGATTAACTTTTCCGCGTCGGAAAAGGATAACCCCGTGGTCGGTTCGTCCAAGATATACAGGTTATTACGGCCGCTGCCGGATTTCCCCAGTTCCTTCGCCAGCTTGATGCGTTGCGCCTCGCCGCCGGAAATGGTCGGCGTTTTTTGTCCCAGCGTCATGTAGCCCAAGCCCACGCGGTCGAGGGTTTGCAACATGCGGTGGGCCGATTTGCTTTTATCCTTAAAATATTTCACCGCGCTTGAAACGCTTGTTTCAAGGATGTCTTTAATATTTTTTCCGTCAACCTTGATGCGCATGGCATCGGGGTTAAAGCCCGTGCCGCCGCAGTCCTCGCAGTCAACGTGGATGAAATTGCCGAAGCCCACATGGTAATGGATCACGCCGTCGCTCCTGCATTTTCGGCATTGGCCTTGGGCGTTGAAGGAAAACATGCCCATATCGTACCCGCACGCTGCCGCTTCGGGGGAGTCGGCGAAGAGCTTGCGCACCTTGTCGAAGATACCCGTATACGTGGCAGGGCACGACGTGCGCGTGCGCCCGATGGGTTTTTGGTCGATGATCAAGCATTTTTTGATATGTTCATGCCCCGTAATGGCTGCTTCGGAAAAAATGATATTTTCCTCCGCTTCGCTGTTGTAACCGAATTCGTCCACGACGTTATTTGCCAAAACCTCTTTCAACTTCGGTACGAGCGTATCGGCGATGAGGCTTGATTTGCCGCTGCCGGAAACACCCGCAACCCCCACGAGCAACCCCAACGGAATGTCCACGGAAACGTTGCGCAAATTGTGTAGGTTGCACCCCTCCAACCGAAGCCGTTTTGTTTTGTCCACGGGTTTGCATGACATTTTAACGGGCATTTGCAATGTTCCATTTAAGTAAGGCGCGGTCATGGAACGCTCCGCCCGCATGAAGTCCGCGTAACTCCCTTGGAAAATCCGTTCCCCGCCGTATTCCCCCGCGCGCGGGCCCAAATCCACGATATAATCCGCGGCTTGCATAAAGTTTACGTCATGTTCCACCGCCACGACGGTATTACCGCGCCGTATTAAATTTTGGATGATTTCGATGAGTTTTTGTTTTTCCACTTCGTGCAAGCCGATGGTCGGCTCGTCGAAGATGAAAATAATCGAATCCATCTCCGCTATGATATAACTCGCCAAAAATAACCGCTGCACTTCCCCGCCCGAAAGTGTGGGTAAGGGCCGTTCCAACGCCAAGTGGTGCAGCCCGACGTCGGCCATACATTCCAGCTTGGTTAGGATTTCCTCCAATAATTTCGTGGATGGGTGGCACGGCTGCGAAAGGAAGGCGAACAAGTCGGAAATATACATTTCCTCCAACTGCGTGATGGTCTTGCCGCCGAAGGTCGTGTGCGCGGCTTCTTCACCCAAACCGCTGCCTTTGCACTTGGGGCAGTCGATATGGCGGACGCAGGTTAGATGCGCTCCCCACAGCGGATTCTTTCGTTTTATGCTCCATTGGTACCAATTTATTACCCACGGAACAACACCGTCCATTATTTTGTAACCCGCGCCGCCGTATTTAAACAGGTTAAGCTCCTTTTCAGTTAATGATTCAAGCGTTTGTTGAGGCGATAAACCCGCATGTTTGCAAAAATGTTTTATTCGATGACCCCAATGGGCTGTTTTTCCTTCTTTGCCCTCGTTGCCGAAAAAATTAGCCAGCGTCCGCGTCTTGTCGCGGAACAATTCGTCCTCGTCAACCGTATAAACCATCCCCGAGCCCAAGCACCGCACGCACATCCCCTTGGGGGAATTCTTTTGGAACATTTCCATCGAAAGCGGTTCGCTGTCGTCATATTCGGAATCGCGCTTGCCATACGCCGCGAACAACGCCGCCAACATCGAGCCGATTTTTGTACGCGTGCCCACATTAGACCGAGGATTAGACTGCCGCGTAATGCGTTGTTCGACCGCAACCGCAGGCGACAAACCCGTAATCGCGTCAAACGTCGGTACATTATCCACCATAAATTGCGTATTGGAGAACATCAGATACCGCCGCTTGCTTTCCTCGTACAGCGTATCAAAGGCAAGGCTCGATTTACCGCTGCCCGAAACGCCCGTTATAACGGTCAACTTCCCCTTGGGGATTTCGACGTCGATATTCTTCAAATTATGTATGCGCGCGCCGACAATCTTAATCGCGGATGTCATGAAATCGCTTCCCTTGAAATTTTATATTTGACCCTAAAGCAAATCCGGCCGCCGCTCCCGCGTACGTTTGAGCGACTGTTCCCGCCGCCAAGCATCAATCCTACCGTGATGCCCCGAAAGCAAGACCTCCGGTACCTCCCGCCCCCGAAAAATAGGCGGCCGCGTATACTGCGGATATTCCAACCCGCCCGAAAGCACCTCACCAAAACTCTCATCCCGATGGGACGCTTCCTTATTAATCACCCCGGGAATCAACCGCGAAACCGCGTCCATAATAACCAAAGCCGCAGGTTCACCCCCCGTAAGCACATAATCCCCAATCGAAACCTCGTCCGTAACAATCTCCTCAATCACTCGCTCGTCCACCCCCTCATAATGCCCGCAGAGGAGAATAATTTCCTTTTCCTCGGACAATTCACGGGCAAAAGCCTGCGTAAAAGGTTTCCCCTGAGGGGAAAGGTATATAGTGCGAGGGGAAGAATGCTCTTTGCAATTAAACGCATTGGAAGTCGGTGATACGAGGGGAAGGAGGGCGGAGGAAAAAGGAAGGGGTTCGCAGCGACCGACTTCGCCTTCAAGGGAGCGCGAACCCCTTCCTTTTTCCTCCACCCGGAACCCCCCGCATACACTCTCCCAAGCACCATAAACAGGCTGCGCCATCATCACCATCCCCGCGCCCCCGCCATAAGGCGCGTCGTCAACCTGCCCATGCTTATTCACCGCGAAATCGCGGATATTCACCGCGTTAACGCAAATAAAACCGGACGCAATCGCCCGGCCCAATATACTGTGGCTAACCATCTGGCCGATCATTTCGGGGAAAAGGGTAAGGACGTGAAAAATCATGCCTTCAGCTCCCGCAAGCCGTCCAACAAGCGCAAGGTGATGCAACTTCGTGTCGAATCGACACGAAGTACCACATCCTTAATAGCGGGTACCATAAAAGAGTCGCCCTCAACGGATGTGATGACATATACATCATTCGCCCCGGTGCGCAATACATCCGTGATTTCGCCCAAAACCTCGCCGTCTTCGGTTTGCGCCGTCAACCCGATCAAATCGCGCACGAAATATTCGTCCTCGTCAAGCGGCAACGCCCATTCGTCGGGGATGAGCAGCACGCTTCCGACCAATGCCGCCGCCGCGTTGCGGTCCTTCACTTCGGCAAGGGTGAGCATTACCATGTTTTTTTGATAGCGTACGGAAGACAGGGTGTATTTTTTCGCCAAAACGGAAGGCGGGTTCACCGATTTCGGGCTGACATACACTTCCTTAAGCAATTCGAATCTCGTGGGATCGTCCGTGGTGGGCAGGACACGCATTTCGCCGCGTACACCCTGGGGCTTTACGATGATGCCGATTTCGAACATAAGAACCTCACATAATCCGACGTGAAACAGCATTGTAACATTCCATGATTTTTTCGCAACAAAAAAAACACCGCGCATACTATATAACACGGCGCAGCAATCGGGGAGGGGAGCATATGATCGCCCGCAAACGGCGTTTGATGGGGTTGATTTTCTTCTTTATCGGCATCGGCATGATCGTACAGTTCATGATGCCGACGTGGGGTTTTATCTTGGCTTCCGCCCTAATTATACTGGGGTTTTGGTACGTTTTCGCGCGGTAGCCTACCCATGCCGCCGCAATGGGGGCAATCCGTTTCCAACATCCGCGAAAGCGGCGGGCGCGTCCTGCGGCGGGTAAGCTGCACGAGTCCGAGTTCGGTCATTCCTACGATTTCCGTTTTGATACGGTCCTTTTTTATTTCCGCGGCCAACGTATCCATAAGGATGGTTTTGTCGGCCTTGTCCTTCATGTCGATAAAATCCACGATGATAATGCCGGATAAGTTACGCAATGTAAGATGCTCCGAGATAGCGGCGGCGGCTTCGGCATTGGTTTGCAATACGGCGGCGCGGAAGTTTGACCCGCCGGAAAACGCGCCCGTGTTCACGTCGATTACCACGCACGCTTCGGTTTGTTCGAAGGTTATATGGCCGCCGCAGGGCAGGATCACGGTTTTTTCCAAGGCGCGCGTCATTTGGCGGTTGATGTTGTGAACATCGAATAAATCCGTTCCGCCGTTATCGGTTGTGAATAAGATGTCTTTTTTTAACTTGTGCTTAAATTGGGCACAAGTTGTCTTTACGTCTTCCGTATCCATCCCGCTTACCCAAACCTCATCCAAATCATCAGCCAGCATTTCAATAAATAAATCCTCCGGCAATGCCGCGATTTTTTTCGGGTGGAGCAATACGGGCGGCATCGCGTATTTCGCGCGTTCCGTAATATCGCGGTGCAAGGCGATGAGCCGAACGGCTTCCTCGGTCAAGTCCCCCTCCGGTTGCCCGCAGGCATGGGTACGTATGATCGCGCCGAACCCCTTTTCCAATACCGGATGAACCGCCCCGCGCAATCGCGAACGTTCCTGTGGGTCGGAAATTTTATGCGAAACGCCGATTTCATGGCGCGCGCTTTCACGGACGATCACGTTACGCCCTTTTAATTTCAATTGCTGCCCGCCGTACGGGCCCTTCATACGGTCAGCGTCCTTGTAGATTTGTATAAGGATCGGCTGCCCGTTCTTAAACCCGTGGTTACGCGGCAGGTTAATAAACGCGTTTTTTTGCGTACCGATATCCACGAAGGCGAAATGCCCGGGCAATATATTTTGTATGCGCCCCACGTAAATATGCCCCACCAGGGATTCGTTCCCGATGGGGTCGATGTAGATTTCGCGCAGCTTGCCGTCCACGGTATACGCCACGCGTACGCAGTCGGGTTGGCGGTCGATGAACAAACGCTTCATTGTTTAAATATAAAGCAAGCGAAAAGATGCGTCAAATATACGAAAGCGCAACCAACGGTTGACAAATTGCCAACTTATGTTGGTAGAATGGAAGCATCGATTGCATTATACTTTCCCCGTACGAAGGGAGCGCGCGTATGAACATCGGCGGCCGCATACAATTCCATCGGATACGTCACGGCCTTTCGCAAAGCGGTTTGGCGGAAAAGTTAAATGTCACGCGCCAATCCGTGTCCAAATGGGAGATGGGACAAGCCTTGCCCGATTTGGATAAGGTGGTGCAATTATGCCGCCTGTTTAACCTCACTACGGACGAATTGATTTTGGATGAACCCCCCGAATACCGCATACCCAACCAGCCCATCCTGCGATGGGGCTTGTATCTGATCGTAAGGGATTTCAAAAAATCTATTTACTTCTATGAAAAATTATTAAGCAAACGCGCAACGATGATCGGGTGCAACCACTTCGCGCAATTCCGCTTCGACGAAAAATGCTGGCTGTCCGTCATGAACGAAAGGCATTACCTCAACCGCAGCGGCGATGACGGCAACGATCACAAATTCGCGTTAAACCTGTGGATCAAGGACCTCGCGCAGGAGCAAAAACGCGTGATCAGCCTGCGTATCGGCCCCGTAACGGAAATCATGCACCCACATTCCAACTATTACTTTTTCAATGTGATCGACCCGGATAAAAACGTAATCGAAATCACGGGTGACTATAAGGAGGAATAAAGATGACAACGGAACTGCGTTGCCAAAGTTGCTACATGCCCCTTAAAGAGGCGAAAGACCACGGAACGGACGCCGACGGCGGGCAAAACGACGACTATTGCTGCCATTGTTACGCAAGCGGCGCGTTTACGTACGAATCGACGTACGAGCAAGCCGTCGAAGATAATATCCCCTGGTGGAAGTCGGAAGGTATGACGGACGATGATGCCCGCAACGCTATCCGCGCGGTGTTCCCGAAATTGAAACGCTGGGCGTACGTCGGATAGAACCGGAAAGTGAATACTTCCCGGGGTTGTAATGTTTACTTTGCCCCGGGCGGCAGGGCAGGCGGAAGTTCCAACGCCGCGCTGAACGCAATCGGGCGATGAACAGCTCCGTGCGCGAAGTGGTTGCATGCGAATCCTTCGGATCCGCATCAATCGGTTGCAAGCACCCGATGCCAACCACGTAACGCGCCCGTTCGCCGTTAATCGTCCGATTGCGTAGGCGCGGCTTATGGAACATCCGCCCGCCCTGTCGCCCTGTTTGACGGGAAACACAATTAGGGTAAAACGGGACGTTTTTACGTTGGGGTTGAAATATTTTTTATATAATTATTACACCGCCGAAATGAACATATAGGTACAAATTTAATATCCACCCAAATGGTGCTAATATAGCAATGATTGAAGTGATTATTTCCGGTTTTTTATGTTTTATCCCTTTGCAAAGGGAAATAATACCTAAAATAAATCCAATTAAGCAAAAACCAAGCCCCCACAAACTGGCAAAAAATGCATACGTAAAAGCAATGCCAATAAAAGGAATCGACATTAATAAGAACAGCAAAATTGGCGTGAAGCTAAAGATTGGCGCGATGACCGCCAGGATACTTTCTTTTCGCAACTTTAAGAAACCTATGATTATTCCTAAGATTACAAGGGTCGGTCCAAGTACCGGTGTGTAATTGTAAATTGGATTTTTGTAACCGAACTCGGTAATGGTCGTACCGGGTGACGGTGAATGGGTGGATATTGGAATACGTGACCCCATTGATGCCGTAAGCATATAACAGAACAGCAGGAAACCTGCAACTAGGAAACAATTAGATAAAACCACTCGTTTCAAGTTACACCTCCGAAAATATAAGAGGTTGTGTCAAACCCCGGATATTTTTTTTCATTTTTAAACAGCCTAATAAATTATCTACGATAAATCCTAACATTTCGTTGTATCAAAATCAACGTCAAAGAGGGCGTTTTCACGTCGAGTTCAATACAATAACACGATTAACCTTTCGTGTTTAGGTGGGGGTGTATAATTTTTTCCAACGGGTGCAAAAATGCACCACCTTCACACGATACCCATAAACGCCCAAAAATCAAGCCTGCGGTTAATTTTCCAGCCGCAGGCTTCGTTTTAACGTATAATTAGAGGTAGTAATTAAACTAAACTACCGGTTAAGTTTTCAACAAAAATCGCAACCTGCGTGGTATGGTATAGCCATTGTATACTTGTTAAAATTATCTTGTTCCCAAGAATAAGGTGCGAAAATTACAGGGGGGTTTTATGCCGGATAATATTAGGATAGGAAATCAAATATTACTCCTGCGCAAGCGCAATAGCTTTACGCAGGATGAGTTATCGGAAAAGCTGGGTATCACCGCACAAGCCATCAGCAAATGGGAAAACGGTCATGCCTTACCGGAAACGTCCATACTCCCCTTGCTTGCCAAACTTTTAAATACTTCGATAGACTCTATATTATCACCGATTATTGTCACAGAGGGGGCAATTATCCCCTTTGGTAAATATCAATGGCGTGTGTTGAAAGTAGACGGCAACAGCGCATTGATTATCACCGAAGGAGTAATAAAACGACGCGCGAAAAGCCCTGTATCACAAAGTATACAACGCAGGTTGGGATGCAAGATGGTATTGGCTTCGTTCACCGGGAATACATGTAAGACACACCACCGTTATGGTAGGCGAAAAAGGTGAGTTGTTTATTTGCGGCTCTGATGTGTATGATTCGCATGGCGGTGTTCGCCCGGCTTTGTGGATACATCTTTAACAAAAATAGGAGGTATAAATGAAGAACGCGGAAGATTATATACAGTACCTTGCCGCAAGAAGGAAAAAGCAAAAATACATTGATGAACGCATTGGCTTTATAAGTTCGTATTACGATGAATTAAACGACGAATTGCCTACCGCCAAATCAATTGATACTTTTATCAGAAACCGTTGGAGCGGGTATGTCAGTAGGGATAAAAATAGGTTCGCTATGCTAAACGAATACGCCATCGCATGTGAACAATTTGACCCTGCATTTGCAAATGCGTTTCACGAATATATCCATGAAACGTTCGAAGGTGAAGCACGTAAAACAATGCGGGCATATAAAACCGGTATGGTATTTATTCCCGATGAAACGATTATTAACCCCGTTCATTTGGGTAACTTGTCCAACGCCGAATTTGTCAGTACATTTAAGGCATTGCAAGAATTTTTATATGCCGTCTATGATGAAATTGAATGTGGTTCGCCCTTTGATTGGGGCTTCCCAACTTGGAGCGATTTGACTTGGTTGGGGCTTGTCCAAAATCGCGTTGTCATATTGTTTAATGCTATGGTTGCCTGCGGTCACGAAAAAAACGGTGTGTTGTATGTAGACAAACAGCGTTTTGCCGACCATGCCAAACAGCGCATTAACGAGCAACTCCTCTGCCACCCGATAGAAAAAACCGCGTTGCTCATAAACAAATTAAACATCATGGGGATGCAGGTCAATGGTTACAACGAACCGGAAATTCCCGTGTTTGCCGTATCATTTACTGATATACCACACGCGGTTACCGTTCTTTGCGAATACTTCAAAGACAAAAATCCTAATAACGCGAATCATGTCCGCTATTTTTCTTACCGCTTCGTGCAAGACCCTGCGACCCAATCCCATGAAACATTCTTCCTTGCCATGACCGATGGCGAGCCTCCACATCTTCGTGAAATCTATTATTGGCTCTACGATGAAGCTGTAAAATGCGACTTCCAACCAACAGGCGAAGATAAAATGTACTGCTATCTCTACAAAAAAGGCAGCAAAGAATGGCTACTCGTTGGCAAAGGTTCGTCTTATCATGAGGAAGAATTTTTGCACAGCACACCCTACGACTTGTCCGTTAAAGTCGCTTTCCCCAAAGTGTACGCAGCTCACCCTGAACAATTTGAATGGCTTAAAACCCGCTTCCCCGAATCATTTGCTACCCGTTGGGGCGGGTGCTACAAATGCAAAGAAAAAAAAGGGACGTTGGAAAATTGCAAAAATCGCGTAATCATCGAACCTGACAAAAGAATGTGGTGCATCAGAGGGTATTTTTATTATCATAATCCTACGTTCGAGGATATAAAAAAGTTCGTTGCTATGTATAAAATCGAGCAGAAGTTAAAACCCACACAGCCGGAAAAGTGATTGCTTTTTTAACTTGTGCCCTACTAGGGCACAAGTTGAGCCGGATATTCCAAAAAAAGAAACGGGGTACTAATACACCGGACACCAGTGGGGCGGGGGTGGGCGGATGTTCCATAAGCCGCGCCTACGCAATCGGACGATTAACGGCGAACGGGCGCGTTATGTGGTTGGCATCGGGTGCTTGCCAACCGATGCAACCACTTCGCGGACGGAGCCGTTCATCGCCCGATTGCGTTCAGCGCGGCGTTGGAACATCCGCCCGCCCACGCCCCACGGAACAAAAGCATGTAAGGCAGCCCTTTTTTTTAGCCATGCAAACACTACCCGTCATAAAAAGTTTAGCAAATCAAGTTCCCGAGGGGTATGCTTAAAATAAAACGCATCGGGAGGACAAGCATGATTAAAGTAGGTATCCTCGGCACCGGGTTTGGGCAAACGCATTTGGAATGGTATGGGAGCGTCGAAGGGTTCCAAGCCGTATCAATTTTCGGGCGTAACCCGGAAAAATTACAGCAAATCGCTGATAAATACGAATTACACACGACAACAAAAATTAACGAGGTCATCGAGGACCCAAGCATTGATTTGATCGACGTTTGCCTTCCGACGGAACTTCATGCCGAATGGGTGATCAAGGCACTTAAAAACGGAAAACACGTTTTTTGCGAAACGCCGGTTACGTATTCATCCAATGAAGCGGAAGCGATACGCCGAGCTTCGGAAAAATACGGAAAAAATGTATTCATAAACATGTTCATCCTGTTTTCCGCCCCGCACAAGCTCGCGGCGGATTTGTTGGAAAAATCGGAATACGGCAAGCTGATAAGCATAAGGTCATACAACAAAACGTCGTCAAGGTGGGGTGATTTGGGGCTTTATAAAAATATCACGAATTTCCACAACCACATGATGGATTATGTGATCCGTCTTGCGGGTATGCCCAAGGCTGTAACCGCAGCGGGGATCGATAACGGCACGCAATCGATTGTAACCTCCGCTCTTATTTATGACAAAATGTATGCGGTGATGGAAAGCAGTTCCGCCATGCCGGAGTGCTGCCCGTTTGAAATCGGGTTCGAGTTGGTATGCACGGAAGGGGTCATCCGCTGCGACGCGGTTTACGGCGATTATACAAACGAAGCGTTTTCCGTTACGAAAAACGGCAAACCGCGCGAAACCCGGGATGTTACGGAGGTCGATGATTACGTGGAAGTCGTTAAACATATAAAACATTGCTTGCAAAACAACAAAAAAAGTGACCGAATCGACATCGCAAACGCAATCGATTCGGTCAAATTGAAGGAAATGATTATCCGATCAATGCGAGAAGCAACCGCCCCCGATAAACTCGCGTAAAATTGAATTCGGCGGGATATGCTCGCTGGGGATACCCAGGAACGTCGACAGGAACTTGATCAGCCGCCGCGCCTCGGTGTATTGCGGTACGTCCGGTTCGAGGTTGAACAGGAGCGGTTCGGCGTATTGCTTGAGCACGCACATTTCATATACCAGCGCGGAATTGAAGAACGCGTCGGCCTGCTCCTGATGGGGGAAGATATATTTCGTTTCGCCGCGCAGGACCGACGGCCACATGCCAATGGTTACGGCCGCGCTCGCGCCGCGGTATTGGAAGTCGCGTACCAAGCGGCGTACCAGGCGCGTGTCCGTGGTGGGGATGCGGTTGTGGTCGTCGAGGTTGATTTGCGTCATGGCGGAAATAAATATCTTGAATTTGTCGGATGCGGGGACTTCTTCGCTCACACGTTCGTTAAGGCCGTGGATGCCTTCCATAATTAAAACGTCCTTCGGCGAAAGCGTTAGGTAACGCCCCTTGTATTCACGCTTGCCCGTCAGGAAGTTAAACGTAGGGATTTGCACCCGCTCACCCGCGAGCAGGGCACGCAAGTCCTTATTAATTTGCGCGGTGTCGATGGCATCGATCGTTTCGAAGTCGTAGTTTCCGTCCGCGTCGCGCGGGCAATTTTCGCGGTCAAAGTAATAGTTATCCAAGCCGATGGTGTGCGGAACCGCGCCGTTTACCATCAGTTGTATACCCAACCGCGCGGCGAAAGTCGTTTTACCGGAGGAAGACGGCCCGGCGATCAGCACGATGGGGCGGCGTTCCTGCATGATTTGGTCGGCGAGCAGGGCGATCTTCTTTTCGTGCAGGGCTTCGGTGATGCGGATGATTTCGCCGCTGCCGACGGTACACAGCTTGCCGTTGAGCGCGCCCACGTTTTCGGCTTTGAGTATTTTCGCCCATTGGCCGGCTTCGGCGAATATCTGCGATACCTTGCCTTCTTTGCCGATATCGGAGAATGAATAGTCCAGCCCGATATTGGGGAATTGCAGCATAAACCCATGGGACCGTTTGACCAGTTTAAAATGGTCGAGCACACCCGTGTTGGGGGCCATTTCCCCGTACAGGTAGTTATACATCCAATCGAAGTTGTAAAAGCTGACGGTAAGGTTGTGGCGGTATTTGAGTAAGCGTACCTTATCCTCCAAGCCCAGGTCTTCGGCGATCCGCAGGGCTTCCTCCTTCGGGAGGGTGCATTTGGTGATGGGATAATCGGCCTTTACCGTTTCGTGCATCACGTTTTCAATTTCGCGCAGCAGCTCGTCGGTGATTTTGCAACCGGGGATTTCGCAAAAATAATTTTTATTGATGGAATGGGCGACGACGACGCGCGTCTTGCGCCCGAGGACGGTCTTGGCGGCGTATACCAACAGCATCGTGCAACTGCGCTGGTAGGTGCGGAAGCCGTTGGGGTCGGTGATATCCAGGAATTCGACCGTGGCGTCATAGAGGAGCTTGCGCGACAAATCTTGCAATTCGTTATCGACCTTGGCCGCCAGGATGGGGTATTTCCGCAAATGCCCGTATCGGGCAGAAAGTTCCAACAAGGTAGTGCCGCGCGGAACACAAGCGTCTTCGCTTCCCGCCGGGGAAATGATTTTGACGGATATATCGGACATGTACATACCCCTTTTTATTTCATATTTGTATATATTATAGCACTTCATGCGAATTTTTACAGGTATAGCCGCTCCCTTTTCAGGCGAAAATAACGCTGTTAAAACGTTGGTTTCATAAATGTTGGGGGTATTTTTATTATGCGGCGAACCTATACATTATTATTCCTGCTTGTCGTAACGTTATCGTTGGGATTTGCGGCGGGTCCGAAGGATATCGCCGTACCGGTCTTCGGGTCGCGCCGTGCCGCGGTGGAAGTCCTACCCGAAATCGAAGTCGTACCCTTGGGTATGACCATCGGCGTGCGCATCAATACCGACGGCGTTATGGTGTTGGGTACGGGCGTCGTCCATGGGCCGGACGGCAAAACATATAATCCGTCGGAGGACAAGCTCCTGGCGGGGGACTTGGTATTGAAGGTGAACAACGCCCCCGTTAAGGATAAGGAAGCGTTGGAAAAGTTGGTGGCCGAATCCCAATCGGACCTTTCCCTGTTGGTGCGCCGCAATAATATAGAAATGACGGTTACGCTTTCCCCCGCCGTTTCCGCCGCCGACAACGTCCGCCGTATCGGCGCGTGGGTACGCGATTCGACGAAGGGTATCGGGACGTTAACCTTTTACGACCCCGCGACGAATATGTTCGGCGCGCTTGGGCACGGCATTATGGACGTGGATACAAAATTAATAATGAGCGTAAAGAACGGCATCATCATGCCTTCGACCGTAACGTCGGTAAAGCGCGGGGCGCGCGGAGCACCGGGCGAGCTGGAAGGCGCGGTCGAAACCAACCGCGTCATGGGGACGGTCACGGCTAACAACGCCCGCGGTATTTTCGGCAATTTGGAAGCGTCGATGGTCGCCGGCTTCCCCACCGAGGCTGTTCCCGTAGCCACACGCGCGCAGGTCCAAGCGGGCCGCGCCACGATCCTCACCAATGCCATAAACGACGAGGTGCGCGAATTCGAAATCCAAATCGAAAACGTAAACCGATTCGCCGCGGATGAAACCAAGAGCATGGTCATCCGCATTACCGACCCCGATTTGCTGGCCGTTACGGGCGGCATCGTGCAGGGTATGAGCGGCAGCCCCATCTTGCAAAACGGGCGCATTATCGGCGCGGTCACGCATGTATTCGTACAGGACCCCACAAAAGGATACGGGATTTTTATCGAATACATGATTGATGGAATCCTTTCGTCAGCCGCCCTTGTATAATAAGGGTAATATGATATTATTTTGAAACAAAAATACATATTAAGGCGGGGTTGGATGAAATCAACGGATAATTTCCCCAAGTACGCTAATGAAAAACGTCTGCTGCATGGCGGGGATTATAACCCCGACCAATGGTTGAAATACCCGAACATATTGGAAGACGACATCCGCTTTATGAAACAAGTGAACGCCAACACCTTCAGCGTGGGTATCTTCGCTTGGGCGGCGCTTGAGCCGCGCGAGGGTGAGTTCACCTTCGGGTGGCTGGACAAAATCATGGACAGCATCGCCTCCATCGGTGGTAACGCCATCCTTGCCACGCCGTCGGCGGCGCGCCCCGCGTGGCTTTCGCAAAAATACCCGGAAGTCACCCGCACTTCGCACCGCCGCGAAAAGATGATGCACGGCGGGCGGCACAACCATTGCTTTTCCTCCCCCGTTTACCGCGAAAAGGTCGGTATCATCAACCACAAGCTGGCCGAGCGGTACAAGGACCATCCCGCCCTGTTCATGTGGCATATTTCCAACGAATACAGCGGGGAATGTCATTGCGCGTTATGCCAAGCGAACTTCCGCGCGTGGCTGGAAGGTAAATACGGCACGATCGACGCCTTAAACGACGCGTACTGGGCGGCGTTTTGGGCGCATTTGTACAATGATTTCGGCCAGGTGGAATCGCCAAGCGACATCGGCGAGGGGTGGATACACGGGCTTAATTTGGATTGGAAGCGTTTTACTACGTATATGACGATCGATTTTTATAAGCACGAAATCGCGCCGATACGCGAAATCACGCCTGACGTGGCCATAACGAATAATTTTATGGGGGATTTTAACGCGCCTTCGGTATTTACGGGACTAGATTACGCGCCCTTCGCCAAGGAAATCGACGTAATTTCGTGGGACGCGTACCCGCCGTGGCACAACGACTACGAACCGACCGCGCACACCGCGTCCAAGCTGGCGTTCATGAACGATTACTTCCGTACATTAAAAGACGCGCCGTTTTTGATACTCGAATCCACGCCGAGCCAAGTCAATTGGCAGCCCGTTAACCGCGCCAAGCGCCCGGGGATGCACGCGCTTTCAACGGTGGCGTCTTTGGCGCACGGGGCGGATGTCATCATGTACTTCCAATGGCGCAAGTCGCGCGGCTCCACCGAAAAGCTGCACGGCGCGGTAGTGGACCATGACAACTCCCCCGAAAACCGCGTGTTTAAAGACGTGGAAGATGTCGGCCAACTGCTGGTAAACGTCAGCGAAATCCGTCACAGCCGCACCATATCGCAAGTAGCCGTGATGTTCGATACCGAAAATCTTTGGGCGTTCGACAACGCTGAAGGCTTTTCCCGTAATTCAAAAAAATACCAGCAAACCGTCCACGCCCACTATAAGGCGTTTTGGGATGCGAACATTTCTGTGGACGTAATTACGCCCGACAAATGCGCGGATTTATCGCGATATAAAATCGTCGTCATTCCCATGCAGTACATGATGACAGAGAAAATGATGGGCGAATTACAAGCCTACGTTAAAAACGGCGGTACGCTGGTTGCCACTTACATCACGGGCTTGGTCAACGAAAGCGATCTTATGTACCTGGGGGGATTCCCCCAAAAATTACAAGAACTTTTCGGCATCGCCGTCACCGAAACGGATACGCTTTACCCCTCGCAGCGCAACGGTATTTTATATGAAGGAAAACAATATGAAGCCTTCGATTATTGCGCCGTCCTCGACTTGTGCGGCGCGGAGGTATTGGGTACGTACACCTCCGACTTCTACGCAAACGGCGCAGCAATCACTAAGCATACCTACGGCAAAGGTACGGCGTATTTCATCGGCGCGCGTACGGGAGCCGATTTCCTCGCAAAAATTTACCGGGACTATTTGGTTGAATCTTTAAACATCACGCAACCCCCCATCCAAGCTCCGCCGGGGGTAAGCGTGCAGGCTCGGATAAAAGAAGGAAAAACGTATTACTTCATTATAAACTACACCGAAGAAAAGCAAACCCTTACCCTGCCGTACGACATGCGTGATTTGATTACCGGAAAAATTATCGGAGCGGGACGGCACCCATTACCGGAATACGGGGTGTTAATCCTAACGGAATAAAAATCAAGGGTACTCACATAAAGGGGCGGTAATCATGACCATGCGGATGAAAGCGGCAATGCTGATCATGGCGATCGTGTTCGCCTTTACGGCGGCGAGTTTTATATTAAGCGTGACCTTTACGCGGCGTAATATGACCGAGGTCATACAAAATGAATTGACGCTGGCGTTGGACATTGCGGACAGCCTGGTTTCCACCAAAATTGAGCTGCTGCGGACCAATGCCGCTAATATCGCCGCGCAATTGTATAAAGAAGAATCCGCCGATGCCATGACAGGCATGATGGCGGATTTTTTGGTTGAATATCCGGAATTTTTATCCCTTACGGTGCTGAGCCGTTATGGAATTTTCGCCGATTACGGCGTGTCGGTATGCACCGCCGCGGGGTATGAAAACAGCGTGTATTTGCAAAAGGCCCTTACCGGCGAAGTGGACATTTCGACCGCGCACTTCGATGATGGGCACGACCATTTCGTGATCCATGTCTTTGTGCCGATGGGTAGTACGTTTGTGTTGGCGGCGACCATTCCGGCGTTGACCTTTTCCGATTTGATCGCCGATTTCCGTTTATGGCATACGGGGAGCATCTTTATCACGGACGAAAACGGCACCATCATCGCCAACGTCCGCACCGATCGGGTGCTGGAGCAAGAAGCGTTCCGCTTCGACGAGCGGGAATACCTGATCGTTGAAAAAACGGTGTCCAGTACCAACGTGGGCTGGCATATCGGCGTAGCCGCTCCCTTCAACGAAAGCCCTTTGCAAAACGTGTGGGATTCGCTTTTGTACGCGTCCGTTATCTTCCTCGCCATCGGCGTGTTGGTTTCGGTTTTCGTTTCGGCTTTCGCCGTGCGGCCCTTTGTAAAGATTCAAATGCAAGCGCAAATCATCAATGAGGAACATGAACGGGCCAGCCTGTTACTTAACGCGACCCCGTTGGCATGTCGTTTGATCAAAAGGATAAATAACGAAAAATACGAATTGTTTGAGTGTAACGAGGAATCGGTAACGCTGTTTAAGTTCAATTCCAAGCAGGAATTTATGGAGCGGTATTTTGAAATCTACCCCGAATACCAGCCGGACGGCAGCCATTCGATAACCGTCGGGCAAAGGTTTGTCGAAGAGGCGTACGAACACGGCAGATGCGTTACGGAGTTCCTCTTCCAAACGGCGGACGGCGAACCCGTACCGTCGGAGGTTACGCTCGTCCGCTTGGAATACGGGAATGACTATATCATCGCGGGCTATACCCGGGATTTGCGCGAGCAAAAACGTATGTTGGGCGTTATTGAAAAACGGGACAACCTGTTAAACACGATGAACCGCGTCGCGATGCTCCTCCTGGCGGCGGCAAACGAGGAAAAGTTTGAGGAAAAGCTGATCGAAGGCATGGAGTTGATCGGGCGGTATTTGGAAGCGGACTGCGTACAAATTTGGCCGAACGAAACGATCAACGATACCCTGCATTTTGTCCTTAAGTATAAATGGCTGTCCGAAGACGGCCAAAACGCGCCTCCGATAAAAATCGGTACAGCGGTACCCTACAGCGAACGCTGGAAAGAATTGTTACTACGCGGCGAATGTATCAACAGCCCCGTGGCAAACCTGCCGCGGGAGGACCGGGAATTGTTATCCCCCCTTGGCATTACCTCCACGATCACCATACCCCTATTTTACCGCGGGCAGTTTTGGGGTGTATTCTGCGTGGATGATTGTATCAAGGAACGTTACTACACGGAAAGCGATGTAGGGATATTAACCTCGGCGGCTTTAATGCTGGTCAATGCCATTAACCGCAACGAAATGACGATTAACCTTCAAAAGGCAAACAACGCGAAGAGCCATTTCCTGGCCAACATGAGCCACGAAATGCGCACCCCGCTTAATGCCATCATCGGCCTGTCCGAATTGGCGCTGGAGGACAGCGATACCGATATCGAAGCCAACCTCGAAAAGATATACAGCGCGGGGGAAACCTTATTAAACCTGGTAAATGAAATATTGGATATTTCAAAGATCGAAGCCGGACGGTTTGAGCTGGTGGAAGGTATATACGAAATGCCCAACCTAATCAACGACACGGTCACCAACAATATCCTGCGTATCGGTGACAAGCCTATCGTGTTTGTCATAAACGTTCCCGATGATTTACCCGCGCGGCTTTACGGCGACGAGCTGCGTGTCAAGCAAGTATTGAGCAATCTGTTATCCAACGCTTTCAAATACACGAAACAAGGGACCGTGGAATTGGGCATGGATTATATAAGGGATGGGGACACGGTTTTCCTCATGGCTTGGGTTAAGGATTCCGGTATCGGTATCAAAAAGGAGGACATCGCCAATCTTTTCGCCGACTATACCCAAATGGACACAGCGGTAAACCACAATATAGAAGGTACGGGCCTTGGGTTGCCCATCGTCCAAAAGCTGGTGGAACTTATGAACGGCTCCATATCGGTGGAAAGTGAATACGGTAAGGGGAGCACTTTTACCCTTAAAATCAAGCAGGGTTTTGTATCCGATACACCTATCGGCGCGGAAACCGCTGAAAATTTAAGAAACCTCCGGTTCACCAACCGCAAGCGGAGCGGGAACGCAAAAACCGCGCGTATTCAACTTCCGTACGCGCGCGTGCTGGTGGTGGATGACAACGCTACCAATTTGGATGTGGCAAAGGGTATGATGAAGCCCTACGGGATGCAAATCGATACGGCATCCGGCGGACAGCAAGCCATTGATGCCCTGCTGACGGAGGGCGTGGTATACAACGCTGTTTTTATGGACCATATGATGCCCGGCATGGACGGTATCGAAACCACCGAACGCATCCGCGCAATCGGTACGGAGTATGCGACAAACATTCCGATCATCGTTTTAACTGCCAACACCATCGCCGGTAACGACAAGATGTTTTTATCGAAAGGTTTCCAAGATTTCCTTTCGAAGCCCATCGACCTTGCGCGGTTGGACGCGGTCATCCATAAATGGGTGCGGGATAAAAATATTGAACACGAAAAAATCGCCGTTAACGCACGTTCCCCCGTTTTGGATTTTACTATCGACGGAATCGATATAAAGAAAAGCGTTGATCAATTCGGCGGGGACGGTGAAGCGTATTTGCAAGTCCTGCGTTCGTACGCCGCCAACACACGCGGGTTGCTTCCCGTCGTTAAAACCGTACATGAAGCGGAGCTGTCCGGCTACGCCGTCACCGTCCACGGCATAAAAGGGTCAAGCCGAAGCATCGGCGCAAATATTGTGGGCGACATGGCGGAAGGATTGGAACACGCGGCGAAGGAAGGGGATTTTCCATACATAAATGAAAAAAACCCCGAATTTTTAACCGCTCTCGACAAATTATTGTTTGATTTGGACGCGATGTTCGGAAAGCTGGCTGCGCAAACGGCAAAGCCCACTTTGTACGAGCCGGATCCGGCCATCTTAGCGACGATATATGAATCTTGCAAAATCTATGACATGGAAACGGTGGAAGCCGCTATTCGGCAACTGGAAGCTAACGAATACGAAACCAACGGCGAAATCGTGCCGTGGTTATGGGAGAACGTGCAACAGTTCAACATCGATGAAATAATCGAGCGGCTTTCCCCGCGTTAATTTTTGATATGCTTGGCTACCTTTTCCTTTAATTGCTCGGGGTTAAAGGGTTTGACGATAAAATCGCAGGCACCCAGCGCGACCGCCGCCGAAACATTGTCGATGGTCCCTTCCGACGTGAGAAAAATGATCGGCGTATCGTAACACCCTTCGGTGCTTCGGATAATTGTTATACATTCAAACCCGTTGCGTTCGGGCATATGGTAATCCAACAGGAATAATTGCGGGGTCATTTGCGTTAATATTTTCTCCAGCATCATGGGTTTGGGCAGCTTAAATACCTTATATGTCTCGTTCAAAACCGCCGCTACCGCTTCCAATATAGCGGGGGAATCGTCAACGGCGAGGATCAACGGCTTGGCATTGGCGATAATTTCCTTGACACAGGAAGCCAAACTCGCGTTCGTATCAATGGTTTCATCCGATTTTTCATCCAACAATGCCGCGGCGATGCCCTTATTAAATTCGCCGAAACCTTTAAACTTACCCGAAAGGAACGCGGCGAGCCGAAAATCCCCTTTCCCCCGCGCGTTGCTGATCGCAAACAAATCTTCCGCAAAGCGGTCGCAGCCCAGTTCCGTAAGCAGGGCGAGCATGGCTTCTATCTTTTTCCAATCCCCCATATCCGACTCATTTTCGGCAAAGTGCTTGATCGCTTCGGAAAACGCGGGCGCGATGCTTAAAAATTTTGATAACAGGTTAAAATATCCACCGACCGTCAAGCCTTCGGCTGTATCGGCCAGCTTGCGTACGTTTAAATCGGTCAGTTTAACCAACGCCGCCATGTCGAAGTCATAGATAATATAATCGTCAATGTTCATGGTAGCCGCTCCTCATTTATTTTTCGCGCCGCGTCGTATATCCCGTTAATCAACCGCTGGGTTGCCAAAGCCGATGCGCCCGTGATTTCGGGCGGTTCGCCCTTGCGCAGCGATTCGTAAAACGCCGCGATTTGCTTGACGTGCGACACGCCCCAATAATCCTTGATGCCGAATCTCTTTTGCGCGTCGGTGTCGGCCCCGACGGCGCGGGTAGTCCCGTCGGCATATTTTATTTCAACGTCCTCGCCGATCAACACCGCGTGTCCCTTTGTCCCCACGATTTCCAACCCGACAGGCGCGTCGTAGGGGTGGTACGTATTCACGTAAAAGGAAACGGGGATATTTCCGTCCCGTCCGTAGAAAATAACACCTTCCGCCATGTCCTCTACCTCGATTTCGGGGTGTGCGCGGTTGGCGATGCTTGCGTTCAAGTGATGGGGTGTACCCAAAAAGTAATTCATTAAGTCGAAGGTATGGATCGATTGGTTGATCAGAACGCCGCCGCCCTCGGTGGCCCACTTACCACGCCAATCGCTGTTTTTATAATAATCCGCGCCCCTGTGCCACGTAACGCGCAGCCAACCGCCCGTTACCGTCCCCAAGGCACCCGAATCGATCGCTTCCTTGATCAAACGTGAGCCGGGGTTATAACGGTTTTGGAAAATGACGCCCAGGGTTTTTTCACATTCCGCCGCCGTTTTGACCATAACCTCCGCGTCGGATACCGCCGTTGCCATGGGTTTTTCGCATAATACATGATATCCCGCCCGCATAGCCTCGATGGCTATGGGCGCGTGTAAATAATGCGGCAGGCAAATGTGCAATACTTCGAAGCCTCCGGCGGCCAACATTTCCCCGTAGTCCGTAAAAGCCCGTGCGCCCGTGCGCCGCGCGGCTTCCTCGGCGCGTTCGGGTACTTTGTCGCATACGGCGGCGACGGGTACGCCGATAGCCGCAAGGGAATTGGAATGCATGGGATATACGCCGCCCAAGCCGACGATAGCGGCTTTAAGGGTCATGCCGGATTCCCCATCACGATACCGCCGCCGTCTACCGCCAAGTATACGCGCCCATACACCCGCATATCGGCCTCTAAAATATAAGGCTTGACATTGGCGAACTGGTGTATGTCGTCGTTGATCCTATTAAAAGTAACCCCGTCGTCGCAGGAGGCGTAGATACCCCATATCCCGTCAAAGGTACCCTGCGCGAAAATCATACCGTCCTTGCCGGAAGCGACAGAAGTAATTATTTGATTGCTTATTTGACGGTACGTTTTACCGCCGTCGCCGGAATACCACAAACCTGCTTCCCCGCCCGCCAGGCGGATACACCCTTCGCGGAAGGGTACGGCCTTTGGGGTCGCCGCTTCGGGCATGTCGCCGGTACCTTCGTTAACGATGAAAAAGGATTTACCGTCGTCTTCGCTCTTGTAGGTTTTCCTGTCCTTGTACGCGTACAGCGCGTTGGGATTAACGCGGTCGGAAGCAAATCGTGCGCTGCCGTTAAGGCATTCGGGTCCTTTAACTTCGGTCCAATTTGTGCCGAAGTTGCCGATATCAAAGTACCAAGCAGGGTCGCTTTCCATTCCCCGTGCGAATAAAAGGGTTTTACCGTCGGCGCATAACGCGACGGACGCGAAATCCACATGCGCCGGGGCTTCGGTAGGGGCGGGCAGGGCCTCCCACGTATCGCCGCCATCGCGTGAAAGGATAAGGTGCGAGCCGCGCGGATGGTCGCAGGAATAAGCGGCGATCACCTTCGGGTTATTACCCGCGTAATCGAGCGTACGGTATTGCCTGTGTATGGGTTCGCCGTTTTCGTCACGGGGGAAGATCATTTTATGCGATTTGGCAAAATCGTGGTGTACGAAGCCGCTGATGTCGCCCACGCCGCTGATCAAATGCGCGCCCTCGGTGGGGGATATCAAGCCGAGGATGGCGCATTGCTCCACGCCGTCCGCCCTTACATCGATATCGATTTTTAACCCTTTATCAAAATTGGTCAGATTATCCGAACCGTAAACGGTCGCGCCCGTGGCGTACAGGAAGGAATCGGGGTTAAACGGATCGATAGCCAACGCGTAAATCATCCAACCCAGCTTCGGGGATTGGTCGCTTGCGGCGTAGGTGCCTTGGCGGTCCGGCCTCCCCCAATCCAGCCAAGTTACCTTGTCCTTGTATACGATATCGTTATATTTATTCGTACGGACGGTGTTGTCCTCGTTCACTTCCCACATGGGCAGCCATGTTTCGCCGCCGTCGGTCGTGCGCAGGATTTGCTCGTCGGGCTCCCACAGGTTGGCGGTTGCGGTCATGATGACGTTCGGGTTGCTTGCGCATACCGTCAATCCGCCGAAGCCCTCCACACGTTCGCCGCCCGGTTTGTGGCCGCCGATGGCGAAGGGACTCGGCGAAATTTCCCGCCACGAAAAATCCCTCAAATTCATTTTATATACCGCCCCGCGCGAACCGCCGTTGTACGGGCCGATGTGCGTGGTGTAATTAATGATCAAATATCCGCCCGCGATGATGCCGTTAAGGGGGGCAATCGTATTGCGGTGCGCCGCGACCGTGCCGTCCTCGTTAAGGTAGGCGTTCTTGGCGGTGGGTTGGTCGGGGACGGGCAGCCACGAATCGCCGTTGTCGGTTGAATAAAAAATGGACGGCGCGTTTTCGTGCGTGCGGTGCATACCGATGAACATGCGGTTGTTTTCAACGTCGAAGGCAGTCCAAACGATCCCGTTTGATCCGGTATCCTTGGGTAAGGGTAGGATTTGCTTCCACGTTAGCCCCGCGTTGTTTGAACGGTAAAGGCCGTACGCCGCTTCGTTACCCTTCTGCGTATCCGTGCGGAGGTGCGCGGGAACTTCACGCCTAAGCGGAGGGGGCTTGCCCCGCGAACCGAAGAAGACCTGGTTCGCGTTCGAAGGATTGACCGCGAGCCGCGGCCCCGCACCCCGCCCCGCCATATTGGCACCCATATAAAACGGCATTTGAACCATTTGTATCCACGTCTTGCCGTAGTCATCCGAACGGGCGATCATGCAGGTGTTGCGGGCATATGTACCCATCGCCGCGTATACGCGCCCTTTGTTTACCGGACAAGGCGCGATCGATTCCACCCCTTGCAAGTCCACGCCCTGCTGCCAGTTGGAAAGCTGAACGTATTGGGTATCGCTTGGCCCTTTGCGGTACATCCCGCCCATATCGGTGCCGAGGTAAGTGAGCCCTTGTTCGATCGGGCTGTACACGACGTAGGGGATGAAGCCGCCCCCGCCGCCGATGACGACGTTCCCCCACGTATAGGGGGGTGTCGCGTATTCAACCTCGTTTTCGGCCGCCTCGCGGAAGGTGATGACCGCTCTGGCGATGTGTATGGCCATCGGGTTCATATTTTTTAAGCGTAAATGGATGTTGTGCATGGAAATGAAATCGTTGACCGCGATTTTGCTTTCACTCGCTTCGATATAGCGCAGTTCATCCTTCGCATTAAAAAACCCCAGCGAAAACGCGCCGGGATTCCTCGTAAACGTCAATTCAACCGATTCGATAAACGCGCCGCCGGGTACGCCGGGGTTTTGGATGGAAAACGTTTTTCCCGGTTCGATAACCTGATAGGGAGCGTCCGCACGGTTCGTATGGTATGTGTAAACCGCAGTCTTCATGCTTACCATCCTTCGTTTATAATTTTTCCAATTTTACTTACATTTATTATAGCATATGATAGAATACTTTGTCGTAGGGAAAGGGAGATTTTTTTGGGAAAATACACCGAATACGGGAACGAAAGCATCACCGCGTTAAAAGGCGCGGACCGCGTACGCAAACGCCCCGCCGTTATCTTCGGTTCTGACGGGGTCGAGGGCTGTCAGCACTCCATTTTTGAAATCATATCAAATTCCATAGACGAAGCCCGCCAAGGCTACGGTAAAAAAATCGAAATCATCCGCCACAAGGACTTTAGCATAACGGTCATAGATAACGCCCGCGGCGCGCCCGTGGATTATAACCCCATCGAAAAACGCTACAACTGGGAGCTGTTATTCTGCGAACTGTACGCAGGGGGCAAATACGACAATAACGAGGAGCGTGCGCATTATACGTTTAGCCTGGGCCTTAACGGTTTGGGCTTGTGCGCCACACAGTATTCGTCGGAATATATGGACGCGGTAATTACCCGCGAAGGCTTCCGTTATTCCCTGCGCTTCGAAAAAGGCGAAAACGTCGGCGGCTTAAATAAAGAACCCTACGCGGGCAAAAAGACGGGCACGACGATTACATGGCGGCCCGACCGCGCGGTATTTACCGACATCGCCGTACCGCTGGAATGGTACGCGGATATGTTAAAAAGGCAAGCCATCGTTAACGGCGGCTTGCTTTTTATATTAAAAGACGAGGAAAGCGGCGAAACCTTCCGCTTCTGCTACGAGCGGGGCATACACGATTATATCCAAGAACTCGCCGGGGAGAAGGCCATCACCGAGCCGCACTTCCTTTCCCACGAAACCCAAGGCCGCGACCAGGAGGACAAACCCGAATACAAGCTCAAATTCGATATCGCTTTCTGTTTTTCGCAGGACGGGGGCGCACTTGAGTATTATCATAATTCAAGCCACCTCGTATACGGCGGCTCGCCCGACAGGGCGGTACGCACAGCGTTCGTGAGCGCGGTGGACACGTACTTGAAGAACAACGGACACTATAAAAAAGACGAAAAAAAGATTTCCTTCCCCGACATCGAGGAAAGCCTCGTATTAATCACGAACTCCTTTTCCACGCTCATCAGCTTCGAAAACCAAACCAAAAAAGCCATCACCAACCGCTTCGTGCAGGAAGCCATGACGGACTTTTTAAAAAAGCAATTGGAAATCTATTTCATTGAAAATAAGGCCGACGCGGTTAAACTGGCGGCGTCGATACTCGCCAATAAACGCAGCCGCGAATCAGCGGAAAAGACCCGCGCCAGCCTAAAGAAAAAACTCACCGGGTCAATCGACTTAAATAACCGCGTGGAAAAGTTCGTCAATTGCCGCAGCAAGGACGTTAACAAGCGGGAACTGTACATCGTGGAGGGTGACTCCGCGCTGGGCAGTTGCAAGCTGGGACGGGACGCGGAATTCCAGGCGATCATGCCCGTACGGGGCAAGATATTCAATTGCCTAAAGGCTGACTACGACCGGATATTTAACAATGAAATCATCACCGATTTATTGCGCGTGCTGGGCTGCGGGGTGGAAATCCGCCACAAACAAGGGCGGCGGGCAGCTAAGCAAGCGGCTTCCCCAAGCAGCAAAGGGGAAACGAGCGCGTTTGATATCAACCGGTTAAACTGGCGGCGCATCGTCATCTGTACCGACGCGGACTACGACGGTTACCATATCCGCACGCTCATACTCACCATGCTGTACCGCTTGACACCGGAACTGATCGAACGGGGCAAGGTCTTCATCGCCGAATCACCCCTGTACGAAATCACCGCGGGCAAAAATACCTTCTTCGCCTACACCGAGCGCGAAAAAGCGGATATCCTCACCAAACAGGAAAAAAGCGGCGCAAAGTGCCATATCCAACGTTCAAAAGGCTTGGGCGAAAACGAACCCGAAATGATGTGGCAAACCACCATGAACCCCGCTACCCGCCGTTTGGTACAAGTGATCCCCACCGACGCAAACAAAACGCAGGAAATGTTCGAAATCCTATTGGGGGACAACCTGCGCGGGCGCAAGGAATTTATTGAGGAGAATGGGTATTTGTATATCGATATGGCGGAGACGGGTTAATTAATAAAAAATTATTTTTTAAATAAATTAGAATTAATAATAAATTTTTTAGCCGCAAACAATCCGATGATCGCCGCGACGCCGATCAGCATATCGGTCGGCTTTTCATGGTAGACGACGATTTGGCGCGCTATCGCGAACAAAAGCACATCAATCACCGTTTCGGGCGTGTGCTTGCACAGCATCCTCACAAATTCGACGCTGATTACGAGGGAAAGCGAAACCGACAACACTTTATCGAACTCCATGGTCAGAATCGTGACATCAAACCCCGCCAACGCCAGTACGATTTCGACAACCCTTATCGCAATCACGATCAACAACAACAAGGCAATCGTAATTTCAAAGAATACGGTTACTTTATCAAAATAATAAAGCCCTTTGTTTTTCATCGACATCACCTTTTCGCTATTGTTTGGCATGATTATATAACAATAATTTTGTTTTTCAAATATTTTTGATATTTGTGAATGAGGTGTGTTATGGGTTTTTATCTGTTCAATCCCGAATACCCGGTTCGAAAACTTCGTGCGAAAAAAATATTAAAAATCAATTTATTAAATTATTAAATAATAAATAATAAATCTGTCAAAATCGCCCACTTGTGGAACTGCACGGCATTGTCATTATTTGCCTTAAACCCTACCGCGATTATCATTTGCAAATTATTATGCATCGTTTCATAGACCTTGCCGTCGGCGGCAGTTATAAAGTATTTCTTTATAACTGAATCGGTCGATAATTCACCGTCATCAAAGACTTTTAATATATTTACCGATATTTTTAACGCTCACATTATACAACCTGACTTCTTGCAATGCCGTGAATATGGTGTCAAGTGTGTAAAATATTTTTAAATGGTCATTTTTACGCAACCCACGCATAACCCATCATAGCTTGGTCAACGATATGCTGATATATTTTATCGCTCTTTGCTGCGAAAATATCTCGATCATAGCTTTTAGGGAGAACGTCATTCAAACAATTGATGATAGCAGAACGGACGCGCTCTTTCGGTTTTGCGTCATTCTGCCAGCCAATGATGAACAATTCGTTTTTGCGCGAAAGCAATGTCGCATATAATTCCTTCGCCGCTAACTTGACTCGCTTCTCCTCATCTTTGGTGAGTTTATCCTTGTGAAGCAAATCAAAGATTTCAAGTTCAGCTTCGGAAAGTTCTTCTTTAATATGCCGTTCTTCTTCGGCGCGAAGCTCCTCCATGAATTTTAGAATTTTTTCGTAGAAGTCGTCAGTTTGTGAACCGCCGGCGTTATAATCGTCAATGATTTTTCGGAACCGTTCCGCAAAGTCGGAGCGGGTGACATTTTTGCGGAGCATTTGTTCAATCTTCTTTTCAATATGTTCACGGAGATTGGCGATTACAAGGTTTTTATTCCGAACACGCTTGAACATTTCCTGAAGTTCGTCAACGTCCATTTTGGATATATCGATTTCTTTCCCGCTTTCATTGATTGTGTACGTTCGTGCGGTATCGGCAACCAGGACGCTTACATCGAGGAGTTTGTTTATGCGTTCCTTTGCCGCTTCCAGTTTTTCGGGTCTGATTTTTCCTTCAATCACCCCGCGTAAATATAAAATCGCATCCTTGTATCGCGGGTCGAAATCCATCTTAAAAATATCCGGGCGCAGGGACTCATACAAATTATCCACCGTGTTTGCAAGCACCTTAAATTCGTTGCGGATTTCATTATTACCAACAATCGTATTTGCGTAATCGGCAAACAACGATAAATTATGAAAAACATTGCTCTCTGTAACAACCCGGTTAAGGTCAATGCCTTGCTTAACACAAAACGCAACCGTTATTTCAATTGCTTGGTTTAATTGGTCAAGCAGAAGCTCAATATCCTTAACCGGCGTTTCGCCGTCATCATCGGAAGCGTAATCGGCAAGAGCGCGTTTCAAATATTTGAACACATCGAGAAAATCGACGATGATGCCATTTTCTTTACCGGGAAAAACGCGGTTAGCCCGTGCGATGGTTTGCATCAGCGTATGCCCTTTCATCGGTTTGTCTAAATACATTGTAGAAACCGATTTGGCATCAAAGCCGGTCAGCCACATGGCACAAACAAAAACAAGTTGCAACGGATGGTCGGGGTCTTTAAAATTGTCTTCTATATCAGCACCATGTTTGTCAATTTCGTTCATGCGATTTCGATGCGGCAGGATAGACAAGCCCTCTTTTTTGAATTTTTCTTTTTCGTCGGCATCCTCGCTGATGACGACAGCCATTTCCACCTTACGCATATAGTTTACAAATTCTTTTAACCGCAGTTTTTCTTCCCCGGTATCAGCTTTTGTGATGGTGGCGTTTAACTTTTTTATTTCCTCCCGCCAGTAAAACGATACCTTGTCATACAGCTTAACGGCGGTAAATTTGTCAACAGCAATCACCATACCCTTACCACGGAAACCACGGCGCGGAAAATGGTAAACGATATGACGTGCCACCGCTTCAAGGCGGTCATCGCGTTTAATGACTTCAAGTACCTGCGAATAGGAATTTTCAAGTCTCTTTTGTTCGGCTTCGGTTAGGTTTTCGTCTTCTAATATTTCAGCGAAATCATTTTCCAAAAAATCATTTTTAAGTTCAACTTCCGGCACACGTTTTACATAGTAAAGCGGTACGGTGGCGTTATCTTTTATGGATTCCGCAAAGTTATACTCACTCACATAATCACCGAACCACGCATGGGTTAGCCGCTTGCTACCGAGCAACGGCGTTCCCGTAAAAGCGATATAATGCGCGTGAGGTAAACCGTTCCGCATATTTTCAGCCAAATCCTTGTATTGCGTCCTGTGGGCTTCGTCAACAAAAACGATGACTTCTTTTTCTTTGCCGTCGTGCAATACGGGATATTTCTTGCCTTTGTCATAACGGAATTTATGAATCAGCGTGAACAATATTCCCTTGTTGGATGCCAGTTCCTCGCGGAGATTGGTGCCGGAAGCGGGTTGAACTTTCTCTTCCGCGTTTATAAAGCCGGAACGAAGAAAAGTTTTGTATATTTGATCGTCCAAATCATCGCGGTCGGTGACAATTAGGAACGTGAAGTTTCCGGCGCATTTATGTTTAATCTTCCGCGCCAACATTACCATAGAATAACTTTTACCGCTTCCTTGCGTGTGCCAAAACACGCCGAGCTTACCCTGTAATCCTTCACGGTTCTCAAAGGCATGGAAAGCGTTATTAACACCAAGGAATTGATGGTTCATTGCAATAATCTTTTTGTTAATTTCGCCACCCTTTAGCCGATCAAACAATATAAAATTTTCTATGTAATCGAGCAATACGTCTGGTTTGCATAACCCGCGCAAAAAATATTCAAGACTGATGCAATCATTTTTTATTGCGTTACGGTTGGGATTTTCTTTTTCGTCCGACAATTTCAACCACTCGAAGAAATATTCATACCCCGCCGAAAAGCTGCCGAGCCGTGTTTCCATACCGTTGGATAGGACGCAAATTTGATTGTAATTGAATAAATATGGAATATTATTACGGTAGTTCGTGAGGTTTATATCATAGGCATTTTTGACGTTTATGTTAGAATTCTTCAACTCGATAAACACAAGAGGCAAGCCGTTCACAAAAATAATCAAATCCGGTCTGTTATAATTTTTTATGCCGCTTATCCACATTTGCGACGCGACGATAAAGCTGTTGTTTTCGGGCGTGTCAAAGTCAATCAAGCGCAACAATCCCTGCGTTTCGCGCCCGTCTTTTTTATATTTGACGGAAACACCCACGCGGATTTTTTGATAACGGTTGTAATTATCTTCCAAGGGCTCGCCGTGGGCGTTACGGCAGATTTCATCCGCCGTTTGCTTTACGGTTTCTTCGGGAATATCGGGGTTAAGTTCGCAGAGCTTTCCGAAAAGAATCTCCGGCAGAACGACTTGTTTTTTGTCGGTTCTGCCTGTGCCGTCGGGCAGGGTTTCGCGCGCTTCAAGGCTGCCATCCAAATTTAGATGCTTATAATACGGTGCATATTCAGACATAAGCAACTCTACAGCAGCTTGTTCTATTTGCTCTTCTGTTATGAATTTTGGCATGGGCTATATCCCCTAACTTTTTGGAATTACCAACTCATTTCTTATTTTTAAACCTTTTTCTGTCAGTCTAAACCCTTGTTCATTATTGTTTTCATAATATTCTAACAAATCAAACGCAATCATTTGACTTATAGCTTTTATTATTTCGGTGTCAGAAATACTCATACTCCACAACGGAGCGAAATGCTTTGTAATTGTTCTCGTAATTTCCAAAAATGCTTGTCCGATTTGGTTAAAAGTTATAATTCCATGTGTTTTTAACGCAACACTTTCAAATGCTTCATCCAATTTTCCTTTTATATTACCTTTTGCAATATATCCTGTTTGCATATTTTGAGAAAGATAACTATATGTAAAATCAATCTCCTTCATTTTATTTATATCAATTTCGGGTTTGGATAAATTTTCGTTTTCTATGTTTGTTCCCCTTATCCAACCGGGTCTGTCATAGTCGTTTTTTGCGTTTAATAACGAAACCACAACACCAACAAGCAGTTTTTCATGCGTATCCCACATTTTCGCCATTCGATTATTCATGGCTCTTTGTTTAAATACTTCTAATTTTTCAAATAATGTAGTTTCGTTATCCCTTTTGCAATCGGGAAACAATGCAATATCACTATGTACAAAAACCAAAACAGGAATACCCTGCTCTACGGCATAATCATACTCCATTTCCGTATAACTGATTCCGGTATCAGGATGAAGCGAACCATATCTACCACCGATAATTAGAATATAATAATCACAATCATCAATAAGCCTTTTAATTATTTCAAATTGTTCGTCATCAGCAGCGTTAAAATATTCCATGCCTACCGGAACACAATCTGATTGCAAAACAACATCAATAACTTTTTGTCGTTCTTTAACCAAGTCTTTATATGTTGAACTAATAAATACTGTATATTTTTTATTCATTAGTTCATACCTCTAACTTTCCGCTCATCAAGCGAGGCAAGAGCAAATCCCGCTGACGAACGAGGTTTTGAGATTGCTTCATAAACATTTTTATCACGATAAACATATCTTTTGTTTTTTCATGAAACGCTTCTATAATCGGCTGTTGTGGTTGGATTACTTTTAAGCGTTCAAATTTTCCTTTGCTGAGATTTGTCATTGTAGTTCCAGTAGCTCCAAATAATTCAATCGTTTCTTTTAAGTTTTTGCAAGTAAAGTAGAGCCATTCCATGTGTCGTTTATCTTTGGGAACAATTGAATTTATTTGCTGATTGGTGTGAGCTTCTTCGGCGTTAATGGCTACCACTCCACCCGTGCCAATACAGCTAACCATAATTGAATTCGCAGGCAATAATTTTTTTGGCTGTGTCAAATGACCTTTTTCCGTTATATATTCATTCGTAGAAATAACAAAGACATCGCCGTGCATGTCGGGCGTTTTAACAAACATGATTTCATCGCCGTAATTATCTTGGTTTTCTGTTGGTGGTGTTTTGCCTGTTTCGATTTGTCCAAAATCCCAAAGCCTTTTTATAATCACATAAATTAAAAACAGTCCACAAGAGCATCATCAAGAGAATCGAAATTGGGAAGAATTCTACGAAGTCTGCACTTTAACCACGCCCAGAACTTTTCGATGGGATTTAAGT